>Ga0081538_10004022_pt1 | contig 13690 bp, 7 predicted proteins | sample TabmetS5T2R1_FD_71022 | JGI IMG/M metagenome (GOLD analysis project Ga0081538, IMG submission 71022) | Tabebuia heterophylla rhizosphere microbial communities from the University of Puerto Rico - S5T2R1 | ecosystem: Host-associated > Plants > Roots > Rhizosphere ...
GGGGCGTGTCCAGGACGGCACCGTTGGCCGAGGCGAAGTTCTCGCTGCGCTCGAAACCGAGGTAGTTCTCCGGGGACCACAGGCTGTCCCAGTCGGCCTCGGCTTCCACCCCACCGGCCTCGACCGCTACCAGGTCCTGGCCGACGCCACCGCTGCCGGCGTCGGTCAGCAGCCGTTGGATGATCTGCTCGGACCGGTCGTAGTCGCCTTCGCCGAAGCGGTGGTGGCGGATCTGCCCCTGGGCGTCGACGAAGTAGAGGGCCGGCCAATAGTGGTTGTCGAAGGCGCTCCAGATCGCGTAGTCGTTGTCGACCACGACCGGGAAGTCGACCCGCAGGTCCTTGACCTGGCGGCGGACGTTGTCGAGGTCGTGCTCGAAGTCGAACTCGGGCGTGTGGACGCCAACCACCACAAGCCCGTGGGCCTGGTACTTGTGGGCCCAGGCGCGGACATAGGGTAGGGTGCGGAGCCAGTTGATGCAGGTGTAGGTCCAGAAGTCCACCAGGACGACCCTGCCGCGTAGGCCAGCCGTGGTCAGCGGCGGCGAGTTGAGCCACCCGGTCGCGCCGTCGAACCCCGGCAGGTGACCCTCGACCGGCAGCGGAGCCGTTTCGGGACTCGGTCGTGTGCCGAACAGGCTCATCTCCCGTGACCGCCGACCTCGAGGACGGCGTCGGCGAACGCGTCCGGGGCTTCCTGGGGGAGGTTGTGGCCGACGCCGCCCTCGATGGTCCGGTGGGAATACTCCCCGGAGAATTTGCCGGCATAGGAGCTCGGTTCCGGGTGCGGGGCGCCGTTGGCGTCGCCTTCGAGGGTGATGGTCGGAACGGCGATCACCGGCCCTTGGGCGAGCTGCTTCTCCAGACTGTCATTGTCCGCCTCGCCTTCGGCCAGTCCCAGCCGCCACCGGTAGTTGTGGATCACGATTTCGACGTGATCGGGGTTGTCGAAGGACGCCGCGCTGCGATCGAAGGTGGCGTCGTCGAACTTCCACTCCGGCGAAGCGGTCCGCCAGATCAGCTTGGCGAAGTCGCGCCGGTACTTGTCGTACCCGAGCCGGCCGCGTTCGGTGGCGAAGTAGTACTGGTACCACCATTGCAGCTCAGCCGCTGGCGGCAACGGGTGCTTGCCGGCCTCCTGGCTCCCGATCAGGTACCCGCTCACCGACACGAGCCCGGTGCAGCGTTGCGGCCAGAGCGCGGCGACGATGTCGGCCGTCCGCGCTCCCCAGTCGAAGCCGGCCAGAATCGCGCGCTCGATCTCCAGGGCATCCATGAGGGCGATGGCGTCGAGGGCGAGCGCCGCCTGTTCGCCGTTGCGGGACGTCGCATTCGACAGGAAGCGCGTTGTCCCGAAGCCGCGGAGGTACGGGATGATCGCCCGGTAACGCGCCGCGGCCAGCGACGGGACCACCTCGACGTAGCTGTGGATGTCGTACGGCCAGCCGTGCAGCAGCAGCACTGCGGGGCCGTCGGTGGGACCCGCCTCGGCATAGCCAACATTAAGCACGCCGGCGTCAACCTGCTTCAAGGGACCGAACGGTCTGCTAATCCCTGGTGTGTTGGTGCTCATCGCCGTCCCCTGGTTGGAGAGGAGGTTGGATTGGCTCAACTGATGGCATGGAGTGCCTTCAGGATCAGCTCCGTCACCGCCTGCGGCTGGGAGACCATGACCACGTGGGAGGCGTCGACCTCGACGATCTCGGCACCCGCGCGCTCGGCCATGGAACGGACGACGTCGGTGCCGGCGGCCTTGTCGGCGGTGGCGACCACCGCCCAGGACGGGAGGGTCTTCCAGGCCGGCGGTCCAGACACATCACTGAACGCCGCGGCGGCGACCGGGCGCTGGGTGGCGGCCAGCACCGCAGCCTGCTCCGCCGGCAGGTCGGCGGCGAAGACCTCCCGGAAGCGCGCCGGATCGACCAGGAACTCGGGCGCCGTCTCCCCGCCGGGTCCCATCGGATACTCACGCTGGACCTGGGCCGTCCCGAGGAGGCTGTCCTTGGAGGTGGCCGCGACGTCGCCGAGCCGCTCGTCGGTGTCCGGGGCGAACGCCGCCACAAAGACCAGGCCGACCACGTGGGCGGCATCGGAGGCGGCGTTGGTGATGAGTGCGCCGGCGTAGGAATGGCCGACCAGCAGCACCGGGCCGTCGAGCTGGTTGACCACGCTGGCCAGGTAGGCGGAATCGGCGGCCAGGCCGCGCAGCGGAACGGCCGGGGCGATGACGCTGTACCCCTGGTGCTGGAGCCGCTCAATGACGCCGTTCCAGCTAGAGCCGTCGGCGAAGGCCCCGTGCACCAGCACGATCGTCGGCTTGGCGTCGGTTCGTTGGGCCGGCTCGGCGGTCGCGGTCACGAGGAACCCTCCTTCAGGGTCGGTCTGTGGGTACAGGCAGTGCCAGTTCCTGGGTCTGGATCAGCGCAGGGACCGGAAGGCGGCCCGGAGCTCCTCCGAGAACAGCTCTGGCTCTTCCCAGGCGGCGAAGTGTCCGCCCTTGTCGACCTCGTTGAAGTAGATGAGGTTGTGGTAGGCGCTCTTCACCCAGTGGCGCGGCGCCTGGAAGAGTTCGCCGGGGAAGACCGTGTAGCCCACCGGGAGCGTGACGTGCGGCGGCGGCTGCTTGATTGCGGCTTTCGTGGCTCGCCCGGTCTCCCAGTACAGCCGTGCGGCCGAGGCCGCGGTGCTGGTCAGCCAGTACAGCGTGATGTTGTCGAGGACGTGGTCCCGGGTGAGGTTGCCCGATGGCTGGCCGTCGAGGAAGGCACGGGAGATCTTCTCGTAGCTGTCCGCGTCGTGGTCCAGCATCCAGGCCGCCAGCCCCAGCGGTGAGTCCAGCAGGGGGTAGCCGATCGTCTGCGGGTGCTCGCCCATCTCGGCGATGTAGCCTCGCATGAAGACCGCGACGACCTTGCTTAACTCCTCGCGGTCCTCCATGGAGAACGCGAGCCTGATGTTGAGGGCGGCCATCAGGAGCTCCCGCGGGGCCGCGTCCAGGAAGTTGAAGTGGAGGCCGAGCAGCCCGTCAGGGGCCAGGCGGCCCAGCGCGTCGGTGACACCGGCACCCTGGTCGCCGCCCTGGGCGACGTAGCGGCTGTAGCCGAGGCGGTCCATCAGCTCCGCCCAGGCGCTCGCGATGCGGCCGGCGTCCCAGCCGACCTCGGTCGGGTGGCCGGAGAAGCCGTAGCCGGGCATCGACGGCACCACCACGTCGAAGGCATCCGCGGCGTCGCCGCCGTACGCGGTTGGGTCGGTGAGCGGGCCGACCACCTCCAGCATCTCGATCACCGAGCCGGGCCAGCCGTGCGTGATGATCAGGGGCAAGGCGTTCTCGTGCGATGACTTGACGTGGATGAAGTGGATGTCGAGCCCGTCGATCTCGGTGGTGAACTGGGGCAGGGCGTTCAGCTTGGCCTCGATCCGGCGCCAGTCGTAGTCGGCCGCCCAGTAGCGCCCGAGCTCCTGTAGCGTCGCCAGCTGCACGCCCTGGGACGCGTCCGGGACCAGCTCCTTGGAGGGCAAGCGGGTCGCGGCGAGGCGCCGCCGAAGGTCGGCTAGCTCCTCTTCGGAAACACTGACCTGGAAGGGGCGAATGGTGGCGTCCTCGGCCGTCGCGCCTGGCTCGGTCCGACGCGGGCCGGACGTTGTCGTCTCGGTCATTGCGGTTTCCTCCTATCGCTGCAGGGGCGAACCGACGGACAACCATCGATCGTCCGACCGCCATGCGCCTGCGGGTGTCGACGCAGTGCTCGCGGCCTGCTAAGGGTCGTTGGCGCCGGCCGTGCTCGCATCGGCCACTGGACAGTCCGAGTGGCCAGTCGTTGGTCTGGTGGCGGGCCGACTGGCCGGTGGGCTAGCGCGGCTGGGCGGTGGCCGGGTCGCCGGGCAGGACCTGGTCCAGTTGGGCGCGGGAGCTGATGTCGAGCTTGGTGAACACCTTGCCCAGGTGGTACTTGACCGTGCGGGCGCTGATGAACAGCCGGGCGCCAATTTCCGGGTTCGACAGCCCCTCGCGGGCTAGCCTCGCGATCAGGGCCTCCTGGACCGTCAGCTCATCGCGCGTCTCGACAGAGCGTTTGCGCACCGTCTGGCCAGTGGCGAGCAGCTCTTGCCGGGCGCGTTCGGCGAAGGCTTCCATGCCGATGGTGGCGAGCAGGTCGTGGGCCGTCCTTAGCTGTTCGCGGGCATCCACTCGACGGCCCTCGCGTCGCAACCACTCCCCGTAGAGAAGGTGGGCGCGGGCCAGCTCCGGACGCAGCTGGGTGCGGCGCAACCGGTCGATCGCGTCGCGATACAGGTCGTCGGCGGCGGCGCCGTCGCTGAGCAGCGCCCGGGAGCGCGCCTCGATGCCGAGGGCGAGATCGTTGCCGCAGGGTTGGGTCGTCTCGGCCAGCCGCTCGAGGGCCTCGCGGGCGAGCTCGGCGTCTCCTCCGCGCGCGGCCGCCTCGACGAGCTCGGGCAGCGCCCGTACGGATACGAAGACCTCGAAGGGGCTCGAGGTAGCCTGTCTGGCGGACGCCGCGGCCTCCTGGTAGCGGGCGAGGCCGTTGTAGAGGACCGCGGCCGCCCAATAAGCGTAGAGCGCGATCGTGTGCCCACCCGCCGCGGCGTGCTCGATCGTGCTCGCGATCAATGCTGCGGTCTCGGCTTCCCGCCCTTGCAGCGACCGGAGCCGCAGCGCGGCACCCGGCCCCAAGCGGCTCCCGGTTGCCGCCACCACACTGTCGATCTCCGCGACCAGCGAGGCGGCACCCGCCAAGTCGCCCGTCCACGCCCTGGCCAGGGCCACGGCGGACAGGTGGATGGGCAGCTGCGCGAGCGCGCCGGCATCGCGGACCAGCTGCAGCACTCGCGCGGCGGTCGCCAGCATGTCCTCGTTATCCCACACGGCGTCGCTGGCCGCCGTAGCCATCCACCCCCAGCGAAGGGCGTCCCCCGCCGAGATCTCAAGCAGCGCTTTCGCTGCCTGCTGCAACCTCGGAGTTCCGGCGGCACGTCCCTCGAGGGTCAGCAGGGCAAGCCCGTCGAGGAGCAGGTCGAGGGGGCGGGGAGGTCCAAGCGGCGGAGGGAGGGCCCGGATGGCGCGAGAGATGTCGCCGAGGAGGTGTTCTCCTTCGAGGTCGCTGACGACGACCGTCGCGCCCCAGGCAATCAGGTAGGTCTCGCGAGCCAGGTCGAGGTCAAAGGGTTCGAGGCGCCCCGCGGCCCGTCGCAACAATGGCGCAGCGTCGCCGCTGCTCAAGGCGACGGCGATGTGGCCGCGTAGCAAGTCGACCTGGGCGCGCTGGAAGTCGTCGAGCGGGCCGGCCTCGGCTCCGGCCAGGAGCCCGAGCGCCGAATCGAACGCTCCCGCCTGGAAGCTCGCCTGGGCCGCGGCCAGGGCCCGCTCCGCCCGCCGCGCCGTGTCCACGGTCAGCGCGACCGCGCGCTGCAGGAACGCGGCCGCGGCCGCGACCCCGCCGCGAGCCTGGGCGCGGCCGGCCGAGCGCTCCAGCTCGGCGGCGACGTCCTCGTCGGGCCCGGGGGCGGCCAGGGCCCAGTGCCAGGCCCGCCGGTCAGGGTCGAGCTCCGGCTCGGTGGCCTCGGCCAGGGCGCGATGCAGCTCTTGGTGTTCCTGGAGCGACGCCGACCGGTAGGCCGCCGACCGGACCAGGGGATGCCGGAACCGAACCCGGGCGCCGATCTCCAGCAGGCCGGCCTCGGCCGCTGGGTCCGTGGCCTGAGGGGCGATGCCAAGCCGCTGGGCCGCCCGCCACAGCAGCACCGGGTCCCCGGCCGGGTCTGCCGCCGCCAGTTGCAGCAGGCGCCGGGTGTCGTCCGGAAGGACCTCGAGCCGCCGCTGGAAGCTCTCCTCGATCCGGCCCGACAGCGGCATGGCGTCGGGAAGGGCGAACCCGCCCGCCAGCTCGGCCGGGGTCAAGCCCCGGGGCAGCTCGAGCAGGGCCAGCGGGTTGCCGCGGGCCTCGGCGACGATCCGGTCGCGGACCGAGGCGTCCAGTGGCCCGGTCAGCACCGCGTCCAGCAGCGCCCGGGCATCAGCCTCCTGCAGTCCTTCGACCACCAGTTCCGGCAATCCGGCCAGCTCGTCGCCCGGGACGCGGGCCGCGAACACCAGGCCGACCGATTCCGCGGCCAGGCGGCGGGCGACGAATCCGAGGACCTGGGCCGAGGCCTGATCGAGCCACTGCTCGTCATCTACCAGGCAGAGCAGCGGGTGCTCCTCGGCCACGTCGGCCAGCAGGCTGAGGGTGGCCATCCCGACCAGGAACCGGTCCGGCGCCGACCCGGGGCCAAGGCCGAATGCGGTCCGCAGCGCCGCACGCTGGGGAGCCGGGAGCCGCTGGAGGTGGTCAAGCATCGGTGCGCACAACTGGTGCAACCCGGCGAAGGCGAGCTCCCGCTCCGCCTCGACACCGACGACGTGCGCCACCCGGCAGCCCGACGCGTACTCAGAGAGGTGGTCCAGCAGCGCCGTCTTGCCCACGCCCGGTTCCCCGCGCACCACCAGCACCCGGCTCTCACCGGCGCGAACCGAGAGGAGGAGCCGGTCGAGCACCTCGCATTCGCGGCGGCGGCCCCGGAGCTCCCTGGTCCTTCCCGGGCGGGAGGGTCGCCGTCTGCCCCGCACCGACACTACGCCGCCTCCGCCCCGGCCATGGGCAGTACCCGGCCTCCAACCGACTCGACCGCAACGGCCCTACTGTAGAGGGCCAGCAGTCTGGACACGACACCCATATCGGATGAAGCTTCGTCCTTCGCTCCAGGGTCTGCGCTGTTGTGTGATCACAGGAGGTGGTGGCGGTGTCGTGCACCACCCGTGCATCGCGAGTCCCTAGGTCACGTCTACAGCCACCGGTTGGATGTGGCGCCCGAACTCCAGCTCGAACAGGTCGCCGTTGCGTTCGGCGGCCCACATGGCCAGATCAGGTAGGTCGCGGGCGCGCAGCTCGAGCCGCAGGTGCTCACCTCCGTCGACCACGGCGGCCGCCTCGACGACCTGGAAGTGGTCGGCGTCCAGGCCGTCGGCCAGCCGCAGCAGGGCGGCCAGGCGCCGGACAAGCGTCCGGTCGACGTCGTCGAGGGCCATGTAGTCGGCATGGCGGTCGGCCGGCAGGGCCTTGCGGTGATAGCGGGCGATATTGGCGACCAGGTCGCGTTCTCGGGGGGTGAACCCGTCCAGGTCGGCGTTGCGGATCAGGTACAGCGAGTGCTTGTGGTGGGCCGACTGACTGATCGCGTAGCCGACGTCATGGAGCAGCCCGGCCACCTCCAGCAGCTCCCGCTCGTCCGGGCCGAGCCCGTGCAGCGCGCTCGTCTGGTCGAACAGGGACAACGCGAGGGTGGTGACCTGGCGGGCGTGGGCCTCGTCCCAGGTGTGACGGCGGGCGAAGTCGAGCACCGACCGCCGCCGACGGGGGTTGTCGGGCGGTGCCTCTGACGGCCAGGGGTCGCGGCTGGCCAGTTCGGTGAGGATCACCCCTTCGCGCAGTGCCCAGGGGGCGAGCACCAGCTGGTTGAGCCCGAACGCCTGCATGACCAGGGCGGCGACCTGGGAGCCGGCAACCATGTTGCGGGCGCGGAGCTCGTCCAGGCCGGCCAGGCGGCTGCGCTGGCGGGCGGTGGTCCCAGCCAGGTAGCCGGCCACCACGTCGAGGGCCTCACGGGTCAGCACCGGAGCGGTCCGCCCGTCGATGCCGGCGAAGCCGAAGGTGTGCGGCGGGGTTGGCGCCTCGGGCAGCGCCCTGGCGAGCTGGCCCAGGTTGCGGAAGGTCTTGGAGGTGGCGCACACGACGTCGTACGGGGGCGTCTGGATGCGCTCGGCGAGCGGTCCGAGCAAGGCGAGCGCGTGGACCCGGAGGGCGACCAGCTCCTCGGGGTCCACCGGGTCCGACCGCATGAACCGGCGGGAGAGTCTGGTCGCGCCCAACGGAAGGCTCTCGGCGATGTCCGGCCGGTCGGTCTCCCCGGCGGCGACCTCCAGGCTGCCGCCGCCGATGTCGACCACCAGCAGCCGCCGGGCCGAGAAGGCCGTCCAGCGCCGGGCGGCCAGGTAGGTCAGCCGTGCCTCCTCGACCCCTGGCAGGACCGTGACGGCCACCCCGGTCGATTCCCGGACCCGCCCGAGCGCCTCGACCCCGTTGCGGGCCTCCCGGATCGCTGAGGTGGCAAAGCCGACCAACGCGTCGGCGTGGAGTGCGTCCGCTCGCGCCCGCATCCGGGCCACCGTGGCGAGGAGGCGCTGGACCGCCTCCTCGGGTAGGAGCATGGCCGGGAAGGCGGCTTCGGCCAGGCGCAGCGTCCCGCGTTCGCGGGCGACCGGCACAAAGGTTCCGTCGGGCTGGCCGTCGACGACCACCAGGTGGATGGTGTTGGAGCCGACATCCAGGACGGCCAGGCGCACCGGCTTAGACCTTCCCGGCGAGGTGGCGACGCGAAGCTCTCGTCGCGGTCAGGGAAGCGGGGGACAAGAGTGCAAGCACGTCAGGGTGGTCAGCCGGCGTGATCGCCTCGGTCGAGGCCCTGTCCTGGACGACGAGCGAGCCAGGTTCGGGTATCGCTGAGCACGCCCTCATCGCTGAGGTCGCTGCCTCGCCAGGCGCGCTCCCACTGGAACGGCTCCAGCCAACTCCCCCGAAAGCCGTCGGCCAGGGCGACCAAGAGCCGCTGTTGGCCAGGGCTGAGCCGGGCGACCATCCTGGCCAGCTGCCCAAGCTCAGCCTCATCCACGATCGCTGCCTGCACGTGTCAGTCCTTGTTCGGTGATGCATGTCGGCTCCGAACGATTCGAGCCTGATTGTCGACCGGTAGGCATTCCATCTTGATCCGGGATCCCGGCAGCTGAGTCGGCGTCAGAAGATGTTCACCTTCCGTTCAGCCGCTAGCCTCTGCTGGTCGGGCCGCTGCGTTGCTTGAATTCCCTGTGCATCGTGGAGGCCGGATGCCGTACCTGCTTCGTCACGCCCATGCCGGTACCAAGCGCGCCTGGGCCGGGCCCGACAGCGCGCGACCGTTGTCCAGGGCCGGCCGCCAGGAGGCTCATGGCCTGCTCACCCAGCTGCTCGACTATCCGATCTCCCGAATCCTGAGCAGCCCGACTGTGCGGTGCTTGCAGACCGTCGAGCCGCTCGCCCAACACTGTGGTCTTCGAGTCGAGTCCGCCGATGTCCTTGGGGTGGACGCCGACCCGACCGACCTGGTCGCCCTGTTGCTGGACCCGGCGGCGGCCGAGGCTGTGTTGTGCAGCCATGGCGAACTGATCGGAGCGGCACTCATCCGTCTGGTTGGCGAGAGGTTTGAGAGTGACAGCTTGAGCTGGCCGAAGGGTTCAACCTGGGTGCTGAAGGTGACCGAGGGCCGTATCGAGGATGCGCACTACCTGCCGCCGCTCCGGCTCGAGGACACCGAAGCCGGCTACTACTAGTGCTGCCGGCTAGGAGCAAGGACGGCCGGCCGTGATGCTCGCGGTCTGGAACCAGCGATATGTGCCAGTCGCCAACAACCTCGCCCTGTCGGCGCTGGTGGCGGCGCTGCCGGTCATCGTCCTGCTCGGACTGCTGGGGCTGCTGAGGATCAGGGCCCACTACGCCGCGCTGGCCGGATTGGCCACTGCCTTGCTGGTCGCGCTGCTGGTGTACGGGATGCCGGCCCCGATGGCGACGGCGGCCCTGGCCAACGGGGCGCTGTTCGGGTTGTTCCCGATCGGCTGGATCGTGCTCACGGCCATGTTCGTGTACGACCTCACCGTCGAGACCGGCCAGTTCGAGCTGGTCAAGGACTCGATCGCTGGGATGGCGTCCGACCGGCGCCTTCAGGTCCTGTTGGTCGCGTTTTGTTTCGGCGCCTTCATCGAGGGCGCAGCCGGGTTCGGCACCCCGGTCGCGATCAGCGCGGCCATGCTGATCGGGCTCGGCTTCCGGCCATTGCCCGCGGCCGGGCTGTCGCTAATCGGCAACACCGCCCCGGTAGCGTTCGGGGCCATCGGCACCCCGGTCCTCACCCTGGCCGGAGTGACCCATCTGCCGGTCGACACCCTGAGCGCGATGGTCGGCCGCCAACTGCCGTTCTTCGCCGTGATCGTGCCCTTCTGGCTGGTCTGGGCGCTGGCCGGACGCAAGGCGACCTTCGAGGTCTGGCCGGCCGCGCTCACCGTCGGCGTCTCCTTCGGTCTGGTGCAGTTCGCGGTCTCCAACCTCATCGGGCCGGAGCTCCCCGACATCCTGGCCTCGCTAGTATCGATCGGGTCACTGCTGCTGCTGCTCCGGTTCTGGCAACCGCGGTCGATCTGGCGCTTCGAGCACGAGCGCGACGACGCCCCGTCGATGGCCACCCAACCGCCGGCGGGCCCAGGCGCCGCCACACAAGGTAACCCTGCGGACATCCCCACCCACAGCCGGCAGGACAAGCGACGGGCCTGGGTGCCGTGGATGCTGCTTGGCCTGATCGTCTTTGTCTGGGGGCTGCCGCAGGTCAAGGCCTTCCTGAACGACATCTACAGCGCCAGTATCAGCGTCCCCGCACTCGACATGAAGGTCATCAGAGTCCCACCGGTGGTCGCCAACCCCTCGCCGACCGTCGCCATGTACGCCTGGACGCCGCTGTCCGCGACCGGGACCGCGCTGCTGCTCACCGCGATCGCCACCGCCCTTTACCTGCGGGTGCGACCGGCCGAGGTCGGACGGATCCTCCTCGGCACCCTGAACCGGGTGAAGACCTCGCTGCTGACCATCGCGGCCATGCTGGCCATCGCCTACACCAGCCGCTTCGCCGGGCTCGACGCCTCCATGGGGCTGGCGTTCGCCTCCACCGGGGCGCTGTTCGCCTTCTTCTCGCCCCTGCTCGGCTGGCTGGGGGTGGCCCTGACCGGCAGCGACACCTCCTCCAATGCCCTGTTCGGCAACCTGCAGCAGATCACGGCCCAGCAGGCAGGGCTGAGCCCGGTCCTCACCACGGCCGCGAACTCCAGCGGCGGAGTCATGGCCAAGATGATCGACGCCCAGAGCATCGTCGTAGCCGGGGTCGCGACCAGGCAGCATGGCAACGAGGGCGAGATCCTGCGCTACGGCTTCTGGCATGCGGTCGTGCTCGGCTGCCTGATGGGCGTGCTGGTGTTCCTCCAGTCCAACCTGCTCTCCTGGATGATCCCCGGGTAGCTGCCCCGGTCCCCCGAACCTGGACCTCTGCGGATGCCGAAGAGAATCCCGAGTTCCTGGCCCTTGACGTCGGCTCACGACCGGGCAGACTGACAGCGACAGAAGCAGAGCAGCCGCTACGGCAGCGACAGAGCCCTCCGACGCGGGATCGAACACTCGGGCCGCCGCTTTCCCGCGGGCGCCCGCGCTGCCTGCTCGCGTTGGCGCAGCTCTGCAGCTCGCAGGCGGCTGGTTCTCGCCTCGGTGGTGACAATGGCGAGCAGGGCTCCAGGGCCACGGCTGCGTGGTCGGCACGACGAGTGCGTGGTGCTGGATCGGCTGGTCGAGAACGTGCGGGCGGGTCAGAGCCGGGTACTTGTCCTGCGTGGCGAGGCGGGGGTCGGCAAGACCGCCCTGTTGGAATACCTGCAGAGGCGCGCGTCGGGCTGCCGCATCGCGCGAGCGGCCGGGGTCGAATCCGAGATGGAGCTCCCGTTCGCCGGGTTGCATCAACTCTGCGCACCGATGCTGCATCGCCTGGGGCGGCTGCCGGGCCCGCAGGGCGATGCCCTTGGCGCGGCGTTCGGGCTGCGCAACGGGGACGCCCCGGATCGCTTCCTGGTCGGCCTGGCCGTCCTGAGCCTTCTATCCGACGTCGCCGAGGAGCATCCGCTGATCTGCGTGCTGGACGACGCCCAGTGGCTCGACCGGGCCTCGGCGCAGGCCTTTGCCTTCGTGACCCGCCGTCTGATGGCCGAGTCGGTCGCCCTGGTCTTCGCGGTGCGCGAGTCAAGCAACGACCAGGACCTGACGGGGCTACCGGAGCTGCAGATCCATGGGCTGGCCAACCCCGATGCGCGGGCGCTCCTTGAGTCGGTGCTCGCCGGGCCCATCGACGAGCGGGTGCGCGACCGGTTCGTGGCCGAGACGCGGGGCAATCCACTGGCGCTGGTGGAGCTCCCCCGGGGGTTGACGCCGGCGCAGCTGGCCGGTGGGTTCGCCCTTCCCGGCGCGATCCCGCTGTCGGGGCGGATCGAGGCCAGCTTCCGGCGGCGGCTCGAGGTCCTACCGGCCGACACCAGGCGCCTGCTGCAGCTGGCCGCGGCCGACCCGGTCGGGGATCCGGTGCTGCTGTGGCGGGCGGCCGAGCGGTTCGACATCGGCACCCAGGCCGCGGGTCCGGCGGCCGAGGCCGGCCTGCTGGAGATCGGCGCCCGGGTGCTGTTTCGGCATCCGCTGGTCCGGTCGGCGGCCTACCGGTCGGCATCATTCCCGGACCGCCAGGCAGTGCATCGCGCCCTCGCCGAGGCAACCGACCCGCGGCTCGATCCCGACCGCCGGGCCTGGCACCGGGCCCAGGCCGCACCCAAGCCCGACGAGGACGTCGCCGCCGAGCTCGAGCGCTCAGCCGGCCGGGCCCAGGCCCGCGGCGGCCTGGCCGCGGCCGCCGCGTTCTTGCAGCGTGCGGTGACACTGACCGTGGACCCGGCGCGACGGGCGGACCGCGCGCTGGCCGCTGCGCAGAGCAAGCACCAGGCCGGCGCACCCGACACGGCGCTGGAACTGCTCGCCCTGGCCCAGGCCGGACCGCTCGACGAGCTCCAGCAAGCGCGTGCGGAGCTGCTCCGCGCCCAGATCACCTTCGCCGTGACCCGGGGTCGAGACGCTCCCCCGATGCTGCTCGCGGCGGCCAAGCGGCTCGAGCCCCTCGACGCCACCCTCGCGCGCGAGACCTACCTCGACGCATTCGCCGCCGCGCTATTCGCCGGCCGCTTGGCCCGAGGCGGCGGTGTCCGCGAGGTTGCCGAGGCGGTGCTCGCCGCTGACTGGGGCGAGTCTTCTCGGCGGTCCCCGCTCGCCTGCGATCTCCTGCTGGACGGGCTCGCCATTCTGACCACCCAGGGCTACGCCGCCGCAGCCACGACGCTGAAGGGGGCGCTGCGCGCCTTCCGCGACGAGCCCATGTCCGAGGAGGACACGCTCCGCTGGCTCTGGCTCGCTTGTCGCATCGCCCGGGCCTTGGGCGACGACGCGAGCTGGGACGAGCTCACCGATCGCCAGGTGCAGCTCGCCCGCCATGCCGGCGCGCTCTCCCTGCTCCCCATCGCTCTGATCGAACGCTTTGGCGTGCAGCTGTTCGTCGGCGACCTGGATGCGGCGGCGTCGCTGGTCGCCGAGGCGGAGGCAGTCGTCGAGGCGACCGGCAGCCAGCTGGCGCCTCAGGGTGCCATCGCGCTGGCTGCCTGGCGAGGTCGTGAAGCCGAGGCTTCGGCGCTGATCGAGGCCAGCCGGCAGGAGGTGGAGCGCCGCGGCGAGGGGCTGTGGCTGGTCGCCACCGAGTGGGCCAGCGCGGTGTTGTTCAACGGTCTCGGTCGCTACGAGGACGCCCTCGCCGCCGCCGAGCAGGCCGCCGAGGACCCGCACGAGCTGGGATTGTCGACCTGGGTGCCGACCGAGATCATCGAGGCCGCCGTCCGGAGCGGGAACCGCGAGCGAGCCGCCGGCCCCCTCCGCCGGCTCCAGGAGATCAGCCGCGCCGCCGGCACGGACTGGGCGGTGGGG
>Ga0081538_10004023_pt1 | contig 13688 bp, 15 predicted proteins | sample TabmetS5T2R1_FD_71022 | JGI IMG/M metagenome (GOLD analysis project Ga0081538, IMG submission 71022) | Tabebuia heterophylla rhizosphere microbial communities from the University of Puerto Rico - S5T2R1 | ecosystem: Host-associated > Plants > Roots > Rhizosphere ...
GGCTGGAGACGCGCGCGACCGAGCCGCGGATCATGGCGACGATCAGGATCAGGAACGGGATCCCGAGCGTCGAGGCGCCGAACGCGTGGATCGACTCGAGGATCCCCGAGCGGACGAGGAACGTGCCGAGAATCGCGAGCACGCCGGTCGCGAGCACGAGCGAGACGTTCCAGACCTTCAACATCCCGCGCTTCTCCTGGATCATCACCGAGTGCAGGAACGCGGTGCCGGTCAGCCACGGCATCAGCGACGCGTTCTCCACGGGGTCCCAGGCCCAGTAGCCGCCCCAGCCGAGCTCCATGTACGACCAGCGCGCGCCGAGCATGATCCCGACGCCGAGCGCGAGCCACGCCGCCAGCGTGAAGGGCCGCGTCGCGCGAATCCACTCCGCCCCCAGCCGCCGCGTGATCAGTGCGCCGATCGCGAACGCGAACGGCACTGCGAACAGCGTGTAGCCCGAGTACAGCATCGGGGGGTGGATCATCATGCTCGGGTGCCGCAGCAGCGGGTTCAGGCCGACGCCTTCGGCCGGCGCCGCCGCGAGCGTCGTGAACGGCGACTCGAGGAAGACGAGCAGCGCGCAGAAGAACGCGCCGAAGCCGAGCAGCACGGCCGTCGCGTACGGCGCCACCTCGCGCAGCCGCTTGCGCGTCAGGAACAAGATCGCGCTGCTCCAAAGGCTCAGCAGCAGCACCCACAGCAGCAGCGAGCCCTCCTGCGAGGACCACACCGCGGTGAGCCGGTAGAACAGCGGCGTCGTCGTCGAGGAGTGGGTCGCGACGAGCTCGAACGAGAAGTCCGACCGCACGAACGCGGCCTGCAGGATCGCCATCGCGACCGCGAGCACACCGGCGAGCGCGTACACCGCGCGCCGCCCCGACGCGATGTAGTCGCGCCGCCCGGTGCGCGCGCCGTAGAGCGAGGCGCCGATCCCGTAGATGCAGATCGCCAGCGCTACCGGCAGGCATATGGCACCGGCGAGCGCCACGGGTCAGGTCTTCGGTTCAGCCGTGAACTTCGACGGGCACTTCGTTACAAGCGAGTCCGGCTGGCCCTCGAACGTCGCGCCCTGCTTGCGCACGTCGATCACGATCTCCCGCCCCTCGCGGAACGGGTCCGGCACCTGACCGACGTAGCGCACGGGCACGCTCGCGCTGCCGTCACGGTCCTCGACCCGGAACGTGTGCGTCGTTCCCTCGTGCTCCCACGTGCCCTTGGCGACCTTGCCGGTGAGCTGGTAGGTCTTGCCCGGCTCCGCGCTGGCGAGCTGGCTGGGCTGGCGCGCCTCGCTCGCGGCCGAGAAGCTCGTGTAGACGAGCGCGCCGGCGAGCAGCAGGGCGCAGGTGAGCGCGACCACAAGACGTGTCTTGCGCTTCCGGGCCGGATCCATCGCCTTGAAGTATGGCGCCCGAGCGGCGTGCGCGCTGACCTGTCCGGACCCCGTGCGACGCTAACAACTCCTAAAGGTATTCGGACGGACCACGGCGAAACCAATGGCGAAGTCGAGCGTTCTCTTCCCCGGAAGGCTCATGCACCTGACCGCTCGCCTGCCACGACGCCGCCACGCGCAACACCGGACGCGCGCCGCCCGGCCTGCGCCGCAGCAGCCCGCGCCTGCGCCGCTGGAATCGCCCGAAGTTCGCGCCGCGCGGCGCGCCGGCGGCCCCGAGGACCGCGCGCTCTACTCGTGCATGTGCGGCTACGCGTTCACGGCGGCGGTGACCACGTCCGTCGGCTGCCCGCACTGCGGCACCGAGCAGGCCTGGTAGCCGGTCACCGCTGCTTCAGCCCGGGCACCCGGATCACGATCGCCTCGGTCGGGTCGGCGCGGCCCGGATGACGTCCGTTCGAGAACGGGAAGTTGTTGTCGTCGAGCACCAGCAGCCGGTCGCCGCCGAGCGGCAGCACGTCCTCGATCGTCTGGAACGGGAACGAGAACTCCGTGCCGAGGCCGATGTCGCCGGGCTCCGCAGGCAGCGAGATGCCGGCCGGGTCGGCGATGTCGAGCAGGTCGACCAGCAGCCGCTTGCGCAGGAAGCCGTCGCGATCGACGCAGCGCAGGTCGACGAGGTAGATCTTCTTGAAGCGCGCGGCCGCGCCCTGCTCGTTGTCGCGCTCGATCACGACGAAGCGGTGGCGGTCGACCCGCGTGAAGTCGCCGATCGCGTTGCTCGCGAGCTCGACCCGGTACTGCCAGCGCCGGCCCGTGTAGCCGGAGCCGATCCGGTACTCGTGGATGAAGCGGCGCGTCTGGTCGGGATCGGCGATCAGCGCGCCCTCGAGCATCGGGTAGAGCGTCCCGCCGTGCGGACTGATCGCCATCCCCTCGAAGCCCTGTGAGCGGTTCAGCGTCGGGCTCGGGTTGAACGGCGCGACCGGCGGGTTCTGCGGCGACTTCACACCGGGCAGCTCGACCGGCGGCTCGAGCAGTCGCCCCGTCCGGTCGGTGTGGAGCAGCCAGGGGCCGAACTCGTCGCCGAACCAGAAGTCGCCCCAGCGGTCGATCCGCATCGACTCGGGGTCGAAGTCGCCGCCGGTCAGCAGCCGGTCGGCGCGCTCGAGCGCGAACGGCACGTGGCCGTCGGGGTCGCGCAGCGAGATGAAGTCGCCCACGGCGATCGCGCCGCTGCCGCCGTTGCGCGTCTCGAAGTCGGGCCGGATGCGATAGACGCGCAGCAGGAAGTCCTTCGAGTTCTCCTCGGCGCCGTAGCCGTTGTCGCTCATCGCCCAGAACTCGCCGCGGCCGGCCTTCAGCACCGCGGAGAAGCCCTGCACCGGCTGGCTCGCGAACGGCGGCGTGATGCCGTTGAACGGCCCGGGACCGATCAGCGTGCCGCTGACAGGTCCGGGCGCGAACGTCACGGCCGGTAGCACCGCGCGGCCCTCGAGCGTCGGCACGTCGTGCCCGGCGGCGGCGGGAGCGGCCAGGATGAGTGCCATCAGCGCGCCGGCGGCGCAGCATGAGATACGTGACTTCATGGGCGAGCACCCTCCCCGCGCATCGTCCGCACCGTGTCACCAATCGGTGACGAGAGAGCGGGCGAGGGGAATCGAACCCCCATTTTTGGCTTGGGAAGCCAACGTCTTAGCCATTGGACAACGCCCGCAGACGCGCGAAGCTTAGCGGTCCGGCGAAGCCTGGATCCGCCGAGAATCGGTGGATACAGGCGAAGTACCCTGATCCCATGCGCGCCCGCGCCTACTGGCCCGTGACGATCGCCGCCGCGCTGCTCGTCGGGCTGCTCGCATACGGCCTCACGACGACCGGCGCGGACACCACGCTGGACGCCGCGATGGCGAAGGGCGAGCGCGTCGATCCGCCGACCACCGACAGCCTGCCGGTGCTCGGCGGCGACGGCACCGGATCGCTCGCTGACTACGCGGGCAAGGTCGTGCTCGTCAACGTCTGGGCGTCGTGGTGCCCGCCGTGCAAGGAGGAGCTGCCGCTGATCCAGGAAACGCACGAGATGATGTCCGCGCGCGACGGCACGGTGCTCGGCATCGACGTCAAGGAGAACTCCGGCGCCGCGCTCGAAGCCGTCGAGGAGTACGGGCTCACGTTCCCCAACCTGCGCGACCGCGACGGCAGCTTCGTGCGCGAGTGGGGCCAGACCGGCTATCCCGAGAACTACGTGATCGACCGCAACGGCAAGGTGGCGGCGGTGCGGCGCGCGCCGGTGACGCGGGAGTGGCTGGACGAGACGCTGCCGCCGCTGCTCGAAGAGTCGGCCTGATGCGCTCGCTGATCGCCGCACTGGTCGCGGTCGCCCTGCTCGCCCCGGCGGCGCCGGCCGCGCAGCCGCGCGCGTCGCTGACCGACATCGAGGACGAGGTGATGTGCCTCGAGTGCGGCACGGCGCTGAACGTCTCGAACTCGGCGGTCGCCGACCAGGAGCGCGAGTTCATTGCGGAGCTGATCGCACAGGGCAAGACGAAGCAGGAGATCAAGGACGCGCTCGTGGCGGAGTACGGCCCGCGCGTGCTGGCCGAGCCGTCCGACGAGGGCTTCGAGCTGACGGCGTGGCTCGTGCCGGTGGTCGCCGCGCTCGGCGCGCTCGCGCTCGTCGCGCTGACCGCGCGGCGCTGGCGTCGCGCGCGACGGCCAGACGAGCCCGACGGCGGCGATCCGGGCCTCGATCCAGACGACGCGCGCCGGCTCGACGCCGAGCTGGCCGCCTTCGACCGGTGAACGAGGGCGTCGACACGACCGTGCTGGCCGCGTTCGCGGTCGGCTTCGTCTCGTTCATCTCGCCCTGCGTGCTGCCGCTCGTGCCCGGCTACCTCTCGGCCGTCTCCGGCGTCAGCGTCGCCGAGCTGCAGAAGGGCGAGCGCTCGCTGCTGCGGGTGCTGCTGCCCGCGATCGTGTTCTGCCTCTCGTTCACGGTCGTCTTCATCGCGTTGGGTATGACCGCGACCGGCCTGGGCTCGACGCTGCAGGACTCGCGCGGCACGCTCGACAAGGTCGCGGGGGCGGTGATCATCGCGCTCGGCGTGCTGTTCGTCGTGACGCCGTTCGTGCCGAAGCTCAACCGCGAGTGGCGGCCCGACGGCCTGCTGCGGCGCGCGGGCTCGGGCGGGCCGCTGATCGCCGGCGCGGCGTTCGCCTTCGCTTGGACGCCATGCATCGGACCGACGCTGGGCGCGATCCTCACGGCGGCGTCCACGCAGGACGAGCTCGGCGACGGCGCCGTGCTGCTGTTCTGCTACTCGCTCGGCCTGAGCGTGCCGTTCCTGCTCACCGCGCTCGCGTTCACGCGCGCGTGGGGCGCCTTCCGCTGGCTGCGCGACCGCTACCTGATCATCACCGCCGTCTCCGGCGTCGTGCTGATCACGATGGGCTGGCTGCTGCTGACTGGCGAGCTGACGCGCCTCAACAACGAGGCGCAGCAGGCGCTCGACTCGCTCGGGCTGAACGTGTTCGGCGAGCTCTAGCGCGCCCGAGCCGCCGGCTACATCGAGTCCGGCGCGCTCACGCCGAGCAGCCCGAGCGAGCGGGCGATCACCCGCTGCGTCGCCACGCAGAGCGCGAGCCGGAACGACTCCAGCTCGGCCGGCTCGGCGCCGAGCACGCGGCAGTCACGGTAGAACGCCGTGAACGTCTGCGCGGTCTCCAGCGCGTAGGTGGCGATCCGGTGCGGCGCGTGGCGCGCGGCCGCCTCGGCCACCTCGCCGGGGAACGCCAGCAGCTTCTTGACCAGCTCGCGCTCCGCCGGATCGAGGGCGAGCCCGGCGCGCGGCGCCGACAGCGCGTCCGCGACCCGCTGTTCCCCCGCCTTGCTCAGCACCGACGCGATCCGCGCGTGCGCGTACTGCACGTAGTAGACCGGGTTCTCGGCCGACTGCTCGCGCGCGAGCGTGAGGTCGAGGTCGATCGTCGAGTCGGCCGAGCGCGACAGCATGAAGAACCGCGTCGCGTCGACGCCGATCTCGTCGATCAGCTCCTGCAGCGTGACGAAGTCGCCGCGCCGCTTGGACATCGACGCCCGCTCGCCGCCCTCGACCACGTGGACGAACTGCAGCAGCGGCACGACGAGCCGGTCCGGGTCGGCGCCCGCGGCCGCGAGGATCGCGCGCAGCCGGACGACGTAGCCGTGGTGGTCGGCGCCGAGCACGTTCACGAGCTCGTCGAACCCGCGCTCGAGCTTGTCCCAGTGGTACGCGACGTCCGCCGCGAGATACGTCGGCTCGCCGTTCGAACGCACCAGCGCGCGGTCCTTCTCGTCGCCGGCGAGCGCGGTCGTGCGCAGCCACAGCGCGCCGTCGTGCTCGTAGGCGTGTCCCTCGGCGATAAGCCGCTCGCGCGCGCGGTCCCACGCGCTCGGGTCGCCGTCGTACAGCGAACGCTCGAGGAACCAGCGGTCGTAGTGCACGCCGTAGCGCTCGAGCGTGTCGCGGATCTCCGCGATCAGGATCTCGACACCTGCACGCGCGAGCTCGGCCACGTCCTTCCCGGCCGCGCCGGGGATCTGCTGCGCGAGCCGCGCGACGTAGGAGCCCTGATAGCCATCGTCGGGCAGCGCCTCGCCGCGCGCGCGGGCCCGGATCGACTCGCCGAGCCGCTGGATCTGGCCGCCGCCGTCGTTGAAGTAGTACTCACGCTCGACGGTGGCGCCGCCCAGCTCGAGGATCCGCGCGAGCGCGTCGCCGAACGCAGCGTGCCGCCCGGACGCCGCGGTCGGCGGGCCCGTCGGGTTGGCGGATACGAACTCGACCTGGATCTTGCGCCCGTCGGACCCACGCCCGAAGTCGTCGCCGGCCGCGAGCACCTCGTGGACCGCCGCGAGGTACCACGCGTCGGCGAGGAACAGGTTGAGGAAGCCCGGGCCCGCGACCTCGACGCGGTCGACGCGGTCGGCGAGCCGGTCCTGCAGCGCCGCGCCGAGGCGCTCGGCGACGGCGCGCGGCGGCTCGCCGAGCGCGGGCGCGAGCAGCATCGCCGCGTTCGTCGAGTAGTCGCCGAAGCCGGCCCGCTTCGGCCGCTCGAGGCTGAGCCGGTCGCTCGCGGCGCTGCCGTCGCGCAGCTCGCCGGCCGCGTCCTGCACGGCGGCCCTGAGGTCGTCCAGGGGAGTCACTGGCTCAATGATGGTACGGCTCGCCGGCGAGAATCTTGTGCGCCCGGTAGAGCTGCTCGACCAGCATCACGCGCGCGAGCTGGTGCGGGAACGTCATCGGGCCGAACGAGAGCCGCTCGTCGCAGCGCTCGAGCTCCGTCCCGTACGGGCCGCCGACCACGAAGCACACGTCGCGGCCGCCCTGGCGCCGCTCCTCGACCCAGCGCGCGAACGCCTCCGAGGAGTACGTCCGGCCGCGCGCATCGAGCAGCACGCGGTGGCTGCGCGACGGGATCCGGCGCTCGACCTGCGCGTCGTCCGCGACCTCGACCAGCTCGACGCGCGCCTTGCCGGCCAGCATCCTCGCGTAGTGCTCGACGTCGTCGGCGAACGGCGGCCGCAGCCGGCCGACCGCGAGCACGGTCCACTTCACCGGGTCAACCCCCGTACGCCTCGCCCATGCCGAGCCGCTCGACCGTGCTGGGATGCGTGCCGAACAGGAACCGCCAGACGGCCGGTGGATCGGGGTCGGAGACGTTCTTGGCCGCGAGCCGCTCGTGGAACGCGATGAACGTCTCCGGGTCGTGCGTGAGCTCGAGCGAGAACGCGTCGGCGCGCTGCTCGACGTCGCGCGAGAGCTGGTTCGAGACGATCGTGATCGCCGGCACGAGCAGCGCCAGCGACAGCGCGACCGCCGGCACCGCGCGCGGCCCGAGCTCGCCGCCGCGCGGCGCGAGCCGCTCGGCGAGCAGCGCGGCCGCCCACATGCCCACGGGCGCCACGATCGCGACCCAGAGCAGGCCGTTGCGAAGATCGCGGTGGCGCACGTGGCCGAGCTCGTGCGCGACGACCAGCCGCGTCTCGGCGGGCTCGAAGTCGTTCACGAGCGTGTCGTAGAGCACGACGCGCTTCGTGCTGCCGAACCCGGCGACGTAGGCGTTGGCGGCGGTCGTGCGGCGCGAGGCGTCCATCTCGTAGACCTCGCCGACGTCGACGCCCGCGCGGCGCGCCAGGTCGAGCACGTCGGAGCGCAGCTCGCCGGGCGGCAGCCGCTTGAACTCGTTGAACAGCGGATCGAGCACGATCGGCGACGCGTAGGTCGTGACCGCGGCGAACGCGACGACGACCGCCGCGCCCGGCAGCCACCAGCGGCGGCCGAGGCGGCGCATGCCGAACACGAGCACCGCGCCGCCGAGCGCCGCGAACCCGGCGCCGATCGCCTGCGACTTTGCGACGTCGCCGGCGTAGCCGAGCCAGTCCTGGGTCACGAGGCCCACGTCCTTGGCACGCTCGCGCGCGACCGCCGCGAGCGGCAGCGCGGCCAGGCCGGTCGCAACCGACAGCGCGGCGGCGACCGCGGCGCCGGCCAGCACCGGACGCTTGAACGCGGCGAGGCGCTCGGGCGGACGACGCACGAACAGCACGAGCACCCCGAGGCCGATCGCGGTCTGGGCGAGGAAGATCCAGCGCTGGCCGCCGCGGAAGTCCTCGGCCTTCTCGATCTGCTCCGCGCTGAAGTAGGCTCGCGGCTCGACCGGGACCGGCTCGGGGCCGCGGTCGCGAGGTCGCAGCGCAAGCACCGCGGCCTCGGCGACGACCACCGCGGTGACGAGCGCGACCGGCAGGCGCCATGACCTCCGCACCGAAAAGACTCTAGGCATGCGCGTCGCGGTCGCGTCGGACATCCACGGCAACAAGCACGCGTTCGAGGCGGTCATCGCGGCGGCGCAGAACGCCGAGGTCGAGGAGCTCTGGTGCCTCGGCGACCTCGTCGGCTACGGCGGCGACCCCGACGCCTGCGTCGCGCTCGCCGAGGCCAACTGCGCAATCGTGCTCGCCGGCAACCACGACCTGGCGGTCGTCGAGGTGCTCGACCTCGAGGACTTCTCGCGCGGCGCCGCGCTCGCCGCCGAATGGACGCGCGACGTGATCCGGGAGGAGACGCGCGAGTTCCTGCTCGCGCTGTCGCCGTCGGGCGAGGCAGAGACCGTCGGGCTCTACCACGCCTCGCCGCGCGACCCGATCTGGGAGTACGTGCTGTCCGGCCTGACGGCCGAGCTGTGCCTCGACTCTGCCCGCGGCGACGGCCACCGCGTGTCGCTGATCGGCCACTCGCACGTCGCGCTCTCGTTCCACCGGCCCGAGGGCGAGCCGGCGTCCGGCTCCACCCGGCGCGCCGACGACCTGCTCGACGTCGGCGCCGGCGAGTGGCTGCTCAACCCCGGCTCGACCGGCCAGCCGCGCGACGGCGACCCGCGAGCGGCGTGGATGGTGCTCGACACGCAGGCCTGGACCGCGGAGTGGAGGCGCGAGGACTACGACCTCGCGGGCGCGCAGGCGGCGATACGCGCGGCGCGGCTGCCGGACTCGCTCGCGGAGCGGCTCCAGTACGGGCAATGAGCCGCCGCCGCGGGCGAAGTGACTAGCCTCCATGGCCGATGTGGTTCCGCTCCCCGCTTAGCCTCCTAGCGGCCGCGCTGGGCGCGCTGGCGCTCGCCGGCTGCGGCTCGGACGACGAGTCCGCGCTCATACCCCAGGACGACGCCGATCAGCTGAGCACGCTCGTGGCCGACGCCGCCGACGCGAGCGCCGCCGGCGACTGCGACCGCGCGCGGCGCGCCGTCAGCGAGGCCGAGGCGGAGCTGTCGGGCCTGCCGCGGCAGACCAGCCGCCGGCTCAAGCAGAACCTGCGCGAGTGGCTCGAGCACCTCGACGGCCGGATCGCCGAGGAGTGCCAGGCGCCCGAGCCGGAGGAGACCGCGACGCCGGAACCGACCGAGACGCCGACCGCCGAGCCGACGGAGACGCCGACCGAGACGCCGACGCCGACCGCGACGCCGACGCCCACGGTCACGCCGGAGCCGACGGCGACGGTCGAGCCCGGCGACGGCGGCGGCACCGTCTCGCCGGAGGAACCAGACGGCACCGGCGGTGTTGGTGCGGGGGACGGATGACCGCAGACACGCTCTTCGCAGACCGCTACCGGCTCGAGCGCCGCCTCGGCGTCGGCGGCATGGCCACGGTGCAGCTTGCGCTCGACACGCGGCTCGAGCGCCACGTCGCGGTCAAGCTGCTCGCCGACCACCTCGCCGCCGACTCCAACTTCGTGTCGCGCTTCCGGCGCGAGGCGCTCGCCGCCGCCCGGCTCGTCCACCCCAACATCGTGCAGGTGTTCGACTTCGGCGCCGAGGAGTCGACCGGCCGGCAGTACATCGTGATGGAGTTCGTCGACGGCCCGTCCTGCGCCGAGATCCTGCGCGAGCTCGGCCGGCTGGAGCCCGACGAGGCGGTCCCGATCCTCGCCCAGGCGTGCCGCGGGCTGGAGTACGCGCACCGCAACGGCGTCGTGCACCGCGACGTCAAGCCCGGCAACCTGCTGCGCGCCCGCGACAGTGGCCAGGTCAAGCTGGCCGACTTCGGCATCGCCAAGGCGGCCGAGCACTCCGACATGACGAAGGTCGGCTCCGTGCTCGGTACGGCGGCGTACCTCTCGCCCGAGCAGGCGCGCGGCGAGCCCGCTGGCCCGGCGTCCGACCTCTACGCGCTCGGCGTCGTCTCCTACCAGGTGCTCGCCGGCCGGCTCCCGTACGAGGCGGCGTCGCTGACCGACCTGGCGCGCCAGCAGGACACGCGCGCGCCGCGGCCGCTGCACGAGCTCGATCCCGAGATCCCGCGCCCGCTGTCGCTGGTCGTGGCGCGCGCGCTCGAGCGCAACCCGGAGGACCGCTTCGCCGACGCGGGCGAGATGGAGCGGGCGTTGGGAGACTCGCTGCGCGGCAAAGCGCCCGAGCCGACGGCGGCGACGCGCGCGCTCGACGAGACCGAGCCGAAGGCTACGACCCGAGCGCTCGACCGCACCGCGGTCACGACGCCGCTCGCGCGCACGGAGCCGGCGGCGCGCCGGCGCCGGATGGAGCCGATCGCCGAGCCGGCGCCGGCGCGGCCCCCGCAGCGCCGCCCGGCGGCCGCGCCCGCGCCGCCCGCCAAGCGCCGCGAGCGGCGTCCGGGCGGGGCCGTGCGCGCACTCCGGACGGTCCTGATCCTCGCGCTGCTGGCTGGGATCGGATTCGGCGCCTACACGCTCGCGACCGAGGGCGGGCAGCGCGGCGTCGAGCTGCGCGAGCAGGTCGAGGGCAACGTCGACCGCGCGGTCGACGAGATCCAGGGCCTGATCGAGGACAACACGCGCTAGATGCCCATCACGCGCTGGGCCTCCTCCAGCCCGCCCTCGAAGTGCGAGGCGTAGGTCGCGACGTAGGCCTTGGTGCGCTCCTCGCGCGGGTGCTGAAGCACCTCGAGCGGCGGGCCCTGCTCCACGATCACGCCCTTGTCGATGAACACGACCCAGTCCGAGACCTCCTGGGCGAACGGCAGCTCATGCGTGACCAGCAGCATCGTCATGCCGTCGTCGGCGAGCTCGCGCATCACCTTCAGGACCTCGCCGGTCGACTCGGGGTCGAGCGAGGAGGTCGGCTCGTCGAACAGCAGCACGGTCGGCCGCAGCGCGAGCGCACGGGCGATCGCCACGCGCTGCTGCTCGCCGCCCGACATCTGCTCGGGATAGGCGGTCGCCCGGTGGCCCAGGCCGACGCGGCGCAGCAGCGTCACGGCGCGCTCGATCGCCTCGGCCTCCGGCACGCGCGCCGACTTCATCTGCGCCAGCATCACGTTCTCGACCGCGGTGAGGTGCGGGAACAGGTTGAAGCGCTGGAACACCATGCCGACCTTCTGGCGCAGCCTCGCGAGGTCGCGGCACGCGAGCCGGTCGCCGGAGAACACGGCCTCGCCGTCGATCTCCATCTCGGCGCGGTCCGGGCGCTCGAGCAGGTTCACGCAGCGCAGCAGCGTCGTCTTGCCGCCGCCGCTCTGCCCGATGATGCTGACGATCCGGCGGCGCGGCACCTCGAGGCTGACGCCCTTGAGGACCTCGCCGCGGCCCGGATACGACTTGACGAGCGAGTCGATCCTGACGGCGACATCGGGCGGGCCGCCGCCGTTGCCGGTCGCGTCGGTGGTCATGCGGGGACTCCTTTCTCGAGCAGCAGGCGCACCTGCTTGAGGCGGCGCCGGCGGCGCGGCGCGAGCGGCACGCCGGCGCGGATCTGACGCTCGAACCAGAGCAGGCCCTGCGACAGCGGGTAGCAGAGCGCGAAGTAGAGCGCCGCGATCACGATGTACACCTCGAGCGCGCGGAACGTCTCGGACGCGATCAGCTGCCCCTGCGACATCAGCTCGGCCGCGGAGATCGTGACCAGCAGCGACGTCGACTTGAGCAGGTCGACCAGCATCGTGTTCGTGCCGGGGAGCGCCGATCGCAGCGCCTGCGGGAAGATCACCTGCGCGAACGTCGCGCCGCGGCTCAGGCCGAGCGCCTCGGCGGCCTCCTGCTGGCCCCAGTGCACGCCCGCGATCGCCGAGCGGAAGATCTCCGACAGATAGGCGCCGTAGAAGATGATCAGGCTCAGCGCGCCGGCCTGGAACACGTCGAGCCGCACGCCCTGCGAGGGCAGGCCGAAGTAGACCAGGAAGATGATCGCGAGCAGCGGGATGTTCTTGAACAGCTCCGTGTAGACCGCCGCCGGCGCCCGCACCGCGCGCACCTTGCTGAGGCGCATCAGCGCGACCACGAGCCCGAGCGCGGCGGCCCCGGCGAAGCCGACGACCGTGAACTCGATCGTCTTGATGAGCGCGTCGAGCAGGTCGGACGTGTAGTCGCCCCACTCGACGTTGAACAGCGCAGCCAAGGACGGCATCTGCATCACCTCGGGTCGGTGCCCTCAGATCGAGGGCGGGCTCCAGTCGGACGGACGGTCGACGCCACGGCGCGCAGCCGCGGTGTCCTTCGAAGGCACGAGGAACATCTCCGGCTCGCCGCCCCATTTCTCGATCAGCTCGGCCATCTCGCCGTTCTCGTACATGCGGCGGATCTCCTGGGAGATCGCCGCCTCGAGCTTCGGCGCCTCGCGCGGCAGGTAGAAGCTCGTCTGGTAGGGCGCGAAGAACGCGTACTCCGGGTGCTGCTCGACCTGCTCCGCCGTCGGCGGGGTCAGGTACTGGGTCTCGATGTCCTGATCGGGCCGCTGCTTCTGGTAGTAGACGATCAGCAGCGGGTCGAGGAAGCCGACGTCGAGCCGCCCGGACGCGAGATCGTCGAACACGCCGAGCGCGTTCGGGTACGCCCCCAGCTTCGCGCCGGGCACGGCCTGGATCGAGTCGACCCAGACGTAGCCGGTCACGGTCCCGAGCCGCTGGTCCTGCAGGTCCTCGATCGTCTCGTACCGCCTGCCCGACCGCACGCCCATCGCGGGCGGCGAGTAGTACGGCGGGTCCGTGAACAGGCCCTGCTCCTGGCGCTCCGCCGTCCAGGCGACGCCGCCGACGGTGATGTCGACGCGGTGCGACTGGACGCTGCCGAGCATGCCGTTGAAGTCCGTCAGCTGTGGCTCGACCTCCAGGCCCAGGCGGTCGGCGATGCGGTGCAGGATCTCGCCGTCGAGCCCGACGATCTCGCTGCCGCGGATCGCCGAGTACGGCATATAGGACTGCGCCGCGACGCGCAGCACGCCGGGATCGATCGTGTCGAGCTGGGCCGCCCGGCCGCCGGCAGCGCGCTCGTCGTCGGAGCCGCATGCCGCCGCAAGGCCGGCGCACAGGCAGAGCGCCGCGGCGAGCAACGCATTTCGGGTCCTGGCTTGAAGCATCTCTCTCCTCACCCCTCCGGCGCTTCCCACCGAGGTTCGGGATCTGCCTCGCTGGATTGAATATATCCGCCGTATGCTTCAGGATATATCGTGACGATGACTTGTCAAGCGGCCGATGTCGTGGTCGTCGGTGGCGGAGCGATCGGCGCCGCGAGTGCGTTCGAGCTGAGCCGGCGCGGGGCGCGCGTCACGCTGCTCGAGCGCAGCGGCGACGCGAGCGGCTGCTCGTTCGGCAACGCCGGGCTGATCTGCCCGAGCCACGCCGAGGCGCTGGCCAACCCTGCCGCGGTGCGGGACGGGCTCGGCTTCCTCGCGCGCCGCGACGGCGCCTTCCGGATGCGCCCCCGCCCGGCGCTGCTGCCGTGGCTCGCGCGCTTCGGCGCGGCGTCGCTGCCGCGCCGCTCGGCGCGCGCGAGCGCGCTGCTGCGGGCGCTCG
>Ga0081538_10001777_pt2 | contig 13679 bp, 18 predicted proteins | sample TabmetS5T2R1_FD_71022 | JGI IMG/M metagenome (GOLD analysis project Ga0081538, IMG submission 71022) | Tabebuia heterophylla rhizosphere microbial communities from the University of Puerto Rico - S5T2R1 | ecosystem: Host-associated > Plants > Roots > Rhizosphere ...
TCCAGAAATCGCAAAAACTCTTTTTCCATGAAATACTTGCTCCCGACATGCATGTCTGAAATCAGAACCGCGTACGCCTCCGACTTGCTCCTGCTGGGCAGGTGATCAGGGATGTCGGGCGTTATGGCGCTCTTGATAGTAAGCCCTGGCGCGCCCTTGCCGTTCTCGAGCTCGAGCATGACCATCTGGTCCAAGGCGAGAGTTGCAGCTTGCTTTTTTGCCTCCTCGGTCATGGCGGTTGCGGCGAGGATCCCGGTGTAGTCGTCAATTGCAAGCTCGAGGCCATTTTTTTTGCTGCGCTTGGACATGAGAAGTCCTGCCACTATTGTCGAGCCTGCACGGCCGTGCAGGCCCCTCCCCCCTCCCCTTTCAGCAGACTGTCTGCCGCTGCGCACGTTCTGCTTCACCGACGCTACCTTGGTGATGCGCTTGCTATCCGGCCTCTGCGCCAGAATGCGCATCGACTTTTCAAACCTGCTTTGGAAAAGTGCTGCGTAGCCGTCGACGCCTTCAGCAGTAGTGACCTTGAGCGTCGGGTCCATCAGGATGTTGCAGGTCTGCTCGGCCGGGCCTTCCTCGGCTGCCTTTTTTAGCCCGATCTGGTTCTTGATGTCGTCAACCAGAATGACAAAATTCTTTGACTGCTTTTTCACCTTGATTATTTCCTTGATTATTGCTACGACATCGGTGTTAAGGCCCTTGAGCATGGCAAAGGCATCCGGGTGGATCTGGAACCCCTTGCTGGTCGCATACGATAATGCACTGAAAACTTCATTTTGCAAAGCCAACGCTGTAGGCCGTCTTGACTTTGGACTTCATCCTTAATTAGATTTCTGTGGCGCGGCTTTTATTCTAGATACATGCTATCATCGTTGTTGAAAAAGTTCTGCGGTAGGTGCAAGAAGGAGCTGCCGGCCAATACAGAGTACCTGCTCTGCGAAGAGTGCCACAAGCGAACAGTAATGGCAGAAGAGGACAGAGAGTTTTACGAGAACTCGAGGGTGCACTACTAGGCCGCAGTGCTGCGCGTGCTTCTTTTTGCAGCAGCACCGCTACGCTTGCTGCGCTTCTTCACGGTAGTATCAGTGCGTTTGGTAGTTGTGGTTGTTTCTTCCTGCTCTTCCTCTTTCTCAGGTGCTGGCAGCTCTGGCGACGCGTGAAGCCTGCGTCCTTCCACGTCTTCCGGCTTTACAACCGGGACTGAGACCGAGTCCCTCAGCCTGGCCGCAAGGTCTCGCCGGGCAAGCACGAGGTCGCGCTGCTGGTCCATCAGCTTCAAAAATCCCGTGTATATCTGCACCTGCTCCGCGTACGTCCTTGTCCTGATTTCCGACAGCACGTCTTCAAACGAATCTGCAAACTCCATCGCAAGGCCGCCCATCCTTGAAATGGCTTCCGCGTCCATGGCGGCCTGCTTTTCTGCTGCTTCACGTTGCACTTTTTTCATCTTTTTCTTTGCGACCTTGGTGCCTGCAACTATTACCTCCTTAAGCTCGTTTGCCGCGCTCTTCATCTTTTTGACTATTTCTGACTCGGTGTCCACATATCCTTCCGGTACTGATACGCCCATGGTTGTCGGCCTTGGCGCGGTTGACAGCTGCTGCCCTTCACTCATTATCCTGTCTGGTGTTGTCGGAGGCTGCTGCTGTTGCTTCTCAACCTCTACTACCTGCTCTGCCGCCTTTTTGCGTATCTCTTCCGCTGACGGCCTCAGCCTTTCAACTGGCAGGGGCGCGTCCCTGTGCGTCCTGTACCTGAACAGTAGGTCTTCGTTTACCACAATCGAGCCGCCCTCCACGACGACTGCGGATCTTGGGATGTCGAACCTAATCGAGCTATCAGTGTCGCTAAAGACCACGACTGTGTCCTCGGTTTCCTGGGCCACATGCCCGATGGGCTGGTTGTTCAGCACGACGTCCTTGTTGAAGAGTTCGCCTGGATACCTGCCCTCGTAGCTCCCGAGATCCACTTCAGTGGTGGTCCGCTTTGATTCTTTCTCAAACTTTAGTGCCGAGTCTGCACTCAGGCTCGCCTCCACATTGCTCTGCGCCACCGACATTTTTTCTTCAACCGCTCTTGCGCTAGAGCGCGCCGCTTCTTTGACTTCGCTAGCTGCTTTTCTGGCAGCCTCTTCCACATCGATGTCTGAGATGGCCTCGCCCGTGTCTCTCACTTTTTCCTCGACAGACGTGCCGGCACGCTTGAGCTCGTAGCCGACTCCCTTGACTTCACCAGCAACCTCCTTGGCTTTTTGCTCTATTGCTGACGGCTCGGAAGCTGCCGGCAATGACGGCTCTTCTATCACTTCAACCTCGCCCGCCTTCTGCCGTATCTCTTCTGCCGATGGACGCAGGCTCTTGCCTTCCGGCAGCGGCGCGTCCCTGTCGACTGCGTACTGTGCGACAGGCTCGTCAATTATCACGGAGCCCCCTGCGACAGCAACCTTTGACTTGGGGATATCGAACCTAGAATCGTTAGAATCGCCAAAAACAACAATCAAATCGCCGGTTTCCTTTGCGACGCGGCCTATTGCCTGCCCGTTTGCGATCACCGTCTTGTTGAACAGATCCTTTGGGTATTTGCCTTCGTAACTTGCCAGATCGTCACTGGGTGTACTATTTTCCATAGCTTTAAGAAGCGACTTATAGGCATAAAACAGGTATGAGAAAATAAAGTAGAACATAGTTAAAGGCCAAGGTTATAATTGGCGAAGGCATGATTCCCCTCTTGCCGTGACAGCAGCATCAACCATGCAGCAGTCCTCTAACCCAAAGGTAGGGGCAGGCCTTTCATTTGCTGCGCTTGCCCTGTTGTTCTCTGTCATGATGCTCGGGGTCTACATCTCGGCCTCGCACCAGGGGCTGTCGTGCCCTGACTGGCCGCTCTGCCCAAACGGCTTTGACCTGCCCTCTGAAAAATACTTTTTTGAGCACGTACACAGGATGATGGTAGTCATCACAGCCAGCCTCATCTTTGCCACTGCAGCGTATTCTGCAAGGAAGATAAAGCCGGCACGCAAGACTGCGATAATCGCAGCAATCGTTGTTTGTGTGCAGATAGTTTTTGGCATGCTGGTGGTCACTACTAGGCTCGAGCCGCTGCTAGCCGCAACCCACCTGTCTACCGGGATACTGCTCTTTTCCATGGTCCTGATGACGTTTCTGACTGCCTACAGAGTAGCCAGAAATCATTGACTCTATAACAATTGACCATCGCGCTTAATATGAAAAAAGCGCCAAGAGATAGAAGGAGAGTTGCCTCAGACAATTCTTCTTGTAGACCAAAAGCGTGCCACCGCGGACCTCATGAAGGTGTACCTCCGCGCAGACGGCTATAGCGTCGACCACACGCCGGACCCTTCACAGGCGCTGAAATTCGCGGCCCAGAGCAAGTACGGCGTGGTCATCACCGACCTTGTGATGCATGGCATTACCGGCCTTGACCTGTACCGCGAGATAAAATCACACTATGACGAGCAGGTCAGGTTCATGTTCCTGCTCAGCATTTCCGGTGGCGACGCCGCCCTCCGGCTCATGGGCACGCTTGAGCGGGGCGACATAATAAAGAAGGAGCCGCTCTCGATAAACGAAGTTATCTTCAAGGTTAGAGCGGCGTTTACGAGTAGTCGCTGAAGATGCTGTTTATGTGCGACAAGAGCTCGTTGCGCAGCTGGATTACCTTGGCGCGCTTATCGCCGTCCAGGTCAGTCATCAGCAGAGCGTCCAGACCTTCTACTAGGTACTTTATGTTTGGAAGAGTCAGCAGAACCTTGTCGTCCTCTTGTTGTTGTTGATTTTTGCTACTACTACTAGTCATTGCCCCACACCTCTATTAATGGCGGCGGTTATTATTAACATCTTGCTGGATTATTCTCTATAACTACTATACCACTACCACCACCTGAAGACAGAAATACTCTTCAGCAGCAATCCCGCCTATGGCTGATGATGACACTGCTTCAAGCTACCAGCGGCAGACCATAATCAACCTGCACAATTCCGGGATACCGCTAGAGATAATTGCGCTGCAGATAGACGTCAGCCAAGAGGAGGTCAACAGGGTAATCGCAAGCGCCGCTGCAGAGGATGAGCAAAAGAGCACATCTGCCAAGCAAGCCTCTGAAGCTCCGTCAATGGCCTCATTCTACCTCGACGCTGTGGTCGACATTGGCCAGGCGATCAGGCTTGCACAGGAGCGGGTGTGGAAGGCCCTCAAGGTGGAATCGCAGTTCAACCTGTCGATTGAGGAAATGCAGAACATCCTTGCAAAATTTGCAAAATCAAGAGTGACATTTGTGATACTGCACATCGACCTTGTAGGGTCGACCCGGCTGTCGATGACGCTCCCTGTGGATAGATTGGCGACGATAATACAGGCTTTCACGCAGGAAATGTCGCTGACGATTTCTGCTTACGGCGGCTACGTGCTAAAATATGTGGGCGACGCCATCCTCGCGTTCTTTCCTGCGACCGGCGACGACTATTACCTGCCCTGCATCAACGCCGTCAACTGCGCCCGGTCGATGATCAAGATAATGCGGGAGGGGATAAACCCGATCCTGAATCAGTACGACTATCCGGAGATGAGCGTGCGGGTCGGAATCGACGTCGGCGAAAATGTGGTGGTGCAGTACGGATGGGACACGCACACGGTGGAGGGTGGCAGGCGGCTGAGGGCGCCCCATTACGACATCTTGGGCTACACCATCAACGTGGCGACCAAGATGACCGTGCTTGCCAGGCCCGACCAGATAGTGATAGGTCAGATGGTCTACGACGTGCTGGACGAGCGCCAAAAGTCGACGTTCCACCAGCTGCAGGTCAGCCCCGAGATGTGGAGCTACGTGAGCAACTACTCTGACGGCGGCATATACCGGCTCTATGGAACGGCATGATTCTCGCATTCCCAACAGTAACTATATATCGGCAAAATGACTAGCTATGATAGTACTAAATGCGTGCTGCAGAATACGAGGATTCTTTTGTCAAGATAGCCGGATTGATCGGAGGCGAGGAGTACATCAAGGTGGCCCGGGCTCTCCTGAATCAGGAGGACGTCACCGACGAGGAGATCGCAAGCGCCACCGGCCTCAAGATAAACATCGTCCGCAAGGTCCTCTATGACATGTTTGGAAAAGCGCTGATAACCGGCATCCGCGTCAAAGACGAAAAGAAGGGCTGGTTCGTCTACCGCTGGCGCGCCAAGCAGGATCAAGTCGACAATTTTATCGACAACCAGAAAAAGAAGATCCTCGACAGGCTGCACAAGCGCCTTGAATACGAGGAGTCGACAGAATTCTACCACTGCGGCAACCGCGATTGCCCGAGAGTGAAATTCGACGTGGCAGTCGAATTGTTCTTCAAGTGTCCCAACTGCAAGGGTCCGCTCAACATGGTGGACAATACCCGAGTCAAGGAAGCGCTGCGCTATAAGATAGACCAGATAACGACCGACGTCAACTCGTCCAAGAAGTAATATTTATTTCCTAATTTTCACACATGCCTTTTAACTCTATAATCACCCAGACGCTCTTAGCTCAGCGTAAGAATCCTCTCCAATGTATGACCATAGAATCCTGCCAGACCTTGCATCTACGCAATAATACATCGGAGAACTCCTTCCATCAGATCATCTACCATCTATGACGTATACCAAATGGCCATTGACCCCTTCAAGCACCTTCTTGTTTCCAATAAAGCATGGGAAATCCACAGATGGCGTGCAGCTTGCGTCTATGACGTAATTATTAGTGCCGTTGATGTAAAATTGCGTGCTGTTCTTGTGAAAAATCGCTGTCATTTCTATCCACATGGAAAGGATACGCCAGCTGGGATGCTTGACTCCTTCAGAAACAGAGACATGCCTGTCTACCCAGTAGATAATTTCAAAATGGCCTGGGTATCGATTAACCTCTACTTCTGCGTCAGGATATTTAGAAAGAAGAAGCCTGACTTCCTCAATATCCTTTGTCTTTCTAACTAAAATGCCAGTGCTAGCCGAGATATCGACTACTTTGGATGATTGTATGTTAATCAGTGCTGACAATAGGGACATCTTCTTCTTTGAGTCAGACTTGTCTGCAAATAGCATAAGGGCACACCTGTTGATGGGGCATATTTTGTGGCATGGCTGATGCCCCAGTCTCTTACGTATAATACGACCACCTCTCTTCCTTCAAACAAGTTTTGAAGCGTCAAGTTTTGCATTGCTATTTCAACGACTGCATCCTGGTATTTCCCGGGTTCTGCACAAACGCAATTCCCGCAGCCAATCCAGCTGCTACTGGCGCAGCTGTTCCATCATTATTCATAGGCAGCAGTTAACATGGTAATGTCACGCATAGTTCAGCATTGCGCATCTGGCGTCTACTCGCCAGCCACTAGTGTGCACTGCGAATATGGTCTTGTAATTCTTCTTTGTTGCGCGCTGTCAGTCCGCATACTTTACAGGTTTCCTGCCTTGTTGCAAAAGCTTCAATGGCCTTATGTCCACTTACAATCTCGTTGTAGCTGTCATCCGCATCATATGCCTTTATTCGGGTGTGGCCTTCTTCCTGCTCTTTAATGCCGGGAAGCTGATGGTTTTCTTCTACAGCCTGCTCTCTGCCACTATTATTATTATCGCTAGATGTCTTGTTCAGGATCTTCTTTCTGTCGCCACTGGTCGGAGCTACTTTGTAATCTTCATCCGATACCTGCTCGGGAGTTTTGTCATTTTGCTCGCTCATGTCTCTACTGCTTTTGGCGCAGCATGCTTCATTATGCTATGCCTGCTTCTCGCTTGCCCTTTTTTAGCTGTGGCCAGATAGGATCACAAAGTAATATCCCTTATTTAGTTTGACAATGTAATTAGTGCATGAAGAAGCCAGCAGGCGCTAACCAGCAGCGCTCGATAGGAGTGTTTGATTCCCCGATAACAAGAAAGCAGACCTACACGTCGATTCCTCGGCCGGTCCAGTGTGCGCGGTGCAACAATGTCGCATACTGCAAGATAGTGTACGACTTGGGCCCGATCATCAAGGTAGAGTATCTCTGCAAGTCATGCTGCAACGAAGCCGCCTAACTAATTATTTCTCCTTCTTTTATATTGTTATTATTAAAATTATCTGGCGTAACCCTCGCTCAAAATCGCTCTTGCAGCCCTGAAGATGCCGATCCACATCTCCCACGTCAGCTTGCCCGTGTTGGTGTTCTGCCTGCTCGGGTGGTACGAGGCAAGGAGCGTCTTGCCTCCGCCGGCGGCAGGATAGCAGGCTCCATGGGCAAAAGCCAGCCCCTTCAGGCCCGCCGCCCTGCAATAGGCGTCAAACCCAATTTTGCCAAGCGCAAGGATGACCCTGACGCTGCTCATTATCTCAAGCTCTGCCCGCAGGTATTGAGAGCAGCTTGTCAGCTCGGACGGCAGTGGCTTGTTGCCCGGCGGCGCGCACCGAACAGCTGCGGTGATGTAGACGTCCTTGAGCACCAGCCCGTCGTCTTTTGACCTGCTAGTCGGCATGCTTGCGAACCCGGCCTCGTGCATCGCCCTTGCGAGCCAGTCGCCCGAGCTGTCGCCGGTGAACATACGCCCTGTCCTATTGCCCCCATGTGCGGCGGGCGCAAGCCCCACTATCAAAAGCCGTGCGTTTGGGTCGCCCCAGCTTGGCAGCGGGCGCGCCCAGTACCGCTCGCCTGCGTGCCTTTTTACTTTTGTCTGCCCGATCTTCCTGATGTACTGCGAAAGCCTAGGGCAGAGCGTGCACCGGATCACTCTGCCATTAAGCCTGTACAATTGATCATAGGTCACATGTGGCGATAGTGGCAGGCTCTATTATTAGCATAATCTTTTTATCACCTGTCAGAGCGTTCAATCAGCGTTTGTCCAATACTGAAAACAACAATAACATTGTTGCCGACGATAGCGAATTGACATGGATCGCCGGCTCTGTAGTATTGAGCGAAAGCCCGCCGCAGCAGCTGAAATTCTGGAGGAAAAAGTTCGGAATCAAGCAGGCAGACCTTGCACGCAAGATGGATATCACACCCTCTGTCCTAAGCGACTATGAGAACGGCCGCAGGCCATCGCCTGGGGTGAATTTCATAAAGCGCTACCTCCTTGCGCTCTATGAGCTGGCCAAGGCAAATGGCCACTCTGCCCCGGAAGTTGGAATAGCGCCGACGCCGGTCGCTGATGCACATATAAACCAGCCGGCATAAATCCTTCCACATATATATGCCTCTCATTCTAGTGTCGATGTACCCCGGCAGGACCAAGGAGCAGAAGGACGAGTTCGCCGAGGCAGTGACTGACGCTGCGGTGCAGATACTGAAGACAAAGCCAGAGCATGTAATAGTGGTTTTTGACGAAAAGCCCAAGGAGAACTGGTTCCAGTCCGGCAGGCCGTTGTAGTAGTAACAGGCACAAACTATTTTTATTTTCGGCACCTTTTCTTGCTCTGCTTGAAAAAGAAAGTAGTAGCAGTAGTGCAGATGCGCTTGTCGGAGGACAAGCAGGAGAACCTGAAAAAATCAGTCGAATTTATCGGCGAAGCGGCCGGCAAGGGCGCAGACCTTGTATGCTTTCCGGAATTCCAGATGGCGTTTTCGCCCGGCAGCCAGTCCGCTGGCCAGCTTGCACGCGTTGCCGAAACCATTAGGGGCGAATTTGTCACCACGCTCTCAAGGGCCGCAAAAAAGAATGGGATAGGCGTCGTCGCCACCATCTATGAAAGAGCCAATTCGCCGCAGCGCGTCTACGACACTGCGGTTATGATAAGCCAGACAGGATCGGTATCGTCCGTCTACCGCAAATTGCATTTGTACGACGCGCTCGGGTTCAAAGAGTCGGACAAGCTGATGCGTGGCAAAGGGATTGAAAAGCCGGTCAGGACACGGGCAGGGAGCGTTGGGCTCATGATCTGCTACGACCTGCGCTTTCCAGAAATGTCGCGGATATTGACAGTCAAGGGGGCGGATGTGCTGGTCGCACCTTCGGGGTGGGTCGCAGGCGAAATGAAGGAGGAGCACTGGCAGACGATGATAAAGGCAAGAGCGATTGAAAACGGCTCGTACGTCGTCGCGCCGGATCAGGTGGGCAACATTTACTGCGGCAGGAGCATGGTTGTTGATCCTTTTGGCGTGGTGCTGTTAGACATGGGCCAGCGCGAAGGCGTCGAGGTTGTAGAAATCGATAAATCGCGCGTCCAGCAGGTGAGAAGGTCGCTGCCGCTATTGAAGAACCGCAGGACGGACGTGTACAAGCTGTCTCACAAGTGACAAAGGCTAAGAACTAGCCTCTATAATATAATAATCCTGTATATGCTATTTGGCTTTGGCAAAAAAGAGGGGGAGAAGCAGGCGCTGTTCAAGACAAGCCTGACCGATAAAGAGGATCTGGAAGAGATCAAGAAAATAGCTAGCAGGCTGGAGCAGGATGAAGAATTGCTGCTGGTCGCCAAGCAGTCGAGAATGAAGCCTGGCGGCTCGGTAACAGCCACGCCCAATGTTATTTTCGCTACTGATAGAAGAGTCATTATTCGGAACCCAACGATGCTTGGCATGCGTGAAAACATCGATGATATTTCATATGACAAGATCATTAGCGTAAAATTGGAAAAAGGCGTCTTCTCTGCCACCATACTTATTCGAGCTCGTGGACTAAGCGAAATGAGCAGGCTCAGTAAACCGAGCGGATTATTAGCTTGGAGTCGAGAAGGAGACGGTCAGATTGATGCCATCTCGAAGGACAAGGCCGAGCAACTTTTAACAATAATGAAGCAGAGGATGGAGCGAGCCAAGCTGCGCCGCAAACCTCGACCGTCGTAAATCAGCACATTTCTGTGACAGACGAGCTGGCCAAGATAGCCAAGCTCAAGGAGCAGGGGGATTCTCTTAGAGGCAGAATTCCAGCAGATGAAGCAGAAATTATTGAAAAAGCTCTAGCAGGTCAGCGCCAGAAAGTGGTCGTTGTGGTATTCTTCCACTTGCATTCATGCTTATCGCGCGGACAGGAAGACTTTGCAGTATTCGCAAAGATGGGCATGATTGCTGTACAACATCAATAGTAATTGCATGCAGTTTTCTTATTAGGTTAGTGAAGGCATGTTAGCGAAACATATTCTATAGCTATCTTTTTTTCAAAGGACAGTGCATGTTAATGCAAATTTTCCACGGCTTTGTCTGGCGCGCAAACACGACCCCGACCACTGGCCAACCGCATTCCGGGCAGGCGTTGCCTGTCGTCCTGATGGCGCCTTTCTGCGGCAGCGGCGCAATCGCCTTGCACCCAGCAGAATAATTTGAGCAGCCGACAAAGCGTTTTTTCGTCGTCCGCGATCGTATCATGCGCAGCTGGCCGCTCTTGCAGACAGGACACGCGCCTATCATGGCAGCCTTTGCATCGTCTGCGACAGCTGCGCCGCTTATCCGCCTGCCGATGTCAGGCTCATTTCCCATAAATGCCTCCAGCGACTCGACGAGCCTGTCCACCGCATTTTCAATTACAAGAACGCTGTCAGCTGAGCCCTGCTCCACCTTCTCAAGCTGCTCCTCTATCGACCTAGTAAGATCAGTAGAGACAATCGCCGGGACAAATGCTCTCATCAACTCTGTGACGGCAAAGCCAAGGTCGGTGACTTCGATTCTGCCCTGCCCGGCGGCGATGTAGTTGCGCTTGAAAAGAGTGGCGATAATGTCCGCCCTCGTCGCCTTCGTCCCTATCTGTTCCTGCTCCATCTTGGCTAGCAAGCTTGCCTGGCTGTACCTGTGGGGCGGCTGCGTGAACTTCTCCTCCATTTCTATCCCCAAATTTTCCAGCCTGTCGCCGGCGCGCATCTCTGGCAGCTCGTGCTGCTCCAGCTGGATATGTGGCTTGTAAAATGCCATCCACCCTTCGTAAACCGGGACCTTGCCCTCCGCCCTAAACGCGTAACCATTGACGTCGATCGTCACTTCTGTGCACTGGCTTATCGCCGGGTCGCCAAATGTCGCAAGGAACCGCTTCACTATCAGGTCGTATACTTTGAATTCAAGCCCGCCCAACATACGCCGCGGCTCAACGCCCGTGGGGTAGATCGCCGGGTGCGCAGGGTCAGTCATCCTGCCCTCGTTTGGCGCAAGCTTGCTTCTTTTTGAAGAGAGAAGCAATGATGTCAGATTGCCGTAGCTGCTGATCTTTGAAAGGCTGGAAATGATTTTTGCATAGCCTATCGAAAGCGGCAGCTTCTGACTCGACGTCCTTGGATACGATATAAACGCATGCAGATACAGCTTTTCGGCAATCGCAAGCGTGTATCCCGGAGAAATCCTGAACAGCCTGTACGCTTCACGCTGGAGATCGCCTATATTGAATGGAGTCGGCGGCCGCAGAACAACTTGCTTGCTTGCAATGTCGCGCACAGTCCCGTCCCTGCCGATGCATGCGTCAACAATCGCCCTGGCTTCTGCCAGTTTTTCTACCCTGGGCTTTTCGTATTGCGCTGAAAATTTCTCGCCGTCCTCGCTGCTGAACTGCGCGGCTATCGTCCAGTACGGGTCGGGGACATACAGCCTGATCTCGAGCTCCCTGTCGACTGCAAACGCAAGGGTCGGCCCCTGCACCCTTCCGATAGACAGGTTGCGGTACCTGCCTGATAGTTTGAATGACCTGGCAAGCGCCCGTGACAGGTTGACGCCGTAAATAAAGTCAAGCATGTGGCGCGACCTGCCTGCCTCTGCGAGCCCGTCGTTTGGACTTGCAAGGCTGGCAAATGACTCTTTTATCTCGTCGTCAGTCAGCGTTGAGAACTTGGCCCTCAATGATTTCTGGTATTTGCCACTGCACGCGTATTCCAGTATGCTGTGCCCTATGACCTCTCCTTCCTGATCATAGTCACAGGCGTGCACGAACGCATCAGCATTTTTTGCCAGATCGGAAATGACCCTGATGGCGCGCGCCGCCCTTGCGTTTTTTGCGACCGGCGCCCATTCCAGATCAAGCACCGGGTAAACGCTTCTGTTGCCCGCAACATCTGCTAGGCCGTAAAGGTGGCCAAGCGCCGAACACACTTTATAATGGCGGTTGTCGCTGCTCGCCACATCGAAAACCGGGACTCCAGCCGACCTTGATTCCTTGGCATCGCCGAGAGCCTGCGCTATCCGCCTGGCCGCATCCGGCTTTTCGCAAACGACAAGCATATACAATTAGTAGCAGCCGATCTTGGCAGACCTGAGCATATTAATTAATTCGATCCTCTTTTTGGTTAATAACCAACAACTTGCTGGGTGATGGCCTCTGATCTTCTCTCTATTAACTACCAGCTAAGTATGACAAATCTTAAATCTCCAAGATGGGAAACTATTATTGTATATGTTCCCTGTCTTGCTGCTAATCGGATCGTTTGTCGCAGCAGAGATGTACAAACGGTACACTACCCCTGAGCAGAAAAAAGTGGGAAAACTTTGCAAGGATGCATCATGGCGAAGCAGGTACAATATTGACAGCATCAGGCATAGTTATCAGATCACTATCACTTGCAGCTACAGGAATTGGCTTGATGCTGCATGATCGGAAGGAGTGGACAAGTGATTTAGAGGAAAAGAAGAGATTCTGACTGACATTCTGCTTAGCAACATAATATCTAGAGCAGTGTTTTGTCCAAGAATAAAATCGAGAAAATTTAGGTAAACATCAAACATATGTTTTTGAGTCAATGACAGGTTCGAGGCTTTGCGGATGAATTTGCATTCATGTTGCTAAAAGGGTTCAATTTCTGGCGACCCCTAGCGTTTAGGGGATATACTCAGACAAAACAAATCGCCCATACAAACGTAAAACGGAAGTAATACACTTGCGCGAGTTGGCTCACCGAGAATAACAAAAATTTGTTAACATGTATCATTCATATATCGCTACGAATGACTGCTGTAAAGTCATTGTCGATTGACAGATATGAGATAAATTGGTACAATTGAAAACTTTGCAGACAGACCCAGAAATACTCATGAATAAATTCGTTTTGCGATCCAGTAATACGAACCAAAACCAAAACTACATGAGCTGAAAAAGACGATTTAGTGCATAAAAATCAAGAAAGATATCTATTTGAATTTAGCGTAAACTTTGTTATCTAACGTGTAAATAGATTTCACACTCTCATTTAGCTGCGAAATAGCATGATGGCAGGAAAGGGATTCGTCAGGGTTGCCAATAAAAATGACCTCAAAGAAGGCGGCCTCTTAAAGATAGTGATGTTTGACTCAAATGAAAATGAGCAGAACATTTTGTATAAAGATAAATTTGATGAATGGTCTGCCAAGAACAAGAATTTGAAAATTATCTATACTATCACTGATGATAATGTAAATTCGGTAGGATGGAAAGGTGAGAAAGGAAGAATTGACAAGGCGATGATAACTAGGCATCTAAATAAGAGCGATTTGGACAACTCGATATTCTATGTCTGTGGTCCGCCCGGTATGTTAAAGGCCACGCAGGATCTCCTGAGGAACGAATTACATGTTCCTGATGACAGAGTCAAGGTGGAAGAATTTACAGGATATTAGAGAGCGAGCGACGGAGGAGAACACATGAAGATCGGATATTGGGCTGCCCAAGAACAATATTCAATGCACCAGTTGCTTGAGTTTGTAGTGGAAGCTGAAAAGGCCAGCTTTACTTCTACAATGACAAGTGACCATTTCCATCCATGGTGGCATGACAAC
>Ga0081538_10004024_pt1 | contig 13678 bp, 14 predicted proteins | sample TabmetS5T2R1_FD_71022 | JGI IMG/M metagenome (GOLD analysis project Ga0081538, IMG submission 71022) | Tabebuia heterophylla rhizosphere microbial communities from the University of Puerto Rico - S5T2R1 | ecosystem: Host-associated > Plants > Roots > Rhizosphere ...
GAGGCGATTGGACCTCGACTAGGGCAGCAGCCCCAGCTCCCGCGCCCGGGTCACGGCCTGGGTGCGGTTGGCCACCTCGAGCTTGCTGAACAGGTTGCTGAGGTGGCGCTTGACGGTGTCCAGGGTGACCACCAGCTCCTTGGCGATGGCCCGGTTCGGCGCACCGGCGGCCAGCAGCCCCAGCACCTCCAGCTCCCGTTCGGTCAGCGGCTCCACCAGCCCCGCCACCACCACCCCGCCGCGGCGGACTGGGAGGCGGACCGGCAGGCCGGCCCGCTCGAAGGCCTCGACCAGGCGGGCGAGATACTCGTGCGGGGCGCCGGCAGCCGCCGGCCCCTCCTGGCGCCGGTCGGCCAGCAGCTGGCGGAGCAGGGCGGCCATCGGGGGGCCCTCGTCGACAAACACACGCAGGTAGCCCTGTGGCGCGCCGAGGGTGAGCGCGTCGGCCAGCGCGGCCTGGGCGCCGGCCTGGTCGCCGCCGGCGGCCCGGGCCAGCGCCTGGAGGGCCCGGACCTCGATGACGCTCCTGGTCCGCCGCTGGGCGGCCGCCGGGGCGTGCAGCCGTTCCAGCAGCCCCTGCGCCTGCCCGGGTTGCTGGGTGGCGAGCAGCACCCGCACCAGCACCAGGTACTCGCGCTCGCGTGGGTAGCTGGGCTCGTCCTCGGCGCCGAGGCCGCGTGCCTGGACCCAGCCGACGGCGGCGTCGACATCGCCTTGGGCCAGGGCCAGCCGGGCATGCTCTACTGGCGCCGGGTTGAGCAGGGCGACGACCTCGGGGCTCACCCCGACCCGTTCGGCCTCGCCGATGGCGTCCAGGGCGCCGGCCCGGTCGCCCCGGGCCTGCCAGATCCAGGCCAGGGTGACCAGGCCGGTGGCCAGCGGCGAAGTGTAGACGAGTTGCCGGCACAGTGCGACGCCGTCGGTGGCGTAGGCCAGCGCCGCGTCGAGCTCGTCTCGCTCGTACAGCACGCCGGCCATGCCCACCTGGGCGACGCCGGCGACCTGCGGGGCCGGCCCGTCCGGGTCGGCGGCCACCGCCAGCGCCTCCCGGTAGGTCGCCAGGGCGGCCTCCAGGCGGCCCTGGTCGCGCTGGACCAGGCCGAGGTAGTGGTAGCCCAACGCGGCCGCGGCCGGGGCCCGGTGGCTGGCCGCCCGCCACCCGGCGCTGCTGGACGCCAATGCCGCCTCGGCCTCCGCCAGCCGAGCAGCCAGCCACTCGGCTACGGCCAGGTGCCAGCGGGCGAGCGACTCCAGCATCCATTCGCCCTCGCCGAGGGCGGCCAGGGCCCGCCTGGCGGACGCCATCGTCTGCTCGGCGTCGCCGCGGAGTTGGGCCAGGTCGGCCCGCTGCAGCGCGATCGACGCCGGGAGGTTGGCCATCATGCTGGCGGCCCTGCCGACCGACGGCTCGTACGGCTCGCCGGCGGCATCCGCGGCCCTCCGCTCGGCGGCGTCGAGGGGGCCCTCGATCGCCTCCAGCTGGCCGCTGATGAGGGCCAGGCGCGCCTGCGCCAGCGCCAGTCGTGGCCGGGAGCGGACCAGCTCGGCGGGCAGGGCGGCAAGCCAACGCTGCAACGTCACCCCCTCCCAGCGCAGGAGGCGGGCATCGACCTGCCGTTCGATCAGCCGGGCCGCCCAGGTGGCGTTCCCAGCGGCCAGGGCATGGCCGATGGCCTCCTCGGCCAGGCCCTGGGCCTCGCACCAGGCGGCCGCGGCCCGGTGCAGCTCCTCCACCCGATCGGGCCGCTCCTGGGCGAGGCGGGTCCGGAGCAGGTCGGCGAACAGGTGGTGGTAGCGCCACCAGCCCCGCACCTCGTCCAGCGGGTGGAGGAACAAGTGCGCCCGCTCGGCCTGCTCCAGCAGCGCCTGGCTATCGTCCCGCCCCGTCACCGCATCGCACAACGGCCCCGACAGCCGCTCCAGGATCGAGGTCTCCACCAGGAACCCCCGCAGCTCGGGGGGTTGGCGGTCCAGGACCTCCTCACACAGATAGTCGAGCACGAAGCGGTGGCTGCCCGAGAACCCCTCCACGACGGCGTGGACGTCGGCGTGGCCCCGCAGCGACAGGGCGGCCAGCTGCAGCCCGGCCGCCCAGCCTTCGGTCCGGTCGCCCAGCGCCGCCACGGCCGCCTCGGGCAGCTCGGGCCCGACCACCGTTCGCAGCAGCGCGGCGGCTTCCTCGCCGCTGAAGCGCAGGTCGGCCTCGCGCAGCTCGGTCAGCTGCCCGCCGGCCCGTAGCCGGGCCAGCGGCAGGGGCGGGTCGGCCCGGCTGGCCACCACCAGCCGCAGCTGCGGCGGGAGGCGCTCCAGCAGCCCGGCCAGGCTCTCGTGGACCGATGCCGCCTCGACCAGGTGATAGTCGTCCAGGACCAGCACCACCTCCTCGGACCCCTCGACCAGCTCGTTGACCAGCACGGCCTGCACCGTCTCCAGCGGCGGCTGGCCGCCCTGAAGCAGGGCATCGACCCGCTGGCGAACCCCGGGTCGCGGCTCGTCCAGGGCCGCGGCGACATAGCGCCAGAACCGCACCGGGTCACTGTCGCCGCCGTCCAGCGACAGCCAGGCCACCGGCTGCCGGCTGCGCCGGGCCCAGTCACCCACCAGGCTCGTCTTGCCGAAACCGGCCGGCGCACAGACCAGGGTGAGCGCACCGCCCGCCCCCTCGGTGAGGCGCTCGGTCAGCCGCCGGCGGCCCAGGAAGCCAGGTCGGGGGCGAGGGACGTGCAGCTTGGTTGCCAGCAGGCGGTCCCGCTCGCGTGTCAGGGCCTCCACTGGCGCGGTCGTGGACGGCTCAGCCATGGGACTCGCACCCTCGTGTCCATCCGACGGGCGCCTTCCTTTGGCGGCTCATTGTAGGCGGTGGCGGCAGTCGCCCGAGCGGCGGCGCCAAGATCCCCCTACCTCCCACTTTCGGGCGATGCCGCCCGCCAGGACCAGCCCGTAGCGTGCCGGCCAGACACCCGGGGAGCCAGCAGGCCCGACCACCGCCGACCGGGATGCGAGTGAGCAGGAGGAGCGACCATGTCGATCGGCCATCTCCACCCACCGGGCGTGTTCGACGCCGGCCACTGCCGCACCTGCGCCCGCCAGGCCGGGCTGCTTGACCACTACTACCATGTGCAGGAGGAGGAGGCCCGCCTCCGGCAGGCCTCGGCGTCCGCGCGGGCGGCCCACTGGTATGCGCTGGGGGCGCTGGGACTCTCCGGGCCCGGGGTCCTGCTGGCCGCGCTCGCCCTGCTGACACGATGAGCCGCCCGCCAGGAGCTGTTGGGCCGGCCGACCGGCCCACTACGAGGTCCGCGTGCGCGGTGTCCTCGATAGTCGCTGGTCCGGCTGGTTCGACGGCCTCCAGGTCAGCAGCGACGCGCCCGGCCAGACCCTGATCGCTGGGCCGGTCGCCGACCAGGCGGCCCTGCATGGCCTGCTGGCCAAGGTCCGCGACCTGGGTCTGCCGCTGCTGTCGGTCCGCCCGATCAGCCCAGGGCAGGAGTCCGAGACGGAGCCGTGATGCCAGCCCCTCCCATTCCACGTCGTCAGCGGCGGCGCTTGAGGTCGCGGCGGCCTGGAGGACCGGCCGGCGGCGCCGCCGCCTGACGGTCGGCCTGGTCGACCGGCGGACCCCGTCGGGGCGGCTGCTCCCCTGGTGAGACCGGCCGTGAGCCCGCCAGGCATGGAGCACCTTGGTGAGCGGCCAGCAGACGGCCCGCCCCGCAAGATCCCACCCCGACACCACCTACGGGTGATGCCCCCAGCCGGCCCAGACCGCAGGATCGACGGTGACCACGAGCCAACCATGCGGCAGCGCCGGCCCGGCTAACTTCACCCCAAGGGGGCACGATGGAACGACCAGCGGAACGACCTGTACGGGGTCGTGGGCCCACGTCCGGCGGGCCGGCGGCGCCGCCGCGGTCGGGGTCGCGCCGGCTCATCGAGCTCAGCCACCAGATCCGCCACGGCATGGTCACCTACCCGGGACTGCCCGGACCCGAGCTCAGCGACTACCTGCCCAGGGAGGCCTCCCCCGCCCGCTATGGACCCGGCACCGAGTTCCATATCGGCCGCATCTCGATGGTGGCCAACACCGGCACCTACCTCGACAGCCCCTCCCACGCCTTCGCCGACGGGACCGACGTGGCCGGCCTGGCCCTGCAGCGCCTCGCCGACCTGGACGGCGTCGTGGTTCGAGTCGGTGCCGGGCGGCGCGGAATCGACCGCGACACCTTGGCCGCCTACGAGGTTGGCGGCCGGGCGGTGCTGGTCCACACCGGCTGGGACCGCCACTGGGCCAGCGACCGCTACGGCACCGGCAGCCCCTTCCTCACCGCCGCCGCCGCCGAGTGGCTGGTCGAGCAGCAGGCCGGCCTGGTCGGCATCGACTCGGTCAACATCGACGACACCAGCGGCCCGGCCCGCCCGGTGCATCGGGCGCTGCTAGCGGCCGGCATCCCGATCGTGGAGCACCTGTGTGGGCTTGACCAGCTCCCGGCGAGCGGCTTTCGCTTCCATGCCGCCCCGCCCCAGGTCGTCGGCATCGGCACCTTCCCGGTCCGCGCTTATGCCGTCCTGGCCGAGGGGTAGGCCGCGCCCGCGTCATCTCGGCGCTACGCCGCGGCGGCGAGTTCTGTGTCGGCGATGTCGCGCTTACGATCGATGCCAGCGAGACCACCGTCTCCTACGCGCTCGGCGTTTACCTTCTCGGAGCCTTGCTGGATGTCTCACTCGGCCCGGCCGCAGGCGTTGGCGCCGTCGCGGCACTCATATCCGTGGTCGGGTGGGTGCCCGATGCTGGCCGCCTGCTCGACGCCGCGGCAAGCCGACCGACTCGAGGAGGCGCAGAACACCGAGGCCCTCCTGCTCGGCCGGGTCACCTATGAGGCCATGCAGGCCTTCTGGCCCACAGCAGAAGGTGAGTTCGCCGACAGGCTGAACGAGTTGCCGAAGTACGTCGTCTCCTCGACGCTCACCGACCCGCACTGGAGCGCGACCGTCCTGGGCGACGACTGGCCGAAGGAAGTGGCCAGACTGCGGAAGGAGTTCGACGGCGACCTCCTCGTCTATGGCAGCCGCCGCCTCTCGCGGGCACTGATCGGGATGGGCCTGGTGGACGAGCTGCGCCTCCTGGTCTACCCGGTGGTGCTCGGTGCCGGAGATCGCCTGTTCGGGGAGACGCAGGACAAGATCCCGCTGCGTCTGGTCGAATCGCGTCCGTTCGGGGGAGGCGTGGTGAACATGATCTATGCACCTGCCATGGCTGACGGGTGATGCGGACTCCCGGGATCAACTCGCCGGAGGGTGGCGTCAGATCCCCGGTGTGAACGTGCGATGAGCATAGGTTCCCGTTACGAGTCGGTAGGAACCGTCCGGCTAGTCCTGCCGAGGCGTGCGCATCATCGCTGCTCACGTCAGGTGCGCCGTCTGGCGTGTGCTGCCGCGTGCGAGCGGATGCCAACGGCTGGTTGCCAGGGAGGTTGCCACTCGGCGCAGCATGCCCGAGCAGCGCGGCGCTGGCGGTGGACCGCTCGCGGCTCGGAGCCGTCAGGCTTCGATGAAGACAGGTCATCTGGTGGATGGCCAGGCGCACGGTCTGGCCGGCGACCTGGGTGGACGGCAGGCATGCCCGGGCTCAGGCCGCCGCCAGTCAGCGCCACGGCGAGTCCGTACCCTTCGGGGGTGGCGGGAACTACACGTCGTCCGGCAGGCAGTGCTTCGTGGCGAGCTTCCAGCTGAGCACCTACCACCGACCTTCCGGCACCCACACGGACACGGACGCTGTCTATGGCGCGACAGCCCCTGTCTGCCACCTGGAGGAGGCCGACGATGGAACCCACCGACCACCACACCAGCAGGGCCCGCCCCGCCTCCGCGGCGCCGGACACCGCTGACAGTGCCGCCACCCGTGTGGCCGACGCGACCAGCGAGCACCCGCTGGGGCCGCACGCCGCCCAGATCCTGGGCACCGAGCACTGGAGCCTGCTCGCGGCGCGGTCGCTGATCTGGAACGAGGCCATGAGCCGGGCCACGGTCTTCCTGACCGTGCTGTCGGCCTCGATAATCGCCCTGGCCCTGCTGGCCGACGCCACCGGCTTCGGACCCCACACCACCACCCTGGCGCTGGTCCTGCTGCCGGTCGTGTTCCTTCTTGGCGTCGCCGCCCACGCCCGGCTGGTGCAGATCAACACCGAGGAGCTCCAGCTGGTCCTGGCCATGAACCGGCTGCGGCACGCCTACCTGACCATCGAGCCCGGCCTGGAGCCCTACCTGAGCACCGGCCACCACGACGACGAGCGGGGCGCGCTGGCCACCTATCTGCGGGACCGCCCCACCCGGCAATCGCTGGGGGCCGGCTTCTTCCTCCTCGACACCCCGACCATCGTCGCCACCGTTGACGCGGCCCTGGCGGCGGCGATCGGCGTGCTGCTGCTGCAGGTCGCCGAGGCGCCGCGGGCCGCGGCGGTGGCCGGTGGGGTGGCGGCGTTCCTGGCGGTCTGGGGGGTGCTGTTTCGCCTGCAGCTGCACAGCCTGCGCCCGTTCCGCAACGCCACCCCGAGGTTCCCGACCCCGACGGACCTGCCGTAAGTACTTGCTGGTCGCACGCGACCAGGCCACAGCATTCCCCCGCATCGGACCGACCATCCCGTCGGGCGGTGGCCGCATCCGTGCCATGGATCGGCGGCCAAGCGCCGTGCTATCCGGCGCCTCGCGGCTCGCGCGACACCGCAGTGGCCGCAGTCATGTGCTTAGTTGCAGGCCCCGGTGGCAGTGGCCGCCATGTCCCCCGGCGCTCACCGAGCTGCTGCACGCGCACCTGGCGGAGTTCGGCGTCCAGCCCGACGGGCGGCTGTTCGTCGGCGAGCGCAACGGCGGCGTGCCGCCCACCACGGTGGCCGAGTGGGCCGGGCACTCGGTCGAGGTCTTGCTCAGGATCTACGCCAAGTGCCTCGACGGCGGCGACGCGCTGGTCCGCCGGCGCGTCGAGGCGGCGCTCGGATACGCCGACACCGACAATGACAACGGCGAGGTCACAGGTTCGAACCCTGCCACGCCCACCACACCCACCTGACCGGGTCGTTTCCCGGTCCTAGTGCCGCATCAGGCAACGTTTGCCCTGTCGACGATTTCGCGTAGTCGCTGATTGTGGGCGTGTTGGTTCCGCCAGGCGATGTAGCGGCGGATCATGCTGGCCTGCTGCTGGTGGCTGGTGTGGTCGGTGCCGTCCAGGGTGAAGTAGCGCAGCGCGGTGAACTGCGCCTCGATCCGGTTCAGCCAGGAAGCGTTGGTGGGCACATAGGCCAGCTCGACGTTGTTGGTCGCTGCCCAGTCGGCGACCCGGCGGTCGGTCCGGGTGGACAGGTGCGGGCTGAAGTTGTCCAGCACGATCCCCAGTCGCACCCCGGGCGGATACAGAGTGCGCAGATACCGCAGGAACACCAGGAACTCCCCGCGGCGCTTACGGGGTTTGATGTGCCCGTACAGCCGGTCCCGTGACAGGTCGTAGGCGGCCAGCAAGTGCCGCACCCCGTGCGGGCGGGTATAGGTCGCCCGCCGCCGGCGACGCCGGTCCCTTCCACCTCCACCGCGGGTCGTCCACTGCCGGCCCGAGTGCGGCTGGAGGTTGAGCGGGCCGAACTCGTCCACGCAGATGACCACCTCGGGGTCGCCATCCAGGACGTCGTCGGTTCCGTCCATCAGCCCGTACAAGTGCAGGATGCGGTTCTTCCTGACCTCGAAGTCCGGGTCGGTGGACTGCTTCCAGGTCTTGATCACTTGAAAGGACACCCCCTCCTCGCGGAGCAGGAGCCGCAGGCCCTCGTGGCTGATGTCGTCGACCACCCCCTCGGCGACCAGGAACTCGGCCAGCTTGGCCAGGCTCCAGGTCGAAAACGGCAGGTCATGATCCTGGGGGCGGGACAGCGCGACCTGCTTGATCTGGCGCCGCTGGGCCAGGGTGAAGGTGGGCGGCCGGCCACCGGCATAGCGCGGGTACAGGGCGTCGAACCCATCCAGGTTGAAGTTGTGCAGCACGTCACGGACCCGGTCATGGCTGGTGAAGGTCACCTTGGCGATGGCCGGCACGTCCATGCCCTGCGCCGACAGCAACACCATCTGCGCCCGTCGCCAGGTGACCACCGACCCAGAGCTGCGTCGCACGATGCGCAGCAGCCGGTTGCCCTCCTCGTTGGTGATGTCCCGCACCTGGACCCGCTCGGCCACCCCGCCTCCCTCGACGACCTCGATGTCGCCGGGAAGTCTTGCATCCAACAGGCGCCCAGCCAGCACCCAGCTATTTCAACCAAACGAGGCCAACGATGCCGGGGACGGCACTAGCTGCCCATCGGGCCGTCCCGACTCGACGCACGAACGGCGAAGAACGCATCACCGAGCCGGATGCTTCGCCCGGGTGCGGCAGCCCCGCCCACAGCCACAGCTTCGCGGCAACCTGCTGCTGCTTCGCGCGGCCTGTCGGAGCGAGCAGGGCATCCCGGATGCGGTGCTGTCCTCGGACGATTACGGGTCGAGCGTAAAGCGAACGGCGAAGCTTCATCCGTTATGGCGGGGCTTGCGTGTCTATCAGGCGTCAGACGCAGTACATCTGTGGAGGACATAGGGGTCATCTCTGGGTATGGGGGTTGTCACCCGTGGGGGGATGTGGCGGCTGCCCGGTAGCGGTAGCGTCGGGTCATGAGTGAGCGGGCCGGCGGGTCGCGGGGGCTGCCGGCCAGCGCCTGGGTGTTTGACAGCGCGCTGGCGCTGGTGGCTGCCGGCTTTCCCACGGCGTTCTTTGCTTCCCTGCCGGCGGGCGAGGGCGTTCTGCGCGTCATGTTCGCCGTGGGCTATGGGTTGGGGTTGCTGCACACCTTGCCGCTGGCGGCCCGGCGGCGGTTCCCCGGGGCCGTGCTCGCCCTCTGCCTGGCCAGCGGGCTGGCGTTCGCTGCTCTTGGCCTGGTGTCGCCGGTGGTTCTCGCTCTCGGGCCGGCGATTCTGGTGGCGGTCTACTCGGTGGCGGCCTACGGCAGCCGGTGGGTCGCGTTGGCCGGCCTGGCGGTCGCGGAGGTTGGCCTGGCGGCTGTCCAGCTCACCCGGGGCAGGTTCGAAGACCCATCCGCCTGGGTTGGGTTCGCGTTGATCGTTGGCGCCGCCTGGCTGCTGGGCCACTTCGTCGGTGACCGCCGTGTCTATGCCGCCCGGCTGGAGGAACGGACGGCCGAGCTGGAGCAGGCCCGGGACGAGCTGGCGCGGCGGGCGGTGGCCGAGGAGCGGCTGCGCCTGGCCCGGGAGCTGCACGACGTGGTCGCCCATAGCATGAGCGTGATCGCCGTCCAGTCGGGAGTCGGGGCCCATGTCGCCGAGAGCCGGCCGGAGGAGGTCGGCAAGGCCCTGGCGACCATTGAGGCCACCAGCCGGGCCACCCTGGAGGAGCTGCGGCGGCTGCTGGGCGTGCTGCGCCAAGACAGCGAACCCCAGGCCAGCCTGGCCCCGGTGCCCGGACTGGCCGACCTGGACAGCCTGCTCGGCGAGGTGGCCAAGGCCGGGCTGGCGGTGCGGCTGCAGGTGGAGGGGACGGCGTCGCCGCTGCCCGCTGGGGTGGACCTGTCGGCCTACCGGATCATCCAGGAGGCGCTGACCAATGTGGTCAAGCACGCCGGCCCCGCTCAGGCCCAGGTCATGATCGGCTACCGCGACCGGGACGTCACCGTCGAGGTCACCGACGACGGCCGGGGCGCCGCGGCGCCGGCCGGCGACGGCCGCGGAGGGACTGGCCACGGCCTGGTCGGCATGCGGGAGCGGGTGGCCGCCTTTGGCGGCGACCTGGAGGCTGGCCCCCGCCCGGGCGGGGGGTTCCGGGTGGCCGCCCGGTTACCGCTGGCGGCGGACCGCTGATGAGCATCCGAGTGGTAGTCGCCGACGACCACATCCTGGTCCTGGTCCGAGCCGGGTTCCGGAGGTTGGTCGACTCCGTCCCGAGCTTGCCCCGATTACTGATCATCACAGACCCAATGAGCCGTGGGGCGCAGGAGGGCGTACATCCGTGGACGACGTAGGGGTGACCTCTGATGTCCAGGGGGTTGTCGCCTGGGGTGGATGTGGCGGCTGCTCGGTCGCGATGGCGTCAGCCTATGAATGAGGGCGCCCGATGGTTGCGGCGGCTGCGCGCCAGCCCCTGGGTGTTCGACAGCGCGCTGGCCCTGGCCGCCGCCGGCCTGAGCACGGCCTTCTTCGTTTCCCAGCCGGCGGCCAGGAGCCTACCCCGCGGTACGTTCGTCTTGGGGTGCGGGCTGGTGTTGCTGCACACCTTGCCGCTGGCGGCGCGGCGCCAGTTCCCCTTGGCGGTGTTGGTGACCAGTGTGGCCAGCGGGTTGGCGTTCGCCGCCCTTGACGTGTCGCCGGATCTTCTCTGGATGACCCTCCTGGTGGCGGTCTATTCGGTGGCGGCCTACGGCGACCGGTGGGTCTCGCTGGCCGGCCTGGTGGTCGCGGAGCTCGGCTGGGCGGCCGTCCAGCTCACCCCGGGCCGGTTCCAGTGGCCGACGCCGGTGTCCAATGCGCTGGTCATCGGCGCCGCGTGGCTGCTGGGCCACTTCGTCGGTGACCGCCGCCTCTATGTCGCCCAGCTAGAGGAGCGGACGGCCGAGCTGGAGCAGGCCCGGGACGAGCTGGCCCGCCGGGCGGTGACCGAGGAGCGGCTGCGCCTGGCCCGGGAGCTGCACGACGTGGTCGCCCACAGCATCAGCATGATCGCCGTCCAGTCCGGCGTCGGCGCCCACGTCGCCGACACCCAGCCCGAGGAGGCCGCCAAGGCGCTGGCCGCCATCGAGGCCACCAGCCGGGCCGCCCTCACCGAGCTGCGGCGGCTGCTGGGGGTGCTGCGCAAAGACAGCGAACCCCAGGGCAGCCTGAGCCCGGTGCCTGGCCTGGCCGACCTGGACGGCCTGCTGGCCGAGGTGGCCAAGGCCGGGCTGGCGGTCAAGCTGCAGGTGCATGGAACGCGACCGCCGCTGCCGGCCGGGGTCGACCTGTCGGCCTATCGGATCGTCCAGGAGGCGCTGACGAATGTGGTCAAGCACGCCGGCCCGGCCCGCGCCCAGGTGGTGGTCGGCTACCACGACCGGGATGTCACGGTGGAGATCCTCGACGACGGCCGCGACGCCGCGACACCGGCCGGTGAGGGCCGGGCCGGGACCGGCCACGGCCTGATCGGGATGCGCGAGCGGGTCCAGGTGTTCGGTGGCGACCTGGAGGCCGGTCCCCGCCCAGGTGGAGGGTTCCGGGTGGCGGCTCGGCTGCCGCTGGCGGCGGAGGGACGATGAGCATCCGGGTGGTGGTGGCCGACGACCAGGCCCTGGTCCGGGCCGGGTTCCGGCTGCTGGTCGACTCGGCCCCCGACCTGGAGGTGGTCGGTGAGGCCGTCGACGGCGCCCAGGCGGTGGAGCTGGCCCGCCAGCAGCGGCCCGAGGTGGTGTTGATGGACATCCGCATGCCGACCATGGACGGGCTGGAGGCGACCCGCCAGATCACCGCCGACCAGCTCCTGGCCGGGGTGCGCGTCCTGATGCTGACCACCTTCGACCTGGACGAGTACGTCTACCAGGCGTTGCGGGCCGGGGCGAGCGGGTTCCTGCTCAAGGACACCCCCCCGGGCGACCTGTTGGCCGCCATCCGGGTGGTGGCCGCCGGGGATGCCCTCCTGGCCCCGGGCATCACCCGGCGGCTGATCGCCGAGTTCGCCCGCCGACCCGACCCGGCCCAGATCGCTCCGGCCGCGTTGCAGGGCCTGACCGAGCGGGAGCGGGGGGTGCTGGGCTTGGTCGCCCATGGCCTGTCGAACGCCGAGATTGCCGAGCGGCTGGTGGTGAGCGCGGCCACGTCCAAGACCTATGTGAGCCGGCTGTTGGCCAAGCTGGGGGCTCGTGACCGGGCCCAGCTGGTGGCCATCGCCTATGAGACCGGCCTGGTGACCCCCGGCGCTGGCTGAGCCTCCGCGCCCGGGCGGCAAATGGCCGGCCGCGGCGGGTCGTCGGCGACGCGGTGGAGGAGCTGGTCCGGCTGAAGGGCGACAGCGTCCGCAACCTGCTGTGGCCGCCACTGCTACGTGTTGCGACCCGCCGTGAGTTGACATGGCTGCTCGGCGTCGCCTGGCGGCCGACAGGCAAGTGTCGGCTGGGGGCCGACGACGCCAGCGACCCCGCTTCGTACCGTCACGGGAAAGGCGACGAACCGACCGGGGAGGACACCATGGGCCAGCTCGCGACGGGCCTGCTGTCGCTGTCCGGCTGGGCGGCGCTGGCCCTGCTGTTCATGCTCCCGGCCCTGGAGGCGCCGGCCTTCCTGGGCCTGGTGCTCCCCGGCGAGTTGGCCCTGCTGCTCGGCGGGGTCCTGGCCCACCAGGACCGCATCCCCCTGGGCGCCGCCCTGGCCGTCGGGGTCGCCGGCGCCCTGGCCGGCGACACGGCCGGCTACTGGATCGGCCGCCGCTGGGGTCCCCGCCTACTCACCTCCGGCCTGGGGCGGCGGGTCGGCCCGGCCCGCCTCCACACGGTCGAGGGCCTGCTGCTGCGGGGCGGCGGCTGGGCCCTGGTGGTTGGCCGCTGCACCGCCGGGGCCCGGGTCGTGCTCCCCGGCCTGGCCGGCATGCTGGGCCTGCGCTACCGGACCTTCGCCCTCTGGACGGGGGCGGCCGCCACCCTTTGGGCGGTCGCCCATGTCCTGCTCGGCTATGCCGCCGGTGCCGGCTGGCGTCAGGTCCACCAACTCACCGGCCGGGTCGGCATCGCCCTCGCCGGGGCCGTGCTGGTCGCCCTGGCCGTCGCCTGGCTGCTGCGCCGCCCGGCCAGACGACACCAGGGCGAGCCCGGCCAGCCCGTGGCCGCCGGGTGGCGCCGCGCCTAGGCCGGCGGGGCCGAAGGAGAAGGCTTGGCGGTCATCGCCATCGACCACTGACCAAGCGCTGCAGCGAGGCCGTCGCTCGCGGCCGGGAGGAGCAACCATGCTGATCGACCATGACCATCCACCGGGCCTGTTCGATGCTGGTCACTGCTGGGCCTGCGCCCATCAGGCGGGCCTGCTGGACCACTACGACCGCGTCCAGGACCAGGAAGCCAACCTCCGCCAGGCCAGGGAGTGGGCCTGGGCGGCCCACCGGTACGCCATCTGGGCCCTGGCATCCTCCGCCATCGCGATCCTGGTCGCCGCGGCCGCCCTCCTCACCCAATAAGCCTGCCTCCACGGGGTCTTGCGACCCGCCGGGAGTTGACATGGGGGCTCGGCGTCCGCCTGGCGGCCGACAGGGAACTGTCAGCCAGGGGCCGACGACGGCGGCGACCCCGCTTCGTACCGTCGAGCTGTGTTCAGCGTCCTGGGTGTGCTCGGCCTTGATGAGCAGGCCGGCCCGGGCGGAGGAGGAGGCCATGGCCGTCATCACCATCGAGGGACTCACCAAGCGCTTCGGGGAGGTCGTCGCCGTCGACGACCTCAGCTTCGAGGTCGACCAGGGCACCGTGGTCGGCTTCCTGGGCCCCAACGGGGCCGGCAAGACCACCACCCTGCGCACCCTGCTCGGGCTGGTCAGCCCGACCGCCGGCAGCGCCCGGATCGACGGCAAGCCCTATCGGGAGCTGGCCGATCCCGTCCGCCACGTCGGCGCGGTGCTGGAGGCCGCCAGCTTCCATCCCGGCTGCAGCGC
>Ga0081538_10004025_pt1 | contig 13675 bp, 12 predicted proteins | sample TabmetS5T2R1_FD_71022 | JGI IMG/M metagenome (GOLD analysis project Ga0081538, IMG submission 71022) | Tabebuia heterophylla rhizosphere microbial communities from the University of Puerto Rico - S5T2R1 | ecosystem: Host-associated > Plants > Roots > Rhizosphere ...
CATCAAGGGAACGGCGGCGTCGATGGCTCTGGCGACGGCTTCATCCGCACCGGTCTGAGCGGCCTGACAGCGGTGCTGGGCGCCACTTCGACGGGCACTTGGACGAGCCCAGCCGTCACTTACGCCGGGGCCGGTGGAGCTCAGCCCAACTCAGTTGCCTACACGATGGCGATTCGCGCAAACGTCGCCGGGCTGATCGACAGCGGCAGCTCGGTGTCTTTCTCAGCCGCTCTCCAGGACGTCACGGCCGGGGGCGCTGATCCATTGGTTCCGGTCACGAGCATCCCCGCCAACTCCGATTGGAGCGGTGTTGCGCCGGTGGTCCTTTCCCCCGGAGACTTGACCCTCGGCCATGAGTACCGGCTCCGCATCTCGACGATCTATTCCACCGTCGCGTCCCTGCTTCCGGATGCCCGAGTCGACTACGACAACGTCGCGCTGGTTGCCGAGGTCCCAGGCGCTGGAGCGGGCGTGGGCGGCGGGGTGGCCGGCGGCGGGCTTGCGAGCAAGACCGTTGTCATGAAGGGCGACAAGCTCCAGACCAAGGTTCGTTGCGGCCGCACCGTGCAAGGCCGTTGCAAGATCAAGATGGTCGGCCTGTGGAAGAAGCAGGGCCCGCGCGTGACCAAGCTGCGGAAGGTATTCGTGCGCGCCGGCAAGACGAAGAAGGTCCGCCTGAAGCTGCGGCCGCGCGCCATCGCGGCGGTGGCGACCAGAGAGGACATCTGGATCGCGATCAAGGTCAACGCCAACGGCTTCAAGACGCTCAAGATCAAGAAGCTGAATCTGCGCGTCGTGGGCTGAGCGCCGCAAGGCCGCCGCGGCAGGGCTCAGCGCCCGGCGGGCACAAACGGCTTGTGCCAGCCTGTCGTTGGAACGACAAATCGGCGAGAGGAGTGGCGATGCCGACTAGGACAGCCGACGCGCAATGGAATGGAGACCTGCCTAGCGGCAACGGAACGATGGAGTTCGGAGGGGGCGCGTTCTCGGGCCAGTATTCGTTCGGCTCCCGCTTCGAGGAGGGCGCGGGCACCAATCCCGAGGAGCTGATCGCCGCCGCGCACGCAGGCTGCTTCTCGATGCAGCTTGCCGGCCTGTTGGGTCAGGCGGGCCACGCTCCGGACTCGGTGCGAACGACGGCGAAGATCCACCTCGACAAGGACGACGGGGGCTTTTCGATCACCCGCAGCGTGCTGGAGTCCGAGGCCAGCGTCTCGGGACTCGACGACGACGAATTCCAGCGGATCGCGTCGGAGGCGAAGGAGATCTGCCCCGTCTCGCGCGCCCTCGGCGCGATCGAGATCTCGCTGGACGCGCGCCTGGCCGGCTAACGCCGCGCTCGACCTAGCCTCCTGTGCCGCCGCTGGGCGGCGGTTCGGTGCCGCCGGCCACCGGGCTCTGCCAGAACGATGTCTTCTCACGCGCGCCGGGCCAGTTGAGCTCGATGTGGACGTGGTCCATGTGCGCCGCGGTCCGGTCTAGATGCCGTCGGCGCTTGCCTTTGCGGTTGAAGCAGTAGGTGTACGGCCCCAGCTTCTTGGCGTTGCCGTACCACTGCTTGCAGTTGTAGATCAGGCCCTGAACGCCCATCCGAAGCGCCAGCGCATGAGGGTTTCCGTTGGCGTCCTTCTGCAAGAGCGTGCGAATCAGACGCTTCGCTGCTCGCCGCTCTCGACGCACCTTCGCGTCGAGAGCCCAGTCGATCGCCCGGCCCTCCGAGTGGATGCTGAGCCCGTCGCCCAGCGGCTCGCAACGGATGATGCTCCAGGTCTCGCCGCGCACGTTGTCTTCGAGCCAGTGCTGCATCGCCCGTACGCCGGGCGGCACCTTCGAGCGGCAGCGCTCCGCGTAGTCGTAGCGGTAGGAATCCAGCGGCTCGTTCAGCAGGCGCGGGTCGTTGGCCGGGTTCGGGCGCAGCCCGGCGAGCGCCGACGCGCCGATCGCGCACGCCAGCGCGCACGCACTAAGCATCAGGACCAGCAGGCGTCCCACCATTGGAAGTTCTATTCGGCGCGTGGACGCTTGGGCCTTAGCAGGCTAGGATCTGAAACGGACCGTGCTAGGCGGGGTGCTAGCGGTGCCCTGTAACCCGCAATCCGCTCTAGCGGGGCTGAATGCCCGTCCGAGGGTCGCGGCCTTCGGGGTCAGTACGTCGCGGGCGGCGTTGACGGCCAGGTCCCGCGCAATGTAGGTCCGTGAACCAGGTCAGGTCCGGAAGGAAGCAGCCTTAAGCGGTAGCCCGCATGTGCCGCGGACAAGCCTGGCCCGAGCTAGCCACGACGGGCACGCCCGGTGACCGCTCTCGAGGGCGGGCCGCACGGTCCTGCAATTGATTCATGTGGAGCGGCTCCCGGGAGGGGCTGAGGCCGTCAGTAGTATCGGCTGCGTGACCCCGGAGACCTCGCTTTACCGCCGGCACCGCCCTCAGGGCTTCGACGAGGTAGTGGGCCAGGAACACGTCGTGCGGACGCTTCGCAACGCGATCGAGCGCGACCGCGTCCACCACGCCTACCTGTTCGTTGGCTCGCGCGGAACCGGCAAGACCTCGCTCGCGAAGATCCTCGCCCGGTCACTGAACTGCGTCAACGGGCCCACCGTCACCCCCTGCGGCGAGTGCGAGTCGTGCCGGGCGATCGCCGCCGGAACCTCCTTGGACGTGATCGAGATGGATGCCGCCTCCAACCGGTCCGTCGACGACATCCGCGAGCTGCGCGAGCGTGTCGGTTATGCCCCCGCCGCCGGGCGATGGAAGGTCTACATCCTCGACGAGGCGCACATGCTCACCCGCGAGGCGTGGAACGCCTTTCTGAAGACGCTCGAGGAGCCACCCCCGAACACCGTCTTCGTCCTCGCCACCACCGAGCCCCACAAGGTGATGCCGACGATCGTCGACCGGTGCCAGCGCTTCGACTTCCAGCGTCCGTCGCCGGAGCAGATCGCCGATGTCGTCGGCCGCGTTGCCGAGGCCGAGGGGATCGAGATCGAGCTGGGAGCTGTCGTCGCCGTCTCGCGGGCGGCGGCCGGGAGCTTCCGCGACGCGCTCGGGACGCTCGACCAGCTCGTCTCCTATGGAGGGAAGACGGTTGAGACGGAAGACGTCCTCGCCGTGCTCGGGGTCGCCGACGCCGAACTGATCATTGCGGCGGCCGACGCGCTTGCGGGCGGTGACGCCCGCGGCGTCCTGGAGACGACCGAGCGGCTTTCCGCGTCGGGCCACGACGTCGTCCAGTTCGGACGCGACCTGCTCGCGCACCTGCGCGAGCTGCTGGTCGTCCGAACGATCGGCGACGTCCCCGCAACCCTGAGCTTCACGGCGGTCGACCCCGAGCGGTTGCGCTCCCAGGCCTCGGCGTTCAGCGACCTGGCGCTCGGCCGCTCGATCGATGCGCTAGCGGAAGCGCTCGCCGCGGTCCGGGAGGGCGACGAACCTCGCATGACGCTGGAGCTCGCCCTTCTACGAGCGGCCCGGCCCGAGCTGGACCCGAGCCGCGAAGCTTTGGCTCAGCGTCTCGAGCGTTTGGAGCAGGCGGCCGAGCGCGACTCAGCCCGGCCCGACGAGGCGGACGGCCGCAGGACTACGCCCCCTCACCCAGCCCCCTCCGAGAACGCACCGGTGAGCCCGGGAGAGTCCCAGGACCGGCGGCCGAGCGACCTGGACCTTGACCGGCTGATCGGCGTTTGGCCCGCAGTCGTTGAGCAGGTCCGGGAGTCGGGGTCGGAGTTGCTGTCGCACGTGCTTGCCACGGCGCGTCCCGTCGCCGTGGACGTCCAGGAGGCGGTCGTCAAGGTCGGCTTTCCGCCGTCGGCGGCTTTCAACAAGCGCAAGGCAGAGGCAACGGACGCCCGCGATCGCATCGGCGAGGCGGTGCGGACAGTTGTCGGTGAGCGGCTGCGGCCCGTGTACGTGTTGCTCGAGGGCGACGAGGCCAGCTCGGAGGAGGAGGCCGAGGCGCTGAGCGAGGAGGAGCTGATCGCGCGGCTGCGGGAGGAGTTCGGCGCCGAGGAGATCGACACGAGCGCGGAAGAGCCGAAGGCGAAGGAGGCCGAGGGATGACGCGAAGGCCCCAAGGTCCGGGCGGGTTGGACCTGAACGCGATGATGAAGCAGGTCCAGCAGATGCAGGCCGAGATGGGGGAGGCCCAGGAGAAGCTCAAGGAAGAGACCGTCGAGGCGAGCGCGGGCGGCGGGATGGTGAAGGTGAAGATGAGCGGCGACCTGCGCCTGCTGGAGATCTCGATCGACCCGGAGGCCGCGGATCCTGAGGAGGTCGAGATCCTGCAGGACATGGTGCTCGCTGCAGTCAACGAGGCGATCCGCACGGCGCAGGAGCTCGCCGCCAACCGGCTGGGCGGCATCACGGGTGGGCTCGGCGGCGGTGCGCTCGGCGGACTCGGCCTGCCCGGCGCGTGAGCGCCAGCCGCACCGCGCGCTAGCGTCAAATCCATGAAACGGCACCAGCTTCTTTCGCGGCTAAAGCCGCTCACCTCATAAACAACCAACGGCACATGTCGCTTTCGCGGCTAAAGCCACTCACCTGAACCACTGATGTACCCCGGCCCCATCAACCGGCTGGTCGCCGAGCTGTCCAAGCTGCCCGGGATCGGGCAGCGAACGGCGCAGCGGCTCGCCTTCCACATTCTCCGCGAGGACGAGACCGACGCTGTGGCCCTGGCCGATGCGATCACCGAGGTCAAGCAGAAGGTCGGCCTCTGCGAGGTCTGCTTCAACCTCGCCGAGGAGCGCCTCTGTCAGGTGTGCGACGACCCGCGGCGGGACCGCTCGGTGATCTGCGTCGTCGAGCAACCCGCCGACGTGATCCCCATCGAGCGCACGCACGAATACCGTGGTCTCTACCACGTGCTCGGCGGCGCGCTTTCGCCGATCGACGGAATCGATCCGGAGGACCTGCGGATCTCGGAGCTGGTCGCGCGGGTCGAGGGGGGCGAGGCGGAGGAGGTCGTGCTCGCCACCAATCCGACGACCACGGGCGAAGCCACGGCTCATCACCTCGCCGAGCTGCTGCGCGGCAAGGTGACGATCACCCGGCTCGCAAGCGGGCTACCTGTTGGTGCCGATCTCGAGCACGCCGACGAAGTCACGCTCGGCCGGGCCTTTGCCGGCCGTCGCGCCTTCGACTAGCGCTCAGCGGTAGCAGCCGACCCGATCCTCGGGATACCCACGCCTGCGGTCTGCCCAGAGGCGGAACGGAGCGGCGATCAAGCCGAGCACCGCAACCACGATGCCGGCGACGATCAAGATCGCTCCAAGAGTCACCTCTTCGAGCCCGCTGATGTTGACGTTGAGCGCATACCGCACGATCAAGCCGACAACGATCAGGAATATGCCTGTGCCAACCGTCATACAGGGCCTCGGCTACCCCGATCTCGGGGGCGGAATCGTCAGTCGGTGATCTGAGCCGACGCCGCTTCGGCAATGCCCGCGGCGGCCATGCGCCGGCAGCTCGCGGTCACGAGATCGGTGTCGAGATACGCCTGGATGTGGACTACATGCCCGCGCAGGATGCGGATCCAGTGGGCGCCGCGGTTGGCGTACTGCTCGCCGTCGGCCGCGCGTCCCTCGTCGATCCACTGCACCGCAATCCACATGTCCCACGGCGGCCCCTTCACGGCCACGCGGTGAACCTTGAACTGCAGCTCAGGAAACAGCCGACCCAGGCGCTCGAACCATCGCAAGAGCGCCTCCCGAGAGTGGCGCTCGCCACCGAGCGCGTTGTCCCCCGGAAACAGGTGGTGGACGTCAGCCGCCACCCCATCGGCCGCGGCCTCGTAGTCGCGACGACCGATCGCGTCGAACGCCTTGCGGATGCGAGCGGCGGCGATGCGCTTGTACATCTCAGCCGCCTCTCGCCGGCTGCGGCGCCTCGCTCTCGCTGAAGCCGAGCCGATCGTGCAGTCGCTTCAACGGCTTGGGCGCCCACCAGTTCCACTCGCCGAGCAGCTCCATCAGCGAGGGGACGAGCAAAGCCCGCACGATGGTGGCGTCGATCAGAACCGCCAAGGCCGTGCCGAGCCCGAGCTCCTTGATGAAGATCATCTCGGAGGTCACGAAGGCGCCGATCGCGACGCTGAACAGCAGCGCCGCCGCGGTGACGATGCGTCCGGTGCGCTCGAGGCCGATCGCGACCGCCTCGGAGTTCGGCACGCCGCCGTCGTAGGCCTCCTTGATCCGCGACAGCAGGAACACGCCGTAGTCGGTCGAGAGCCCGAAGGCAACGACGAACAGGAACAGCGGCTGGGTCGCCTCCAACGCACCCTGGCTCGAGTAACCGAGGAAGCTCTCCAGGCGTCCGTCCTGGAAGACGAACACGAGGATCCCGAACACCGCGCTGAGTCCGAGCAGGTTCATCAGGATCTGCTTCAGGGGCAGGATCACGGAGCCGGTGAAGGCGAACAGGACGACGAGCGTCACCGAGATCACGATCGCGAGCATCAGCGGCAGGTGGTCGGCGAGGCTGTCCTTGAGATCGACGAACCCGGCGCTGAAGCCGGACACCTGGGTGTCGCCGGGCAGCGCCCGGAGCTCGGACACCAGGTCCTGGCTGGAGTCGCTCAAGGGTGCGGTGTCAGAGATCACCTCGACGATCGAGTTGCCGCCCTCGAGCTCAACCGGGGGTCGCACCTCCGTGACCCCCTGCAGCCCCTCCGCCTCGCTCGCGACGCGGCGCGCCTCCTCCGGCCCGCCGCTGACCGCGAGCTGGATCGGCGTGTCGCGGAAAGGCGGGAAGTCGGCGCGCAGCGCGTCGTCCACCCGGTGGGCGCTGGCCGATTCCGGCAGCACCTGGGCATCCACGGCGGTGAACTGGATCCCGAAGAACGGGATCCCGAGCGCGATCAGAAACGCGGCGCTTGCGATCGCTATCCGGGCGGGGAAGCGCATCACGAGCTGCGACAGCCTGTACCAGAAACCCTCCTGCGCGGGCCGCGCATCGCGCTGGGCCCGCCGCTGGAGGAACTCCGGGGAGAGGGAGTTAACGCGCGCCCCGAGCACGGCAAGGACCGCCGGAAGGACGATCAGCGCGACGGCCGCGGCGATCAGCGCCACGAGCACTCCGCCGATGCCCATCGAGTAGAGGAAGCGCTGCGGGAAGATGAGCAGCGATGCGATCGCACCCGCGACGGTCAACGACGTGAACAAGACCGTGCGCCCCGCCGTCGCCATGGTTCGGCGCATCGCCTCGAGCCCAGGGCCAGTCTTCGCGATCTCTTCGCGGTAACGCGAGACGATGAAGAGGCTGTAGTCGATTGCCAGCCCGAGCCCGAGCCCGATGACCAGGTTGAGGGCGAAGACCGAGATCGACCCCAGCTCGGCTGCGACGCTCAGCGCCAGCATCGTGCTGACGATCGTCAGGCCTCCCACCAATAGAGGCAGGGCCGCGGCGACGAGGCTGCGGAAGAAGAGCAGCGAGAGCAGGAAGAGGATCGGGAAGGCGTAAAGCTCGGCCGTGCGCAGGTCCTCCTCGACCTGCTCGTTGGCCTGCTGCTGGACCACCGCCCCGCCGCCAACGGTGACGCCGGGCTCGTCGGCCAGCTCGTCGGCGATCCGCTCGCCGGCGTCCTGGATGTCGCCGTCATCGGTCGGGGAGAGGCGGACAGACAGATAGGTCGAGCTACCGTCGGTGGAGACGAAGTCACGCGAGCCGGTGGTGTAGAAGCTCGCCACTTCGATGACGTCCTCATCGGCGGCGACCTCCTCTTCGAGTGCCTGGATCCGCTCGCGATCGGCGGCCGAATCGACGTCGACTCCGTCCACGAGCACGATCACACCGGTCTCCCGGTAACCGGCGTCCTCGAGCCGCTCATCGGCCTTGACGCTCTCGGTATCCGGGTCGTCGGCGCCGTAGGGATCGAGGCGATCCGCGACGCCCGCGCCGAGCGCTCCGGCGATGATGGAAAACGCCACCGCGGCAATCACCACGCCCTTTCCCCGTCGGTCCGCTAGCCGTGCCAGTCGCTCGAACATCACGCCGCTCTCCTCCGTTTCGTGTCCTGCTTGCCAAGTTCCTCGCGTGCGCGCTCGCACCAGCGGATCGCCCAGTCGCACGACTCGATCCCGTACCGCAGCACTACGTCGGGGTACGGATCGCCGTCGTCGGCCGCCGCCGAGGCGCGGGGCTCGATCTCACGCAGCTGCGCGAGCTTCGCTTCGTAGAAGCGCTGGCGGGCGTCGACGGTCTGGAGCGCGGTCTCCGGCGGGCCGGCCGAGGCGAAGAACAGCTTCAGCAGACCCTCGTCTCGGACCTCGAGCACCTCCGGCTCCTCGCCGAGCCATCGACTGAGTTCCTCACGTCCCGCGGGCGTCAGCCGATAGACGGTGCGCTTGCGGCCTCCCTGGGGCTGCGACTCACCCTCCACCAGACCGGCCTTCGCGAGCTTGCGCAGCTCGGGGTAGATCTGCCCGTAGCTCGCGGCCCAGAAGAAGCGGGTCGAGTGATCGACGACCTGCTTGATCCCATAGCCGGTGCGCGGCTCGTGGCGAAGCATTCCGAGGATCACGTATCCGGTCGGGCTGACTGCCATATCTATCGGGCAGATATATCATGCCGATAGGTACGCGAAGTGTGATTCGCGTCACAGATGAGGACCTGCCTATGGCAGGCGAAACAGCTCGCGGGCTCGCTTGAGCTCCAGCACCCGGCCCGCGGCCTCGGCGAGGCGCTCCTCGGAGATCGCTCCTGAGCGCACGGCCTCCAAGAGCGCTTCGCGGACACCGGCCTGATCGTCGGGTGAGGCGATCTGAATCAGATCGGCCCCCGCCTGGATCGCCGCGACCGCCGCCCCGGGGACGGAGTAGCCGGCCTTGATCGCGCCGGCGCCAAGGTCGTCGGTGACCGCGAGGCCGTCGTAGCCGTACTGGTCTCGCAGCAGGCCCGTGGCCACCGCCTCGGAGAGGGCGGCCGGGGTGACCGGGTCGTATGCCGCGTAGAACGAGAGCGAGAGGCCGACGGCAGGAACCCGTTCGCCGAAAGCCGCCTCGAACGACTGCAGATCACGAGCCTCAAGCGCGGCGGCTTCGAGACTCACGGTCGCCGGCCCCTGGTTGGTGTCCTGGGAGGCGCCGCCGAGGCCGGGGAAGTGGACCGCCGCGCAAGCGATTCGGGCGGCGCGACAGCCCCGGACGGCGGCGGCCGTCAGCGGCGCGGCGACGGCCGGGTCGTCGGAGAAGGCCCGGTCGGCGATCGGGCTGTCGAGCGTCGCGACGTCGGCAACCGGGAACAGGTTGAGGTCGATCCCGGCTGCCCTTAGCGCCCTCCCCGCCTCAGCCGCCCACGACTCGGCGCCCGGGATCGAGCCGGCATCGCCGATCTCGAGCTGCGTCTCCGCGGGCGGCAGATCCGGGAACGAGCGGTACTCACCGCCCTCCTGCGAAGCGACGATCAGGGGCGCAGTCCGTCTGCCGGACAACCCCGCGGCTCGAATCGCGCCGGCGAGGGTGCTGCCCTGCTCGGCATCGGTCCAGTTCTGCGGACCGAGCAAGACGCCGCCGAGCTCCTCCGCGGCCACGGTGCGCAGGATCGGGCTCCTCTGGTCCGTGCCTTCGAAGCCAAGCAGCAGGACCTGGCTGACCTGTTCTGCCTGGCTCAGCCCCCGCACGAGGGCGGCCACGGACTCCGAGACTCCGCGCGCCGGCCTGGCCTTCGACTCGTCGCCGTCGTCGCCCCGGAACAACGCCAACCAGATCGCCGCGGTGATCACAGCGGCGAGCAGGACGGCAAGCAGTCGGCGCCGTGCATGCACCCCCATGGGGCCGTGAAACTACAGGCGCACACGTATCCTCAGGCGCCATGCCTGGGAGCACTGAGACCGTCGTCATGAAGTTCGGCGGGACGTCGGTCGCCGGCGCCGAGGACATCAAGCGCGCCGCGCGGCGGATCGTCGCCGCGCGTGAGGGCGGCAAGCAGGTGATCGCCGTGCTCTCGGCCCGCGGCCAGACGACGGACGAGCTGGTGCGGATGGCGCAGGAGGTCTCCGAGCGCCCCGATGCGCGCGAGATGGACATGTTGCTCTCCACCGGCGAGCGGATCTCGTGCGCGCTCTGTGCGATGGCGATCAACGACCTGGGCCATCACGCGATCTCGCTGACGGGGTCGCAGGCGGGCATCGTCACCGACTCGTCGCACACGAAGGCGCGCATCCTCGACGTGCGAGCCGACCGAATCCGTGCCGCCCTGGGTGAGGATCGGATTGTGCTCGTCGCCGGCTTCCAGGGCGTGTCGGGAGACAGCAAGGACGTGACCACGCTGGGCCGCGGCGGCTCGGACACGACGGCGGTCGCGCTGGCGGCCGCGCTCGGGGCGGAGGTGTGCGAGATCTACACCGACGTGGCCGGCGTCTTCAGCGCCGATCCCCGCATCGTCGGAAACGCGCGCAAGATCTCGCACGTCTCGTTCGACGAGATGCTGGAGATGTCGTCCTCGGGAGCAGGCGTCCTACAGCTGCGCGCGGTCGAGTACGGCCGCAACCACGGCGTGCGAATCCACTGCCGCAGTTCGTTCGAGGACGCCCCCGGTACCCTCGTGCTCGCAGAGGACGAGACTTTGGAACAGCCGATGGTCACAGCCGTGACGCACGCATATGAGGCGCGCGTGACCCTCACCGGCCTGCGAGACGAGCCGGGCGTCGCAGGGCGCGTTTTTGGCGCCCTGGCGGACGCCAACGTCAACGTCGACATGATCATTCAGAACGAGCCTGTCTCCGACGACTCCAAGGCCGATCTCTCGTTCACCGTCGCCAACGACGATCTCGGGGCGGCGACCGACGTCCTCGGCCCGCTGGGCGTGGGCGACGGTGTGGAGACCGATGCCCAGGTGGGAAAGGTCTCGGTCGTTGGTGCCGGGATGCGCAGCCACCCAGGCGTGGCGGCGAAGGTATTTCAGACGCTGGGCGCGAATGGGATCAACATCGAGATGATCTCCACCTCGCCGATCAAGATCTCGTGCGTGATCGCCGCGGACCAAGTCCCCGACGCGGTGCGCTCCATCCACGAGGCATTCGGGCTCGGCGCCGACGCGGTGCGCGAGGAGGACCCGAGCGGCGAGCACCGGCCGACGGTGGCGTCGTGAGCTATCGCGTCGGAGTAGTGGGCGCTACGGGCGCGGTCGGTTCGACGATCCTCGAGGTTCTCGCCGAGCGCGACTTCCCGGCCTCCGAGGTGGTGCCGTTCGCCAGCGAGCGTTCGGCCGGCAAACGGCTCGGGTTCGGCGGCGGAGAGATCGAGTGCCGGCCGCTGGACGACGACTCGATTCAGGGGCTCGACCTCGTCCTGTCGTCGGCCGGAGGCGCGATCAGCTCGGAGTGGGCACCTCGGTTCGTCGACGCGGGGGCGGTTGTGGTCGACAACACGAGCTTCTGGCGGATGCACGACGACGTCCCGCTCGTCGTCGCCGAGGTCAACCCGGACGCGGCCTCCGACCACCGGGGACTGATCGCCAATCCCAATTGCACGACGATGGAGATGGTCGTGGCGCTGGCCCCGATTTACCGCGCGGTGGGAATCGAGCGCCTGGTGGTGTCCACGTACCAGTCGGTGTCCGGCACCGGCCGCAACGCGATCGAGGAGCTGAAAGCTCAGTCGCGCGCCGTCCTCGACGGACAGACCCCGACCGCCGAGGTGTTCCCGCACCAGGTCGCCTTCAACGTGCTGCCGCAGGTCGAGACCTTCAAGGACGGCGATGACTACACGACCGAAGAGCGCAAGGTGATGCGCGAGACGCGCAAGATCCTCGGCGCCAGCGAGGATGAGCTGCGGATCTCGGCCACCTGTGTGCGGGTGCCCGTGGTCACCGGCCATTCGGAGTCGGTCAACGTGCAGACGCGCGAGCCGCTGGCGCCGGATGAATGCCGGGAGCTGCTCGCGGGGGCGCCCGGCGTAACTGTCGTCGACGCGCCGAGTGAGGGCCTCTATCCCCTGGCGATCGACGTCGAGGGCCGTGACGACGTCCTCGTGGGGCGCATCCGTCGCGATCCGTCGCACGAACGCTGCCTCAACATGTGGGTCGTCGGTGACAACCTGCGCAAGGGGGCGGCAACCAACGCCGTACAGATCGCCGAGCTGCTTGCAGAGCGCGATCTGGTGCGCGTCCCCGACGGCGCGCCGGCGCTCGCGGCGTAGGAGCCGGTCCTGGCGGCTCTCGCCGCGGCGGCGCTCATCGTCGCGGCCTCACTGACGATCGGGCAGGCCACGCTGACGCTGTGCGGCCGGCCCGAAGATCGCATCGCGGCCGGGCCCGTCGGCCTGGCGCTGCTGCTGGCCGTCGCGGCCATCGTGGCCGGCGTGGGTGGCCGCGGGACCGCGATCGCGATCGCTCTGGGCGCCCTAACCGCGGTGGCGTCGGCGGTGCTGTTACGCGCCGGCCTGCCCTCCGTCTCCAGAGAGGTCCGCATCGCCGCCGTCGCTGCGGCTCTGCTGGCGGGCCTCGCGGCGTCGCTCCCGTTCGTCGCGGCGGGAGACGTCGGCATCCTCGGCGTCGGCCTGGTAAACGATGACATGGCTTCGCACCTGCTGCTCGCCGACTGGATCGGCGAGCGCTTCGACCCCGAGCCCGTTCTGATCGACCATGGCTATCCGCTCGGCCCGCACGCCCTCGTAATCGGCATCGGATCTCTGCTGGACGCCCGCACGATCGACGTCTTCGGGGGCCTCGTCCTCGCGATCCCGGGGCTGACGGCCTTCTTGGTTTCGGGCCTGCTCGACGACATGCGGCCTTCGCTGCGCGTGGCCGCCGCTGCCCTGGTCGCGCTGCCATACCTGGCCGCGGCCTACCTCGCCCAAGAGGCCTTCAAGGAACCAATTGTCGCCCTCTTCCTGATCGCGTTCGTCGTCCTCCTGCCGACGACTCGCGACTGGCGAACCGCCATTCCTCTGGGCGTGATCGCCGCCGGCACCGTCTACGTCTACTCGTTCCCTGGACTCGCGTGGCTCGCTGGAGCGGCCGTGATTTGGGGGGCGACCACGTTGTGGCAGCGAGCGCGCGGGGACCGCCTGCGGCAGCCGCTCCGCATCCATGCATCGCACCTTCGTCGCATCCATGCTGCTAAGGCTGCCTCAGCGGTCCTCGGCGCCCTCGCTGCGCTCCTTGTCCTCACTGCCCTGGACTTCGATCGGCTCCGGGATTTCGTCGATTTCAGGGCGCTGGATCCCGACCGTGCTAACGAGGGCGGGCTCGGAAACCTCCGTGGCCACCTCTCACCGTTGGAGGCGTTGGGCATCTGGCCGACGAGTGAGTTCAGGCTGTCGGCGGGCGAGGGGAGCGGGCCGGCAATCGCGTTCTACGCCGGGGCCGTTGTGGCATTCGCGGCGCTCATTGCAGGGCTCCCCGGCTGGGTGAGGAGGCACGGCGTCGGGGTCCCGGCAGCGCTGGCGACCGCGGTCGTCATGTACGCGATCGCCCGGGCATTCGGGACCGTCTACTCCGAGGGCAAGGCGCTGGCGATCATCGCTCCGCTGGTTGCGCTCATCGCCCTCGGCGGTGTCGGTGAGACGACGATCCGGCGTGGGCTCGCAGTCGTCTTCGCCGTCGGCGTCGCGTTCTCCAGCTTCCTCGTACTTCGCCAGGCGCCCGTCGCGCCCGAGGCGCACATGGACGAGCTGGGCGAGATGCGGCCACTGGTTCAGGGCGAGAAGGTGCTGTTCCTCGGGCGCGACAACTTCGTTCTGT
>Ga0081538_10004026_pt1 | contig 13675 bp, 10 predicted proteins | sample TabmetS5T2R1_FD_71022 | JGI IMG/M metagenome (GOLD analysis project Ga0081538, IMG submission 71022) | Tabebuia heterophylla rhizosphere microbial communities from the University of Puerto Rico - S5T2R1 | ecosystem: Host-associated > Plants > Roots > Rhizosphere ...
TCCGGCTTGTTCGCAGCCGGCGTGAACAGCGAACGGTCGCCGACATAGGCATCCTGCCGCTTGGCACGCGGGCCTACCATGCCGAGATCGTGCGGCATGGTCTCGCCGTCGGTGTCCTGGCCGATATAGAGATAGCCCTTCTCCGCGCGCAGCACGCCGAGCGCCTCGATGCCCATGGGAACCGCGCCGGCGTCCCGCGCGCATTGCCACAGCAGGGCGCCGAAGCGCGCCGGCACGGAGATCTCGTAGCCGCGCTCTCCCGTGAAACTGACGCGCGCCACCCGCGCCGGTCGCCCGCCGAAGCGCGCATCGCGCACGCTCATATGCGGGAATGCGGCATCGTCCAGCTCCACGCCGAGCCGCAGCCCGCCGACGACGGCCTTGGCGTTCGGGCCGGAGATCGCGATGGTCGCCCAATGCGCGGTCGCGTCGTGGATGAAGACCTGATCGAGGTCGAAGCGATCCTGCCGCCAGGCCTCCAGCGCCGCGACCATGCCCGCGGCGTGAGAGCTGGAGCAGGACACGACGAAATATTCTGGGCCAAGGCGCAGCACAACGCCGTCATCGGCGACCACGCCGGCCTCGCTCAGGGTCAGGCCGTAGCGGGCGCGACCGACCGCGAGACTCGACATCGGCGTGTAGTAGACGAAGTCGAGCAAGGTCGCTGCCTGCGGGCCGATGACGTCGATCTTTCCCAGCGACGACGCATCGAACACCACCGCCTTGGTGCGTGCAGCCACACATTCGGCGGCGATCGCGTCGGCGTGCGCGCCGTACCAGGCCGGGCGCAACACGCCGCCATAGTCGCGGAAATAAGCGCGTTCCTCGCGGTGGGTGTTCTCCGCCGGCAAGCGGCGGATCGGCGCCTGCAATTCACCACGCTCGCTGCCGGCAATGGTCGCCATCGAGACCGGCACGAAGGGCGGGCGGAAGGTCGTGGTGCCGAGATCGGCGATCTTGCGCGAGGTGCCCGCCGCCAGCACAGCGAGAGCGTTGACGTTGGAGGTCTTGCCCTGGTCGGTGCCCATGCCGACCGTGGTGTAGCGCTTGAGATGCTCGACGGCGGAGAAGTTCTCCCGCACCGCCAGGCCGATGTCGTCTGCCGTCACGTCGTTCTGCAGATCGATCCACACGCGCTTGCCGAGACCGGCCGGCGGTAGGGGAGTCGGCGCCGTCCATTGCCGGACCTTGGTGTCGGAGCGCGGAGCGTCGGTCTCGGCAACGTGACGCAGCATCGTATCGAGATCCCACATTCCGGCCGCCGCGCCGACCACATCGACGCCGGGAACTGCGGCACCGGGGAGGTAATTGCCGGCCGCCTCGTCCCATTGCGGCTTGCCCTTGGCATGGCAATAGAGATGCAGGCTCGGCGTCCAACCGCCCGAATGGGCCACCAGGTCTGCCGGGACGCGTTGTCCATTGCTCAAGCTCACTGCTTCGACCACACGAGAACCGACTCCGGATTCGATTGTGACGCCCATCGACACCGCGACGCCGGCACGGCGCGCCTCGACTGACAAGGCCGAGTCTGCATCCGTGCGGGAATCGACCAACTGCACCTCGCTGCCGGCCTGGCGCAAGGCGATGGCGAGCTCGTAGGCGGAATCGTTGTTGGTGGCGACGACAACACGCTCGCCGAGCTTGACCGCGTAGCGGCGCAGATACACCAGCGCAGCGTCGGCCAGCATCACGCCCGGGCGGTCGTTGTTCGCGAACAGCAGCGGCCGCTCGATGGCGCCGGTCGCCACCACGATCCGCTTGGCGCGCACCAGCCAGATACGCTCGCCGTTCGGGCTGGCCGGCACATCCTTCTGCACCACGGTCAGGACATTGTGGTCGTAGAGGCCGAGCGCGGTCGAACGGCGCTGGATCTGAACGCCGGCATCCTGCAGCGCGGCTTCGCTGCAGCGGGCCCACCCTTCACCTGGCATGCCGTCAATCACGGTCGCACGATGGCGCAGCGAGCCGCCGAGCTCGCGCTGCTCTTCGACCAGCAGCACACGCTTGCCCTGGCGTGCGGTGGCCAGCGCTGCGGCGATGCCGGATGGTCCGGCGCCGACCACGCACACATCCACCTCGGCGTAGGCATGTGCGGCCGACTCCGCGTGCGATGCTGGATCGACGCGGCCGAGGCCAGCGAGCACGCGGATGCGGTGCTCGTAGGCCGTCCAGCTCGGCCACATGAAGGTCTTGTAGTAGAACGCCGACGGGATGAACCGCGCCAGCCGGTCAAGGAAGGCCAGCCGGTCGTTCTCCGCCGTGCCGCTGGCGTGGATCGAGCGCAACTCCATGCCGTCGGCCAGCGGCTCCAGCGTCGCGCGCGCGTTGGGGTCGTGGCGCACGCCGTGCCGCAGGTCGAGGATGGCGTTCGGCTCCTCCGGTCCCGCGGTGTAGATGCCGCGCGGACGATGGTACTTGAAACTCCGTCCGACGATGCGAACGCCATTGGTGAGCAAGGCCGAAGCGACCGTGTCGCCCGCGAAGCCCTCGTAGGCCGTGCCGTCAAAGGTGAAGCGGAGCGGCTTGCTGCGATCGATTGCGCCGCCGTGGGCGAAGCGCCGGGTCATACCATCGGCTCCGATCCAGTCACCATGTGCGTGACGGTGTCGCGGCTGAGCACGATCCAGCGGCCGCATCCGGCGCTGTGGATCCACAGTTCTTGGGCCGCGCCCTTGGCATTGCGGCGGAAGTACAGGTACTGCGCCCAGGCCTTGTCATCGACCGTGCGCTCCGGGCGATCGATGCCGGCATCGCCGGCGTAGCGGAACTCGCCTTCCGCCCGATTGCCGCACCATGGACAGGGAAACTGCTGCATGGCTGCTCCTAGTGCGCGACGCCGGCATGACCCTCGTCGATCGTCGCGCCGCTATCGAAGCGTGCGAGATCGAACGGAGCCGAGATCGAATGGTGCCGGCCAGTCGCCAGGATGTGCGCGAACAAAGTGCCGCCAGCCGGAATCGCTTTGAAGCCGCCAGTGCCCCAGCCGCAATTCAAGTAAAGCCCTTCCACCGGCGACGGACCGAGGATCGGCGAATTGTCCGGCGAGGTATCGACGATGCCGCCCCATTGCCGCATCAGCTTCAGTGAGGCGAACGACGGGAACATCTCGATCAGCGAGGCGACCACCGACTGGGTGACCGGGAAGTTTCCGCGCTGGGCATAGGACGGGCAACGATCGAGATTGCCGCCCATCACCAGCTCGCCTTTGTCGGACTGGCTGACATAGGCGCCGTGCGAGGATGACGCGACCACCACGTCAAGGCAGGGCTTCACCGGCTCGCTCACCATTGCCTGTAAGGTGTAGCTCTGCAGCGGCAGCGCGAAACCGGCGAGGCCCGCCAGCACCGAGGAATGGCCGGCAGCCGCCATGCCGAAGCGGCCGGCCACGATGCGGCCGCGGCTGGTCTCGACCGCCGTGACCCGGCCGCGCTCGATCGCGAAGCCGGTGACTTCGCAGTTCTGGATGATATGGACGCCGAGCGAATCGGCTGCGCGGGCATAACCCCACGCCACCGCGTCGTGGCGCGCGACACCGGCCCGGCGCTGGATCTGGCCGCCGAGCACCGGCCAGCGCACATTGAGATCGCGCGCCAGCAACGGCGCCAGGCGCAGCACCTCGTCGCGGTCGATGATCTCGATATCGATGCCATTGATGCGCATCGCGTTGGCGCCGCGGCACATCATCTCCAGCTCGGCCTCGCTGTGCGCGACCTCGATCATCCCGCGCTGGGAGAACATGATGTTGTAGTTGAGCTCGCGCGACAGGCCCTCGTACAGGCTGACCGACAGGTCGTAGAGCGCGGCGCTCTCCGGATAGAAATAGTTGGAGCGGATGATGGTGGTGTTGCGGCCGGTGTTGCCGCCGCCGATCCAGCCCTTCTCAATCACCGCCACGCGTTTGATGCCGTGAGTGCGCGCCAGGTAATAGGCGGTCGAGAGGCCATGCCCGCCGCCGCCGATGATGACGACGTCGTAGCGCGGCGCCGGATCGCGGTCGTGCCAGGCCTTGGTCCAGCCGGTCTGGCCCTTCAGACCTTCCTGCAGCACCGACCAGCCGGAATAGTGTTTCTTGACCGCGCTCATGCGCCTGGACCGCGCCATTTCCTTGTTGTAAGTTCTTACAATAAGAAAATGGATGGCGAAATGCAATCGCGGAAGAAAGTCCCGAGATTCAAGCGTGAGGCGCCGGAAAAGCGGCGGGCCAACCTGGTGCAGGCGGCGATCCGGTGCCTGGCCGAAGGCGGCATTGCGGCGTTCAAGATGGAGCGGATCGCGGCGGAGGCCGGCGTCTCCCTCGGACTGCTGCCGCACTATTTCAAGAGCAAGACCGAGCTGCTGACCGAGGTCTATCGCGCCGCGCTCTACGACGACGTGAACCGCAAGATCGCGGACCTGGTCGACAAGGAGGCTGCCGGATCGCCGGCGGAGCGGCTATGCCGGATCGTCGATGCCATCATCGACCCGGACTATCTCAGGTCCGCTAACCTGACGGTGTGGCTGGCGCTGTGGGGCGAGATCGTGGTCAACCCGGAGCTGCGGCTCGCCCACCGCACGCTCTATCGCAGCTATCTCAGGTCACTGGCCGCCTTGATCGACGAGGTCGCGCGGGAGCGGCGGCGCAGCGTGAATGGAACGGAGATCGCGCGCAGCCTGCAGGCGCTGATCGACGGGCTGTTCCTGGAGCGCGCGCTCGACCGGCAGGCGGTCAGCCACGCGGATTTCCACCGCGCCAGCTACGCGTTCCTGGAACTGCACCTGGGGAAGCTGACGAAAGGGTAGTTCCCCTTTCGTCATGGTCGTGCTTGGCACGACCATCCACGAGTTTCATTGGGCAAGGCGGTGTCGTTGCAGGCAAACTCGTGAATCCTCGTGCCAAGCACGAGGATGACGAAATGACGTGAATCTGACGATCTAGGTCCGCTTAACCGCCAGCGCGCGGAACCCGCCCGCCACCAAGTCATCGACCCAGGCATGGGCGATGCGCAGCGCGTCCTCGCGCGAGAAGGTGGTGGGATCGAGACACAGCTCCAGCCACAACCCGTCCAGCATCGCGGTGAAGCCGAGCGCGGCCAGGTGCGCGTCGATCTTGAAACGGCGCTCGCGTGCGATCTCGGCTACCAGGTCTTCGAGGCGGCGGCGGTAGTCGGCATAGACCTTCTTGTGCACCTTGCGCACACCGGGATCGCGGCGCACCAGGGACCAGAAGCTGAGCCAGATCGCCAGCAGGTCGCGGTCCAGCACCGGCGGCTTGAACGAGGCCTCGATGAAGGCGCGCAGCTTCGCTTCGGCATCGTCCGCCGCGGTGTCGATCGCAGCGGTCAGCGTCCCCGCGACCTCAGCGCCGACATGGTCGTAGGTCGCGACGATCAAATCGTCGATGCCCTTGAAATGATGCGCGACCAGACCCGGCGAGACATTGGCCTTGGCAACAACCGCCCGCACCGAGGTGCCGGCATGGCCGAATTCGGCCAGGCATTGCGCCGTCGCCTCGATCAGCTTGCGCCGCCGGACCTCAGGCAGATCGCGCGTGAAGCGTGGTTCGGCAGCGGTCATGACACCCCCTTGCGCCGGCCTTTCTGTTATTATACACTTGTACAACAAGCAGCACAACGGAGCATATCATGGGCGTTGCATTGCGGGACGTGAAGCTGGCGGATCGCCATGTGGAGCTGAGCTGGTCGGACGGCAGGGCCGGCGATCGCTTTTCCCTGCTGTGGCTGAAGGACCATTGCCCCAGCCCGCAATGCCTGCACCCAGACACCAGGCAGCGTCAGATCGATACCTTCTCCATCCCAGAGGACATCGCGACCAACGCGGTGGCGCTCGAGGAGAACGGCCGCGTGCTCAAGATCGAGTGGGCCGACCACGCCCATGTCAGTCGCTTCGACGCGACGTTCCTGGCCTCGGTCCTGCCCGCCAACCAGCCGACCACACCGCGCGTTCTGTGGGATGCCGCGACCGTCGAAGCGCAGGTGCCGACGGTGGCGCATGACGCCGTGATGAGTGACGACACGGCGCTGAAGCAGTGGCTGGAGCTGACCGAGGCCTACGGCTTCTGCATCGTGACCGGCACGCCGGCGACTCCCGAAGCGACCCAGAAGCTGCTGGAGCGCGTCACCTATATCCGCCACACCATTTTCGGCGGGTTCTGGGACTTCACCGCCAACATGGAGCACAAGGACACCGCCTATACGACGCTGGCGATCGGGCCGCACACCGACGGCACCTACAGCTTCGATGCGCCGGGCTACCAGATGCTGCATTGCCTCGCCTTCAACGGCACCGGCGGCGAGAACGTCTTCGTCGACGGCTTCAAGGTCGCCGACATCATGAAGCGCGAGCATGCCGAAGAGTACCGCGCGCTGACCAGCATCGAGATCACCGGCCAATACATCGACAACGACCGCCACGTCCATCTGCAGGCGTCGCGCCCGCTGTTCCGGCTGAACCGGATGGGGCAGCTGGTGCAGGTCAGCTATAACAACTACGACCGCGCGCCCTTCTATCTGCCGGCCGAAGAGACGGCCGCGCTGTATCGCGCGCTGAAGACGTTCGCCTCCTACGTGAACGATCCGAAGATGCAGTATCGCCGCCGGCTGGCGCCGGGCGATGCCGTGATGTTCGACAACTGGCGCGCGCTGCATGCCCGCGACGCTTATCAGGGCTATCGCAGGCTGTGCGGCGCCTATCTCAACAAGGAAGACGTGGAAAGTCGCCTGCGCCGCTTGCGCGCGTCCTAATGGGTTGACGCCTCCCTGCCCAAAGGCCATCAATGGGCCGAAGCGCTCCCCGGCGGAATGCCGGGGGCTTTTCCAGGGAGAGCATCGTGGCGGTTTTCAGAAATTTCATCGGCGGCGAACAGGTCGCCGGCACCCAGGCTGTTCGCAACATCAATCCGTCCAACACCGATGATGTGATCGGCGAGTTCGCCTCCGGATCGGCGGCGGACGTCAAGAACGCGGTCGCGGCGGCAAAGGCCGCATTTCCGGCATGGTCTCGCACCACGCCGCAAGAGCGCTACGACATCCTGAAAAAAGCCTCCGACGAGGTACTGGCGCGCAAGGAGGAGCTCGGCCGCATCCTGTCGCGCGAGGAAGGCAAGATCCTGGCCGAAGGCATCGGCGAAGCGGCACGCGCCGGGCAGATCCTGGCCTTCTTCGCCGGCGAGTGCCTGCGGCTCGCGGGCGAGACCATCCCGTCGGTGCGCCCCGGCGTCGGCGTCGAGATGACGCGCGAGCCGATCGGCGTCGTTGCCCTCATCACGCCGTGGAATTTCCCGATCGCGATCCCGGCCTGGAAGATCGCGCCCGCCCTCGCCTACGGCAATTGCGTGGTGATCAAGCCGGCGGAGATCGTGCCGCATTCGGTGTGGGCGCTGGTCGACATCCTGCAGCGCGCCGGTCTGCCCAAGGGCGTCCTCAACCTGGTGATGGGCAAGGGGGCGGTCGTCGGCCAGGCGATGCTGGAGAATCCGGATGTCACCGCCCTTTCCTTCACCGGCTCGGTCGCCACGGGGCGCAAGCTGGCGGCGGCCTGCGTCGCGACCAATCCGATGAAGAAATTCCAGCTCGAGATGGGCGGCAAGAATCCGCTGGTGGTGCTGGACGATGCGGATGTCGATGTCGCGGTGGCAAGTGCCCTCAACGGCGCATTCTTCTCCACCGGCCAGCGCTGCACCGCCTCTTCGCGCCTGATCGTCACGGACAAGATCCACAACCGCTTTGTCGATGCGCTGACCGACAAGATGAAGGCGCTGGTGGTCGATGACGCTCTGAAGGCGGGTAGCCAGATTGGCCCGGTGGTCGATCAATCGCAGATGGACCAGGATGAGCGCTATCTCGAGATCGGCCGCAAGGAAGGCGCCAAGCTGCATTGGGGCGGCGAGCGCCTCAACCGCGGCACGCCCGGCTTCTATCTGCAGCCGGCCTTGTTCACCGAGGCCACCAACTCGATGCGCATCGCGCGCGAGGAGATCTTCGGGCCGGTCGCGTCGGTCATCCGCGTGAAGGACTATGACGAGGCGCTGGCAATCGCCAACGATACGGAGTTCGGCTTGTCGGCGGGCATCTGCACCACCAGCCTCAAGCACGCGTCGCACTTCCGGCGCAACTCCGAGGCCGGCATGGTGATGGTGAACCTGCCGACGGCGGGCGTCGATTATCACGTGCCGTTCGGCGGCCGGAAGGCGTCGAGCTACGGCCCGCGCGAGCAAGGCGCCTATGCGCGCGAGTTCTACACCACGGTGAAGACGTCCTACACGCTCGCCGGCTGAAGCCACTTCCTTCCGTAGGGGATTGCGGGCCGCTCTTGTGATGGAGCGGCCCGCTTCTTATTTGCACTTCATGCCCTACGATGCTCCGCCGCCGTCCGAAGAGGTTCTCGATCCCTACTCCGCCCGGGTCGCCCACGCGTTCGAAACCGTGGGGCCTGCAGTGGTGCACATCCATGCGCAGGGGCGGCAGACCGGCACCGGGTCCGGCGTGTTGTTCGCGCCGGACGGTTATCTTCTCACCAACAGTCACGTGGTTTCCGGAGCGGCCCGGCTTGCCGGCAGCCTGACCGACGGGCGCCAGTTCGAAGCACGGCTGGTCGGTGACGACCCGGCCACCGACCTTGCCGTGCTGCGCCTGCAAGGCGCAGGCTTGCCGCACGCCAGCTTCGGCAGCTCGGCCCGGCTGCGCGTCGGGCAGCTGGTGGTCGCGATCGGCAATCCGCTAGGATTCCAGGCGACCGTCACCGCCGGCATCGTCAGCGCGCTTGGCCGCACCTTGCGTTCGCCGAGCGGGCGGCTGATCCAGAGCGTGATCCAGACCGACGCACCGCTCAATCCCGGCAACTCCGGCGGCGCGCTGGTCGACGGCAACGGCAAGGTGGTCGGCATCAACACCGCCATGATCGGCCGCGCACAAGGCCTGTGCTTCGCGATCGGCATCGACACCGCAGCCGACGTCACCATGCGGCTGATGCGCGATGGCCGCGTGCGGCGCGCGCGCCTGGGACTGGCGGGACAGACCGTCATGCTGGACCAGCGCCTCGCACGTCGCTTGCGCCGCACGGAAGTCGGCGCGGTGCAGGTGCTGGAAGTTCCGACTGGCGGCCCCGCAGCGCACGCCGGGATCGAGAAAGGCGACGTCATCCTGGACTTCGCTGAGACCGCCGTGTTCGCGATCGACGATCTGCATCGCCTGCTGACCGCGGAGATCGCCGGGCATGCGACGCGCGTCACCGTGCTGCGCGGCGCCGGGCTTAAGACCTTTGACATCCGGCCGGAGCTGGACGAATAAGAGTTCGAGAGCGCAGACGGAGCCGTTCCCGATGGAACTGAACGCCGATTTCTCGCAGCGCGTTGCGGTGCATGCCGCGCAGCTACCCTGGATCCCCTCGCCCATGGCCGGCGTCGACCGCCGCATGCTGGACCGCATCGGCGACGAGGTGGCGCGCGCCACCTCGATCGTGCGCTATGCGCCGCATAGCCACTTCTCGCCGCACACCCATGGCGGCGGCGAGGAGTTCCTGGTGCTGGAGGGCGTGTTCCAGGACGAGCATGGCGACTATCCCGCCGGCTCCTACGTGCGTAACCCGCCGACCACCCGGCACACGCCGGGCTCCGAGCCCGGCTGCGTGATCTTCGTCAAGCTCTGGCAGTTCGATCCAAACGATCGCACGGAGGTTCGGATCGAGACCGGCAAGACGACCTTCAAGCCTGCACCCGGTCGTCCTGGTGTCGAGGTCATGCCGCTGTTCCAGGACACACGCGAAGAGGTGCGCCTGGAGCGTTGGGCGCCGGAGGCGCGAATTGAGCTGGCCCTGCCTCAGGGTGCGGAGTTCCTGGTGCTGTCCGGCAGCTTCGAAGAAGGAGGCGAGAAGTTCGCCGAGCAGTCCTGGCTCCGCCTTCCCGCCAAGGCAACACTACGAGCCGAAGCCGGCGTCGATGGTTGCCGCGTCTGGATCAAGAGCGGCCACCTCGCGGACGTGACGAAGTTCAACGCCTAGCCGGCGACGTAGATCGGTTTTCCAAACTTGTCTTCCAGTGGCGCAACGCCGAGGCCGGGTGCGGTCGGGGCCGCCATCTTGCCATTCTTGCAAGGCGGCAGTCCGGTCGCGTTGCTGACCGTCACCCAGTTGTGGAAGTCGACGGTGTGCAGCCGCGCGCTGTCCGGCGTCGATAGCGACATGTGCGCCATCGCGGCGGTGTCGATCTCCGCGCCGCCGGTGTCCTCCACCGTGACGGCAAGGCCCATCTCCACCGCAGTGTCGCGGATCAGGCGCGCCTTGGTGATGCCGCCGACGCGCGCGAGCTTGATGGTGATGCCGTCCGCCAGGCGGTCGGCGCAGGCCCGCATCAGCACCGCCAGGCTGTCGATCGATTCATCCAGGATCAGCGGCCGGTCGCAGTCGGCACGCAGGGCGAGATTCTCCTCGTAGCGGTCGCAGGGCTGCTCCAGGTAATAGTCGAGCGCGCGCGTGGCGCGCAGGAAGCGGCGGGCCTGGTGGGTGTTCCAGCCGCTGTTGGCATCGGCGAACAGCACCACGTCGCGCGGCAGTGCATCGCGCACCGCCTCGATCCGCGCGACATCCTCGTCGGGATCGAGCCCGACCTTGACCTGGATGCGCGTGTAACCGGCCTCGACATAGCGGCGGGCCTGCTCCGCCATGCGCGCCGGCTCGGCCTGCGGCACCGAGCGGTAGAGCGCAACGGTGTCGCTGAAGCGGCCACCCAGCATCTCCGCCAGCGGCTGTTCGGCGTTCTTGCCGACGAGGTCCCAGCACGCCATGTCGATCGCCGACTTGGCATAAAGGTGCCCCTTGAGCACGTGGTCCATGCGCCGGTTGAGGGCGCTGGTCTGCAGCGGGTCCGCGCCGATCAGCGCCGGCGCCAGCTCCGCCAGCGCCGCGCGCGCGCCGGCGGCGAAGGACGGATCGTAGAACGCGCCGAGCGGCGCCATCTCGCCCCAGCCCGTGAGGCCGGCATCGGTGTCTACGCGCACGACGGTGGAGTCGAAGCCCAGCGCGCTGCGCCCGCCGGAACAGGTGTAGGCGCCGTCGCGGAACGGCTGGGTCTGGCCGTAGGCCGTGATCTTGGTGATATGCACGATATGTCTTTCGCCAGCCTCAGGTGCGGCGGCGACGAGCTCGATGAGCTCGCCGCCGCCGGAATTGATCAGGCCTCAACCGACCATTGCTCACAGAAGATATACGAAGTCGGATGCGCCTTGTATCCCTTCACCCTCTCGTGCACCGCCGTGAAGACGGCGCGCCAGAGCGGGATGCAGACCGGCCCCTCCTCGTCCATCAGCTCCTCGATCGCGCTCATGACCTCGCGCCGCTGTTCGACATCCACCAGGCCTTCCGCCTGGGTGATCAGCTCGTCGAGTTTCGGATTCGAGTATTTGGCCTCGTTCCACGGCACGCCGGTGCGGTAGGCCAGCGCCATGGTCATGATGCCGAGCGGACGATGGGTCCAGGGCGTGAAGGCGAAGGGCGCCGTCTCCTTGTCCCAGATGTCCCAGTATTGCGCCGAGGGCAGCACGTTGATCTTGACTCGCACGCCGATCTGCTTCCACTGCTCGACCATCGCCTGCACGGCGATCGGCTCCCAATCGGGATCCTGCTTGCAGAAGATCTCGGTCTCGAAGCCATCGGGATAGCCGGCGTCGGCCAGCAGCTTCTTCGCGCCTTCGATGTCCTGCTTCATCGCATGGCCCTTGGCATATTCCGGATGGACCGGCGCCACATGGTGATGCTCGCCCGGCAGGCCGAGGCCGAGATGCGCGATCTGCAGCAGCTTCTCGGTATCGAGCGCCAGGCGCATCGCCTTGCGCACGCGCGCGTCTTCCCATTGCTTGTGGATCATCTGCATGCGCGCGACCGCGGTCTGGGCGGTCCCCACCGAATGGATGGTCATCTTGGGCAGGCTCTTGAGCACGGCGTATTGCGCGGTCGAGCCTTCGAACAGGCCGTCGACCTGGCCGGACGCGAGCGCCGCCACCTCGGCCGCCGGATCGTCGCCGAGATCGATGAACTCGACCTTGTCCAGCTTCGCCGGCTCGCCCCAATAGCCGTCGCGGCGCGTCACCACGGCACGCTTGCCGACGGTGTGCTCGGTCAGGCTGAAGGGTCCGGTGCACAGGCCGCCCGGCCCCCACTTGCCGTTCTCCGACGGATGCAGGATGAAGGCCTGGTAGTGGAATAGATGCTCCGGCACGCCCAGCTGCGCCGCGCGGCCGTTCAGGCGCACGTGGTGATCGTCGACCTTTTCGATCGCGTTGGCGTCCCAGATCGCCTTGCCCTCGGCATCCATCATGTAGGCCTTCATCAGGCCCAGGATCGACGAGCCGGTATTGGGATCGAGCCAGCGCTTGATGTTCCAGATCACGTGGTCGGCGACCAGCTCGTCGCCGTTCGACCATTTGACACCCTTTTTGAGATACAGGTCCCAGGTCTTCAGATCCGCGCTCGGTTCCCATTTCTCCAGCAGCCAGGGATGCGTGATGTTGTCGGAGTCGGTGCGGGTCAGGTAATCGAGGCACTGGCGCGCGACGTTGGTGATGAAGACTTCGGTGAAAGTGTGCGGCGAGTCGATCGCCGGCAGGCGGTGCGACATGCGGACGGTGCCGCCGCTTGCCGCCTGCGCCGGTCGCGAGGTGGCGATGCTGAGCGGCACGCCGGCCAAACCATAGGCCGCGCCGGCCGAAAGGCCGAGCAACGTCGCGGTACGCAGAAACTCGCGCCGGTCGACCCGGCCGCCCTTCAGCTGCTCGACCAGCTTGGGCAAGTAGGCATGCGTCTTGGTTAGATCTTCGGTCATGTTCCCTGCTCCTCTTTGTGCGGTTGATCCGCTTTGTTAAATCTCGTGCCCGAGGAGGCTGTCCTCGAACGGAAAGGTGGTCAGGAGCTGGTAGCCTTGCTCCGTGACCAGGAACTGCTGTTCCAGCTTCACGCCCTCGATGCCGTGCTCAGACGCGACGTAGCTCTCGCAGCACAGGGTCATGCCCGGCTGCAGCACGTCGCTCTCGCCATCGGGTTCGTGGAAACCGCGGCCGACGATGTTCGGCCACTGGCCGCACAGGCCGATACCATGCCAGACCATGCGGAACTGGCGCGCGAGGAATTCTTGCGGCAGCGTGAAGGCGCGCTGCGACAGCTCGGCGAAGCTAATGCCGGGCCGGATCAGGTCCAGATTGTGGTGCAGCTGATCCCACGCCAGGCGATAGAGCCGGCGCTGCTCCGCGCCCGGCCGGCCGGGACCGCAGTGGAAGGTGCGGCTGATATCCGCGTCATAGCCGAACGGGCCCACCATATCGGTATCGACCGCGACCAGATCGCCGGGCCGAACCAGCCGGTCCGATGCCTCCTGATACCAGGGATTGGTGCGCGCGCCAGAGGACAGCAGGCGGGTGTCCATATACTCGCCGCCCATCTCGACATTGGTGCGTTCCAGCATCGCCCACAGGTCGATCTCGCTGCGGCCAGGCTCCAGCATGTCGCGCATCCGGAACAGCGCCGTCTCCGCGACCGCGATGGAGACCGACATGCAGGCGATCTCCTCCGGCGTCTTGATGGTCTGCGCGCCGCGCATCAGCATCTGGCCGGGCAGCACCGCAACACCGGCCGCGCCCAGGGCGAGCGCGGAGAAGTGATCGACATGGCGATCGATCGCCAGCCGCAGCTCGCC
>Ga0081538_10004027_pt1 | contig 13675 bp, 7 predicted proteins | sample TabmetS5T2R1_FD_71022 | JGI IMG/M metagenome (GOLD analysis project Ga0081538, IMG submission 71022) | Tabebuia heterophylla rhizosphere microbial communities from the University of Puerto Rico - S5T2R1 | ecosystem: Host-associated > Plants > Roots > Rhizosphere ...
TGTTGCCATCGACTCGCACCTCGAAGAAGGCATCCAACTTGGCGGCCCTTAAGACGGCCTCGCAGTTCTGACTTGAGGTGACGACGGCGATTTTGAACCCCTGCTGGCGGAGTTGCTGGATGAGCTTGACGCTTCCCTCATAAGGCTCCACCCCTCTGTCTTCAATGACCTTGTTGACCAAGTCGTTCTTGCGGTTCCCGAGCCCGCATACCGTTTCGGCCTGCGGGGGGTCGTCCGGGCTCCCCTCGGGGAGTTTGATGCCGCGTGAGGTGAGAAAGTCGCAAACGCCATCGTAGCGGGGCTTCCCGTCCACATAGAGCCGGTAGTCCATGGCCAAATCGAAGGGACGAAAGGCTTCGCCTCTCTGTGTTGCGCGCTTCTGAAGGTACTCATCGAACATCTGTTTCCAACTCGCCGCGTGCAGGTTGGCGGTGTCCGTGATCACCCCGTCGAGGTCCAGCAGGACGGCGTCGTACCGGTCGCGGATGATCGCACGCTTGCTGTCGGGCTGTTGCATTGATCGCTCTCCTGTTACCACCTTCTAGTCGTGCCATAAAAGAGCCAGGGTTCCTGTGGGCATTGTCAAGTGAACTGCCGGGCAACAAAAAGAGGTTCCACATACGGCAGAGGATAGTTCATAAACTTATGGCATGAAGATCTCCCACCGTGAGACGGCCAACCCCTGCAAATGACCTTCACCTCCCTTGCGCGACCTGCTCTTTGGCTGCCGTAACGATGTACTCGGGGGTAAAGCCGAATTTCCGCTGTAATTCCTTGAGCGGCGCCGACGCCCCGAAGGTCTCCATGCCGATGGTGAGGCCAGTCGTGCCAACATACTTCGCCCAGCCGAGGGTCGACCCCTGTTCCACCGACACTCGGGCCGTGACCGCCGACGGCAGCACGTGCTCGCGATACTCCGGATGCTGGCGACAATAGTACTCGAAGATCTCCCACGACGGCATGCTCACCACGCGGGCTTTGATGCCCTCGGCCTTGAGCTGTTCATAGGCGTCGATGCAGAGCGCCACCTCGCTGCCGGTGGCCAGCAACAGTACCTCGGGTGTGCCGTCGTCGGCATCCGCGAGGATGTACGCCCCGCGCTGCACGCCTTCGGCCGAGGCGTATGTGGTGCGGTCCAGGGTCGGCAGCGCCTGCCGGGTCAGGATCAGGGCCACCGGCTCGTGGCGGAACGGCATGATCACGCGCCAGGCCTCGACCACCTCGTTGGCATCCGCCGGTCGCAAAGTAATCAATCCTGGGATGGCGCGGAGGGAGGCCAGTTGCTCCACCGGTTGGTGCGTTGGCCCATCTTCCCCGACCCCGATAGAGTCGTGCGTAAAGATATGGATCACCGGGATTTCCATCAGCGCGCTCAGGCGAATCGCCGTCCGTGCATAGTCGCTGAAGATCAGGAACCCCGAGCCAAACGGTCGGATCTTCGACAGGGATAAGCCGTTGAGCATAGCGCCCATGGCGTGTTCCCTGATGCCGAAGTGGAGGTTGCGCCCGGCCGGATCCTCGGCGCTGAAATCGCCAGCGCCGTCGAACGTCAGGCGCGTCTTGCATGAGGGCCCCAGGTCCGCCGAGCCTCCGAGCAACCATGGCACGTTCTTGGCGAGGACGTTCAGCACCAGGCTCGAGGCATCCCGGGTCGCCATCCCCTTGGCGTCGGCGGGGAACGTCGGCAAGCCGCGGTCCCATCCGTCCGGCAGATCGCGGCGGAACATGCGGTAGCCGTGCTCCGCGAGCTCAGGGTATTGGCGGCGGTACTCCTCGAACTTGGCCCACCAGGCCGCCTGCAGCGCCCGCCCACGCGCGCCGATACCGGCCTGGAAATGCTCGCGTACACCGTCGGGCACGAGGAACTCGGCGTCTTCCGGCCAGTCGTAACGGCGCTTGGTCAAGCGGATTTCTTCCTCGCCCAACGGTTCACCGTGCGCCGCACTGGTGTCTTGTTTGTGAGGTGCCCCATAGGCGATGTGGGAATCGACAATGATCAGCGTCGGCCGATCGTGTGTGTTTTTGAACGTCGTGAAGGCGCGCTCGAGCAGCTCCAGATCGTTGGCGTCACCCACCTGCGTCACGTTCCAGCCATAGCCGGTGAACCGCGTCGCCACGTCATCGCTATACGTCAACGCGGTGTTGCCCTCGATGGTGATATGGTTGTTGTCGTAGATCCAGCACAGGTTGGCGAGTTTGAGGTGGCCTGCCAACGAGGCCGCCTCGCCCGAGATGCCCTCCATCATACAGCCGTCACCGCACAGGGCGTAGATGTCGTAACCGAACATGTCGAAGCCCGGGCGATCGAAATAGCTGGCCCCCCACCGCGCGGCGATGGCCATCCCGACGCTGGTGGCCACCCCTTGGCCCAAAGGCCCTGTGGTCGTCTCGACCCCCGAGGTCCAGCGGTATTCCGGGTGGCCGGGGCATTTACTGTCGAGCTGGCGAAAGCGCTTGATGTCGTCCAGCGACACCGACAGCTCGCCCAGCACCTCGTACTTAGGGTTCACCCCTTTGACGCCGGTCAGGTGTAGCATGGCGTAGAGCAGCATCGAGGCGTGGCCGGCAGACAGCACGAAGCGGTCGCGGTTGGGCCAGATCGGGTGGTCGGGGTCGAAGCGCAGGAAGCGCTGCCATAGACAATAGACCACCGGCGCCAGCCCCATCGGCGCCCCCGGATGGCCGGAGTGGGCCCGTTGCACCGCGTCCATGGCCAGGGTGCGGATGGTGTTGATACACAACTGATCGATGTCATGCTGGGTTTGGATCATCTCATTCTCCACTCTGGCAGTGTCCAATGGGTGCCGAAAGTCAGCGACAGCGGGCTTTCGGTCCATCATCTGGCATCATCTCAGGACCGCGATGGTTCATGCCCTAGCCAACTCGCCTTCCATGGCTTTGGAGTATGTGCCCAGAGCGGCCGCGCTCACGCACTTGGCCCGATGAGCAAACACCCGCTGGCCCGCCTGAAGGTTGTCGGGCTTCCCATGCCAGGCTTGAAGCGCCTCATCCTGCAGCGCGCGCCCGTACGAGAAGCCGAGCTTCCAAGGCTTTGGCTCGTCAAGCTGATTGAGCGCGTTCAGATGCATGGTTGCGACCAGGTGATCCTGGCCCCCGGATAAGAACACGATGCCGGGAACCGCCGCCGGGACATGCCGGCGCAAGCAGCGCAGCGTGGCCATTGCAACTTCCTCGACGGAGGCTTGTTGCGGACATTGTTTCCCCGCGATGATCATGTTCGGCTTGAGCAACATGCCTTCGAGGCTCACCCGTTGCTCGAAGAGCTCGTTAACAGTGGCCAACAGGACGTTGCCCGTCACCTCTTCGCAGCGCTCAATGGTGTGCGATCCGTCCATCAGCACTTCAGGCTCGACGATGGGCACCAAGCCCTGCTCCTGGCAGAGCGCCGCATAGCGTGCCAGCGCGTGCGCGTTGACGTGCACGCAGGTCGAGCTCGGGAGCGCGTCGCCGATGCGGATGACCGCCCGCCATTTGGCGAAGCGAGCGCCTATTTGGCGGTACTCCGTGAGGCGCTCACGCAAGCCATCGAGTCCTTCCGTGATGGTTTCCCCAGGCGACCCTGCCAGAGGTTTCGCCCCAGTATCGACCTTGATGCCGGGCATGACGCCCTGTTGCGCCAACACGTCGGCCAGCGGTGTCCCCGTCGAGCTCTTCTGATGGATCGTCTCATCCTGCAGGATGACGCCGCTGATGCACTCGGCGACGCCGGGCGTGGTAAAAAACATTTCGCGGTAAGCCCGACGACTATCGGGCGTCGACTCGATTGTTAGCGCGTCAAAGCGCCTCGTCAAGGTTGTGGGGGTCTCATCAGCCGCCAAAATGCCTCTCCCGTCAGCGACGAGTGCCTTTGCGGTGCTTTCAAGGTCAACGGTTGCCATATGAACTACCTCCTGTGACGTTTTTTGTAGACAGCGAGTACCGCGCGCCGCCATTTCACCCCCACCCGAACCCTCCCCCCTCGAGGGGGAGGGCTGGGAGGGGGGTCGCATAACCGACGGAGTATTTATAGCGCGTGGCACTAAGGGTCCATTCTCCAGCTTTGTCTTCATCGCCTTGCACTTCACGAAACAGTCGTACCTCACGGGACGAGCGGAGCATTCCACCGCTTCACGGCGGGGATGCCCCGATAGTAGCTCATGATGTTCAGCGTCGCTGTGTCGAGGAGGAAATGACCTCCATCCGCGGCTCGAAGTCCGAGCCACCGCGCCGCAAAGGCTCTGAGAACATGGCCGTGCGCGAACAGAGCTACATGCCCCTCGACCGCGCGGAGCTTCGCGATCACACGATCGACCCGAGCCCCCACCTGCTCGGGGCTTTCCCCACCTGGGCAGCCGTCGGTGAACACCAGCCACCCAGGCCTATTGGCATGGATCTGTTGTGGGGTTAATCCCTCGTAATCGCCGTAGTTCCATTCCATCAGATCTCGATCGATTTCAGCGCGGTCGCCGAGCCCCGCCAACTCGCAGGTCTCCCGCGCCCGTTGCAGCGGGCTCGTCAGGACGAGCGTAAAGGTCTCCTTGGTTAATACCGGCTTCAACAGTCTGGCGACGCGCCGCCCGTTTTCCGTGAGCGGAATATCTGTCGTGCCGGTATGCTGTCCGCTTAAACTCCACTCCGTCTCACCATGCCGAATGAGGTAAACCTGTTGGATCGGCATCTGTATCCCTCTTCTCACCGGCATGCCCGATAGACCACCGGCGCCAGCGCCAGTAGCGTTCCCGGATGGCCGGAATTGGCCCGTTGCACAGCGTCCATGCTCCTGTCTACTTTGGTGAGTATCTTCCTACTCCTGCTGCTCGATGCGACCTGTCCCACTCCTCCAGACTCCTAGTCGGCTGCTGGCTATTCGCGCAACCGATGACACCAGCGCTCAGCAGGCAACAGAGGAGGCTGATGAGGATGATGAGCCTCGCAATATGCATTTCGCCCCCCCACCCTCGCCCTTGTTCCTAATTGTGTTCGTATCGGCATGGACGTGGTATCCCCCTCGACTGAGGCTCGTTCACGGGTGCTGAGCTGCCGCCGTTGAGAAGAGCAGCGTGCGGGTGTGACGGGCGATCATCAGATCCTCATTAGTGGGGATCACCCGCACTGTGCAATCGCTCCCCGGCGTGGAGATGACGTCCGCATGCACGGCGTTCTTCTGCGGGTCGAGGTCGATGCCCAGGTAGGCCAATCCCCGACAAACTTCCCAGCGCACCGGGGTGGCGCGCTCCCCGATACCTCCAGTGAAGACCAGGGTGTCGAGGCCGCCGAGCACCGCCGTCAGCGCCCCGATGTGCTTGCGGAGCTGGTAACAAAATAGCTCCACCGCCTGCGCCGCGTGCGGCTTGTGCTCCCGCTGCTCCAGCAGCGTCTTCATGTCGGGGCTGAGGCCGGAGACGCCGAGCAGCCCGGCCCGGTGGTTCACCAACTCATCGAGCTGGCCTGCGTCGTAGCCCTTGGCGTGCATGAGATGGATGAGGAGGCCGGGGTCCAGGTCCCCGCTGCGGGTTCCCATCATGACGCCGCCGGTCGGCGTGAACCCCATGGTGGTATCGAGCGGCTGACCGTTCAGCACCGCCGCCAGACTGGCCCCGTTGCCCAGATGCGCGATCACCAGGCGCCCCTGGGCAGCCGCGCCTAGGGTCGCCACGATATATTCATAGGACAGACCATGAAAGCCGTATCGTCGCACGCCTTCGTGCCAGAGGTCGCGGGGCAGCGGGAAGCGCTGCGCCACCCCCGGCATACGGCGGTGAAAGGCGGTGTCAAAACACGCCACCTGTGGCAGTCCGGGCAACCGCGCCGCCACCGCCTCGATGCCCTGGATGGCACTCGGCAAGTGCAAGGGCGCAAAGGGTACTAGCCTTCGCAACTCGTCGAGGAGTGGCTCATCCACGCGCTCCGGGGCCGTATGGTCCGGGCCGCCGTGGACCACCCGATGGCCCGCGGCGACCAGGGGCGGAAAGCTCAACTCCTTGGCCGCCGCGGCTATGCCTTCGGCCGCCGCCATATGCCCGGGGAAGTCACGGTGGTCATCGACCAGCGCCTCGTTGTCCAGGCCCCGGATCCAGAGGTGTCCACCGGCCAGACCGATGCGCTCTACCGCGCCGTGGGCGAGCCGCACCTCTGCCACCTCCCCAAGGCCATAGAGGGCGAACTTCAAGGACGAGGAGCCACTGTTGAGACAGAGGATGACATAGGTAGCCGATGAAGGATCAGGCTGCATCGCTTGTCCTCGCAGACGTTCGGAAATGCCTCCTCACGCCGCAGGCCGCCTCCCGTCATAGCGCTCGGGCGTAACATCCTGTTGTGGGCCTGCGGCGCGCATCCAGGGTATCGCAGCGCAACTGCACCGTCACGTCTCAGACGTTATCGGCCTCCGTCGAGCTGCTGCGCCCGGCTGACGCTCCTTGTTGACCCCACGTCCAACTGTTGACCTCAGGCATGTCCTCGCCGTGCTCGGCGATGTACTGCGTGTGCTCGATGAGTTTGTCGCGGATCGCCTGCTTGGCGTAGGCGGCCCGGGCGCCTAATTGCGGTACGCGATCGATGACGTCCTGCACCAAGTGGAAGCGGTCGAGGTCGTTCAGCACACACATATCAAACGGCGTCGTCGTCGTGCCCTCTTCTTTGTAGCCGCGCACGTGCAGGTTGGGGTGGTTCGTCCGGCGGTACGTCAGCCGGTGGATGAGCCAGGGATAGCCGTGAAACGCGAAGATGATCGGCTTATCCTTGGTGAAGAGCGTATCGAAGTCTTTGTCGCTCAGGCCGTGTGGGTGCTCACTCGGGGGTTGGAGCGTCATCAGGTCCACGACGTTGATGACGCGAATCTTCAGCTCTGGGATGTACCGGCGAAAGAGATCGACGGCGGCGAGCGTTTCCAGCGTGGGGACGTCGCCACAGCAGGCCATCACCACGTCCGGTTCACCACCCCGGTCGTTGCTCGCCCACTCCCAGATGCCGATCCCCGCCGTGCAGTGCTTGATCGCCTGATCCATGGTCAGCCACTGGGGGGCAGGCTGCTTGCCGGCGACGATGACGTTGATGTAGTCGCGGCTGCGCAGGCAGTGGTCGGTGACGCTGAGCAGGGTGTTGGCGTCGGGTGGCAGATAGACCCGCACGACCTCGGCCTTCTTATTGATGACATGGTCGATGAACCCAGGATCTTGGTGGGAAAAGCCGTTATGATCCTGGCGCCAGACGTGCGATGACAACAGGTAGTTAAGCGACCCAATCGAGCGCCGCCAGGGGATGTGGTTGCAGACTTTCAGCCACTTGGCGTGCTGATTGAACATCGAGTCGATGATGTGGATGAACGCCTCATAGCAGGAGAAGAACCCGTGCCGCCCGGTCAGTAGGTAGCCTTCCAGCCAACCCTGGCACTGGTGCTCGCTCAACATCTCCATGACGCGGCCGTCGGGAGCCAAGTGGTCGTCGTACGGGTAGGTGTCCGCCACCCAGGCGCGATTGGTGACCTCCAGCGCGTCCTGCCAGCGGTTCGAGTTGCTCTCGTCCGGACTGAAGAGGCGAAAATTCTTCGATTCCAGGTTCAGCCGCATCGTATCGCGCAGGAACGCCCCCATGACACGGGTGGACTCGGCACTGACGGCCCCGGGGCTCGGCACCGGGACGGCATAGGCGCGGAAGTCGGGCAGGCGCAGGTCCTTGAGCAGGAGACCGCCGTTGGCGTGCGGGTTGGCGCTCATCCGGCGTTCGCCTTTAGGGGCGAGGGCGGCCAGCTGGGCCTTGAGTGTGCCCTGGGCGTCGAAGAGCTCCTCCGGCCGGTAGCTCTTCATCCAGTCTTCCAGGATGGTGATGTGGGCAGGGTTCTCATGCATCTCCCCCATCGGCACCTGGTGCGATCGCCAATAGCCCTCGGTCCGCCGGCCATCGATCTCCTTCGGGCAGGTCCACCCCTTCGGCGTGCGCAGCACGATCATCGGCCAGCGCGGCCGCTCTTTGAAGCCGTTTTGCCGCGCGTCGGCCTGAATGCGCTGGATGTCCGCGATCACGCTGTCGAGCGTGGTGGCCATGAGCTGGTGCATCTTCTCTGGGTCATCCCCCTCGACGAAGTAGGGCGTGTAACCATAGCCACGGAAGAGCTGGTCCAGCTCCTCATGACTGATACGTGCCAGCACACAGGGGTTGGCGATCTTGTAACCGTTCAGGTGCAGGATGGGCAGGACCACTCCGTCAGTGACGGGGTTGAGAAATTTATTCGAGTGCCACGAGGTCGCCAGTGGCCCGGTCTCCGCCTCACCATCGCCGACCACAGCGGCGACGATCAGATCCGGGTTGTCAAAGGCCGCCCCATAGGCATGAGACAGGGCGTAGCCGAGCTCGCCACCCTCATGGATCGAGCCGGGCGTCTCCGGGGCCACATGGCTCGGAATACCGCCGGGGAAGGAGAACTGTTTGAACAGCCGCTTCATCCCTTCGGCATCCGCGGGGATGTTGGGGTAGACCTCGCTGTAGGTCCCCTCGAGGTAGGCGTTGGCGACCAGACCTGGCCCGCCGTGCCCCGGACCAATAATGTAGATCATATTGAGGTCATACTTCTTGATGAGCCGGTTCAAGTGGACGTAGAGGAAGTTCAGGCCCGGCGTCGTCCCCCAGTGGCCCAGAAGCCGCGGCTTGACATGCTCCTTGCTGAGAGGTTTCTGCAACAGCGGGTTGTCATAGAGATAGATCTGCCCGACGGACAGGTAATTGGCCGCACGCCAGTAGGCGTCCATAGCCTCTAAATCGCGTTTAGAAAGCACATCTGGCATCGGTTCCTCCTTTCACATGAATGCCTTAAAGTCCCGTCATCTGCTCGTTCGCTTGCCCCGGCTGAGCACGACACTGCACCCCAAAGGCCCGCTTGACGTACAGCAAACAAGTGGAGTGGGGTGTGCTCGACTTCGTGAACGTTGCCCGGGCTGACGGCTCACATCAACTCCCCTTCAGGTTGGAGGAAATATACTTCCGATGGTCCGTTCAAGTCCGTAGGCTACCGTTCAAGTATCTGGTCAATCCGGCATGATGCTGTTCATATTCTGTTCAGGTGTATCCTGAGTGAACAATGCATGACCAACGTGTACATCCTCATTTACTCAACTCCCGCTGCTGCGTCCCGCACCCGCGGATCACTGCGGGGAGGTGAATTTGTCAGGTGTATAGCAGCCCCAAGAAAACCGCCTCTCGTGCAGGGAATTAGTCCTGCAGCTTCACGGTAACGCCTGACGCTGATGGTAGGATGCGAACATCGGTGTGTTCGATCGCCGCAGTGACGGTTACAACGATGAACACCCTCTGGTCATTCTCGAGCATGAGGGTGTTCGTGGGTCGCTCGGGATCGACCGCGCCGATAAAGCATCGGTAGGTTCCAGCAAAGTCTTCCAGCCGCTGCCAGTGGTACACTTCTCCTCTGGCCTCCAACTCGATCGCGCCACCCTCGCGCCCCTGCAGGTTCAGACCGCTCAGGCTATACGTATGGACGGTGCCGTCCAGTAAGGTCAGTCGCCCTTCGCCCGTGGTTCCGCCCCATACCGCCCCCCGGCGCGACCGTTTCGCTGAGCATGAGCACCAGACTGCCGACTGACTTGCGCGTCTCTCCCGCGTGGAGCCATCCCCAGGCCAACAGCGCACCCACCACCATGTATATCAGTCGCCTCCACATCATCCACCCGATAGGCATCGCGCTCTTTCCTACCAGCCCTCCCCACAAGTGTCTTGGCCGACGCACGCCTGGCGTGGAGCGACGTCGCCGCCGTGGTGGGCCCACGATCCGCCGACGGCCGCCTGGCGGGCGCTGATCTCTTTCGCTGCCGCGCCGGCCTCCTGCGACCGTGACACGTTCGGGAGACGGGCCGATCGTGTGTCACGAGATCTCTTGCCTCTCCATTTCCGCCTGGTGTGCTTGCCACCTCACGTGCAGATTGAGCTGACGCGCCGCGCTTGCCGCAACGCGACCGAGGATCCCGGTGTAGGTCGGAAACGAAAGTGGCACCCGAGCCAGGTCATCCACCCGCATCCCGGCGGCCATGGCGATCGCTGCCACCTGGGTGATCTCAACCGCCCGCTCCCCAACCACGTGGCAGCCCAGGATCGTGTAGGTCGCGCGGTCGACGATCAGCTTGCAGAACCCGGCCGTGCGCCCGTCGATGATCGTCCGCGTGGTCGAGTCGAAGTGTACCACCGCCGTCACGACCTCGTGTGTCTCACGGGCCTTCGCCTCGGTCAGACCCACCTGGGCATACTCCGGGTCGGTGAAGCTGCCGATCGGACTCACCCGGTCCTCACGCGTCATCGTCATGCCTCGCACGGCGTTGGTGGCCGCCACGAACCCGTCCTGGATCGCCTGTGGGACCAGCAACAGCCGACCGGTGATGTCCCCAGCGGCGAAGATATGTGGCGCTGAGGTCCGGAGGTACGCGTCAACCCGGATGAAGCCCCGACGATCGGTCTCGACGCCGGCCGTCGCGAGGCCCAGTCCGGCGGTATCGGCCACCCAGCCCACCGCCACGACCGCGAGCGCCGCCTCAGCGCTGTCCCGTACGCCGTCTTTCGAGAAGATCATCCGCACGCCGCGCGGCGTCCTCTCGAACGACTCGATGGCGCCGAAATCCTCGCGCACCACCATTCCTGACTCACGGAAGGCGGCCGCGACCGCAGACGAGACGTCTTCGTCCTCGGTCGGCAGAATGCGCGGGCCTGCCTGGAAGAGCTGGACTCGTGAACCGAAGGCGTTGAAGATCGAGGCGACCTGCGCTCCCGTCGCTCCCCCGCCGATGACCAACATCGACGGCGGGACAGCGGTCAGACCCCAGGCGTCGCTGTGGGTGGCGGTCAACTCGAAGCCGGGGACTGCGAGTCGCCGGCTCACGCCGCCCGTGCAAATGATGATCTTTTCCGCCTGCAGCCGCAGCCCGCTCGCGGTTTCGATCGTGTGCGGATCGGCGAAGCGCGCGGCACCGGCCTGCTCGTAGACGGTCACGCCCAGCGCATCGATCTGCCCGCGAAACACCGAATGCGCACGCACATCGTTGACGACCGTGCGCACGCGCGCGAGCAGTCGGGGGTAGTCCAGCACCGGGTCGCCCACCGCGATGCCGTACAGGCCGAGCTGGCGGGCGTCTCGGATCAGCCGGGCCGCATGGGCCAGTGTCCGCACCGGCACGGGGCCGTCATGGGCCGCCATGCCGCCGAACTCGTCACGGGTGATGAGCGCTGTCTTGGCGCCCAGGTCTCCGGCGCGGAGTGCGGCGAGCACACCTGCCGGCCCGGCGCCGATGACGATGACGTCCAACATGTGCCACCCGCCTTCTAGGTGTGAAGGTCGGCGAGCCAGCGCAGGGCTCGCAGTCCGGGCAGAAAGCCGTATTCACCGCCGCGCGTGACGACGAACCGTGGGAGGCCCTGCAGGCGCCTGCGAATCGGCCGCCGTGGGACCGTGAAGCTGTCGCCCTCGCCGTTCGACCCGACGATGGGATCCCTGGCGGCGCCTCCCCCGAAGAAGACACCGTCATTGATCCATTGCGACTGGACGAACTCGAACTGCCGCCCCAAATGCGCGCCGACAAAGGCGAACATCAACCCCCGGTCGGCGCCGTCGTCCTCCAGGACGCCTTCCGGGAGCGGCGGGCCATACGCGGTTCCGCGCCGGATCATGCGGTGGATCCTGGGCACGCCGGCCACGGCCGCGTCGCGCGGGTTTGTCCGCCGGATATGCGAGCCGCCGGGGGTCTTGAATCCCGCCGGGTCATCTTCTTTATAGAGGAAATCGTTGTTGCGTCGCGGGTCGGCCCCCAGTTCGGGATCGTCGTGGACCGGGCAGAGCGCCAGCGGCGCGCCGCTGCGCCAGCGCCCCATCAGCTTCGCCGCCAGGAGTTCCTCCTCCTCAGGGCTGGTCGAGTTCGCCTTGAGGTAGCGGCGGAACGCCGCCACACGCTGGTGCAGCTTGCGGAAGACGACGTAGGTGCCGTTGCGGCCCAGGACCTCGGGCTGAGTCCTCTGGATGCCGCCCATCTCGTCGGGATAGCCCAGCACGAATTCGCCCGCCTTCAGGGGCTGTTCCCGGGGGTTGGTTCCCGGAATGCCGCTCCCTTCGACGGCCGGATGGCTGATGCCGTCCCTGAATCCGAATGGCTCCTTCTCGGTGGGCAGCGCGTGGCAGTCCTGGCGCCAGATCGCCGTAATCCCGGGCGACAACTCCCGGTACGCCGTCCGAGCACGCTCGAGCGCCGCCTCGAGCCGCGGACTATCCGGCGAGACGGCGACGAGCACGACATGGACGTCTGGCGTCCCGAGCGGCGCTTCCCAGTGCTCCGGGGCGCTGTCGCCGGTGTCACCCAGAGCTTTCGCGCGCGCGGCCATCCCCTGTCGGAACTCCCACGCAAAGCTGTCGAGCGACTCCTGCGGCACGCCAAGGGCCTTGAGCCCGTGGTAGGTCAGTGCGACGCTGACCCAGGTATCGGCTAACGGGCTAGTCGGGTTCGCGGCCGACGTCACGACGGCGCTCACCCGCCGCATCAACTCCCGCCCGGCATGGCGGTCGTCAATGCGGAGCAGAATGTACGTTGCCGCGTACGGCGTGGGCCGGGGGCGCAGCACGCCGCTCTGGATGTCATTTAACTCAAGCATGACCTGCGCTGCTTCGTTCATGGATCCTCGCTTTTCTCAGTGGCCTCACTTGGCTGTCACAAGGTTCTTCCAGAAGCGCTCCAGGCTCTCGTCACGGCCGAACAACGTGCTGAAGAGGGTAGAGTCTGCCAGCAGCACATCACCCGCCCGGTCGCCGCTCGGGGGCATCCAGAGGAACATATTGAACTCCTGGTTTCCAGCTTCTGTGAACGGATGCGGCCTGGACAGGTCGATCGGCTGCCGGGCCAGCACATGAATGGACGTAGTGTCATCGGTGGTCAGCGCATAGTGCGGCAGGTGCATATGGAAGTTGAAGGTGGTCACCCCCTGGAGCCAACCTTTGGTGTCCAGATCCCTCGCTACGGACAAGGGGGCGAGCTGTGTGGTGCCCGGGACCCGCGCGGGACGCAGACCGTAGCGATTCTCGACGGGGACTCCGAGACCTTTCATCAGGGACCGCGTGTACTGTCCGAAGCGTTGCTGGCGGGGCACCAACGCGTCGCCGTGGTGATGGTACTCCATGTCGCGGATGTTCGGATCCTCCGACACGCCGACCTCGTGGTGTGGGCCCAGGATCAGACAGGTGCCTTCGCGTGTCAAGAACTGCCGAAGGGCCTCGATTTCTTCCGACGCGGCCTCCTGCCCCGTGACCATATGGTCTAACCCGAACACCAGCAGGGTGTCCGTGTCCGCCAGGACCCGCTCGTCGAGTGGAAGGTTGAAGCCAGCCTGGTCGATGCGCTGAAACACCGGGAGCCCATGCCCCGTCGTCTCACCGACAAACTGCTGGAACGGCGCCCAGGCCCAGAAGAACAGTTCCAGCGCTCCCGCGATTCCCTGCTGGAACTGCAATGGGTCCGACCACTGTGGCGCCTCATAGGCGGGCCATGCCACACGCCGCACCTCGGTCATCGTGGAGAATCGGTTATCCAGCTCGGACGGATTCCTGCCGGCCTCGGCCGGGTAACTCCAGGAGATGTACATGCTCACCCGTCGCCGACCCGGCGTATATTTCCGCGGCACATGGGTTTGGTTGTAGATCCGC
>Ga0081538_10004028_pt1 | contig 13674 bp, 15 predicted proteins | sample TabmetS5T2R1_FD_71022 | JGI IMG/M metagenome (GOLD analysis project Ga0081538, IMG submission 71022) | Tabebuia heterophylla rhizosphere microbial communities from the University of Puerto Rico - S5T2R1 | ecosystem: Host-associated > Plants > Roots > Rhizosphere ...
CACCAGCTACAACCTCGCCTGCGCCTGGATCGCCCTCGGCCGCCAGGACGAAGCACTGACCCGGCTGGAGAAATTCTTCGCCGTCCCCCACGACGCCCGGCAGCTGCATCTCGACTGGATGAAGCACGACAAGACCCTCGACCCGCTCCGCAAACACCCACGCTACCAGGCGCTGGTGCGGTATCTCGAAGGCGATGTGCCGCTGACATCCCCCTCGCCCAAATGCCCCTCCCCCGACACGGGGGAGGGTCGGGTCGGGGGAAGCGAGCGATAATTCTCTCCCACCGAAACGCGGCTTCCCCCTCCCTACCCTCCCCCAGCTTGGGGGAGGGGGATTGGCGCGCGGTCTCATCTGCGATAGCTCTGCACTCATGATTTCATCCGATCTCTTCACCCCCGACTTCGCCGAGCGCCCCCACTGGTGGGATGCGGCCGCGCCCGAAGCCTGCGAACAAGGCGACCTGCCAGCCAGCGCCGACGTCGCCATCGTCGGCTCCGGCTACACCTCCCTGGTCACGGCGCTGCACCTCGCGCGCGCCGGCCGCTCAGTCTTGGTGCTCGAAGCCGAGCTTGCCGGCCACGGCGCGTCGCGCCGCAATGCCGGCTACCTCGGCCGCACCCTCAAGCGCTCCTTCACTTGGCTGGAGCGGCATCACGGCCCCGAGTTCGCGACCCGCGTCTATCGCGAGCTGGATGCGGCGCGGCAGTGGGTCTATGCGCTGGTCGCCGAGCTCGGCATCCAATGCCACATCGCGCAGCCCGGCCGCTTCATCGGCGCGACCTCCGAGGCGCACTACAAGGACCTGGCGCAGGAGCTGGAGGCGATGCGCCGCCGCCTCGGCTTCCCGTACGAGATGATCGCGCCCATGGACCTGCGCCGCGAACTGGCGAGCGACGCCTATATGGGCGGCGCGGTCATCCCCGATCTCGGCTCGATCCATCCCGCGCTCTATCACCAGGGCCTGCTGAAAGCCGCGCGCGACGCCGGTGCGCGCGTCTTCACCCAGACCCCAGTGACGCAATTGGTGCGCGATGGCAAGCAAGTGAAGGTCATGATCCCGCGCGGCGCCATCACCGCACGCGAGGCGATCGTCGCCACCAACGGCTACACGCCGCGGCATGCGGCGTGGCTGGCGCGGCGCGTCATCCCGTTCGAAGGCTTCATGGCCGCGACCGAGGAACTGTCGCCCGAGCTGATGGCGAAGCTCATCCCCAACGGCCGCACGGTGATCGACAGCAACGTCAACATCAACTTCATCCGCCCCGCGCCGGACCGGCGCAAGATCCTGTTCGGCGGCCTGACCGGCAGCCGCCCACGCGACTTGCACGACATGGGGCAGCGCCTGCACGCCATGGTGAGCAAGCTGCTGCCTGACCTCGCCGGCGTGCGCTTGAGTCGCGTGTGGAGAGGCCAGTGCGCCGGCACCTTCGACTTCATGCCGCATATCGGCCGGCACGACGGCCTGTGGTACGCCATGGGCTACAACTTTGCCGGCGTGCCGATGGGATCCTATCTCGGCCTCAAGCTGGCGCAGCAGATCCTCGGCAAGGCGGAGGGCGCCAGCGTGTTCGGCACCACGCCCTTCCCCACCCTGCCGTTCTACGGCGGCAATCCGTGGTTCGTGCCGCTTGCCATGCGCTGGTTCGACTGGAAGGATGCGCGCTTCGCCCGCAAAGGAACCTGACATGCACGCCCCGATCTACGTCACCTATCTCAACGGCCTCGACGTCGCCGAGCTGAAGCTCACCGACGACGAGATATTGGCTGCGATCGAGTCCAGCTTGGCCGCGCAGGGCCGCGGGCAAACGGTGATCGAGCCGCGCATGCACCTGATGCCCGATCCCAAGGTGCACGGCCATTTCAACGTGCTGCGCGGATCGATCGGCGCGCCGATCAACCTCGCGGGCGTCAAGATCGTCGGCGACTATGTCGACAACTACAAGCACGGCCTGCCGTCGGAAATGGCGATCCTGAACCTGTTCGACCCCGCGACTGGCATGCCCAAGGCCATGCTCGACGCCACCAGCATCACCGAGATGCGCACCGGCGCCGTCACCGCCCTCGGCGCCAAGTACCTCGCGCGCAAGGGCAGCAAGGTGCTGGGCCACATCGGCGCGCGCGGCACCGCCTACTGGAACGTGCGCCTGCTCGACAAGCTGTTCGGCTTCGACGAGATCCGCGTGCATTCGCGCCGCAAGGAAAGCCGCGACGAGTTCGCCGCGCAGCTATCGCGCGACCTCGGCAAACCGGTCAAAGCGCTCGACAACTGGGAAGACACGGTGAAGGGCGCCGACATCGTGGTCGAAGCCTCGCGCCTGATGAAGCCCGAGCCGCTGCTCAAGACCGTGTGGATCAAGAAGGGCGCGTTCGTCGTGCCCTACGGCACCGTGAGCGCGGTCGAGCTGTCGCTGACCGACATCATGTCCAAGATGGTGGTGGACGACTGGGGCCAGTGCAAAGCCGGCCAGTTCGGCTCCCTCCGCGCCCATGTCGAAGCCGGCAAGCTCAGCGAACAGACGCTGCACGCCGAACTGGGCCAGATCGTTGCCGGCCTGAAGCCGGGGCGAGAACGCGACGACGAAACCATCCTGTTCTGGCACCGCGGGCTGAGCCTCAGCGACATCGCGCTCGGTCATGCGCTGCTGGAGAAGAGTGCACATACTGGCATCGGGCAGAAGCTGAGATTCGCGTGACTTCCCCCTCCCCCAAACTGGGGGAGGGTGGGGTGGGGGAAGCGAGCGAAGGCTCGTTCCAGCGGAAACGCGGCTTCCCCCTCCCTACCCTCCCCCATCAGGGGGAGGAGGTGAACTCGCCCCTCAACACCGCCGCCCCCACCGCTTCGATCTCTCCGCTCAGCGAGCGATCTCCATCGACGAACTTGGACAACCCCCGCACCCAATCGTACGCACGCTGCGTCCCCTTGCCGAGCTTCGCCACCTTGCGCAAATCCACCGCCTGCGCCGCCACCATCAGCTCCATCCCCGCGATGGTCGCGAGCTTGTCCACGATGGCGCGCGTCTTCGCCACCACGCGGGGCGCCATCGTCGCGTAGTCCTCGACGCCATCGGCGGTCGGCAGCACCAGCAGCGAGCACGGGTGCGCCAAGTGGCGGATGTCGGCCTCGAGCGCGGACGACACTTTCCCCAGGCCCGCGACGCCGGCATGCATGGCGCCGCGCGGCGAGAGGAAGCGCGGCAGGTCGGTCAGCGACTGCGACTGCATCTTGGCGATGCGCTGGGCGGAGAGGATCGCGGTCTGCGCCAGCGCCTGGCCCAGGCGCTCGAACTCAAGCACCAGGGCGGTGATGTCGAAATTGCCGGTCATGATCATGTCGCCGTCCACGACCGCGGGATTGTCGCCGCCGCTGTTCAGCTCCTGCTCCAGCACCAGCATCGCGCTGGCGAGCGCCGCCATCGCCGCACCGTGCACGCTGGGGAAGCAGCGGAAGCTCAAGGGATCCTGCACCCGCCGTGCCGCGCCCGGCCTCGTCAGCGCGCCGCCCTTTAGCAGCTTCAACACCGCCGCCGCCGCTTCCGCCTGGCCAGGCGCCGGGCGCACCTTGGCGAGGCGCGGATCGAACGGATCGAGGTTGCCGCGGAAGCCTTCGAGGCTGAGCGCCAGCGCCGCGCGCTGCGCCTGCAGAACGACAGCCGCATCGTGCAGCACCAGCGCGCCCGCCCCGAGCGAGGCCGCATTGGCGCTGACCAGCGCGATCCCGTCCTTCGGCCCCAGCGTCACCAGCTTGATGCCGGCGCGGTGCATCGCCTCGGCGCCGGACATGAGCTTGCCGCCGAGCTCCGCCTTGCCGGCGCCGATCAGCGGCAGAAGGGCGTGCGACACCGGCGCGAGGTCGCTCTCGCCTACCGAGGCAATCGAGGGCACCACGGGATGCACGCCCTTGTTCAGCATCGCCGCGATGCGCTCTGCCAACGCCGGCGAGATGCCGGCCGCGCCCTGCGTCAGGCCGATCAGCCGCGCCGCCAGCAGCGCCCGCACCTCCGCCGTGGAGAAGCGCGGCCCGATGCCGACCGAGCGCGCGATCAGCACGCGCGCCTGGAAATCGCTCATCTCCGCCGCGGTCAGGCGCGTGTCGACCCCCGCCCCCAATCCGGTGTTGAGGCCGTAGATCGGCTTTTCGCCCGCCGCCAGCTTGTCTACCACCGCGCGCGATCGCTTCAACCGGCGCATCGCCGCGCTGCCTAGCGCGACCCGTGCGCCACCGCGCGCGATCGCGACCACATCAGCGATGCCGACCGGCCTCCGCCCAAGCGTAATGGTCATGAAATCCCCCGCGATTGCGACTCGGCGCGCATCCTATCACGGCGGCGCGGCCGCGCGGCTCAGCGCCTTCCTGAGCCGGCGCCACTTCCGCCGCAAGCGACGGACGATCCGACTATCATCGTGCTCGCGCAGGGCGCGGCCACCGCCACGCACCGGCGCCGATCGCATGTAGCGTTGCGCCTGGCGCCGGGTCAGCGAATCGTTGTGATAGCTCACCCCAAGCAGGCCGTCCTCCAGCGCGAAGCCGTGGCGCCGACGGAACTGCGCCACCAGCACCGACAGGATCGCCTGATCCGAGCGCCAGATGCGCTTGGTCCAGCCCGCCGGATACATGATCTCTTCCCTGAGCGCGCAGTCGCGCCAGATGCGCGACAGCTCCATCGCCATCGCGGTGCGCCCGAAGCCGATGATCGCGCCGTTGCGGTTGCGGTCCTGGAGGATCTCCGGCCGGGCTTCGAGCAGCGCCAGCACCTGCGGATGTGTATAGCGCTCGATCACATCGGCGCCCTCCGGCGAATAGAAGCCGGTGCCGGCAAGCACTGAGCGCACCCGCGTCAGCCGTTCGTGCACCAGGTCGCCGGCATCCAGCCACAATACCGGGCCGCCGGTCGCCTCGATCACCTCGCGGATCAAGACCGGCTTCCAGCAGCAGGGCCGGCCGGTCTTGGCCACCGTTCCGAAATAGCGCGGATAGCGTTCGAACGGGAAGCGCACGACCTGCCGCCCCTCTGCGCGCAGCTGCGCTGATTCCTCCGGCGTGAAGCCAAGGTCGTAGACCACGACCGGCGCGGTCTCGAAGTGATCGATGCTGCGCAGCAGGTTGCCGAGGCAGCGGAAGTGATTGCTGCTGGCCCCCGTCACGATGGTCAGCGGGATGTCCGGTGTCGCCAATGAGCCCCCCTCGCGCAGGCTCCGGTCCGCGGCCGGAGCCGCCCGCATCCTTGTCGCATGACAAGACTCGCGGGCGCCGCTAGTCTGCCGCCGTGCTGCGAGGGGGTCGAGTCATGAAATCGATGGTGCGTGTCGTCGCGATCCTGCTGGCGGTCCTCGCGGCGTTGCCGGCGGACGCTGCAGAGTCCCTGCCCGTGCCGGTCGCGCGCTACACCGAGCTGTGCCAGGCGACCGGCGGCACGCTGTCGACGCATCTTTCCAGTGGCGTCGGTATCGTGCGCTGCGCCTGGTCGGGCCACGGCCGCACCGAGTGCAAGGTCGGCTCCAACATCGTGAACATCTGCGGCATCGCATGCCAGTCCAACGCCTGTCTCAAGGCCAACCCCGCGCGCTACACGCCGATCTGGCCGCTCGCTGGAGGGCCGACGACTGCGCCGCTTCCGGCCAGCCCGGGCAGCGGCACTTTAGCGCCGAGCAACTAGGGGCATGCGATGAGCGCGACGATCGATGCCTTCTTCTACGGCCTCTACATGGATGACGCCGTGCTGCGCGGCGCCGGCGTCACGCCGCATTCGCCGCGCAAGGCCAGCGCCAACGGCTATGCCCTGCGCATCGGCCAGCGCGCGACCCTGGTCAAGGCGCCGGGCAGCGCGGCGTGGGGCATGGTCTACGCCCTAACGCCCGACGACCTCGCCAAGCTCTATTCCGCGCCGGGCCTCGAGGTCTACCGGCCGGAGCAGATCGAGGTCGCGCTGGAAAACCGCGCCATCATCCAGGCCCGCGTCTACAACCTGTCGCAAGCGCCGGCCGCGGGCGAGTGCAATCCGGACTACGCGGAAAAGCTCAAGGCTGCCATGACGCGGCTCGGCTTTCCCGCGGACTACATCGCGCGCATCGCCTAGGCCCAGCGGCGGCTGGTGAGCACGACCCGGTAGCCGTCGGGATCCTCGAAGGTGGCGCCGCCCTCGTCCCAGTACGGATTGTACGACTTGACCGGCGCGACGCCCGCCGCCTTCATGCGCGCGAGCGCGGCCTGATACACCGCCTGATCGGGCAGATACAGCACCAGCAGATTGTCTTGCGTCGGCGCGCGGCCCACGCGATGGCCGCGATGATGAGTGAATTCCAGATGATAAGGATGGCCAGGATGTCCGACCATGACACCGTCGAACTCATCATGGCCGCCGAACCGGTACAGCACCTCGAAGCCCAGGCCATCGACATAGAACGGCAATAGGGCTTCGAGATCGTCGGTCGGTCGCGCAACGCGCAGGATCGGGATCATGGCAGCCTCGTGGTGATGCATGCGTCGATCCTAACCGGGCTTCATCTGCCGACAAAGCTCGTCTAAGACTACCGCCATGCGAATCATCGTCATCGGCGGCGGCGTCATCGGTGTCACCTCGGCCTACTGGCTGCGGCTGGCGGGGCATGAGGTCGTGCTGATCGAGCAGGATGTCGAGGCCGGCCGCGGCGTTTCCGCCGGCAATGGCGGGCAGCTCTCCTACGCCTATGTCGAGCCGCTCGCCGGCCCCGAACTGTGGACCAAGTTCCCGGCGATCCTGCTCGGCCTCGACAGCGCGGTGCGCATGCGGCCGGACCTGTCTCGCGATTCGATCCGCTGGGGTCTCTCGTTCTTGCGCCACTGCGTCGGCACGCGCCAGTCGGAGTCGCTGAAGGGCCTGCTGATGCTGGCGGCGGAAAGCCACCGCGCGCTGGCCGAGCTGCTGAGCGACGTGCCACTGCAGTTCGACTATGCCGCCGCCGGCAAGCTCATCCTCTATCGCGACGCCCAGGCGCTGGACGGCGCCGGCAAGCTGGCGGAGATCAAGCGCCAATACGGCTTCCGCATCGAGATCCTGGACCGCGCGCGCTGCCTCGCTCTCGACCCCGCGCTCGGCCGCTACGGCAACCCGTTCGCCGGCGGCGTCCATGCGCCGGAGGATGCGGCCGGCGACTGCGCCAAGTTCACCCGCGCGCTCTACGAACATCTGCGCGACGAGATGGGCGTGGAGGCGCACAGCAGCACGCGCGTCGCGCACTTGAAGACCATGGGCGGCCGCGTCGCCGGTGTCGAGCTCGACAGCGAGGAGGAGTTGGCGGACGCCGTCGTGCTTGCGAATGGCATCGACGCGCCGCGCCTCGCCGCCACCGTCGGCCTCAGCCTGCCGATCGAGCCGGTGAAGGGCTACAGCATCACCGCGCCCGCGCGGCCCGAGGCTCCGTTCGTGAGCCTGACCGACCGCGCGGAGAAGATCGTGTTCGCGCGTCTCGGTGGCCGCCTGCGCGCCGCCGCCTTCGCCGACCTCGACGGCTGGTCGCCCGCAATCAACCCGAAACGCGCGCAGCAACTGCTGGCGCTGGCGCGCCACCTGTTCCCCATGGCCGCCGACTGGAGCGAGGCCGAGCCGGTCTGGGCCGGCCAGCGCCCGATGACCCCGAGCGGCGTCCCGCTGATCGGGGAGAGCGGCGTGCCTGGGTTGTACCTGAACGCCGGCCATGGCGGTTTGGGCTGGACCCTTGCTTGCGGCGCAGCGAAGCGGCTGGCGGGGATGATTGCGTGAACGCCGGTCCCCTCTCCATCTGTCATCCCGGGCAAGCAGCGAAGCTGCGCGACCCGAGACCCATGGGGACTAGCAGCGTTGCGCGGTGAGATGGCATGGGGTCCCGGGTCTCGCTGCGCTCGCCCGGGATGACATTTGGGAGGGGCGTGATAGGCATCGACATCATAACATCCGCGCCGCTTGACGCCGCTGCCCTGCTGCGCCCACATACGCTCCAGAGAGCCTTTGCCTGAAAGACCGCCCCATGCCACTGCGCGTTGCCATCCAGATGGACCCGATCGAGAGCGTCAACATCGACGGGGATTCCTCCTTTGTCATGGGGCTTTCCGCCGAGGCACGCGGGCACAAGCTGTGGCACTACCATCCGCGCCAGCTGACCCTGCGCGACGGCAAGGCGATCGCGCGGGCGCGGCCGATGAGCCTGCGCCGCAAGAAGGGCGATCACTTCACCCTGGGCGATGAAGAGGTGATCGAGCTCTCGACCCTCGACGTCGTCCTGATGCGCCAGGACCCGCCGTTCGACATGGCCTACATCACCGCCACCCACATCCTGGAGACGGTGCACCCGAAGACCCTGGTGGTGAACGATCCGGTCCACGTGCGCAACGCGCCGGAGAAATTGTTCGTCACGCATTTCCCCGACCTGATGCCGCCGACGATCATCACCTCCGACCGGCAGGAGATTTTGGCGTTCCGCGAGCACCACAAGGACATCATCGTGAAGCCGCTGTTCGGCAACGGCGGCGCCGGCGTGTTCCACATCACGCCGGGCGACGAGAACCTCAACGCGCTGCTCGAACTGTTCACCCAACTCTATCGCGAGCCGATCCAGGTGCAGCGCTACGTGCCCGAGGTGCGCCTGGGCGACAAGCGCATCATCCTGATCGACGGCGAAGCGGTCGGCGCCATCAACCGCGTGCCGGCGGCGGGCGAATCGCGCTCCAACATGCATGTCGGCGGACGGCCGGAGAAATCCGCGCTCACCGCCCGAGACCGCGAGATCTGCAACGCCATCGGGCCGGCGCTGCGCGAGCGCGGCATGATCTTCGTCGGCATCGACGTGATCGGCAACTACCTGACCGAGATCAACGTCACCTCGCCCACCGGGCTGCAGGAGATCAACCGCTTCGACAAGGTCGTGCTGGAAGACCGCATCTGGGACGCGATCGAGAAGCGGCTCGGGCGGAAATAGCTCACTCCGCTTGCGGCGGCCGTGACTTCAGCGCCCAGCGCGTGACGAGCCCTGCGGCCAAGGCCGCCACCACCACCAGGCTGAACAGCGCCGAGAACATGGTGCGCAGCGCCGCGTCGTCGTAACGGCCGCTGTAGTCCGCGTAGATGACGGTCGCGACGATCACGAACGCCGCGTAGCTCGCAAGCCACGCGCGCGGCAGGATGAGCGCGGCCGCCACGATCGCCACCAGCACCGGCCCGAACGACAATGCAATCGCATATCCGAACGACATGGTTCCTCCGCCTTCGACCCTGACGGTGAGGCGTGTCGACACCATGGCGAGACTTGGACGAAATGCGGCGGATCCTTGAGATCGCGATCGTAATCCTTTCGACCCCGCACGAACACCGCATCGTCGATCACGGCGCGCGTGCCAAGCCCCTGATCTTGCCCGGAAAGCGGCGCCATCGAACCCCCCGCCAGTCACGGCGTGAGCCAATTATCTTGACACGAGACTAATGTCTCATTATACGACAGCGGTATTGGCGACTGGCTGGATGGAGCGGTGACATGGCCCTGACCCCCGCGGAGATGGATCGAAAGATCGACGAGCATTTCGGCTTCGAGGCTCGCGACGATGTGGCGGGCGTCCTGTCGACCCTCGCCGGCGATGTGGAGCATGACGTGGTCGGCTGGCCGGGCGGCCCTGCACGCAGCCGCGAACAGGCGCGGCCGTTCTACGAGGCGCTGTTCGCCGATCTCGCGGACGGCCGGGTCACCTGTATCCGGCGGCTGTATGGCGACGGATTCCTGGTGGACGAATCGCTCTGGAAGGGCAAGGCGGTCGGGCGGCCCTTCGGTTTCGAGGGCAAGGGACGGCCGCTGGAGTTCCGCCTGCTCCACGTTGTCGAGTTCGGCGACGACGGCCAGATCCAACGCGAAGCTGTATGGCCCGATCTGGCCGCGGTGATGCGGCAGCTTGCGCAGGGCTGAGATGGCGAAGCGAAAGCCGCCCGAGCGGGCCAACCAGCGCTACCGGACGCGTAAGGACCTGATCGATGCAGCCGGGCGCCTGATGAAGAACGGGCACAAGCCGAGTCTCGAGGAGGTAGCCGCCGCGGCGCGTGTCTCACGCGCGACGGCCTACCGCTACTTTCCGAACGTGGAGGCCCTTCTGGCGGAAGCGCCGGTCGATACCACGGCCCCCGATTGGGAAGCGCTGTTCGCGAACGATGCCGCAAGCGACCCGGAAGAGCGGATCGACCGGGCCGAAGCGGCGATGCACCGGCTGGTGTTCGACAACGAAGCGGCGATCCGGCTCATGCTGTCGGCCACCCTCGTGCGTGCTGCGGGCGACCGCGCCGACGAGACGGTGCCGTACCGGCAGAACCGCCGCACGCCGCTGATCGACCTCGCGCTGGCGCCCGCCCGCGGCCGCTTCAAGAAGGCCAGTTACGGCAGGCTGCGCGCCGCGCTGGCTATGATCTTCGGTTCGGAATCGATGGTGGTGTTCCGCGACGTCCTGCGCCTCGACGAGAAGACCGCGCGCGGCGTGAAAAGCTGGGCGGTGCGCGCCCTGGTTCGCGCCGCGCTCGAGGAGTCGCGCGCGCAATGACGGGCCGCAAGGAGGGAAGGCGGTCGCTGTGATCCAGGTCACAGCCAGGCTGAACACGGATCGCACGGCACTGTTGGCGTGCGGCGTGAAGCGTTACTAACTACGGAGCATACAATCATGCATCTGCGTATCCTGGCGATGGGCGTTGCCGTCGCATCCGTCGTCGCCCATGCGGCGGGTGCCGAATCACCGGTCGAGCGCGGCGAATATCTCGCGCACATCATGGATTGCGGCGGCTGCCACCACACCGGCGCCTTCACGCCGCAGCCGAACCTGGAGACGCCGCTCGCGGGCTCCGCGATCGGCTTCGAGATTCCCGGCATGGGCGTGTTCTATCCGCCCAACCTGACGCCGGACGACGAGACCGGCCTCGGCAAGTGGAGCGACGCGGAGATCATCGCGGCCATCACCACCGGCATGCGGCCCGACGGCCGCCAGCTCGCGCCGATGATGCCGTGGACGTCGTACGCGCACATCAACGCGGACGACGCCGCGGCACTGGTCGCCTATCTCCGCTCGCTGAAGCCGGTGAAGCATAAGGTGCCGGGCCCGTTCGGCGCCGGTGAAAAGCCGGCCGCCCCCTATTTCACCGTGGTCGCGCCCAAATAGGCTAGCGTGCTTCGCTGCGGTGGAGCGCGACGCCCACGATCACCAGGGCGATGCCCACCATCTCGGCGTGGGTCGGAATCTGCTGCAGCACCAGGACGCCGATGAGCGCGGCGGTGGCGGGCAACAGCGCCAGCAGCAACGCGAAGGTGGCGCGCGGCAGCCGCGCCATCGCCAGCTGGTCGCACACATAGGGAATGACCGACGAGGAGATGCCGACGCCGATACCCGCCGCCAGCAGCAGCGGGCTCGCGAACGCCGGCAGCGCCTGTCCAATGCCGAACGGCAGCGCGAACAGCATCGCCACCATCATCGAGGCGCTCAAGCGTTCGATGCCGCTGGCTCCGCCCGCGGCGGCCAGGCGATGGCCCAGCACCACGTAGAGCACGAACAGCGCGCAGTTCGCGAAGGCGTAGAGGTAGCCGAGCGGCTCCGCCACCCAGCGCGCATCGGTGAGATACCACACGCCCGCAACCGCGAGCGCGAGCGCCGCCACGTTGCGCCGGCTGCGCAGCCCGATCGCCGCCAGCAGGATCGGCCCGAGGAACTCGATCGCCCCGACCGTCGCCAGCGGCAGCCGCGCGATCGCCAGGTAGAACGCGCAATTCATCGCCGCCAGCGTCGCGGCCATGGCGACGATCAGCCAGCGCTCCTGCTTCGAGGCTGCGCGCAGGTAGCGCAACGGCCGCCGCCACACTGCAAACACGATGGCCGCGCTCGCGATCCGCAGCCACGCCACGCCGAGCGGCTCGACCGCCGCGAACAGCAGCACCGCGAAGGACGGCCCGAGATAATGGAAGACCGCACTCACCACGAAGAACGCATGCGGCGGGATGCGGTGGGCGATGCTTGCTGCGCTTGTTTGGTTCGTCACGCCGACACTCTCTTTCTGTCATCCTGCTCTCTTCCACTGTCATCCCGGGCGAGCGTAGCGAGACCCGGGACCCATGCGTACTTTCCGTGATGCTGATAGATCGCATGGGTCCCGGGTCGCGCAGCTGCGCTGCTTGCCCGGGATGACAGTAGGAGAGTGCGTGAGACGGAGCGTTTAGATCGGCAGCTTGTCCAGCATGCGGTACCACCACACGCTTGGCGCCAGGAACCACGGGTTGCCGGTGTACATCGGCCGCGTCTGGAACGGCACGTTGTCCAGCGCGGTCTTGCCTTCCGCCTTGCCCAGCACCTGTTGCCCCACGCGCATGCCGAAATAGGTTGCGAGCGAGACGCCCGAGCCGCAATAGCCCATCGCGTAATGAATGCCGTCCTGCTTGCCGACATGCGGCAGCGTGTCGAAGGTGTAGGCGACGAAGCCCATCCAGGAATGCGTGACGTGCGCGTCCTTCATGGCTGGAAATATCTCGGTCAGGCACTTGTGCAGGCGCGGTGCGCTCACCAGCGGATTGGTCTCCATGTAGGCGACGCGCCCGCCGAACAGCATCGAGCGGTGGTCGGGCGACAGGCGGTAATAAAACACCACCCGCCGGGTGTCGCTGACCATGCGGTCGTGCGGGATGAGCTTTCGCATTTCGTCCGCCGGCCGCGGCTCGGTCGCGATGATGTAGCTGCCGATCGGGATCACACGCCGCCGATGCCAGGGCGAGAGCGGCCCGCTATAGCCGTTGGTCGCCAGCACCACGTCGCGCGCCGTCACGGTACCTTTGGCCGTGCGCACGCGGAACTTCGCGCCGTCGCGCTCGATCGCCTGCGCCTTGCACTGGTCGACCACCTGCACGCCCGCAGCGCGCGCGATGCGCAGCAGCTCCAGGTGATACTTGCTGGGATGAAGCGCGCCGGTCTGCGCATAGACCGCGCCGCCGTGATAGCGGTCGGATGCGATCTCGCGGTGCTGCTCCGCCTTCGGCACCATCTGGATCGGGACTTCCAGCCCCTTGGGCTGGTTGCCGGCAAATTTGGCGAGCGCATCGTACTGGCGCCGATTGTGCGCCGCATGGAAGCGTCCAACCCGGCGCCAGTCGCAGTCCAGTTTCTGGCCGCCGATGAGCGCATCGATGTATTCGAGCGCATGAATCCCTTCCGTGCGGATCGCGAACGCAGTCTCCTGATTGTGCCGGCCCGACAGCGCGGTGAAGCTCGGCTTGATGCTGGTGGAGACCTGTCCGCCGTTACGACTGGAGCAGCCCCAGCCCGCGCTCTCCGCGTCGATCACCAGCGTCGAACGCCCACCCAGCGCGGTTTCGCGCGCCGCCATCAGCCCGGTGTAGCCGGCGCCGATCACCAGCACGTCGATCTCGCTCGGGAACGCGGTGGCCGGAATATGCGGCCGCGGCGCATCCTTCCACCAGTACGGCTCGGACTTGAAGCCGGCGGTGAAGAGTTCGTCGGGGTTCATCTGAATGCTGCCAACAAGGTAAGTGTCCCCTCTCCCCTCGCGGGAGAGGGCTGCGAAGCCTTAGCGAGCAACGCGAGCTTAGGCGGAGCTGGGTGAGGGGGCCGCGCCGCGAGGCGCGCAGCGCGTGGGGGCTGCTGCACCAAAGCGCTCTGGCGGGCGCGGGGCGGCACTCCCCCCGCCACCCCCCCCCCC
>Ga0081538_10004029_pt1 | contig 13672 bp, 14 predicted proteins | sample TabmetS5T2R1_FD_71022 | JGI IMG/M metagenome (GOLD analysis project Ga0081538, IMG submission 71022) | Tabebuia heterophylla rhizosphere microbial communities from the University of Puerto Rico - S5T2R1 | ecosystem: Host-associated > Plants > Roots > Rhizosphere ...
CTCCCAGTCGGACGCCCCGGCCTCGATGTAGACCACGGCATTCGGAAGCTTGGCGAGCGCCTCGACGCCGTGCCGCAGCACGCGGATGCGGTCGTCGCGCCGGCTGCGGGCGAGGCAGTCGATGGTGCCCAGCGAATCGGGCTCGAAGGCGATCACGACCTGGTCGTTGCCGATCGCCCGCGCGAGGTTGTCGTACCACTCCATCGTCAGCCGGTCCTCGGCCGGCCCGCCGCCCTGATAGCTCGGCCCGCAGGCGGTGGACTGCGCGCGCAGGACGGTCAGGAGCGGGACCGCGCCATCCTCGTGCGCGCGGTCGAAGATGCGACGAATCTTGAAGTGGAAGTTCGGCTTCGTGAACCGCCCGACCCACAGGTTCTTGGGCTCCCGCGCGATCTTCCAGATCAGGTCCGCCTTGCGCGTCTCGCCTCGCCGCGTGTAGGCCTGCCACTGGAGCCACGACGGCGACTCGCGATCGACGAAGAATCGCATCCCCTCGAGCGGGTTCGCAGACTCCGGCGGAGCTTGAGCTGAGGGCCCGCGATCGGACACGACAGCCGTGACCAGCACGGCAGCGAGCAGGGCCAGAAGCAGCCTCGGCACCATCCCGCCGCATGGTTTCCCCTGCGGGCGGTGGCATAACGCGGCTGCGCAAGTTCGAGGGAGGTATCTACGTCAGATGCAGGACTTTCGCTGTCAGGGTTGGCGCAAAAGCCTCGCCACGGACCTAACCCTGGCGGCCCCCGCCGTCGTTGATCGCCTCCACGATCGTGACGAGCGTCTGGGCGTCCGGCGCCTCGACGCGCTGGCTCGCGTCCTCTCTCTCGGCGGTCAGCCACCCGGCCTCGCCCTGCACGGAGAAGCGGAGAATCCACTCCTCGCCGAGCTCGGCCTGGAGCTCGTGCATGTCCGCCTCGAAGTCCGGTGCCTCGGCGTCGCCGTCCTCGGCGCTCGCGCTCCCGTGCACGCCCTCGGGCGGCTCGGGCGGCTCCCTTCTAGCGATCTCCTTCGCGATCGAGCGGGCCATCAGCGGGATGGCGGTGCTGCTGAGACCGGGCTTGATTCGCGATTGGAGGTACCGCGCGAGATCCGACTCGTACTGCGCGAGCTCCTCCTCGTAGCCGTTCTGACGGTCCTCATCCACGACATCGCTGTCGCGCTGGGCGGGCGAGTCCTCCGACATCCTCTCTCCTCCAGACGGGTGATCTCCTCACGAATCTGCTACCCGCCGCCGGGCGGACCAACCAGCTAGATGTCGGTCAACTCGCGGCGCGCGCTGAGAGAGTCGCCCGAGCTCCTCGAGCGGTGTGGGTTGCCAGCGCCCTCGTCTCGCGCGCCGCCTTGGTAATCAGCTTCGGCTCGCGCTCGGCGGGGACGATGTCGAGCGTGAACTCGATGCCCAAGACGTGGGCGAGTCGCATCAGCGTGTCGAGCTCAGGCGAGTGCTCACCGCTCTCGATGCGGACGACTTGTGGCTGCCGTACGCCGAGGCGCTCAGCCAGTGCGCGCTGGGAAAGCCCCTGATCTGCTCGGTACCCGATCACCTGAGCCGCCACCGCGCGCGCGAACGCCTTGCTCTCCCATTCTTCGCGAAAGGCGGGATCGGCGGTCTGCTGCTCGGCCACCAGCGTGCCATGTGTCTTCAGCTTGTCGAGCTTCATGGGGAGGTCGCTCCTGTCACGCGGGTGAGGTGTCATGATAACACACGAGTTATCGGCTTTCGGTCACCCGGGCTTAAGCGCTCGGCTACAGCTCGATCCGGGATCGGCGCTGCTGGGCGGCGCGTACCGCCCGGTTGAACGCGCGTTCGTCGATCTTGGCCTCTGGTGCAATGGCCAGGATGACAAACGTCGTGTCGGTGACCTGTGCGTACAGGGGGCGCCACCTACTCCTCCCCTGACGGGGCCGCAGTTCTCGTAGTCCACGCCCCTCCTTCCCCCTAACGCCGCTCTGGTGCGGGAACGACAGACGAGGTCCGAGATGTCTCAACTTGTCCACGGCAGTTAGGACGGCCGTGAATTCGCTTGCCTGGGACGCCTTCAGCACAGCCAGCTCGTCCTCGGCGTTTGGGTGGTAGACAACCATGAACGGGGCTGGCCGGCTCACGGCGGCAGAAGTACCACGCTCAAGGGACGGACGCCGCCCTGACCATTTCTGGTAGCCGGGAGGGTCGCTCGCCAACACCCGGTGAAGGCGACGGGGCCGCCGTTGCCTAAAACCTCGGCTGACTGGTACTAGTCATCCCAGAATGAGCCCGGGGCAGTCCAGCTCCCGCGTCGTGCAGGCCGTGACGTTGGCGCTGCTGGCCGCTTTCGCAGCGGGTGCCGTCGGGCGCTACCTCGAGGCGAGCTGGCCCGCAAGCCTCGCGCTCGCCGTCGTGCTCGGGGTGGGTCTCTTCCTGCTGTGGAGCTCGGCCGAGGAGCGCAACAAGACCGGCGAACTGGGGCGAAGCATCGTGACCGGCGCCCTCGTCGGGCTGGCATTGGCCGGGGCGCAGTCTTCCGCCAACAGGCAATTGCGCGAGATCGACAGCGAACGTCAACGGTGGGCCGAACGGCAGTCGCTGGAGCTGACATTGGGCACCCAGACAAGCCTCAGGGGAATTGCGCTGTCCGGGCGCGACCTCGCTCTCTTCTATCTCCATGGTCGCCAATTGCCGGACGCTCAACTGAGCGGCACGGATCTCTGCAGAGCGAACCTGTCGGGCGCCAATCTTCGCGGCGCAAATCTCGACATAGCCGCCATGAGAGAAGTCCAGGCCCAGCACGCCAAGCTCGTCCGGGCCACCCTGTGGCAGGCGGACCTAACGGACGGTGTGCTCTTCGAAGCCGACTTGCGGGGCGCGCTCCTGGTTTCCGCGAGGCTTCACGGCGCCAACTTCAATGACGCCGATCTTCGCGCCGCGAACCTGAGCAAGGCGAAGGGGCTCAACCGCGCCAGTTTCGATGGCGCCAAGTACGACGGCGCTACGCGCTGGCCGCGCAATACGAATCTCGAGGCGCTCGGCGCAGTACGCGCAAAGCCCTCGCGCGTCGAGCCCTTCGACACGAAGTTGCCGCGGGAAGTCCATGACCCTCGCTGCTTCAGCATCCTCTGGACCGAGAACAAGCCGCCGTAGGGGTCGGCTCTAGCCGGACGCTTCTAGATGTAGTACATCTGCGCGCCGGCGGCCTGGGCCTCGCGCTCGGACACGTCGGCGATCGTCGTTGCGCTCAGCACTGATCGGACGGCTTCCACCGCTTCGGTCCACACCGCGCCGTTCGCGGTTGCGTCCGCGCCCAGCTCGCCCTCCAGGATCTCGACCACTTCGAGCACGGTGATCTCCGCGGGCGGGCGGGCGAAGCTGTAGCCGCCTTTCACGCCGCGCTGGGACTGCAGGATTCCCGCGCGGCGCAGCGTCGCGAAGAGGCCCTCCAGGAACTGCACGGGGATGTCGCGCGCGCGGGCGATCTCGCCGATCGGCACCGGTCTTGCCGCGCCGCGACGGGCCAGCTCCGCCAGTGCGCGCACCGCATACGGCGATTTCGTCGTTATGACCAGCACCGAAATCCACTCTACGGTATGCGGATGGCCCCTCTCAGGCGACTCGACCTGTGGCTTCCGCCCGTTCTAATGATGGGGCTGATCTTCTTCTTCTCGGCCCAGCCCAGCCTCGACTCGGGGCTCGGCTGGATCGACACGGTGGGGCGCAAGCTCGTCCACTTCGTCGAGTACGCGCTGCTCTGCTTCCTCTGGTGGCGCCCGCTCCGGACCGGGCTGCCGGCCGGGCGCGCCGCCCTCGTGGCGCTTGCCGTCACGAGCCTCTACGCCGCGACCGACGAGCTTCACCAGTCGTTCGTGGAGGGGCGCCACGGGACTCCGGTCGACTGGGCGATCGACACCCTTGGCGCCGCGGTGGCGGCCTATGCGCTCGGCGCGCGGCGGAGGGTGGCGGCCTGATGCTCCGCCGCCTCCCGATCGAGTCGAACCAGCCGGTCGTCGTCTTCGCGGTCACCCGAATCGCGGTCGCGCTCGCCGCTCTGATCGCGATCGTGGCGCTCGGCTTCCCGTACGACGGGCGCGGCGTCGCGATGGTTGCCGGAATCGGGCTGCCGTGGTCGGTGGCGACCTTCATCATGGCCAGCCGCAACCCGGAGGCGGCGCTCCACCCGCTGGTCGCCGCCGGGGACGTAGCCGTGCTGCTCGCGATCGAGCTGGTCGTGCCCGAGGCCTACGGCGCCACGCGCTTCGCGGCACTGTTCGTGCTCGCCGCTCACGCCCACTTCCAGGGCGAGCGCCGCGGCGTCGCCATCGCGCTGGCCGGCTCGAGCGTGCTGGTCATAGGCACCGCCGTCCGCGGCGACACCCCGCTCACCGACGATGTGCTCGAGTTCTACGAGGTCGTCTTCATCCTGTCGGCGGTGGCCGCCGGCGTGGTCGTCGGGAGCCTCCGCACGGCCGAGTCCGCCAGCCGCCTCCGCGCGCGCGGCCTCTCGCGCCGCACGATCCAGGCCGAGAGCGCGGTGCGCCGGCGGGTGGCGGAGGCGATTCACGACGGCCCTGTGCAGGAGCTGATCGGGCTCGACATGATCCTTGGCTCCGCCTCGAAGGCCGCCGCCGAGGGTCGCCGCGAGGAGGCGCTGGCGCTGCTCGACGACGCCCGGGAGCTCGCCGAGCGCAACATCCGCGCCCTGCGGGATGAGATCGTCGACCTCGGCCCGTATGCCTTCGAGGAGCTCGGCTTCGCCACCGCGATCGAGAACTGCATCCCCGTCTGGAGGCGCAGGTACCGGTTCGAAGTGATGGCGGCCATCGAGCGCGTGGAGCTGCCGTGGGACATGGCCGGCGACCTGTTCCGCATCGCCCAGGAGGCGGTCATCAACGCCGGCCGCCACGCGGACGCCGAGGCCGTGTCGATCTCGCTGCGGACGGTCGGCTCGGAGGTCGAGCTGCGCGTGACCGACAACGGTCACGGCTTCCCGGAGAACGGTCCGCTGGACGCCTCCGAGCCCGGTCACCTCGGCCTGGCGAGCATGCGCGAGCGCGCCGAGCTGCTCGACGGCACGCTCGCGATCGACACGTCGGATCGCGGCACGCGGGTGCTGGTCAGGGCGCCCTTGCGGGCGCGCGCCCCCTAGCTCAGCGCCTTCGGGTTCGGCTCACCTGCGTGGTCAGGTCGACGGTCGCGCCGGGCGCGGCCAGCCGGGTCGCCCGCAGCTTGAAGCGCAGCTTGCCCTTGACCAGGCGCTTCACCCTGACGGTCATGAAGGTGGCGCCCGTCCGCCGCGTGACCCTCAGCTTGCGCACCTTGGCCCCGCGGGCGACCACGTCGCCGCGCCGGATCACGCGGAAGCTGCGGATCGTGAACGCGTCGCCGGCGTTCGCCCAGGTGAGCGCGAACGTGGCCGAGCGGACCCCGGTCGGGATCCGCACCGTGCGCGTGACCGTCTGTCCAACCCTGCTGAACGCGTTGGTGAACCGGACGGGCGGCGCCTGGCACGCGATCGCCGTGTTGATGTCGAACATGGCCGCCTGGAGCGCCGTCGCGTCCGTCGCGCGGCGGTAGAGACCACCGGTCTCGTTCGCGATCCGCTGGAGCAGCAGGTCGAACTCAGAGCCCTCGATCACGCCCAGGCCGATCACGTGCGTGGGAGGCCCACCGCGGTGGCCGTCCGCGTACGCGGGCTCGTCCGTGTGCGCGCCGTCGGTCAGGAAGATCCGGGCGGCTGCGTTCGGGTTCTGCGCCCCCGCCGCAGTGAAGGCGTCGTTGTAGTCCGTGCCGCCGTTGTCCTCGATCAGGCTGGCGTTGAGGGAGGCCTTCATCGCGTCGCTGTTGCCCCCGATGACCCCGGGCGCGAAGAGCGGACTCGCATCGCTGCCGAACTCGACGGCGCCGAGCGTGCGCCGCTCGTTGCCCGGCGTGTCGATGAAGAGCTCCATCGCCCTGATGCGCAGGTCGTTGGCGTCGTTGAATGACATCGAGCCCGAGTCGTCCACGATCGCCTCGATGTTCGTCGCCGGCACGCACCGCTGCGCGGCCGCGCTTGCCGGCAGGGCGAGCAGTATCGCTGCCGTGAGTGTCCAAAGCTTCCAGGTTGGCGTCATGCGCGCCACCCTCTCAGCATCCGGCGGATCCGGCAAGAGGCGTGATCCGTATTTGTAGCCCGTTCAGATGGGCCATTCCGGCCAGCCGCTCGAGGTCGTCCGGGTCGGAGCTCGTCAGCAGGTTGACGTTCGACCCGGCGTGCTCGTTCGCGAGCCGCCAGCCGCCGCGGTGGCCCCAGCCGTGTGGCAGCGCGACGGTGCCGGGCGTCATCTCGTCGGTGATCTTTATCGGCACCTCGACCGCTCCCGACTTCGACTCGACCCGCACCCGGCCGCCGTCCTCGAGCCCCACCGCGTCGTCGGGGTGAACGCGCAGGGCGTGCACGCGGCCGCCGCGCATGAGGAGGGGCGCGTTGTGCATCCACGAGTTGTGCGAGCGCATCTCGCGCAGGCCGATCAGGAGCAGCGGGAAGTCGGGATCCGACCCGTTCGCCGACCGCAGCCGCTCGAGCTCTCCGGCGATGTCGGGCGGGAACAGCCGGACGCGCCGGCCCGGCGTGCGCAGCTTGCGACGCAGGACTCCGGTGGCCACGTGCTCGTCGAGGACGATGCCGTGCGGGTGGCGCCCGAGCCGCTTCAGGTTGAGCCCCGAGCGGCGTAGGCCGAAGAGGTCGCCGCGCGGCCCAGTGCGGATCAGGATGTCGAGCAGCCGCCGCGGCGTCACCCGCACCCCGAGCCGGGCCAGCCGCCGCAGCGCCGGCATGCTGTAGGGCGCCACGCCGATCCGCCGCGCGATCGCGTCGATGATCTCCCACTCCTGGCGCGCCTCGCCCGGCGGCGGCACCACGGCCTCGGTCATCTGGATGAACGGCTGGGTGAAGAAGCCAAGCAACGCGAGCGGCACGTCTTCGCGCTCGTACAGCGTGGTGGTCGGCAGCACGTAATCGGCGTGGCGGTTCGTCTCGTTCACGTAGAAGTCGAGCGACACGAACAGCTCGAGCTTCCCCAGCGCGCGCTCGAGCGCGCGGCCGTCCGGAACGGACAGGACCGGGTTGCCCGCCGACACGAACAGGGCGCGGATCTGGAGCTCGCCGGGCGTCTCGATCTCCCGCGGCAGGAGCGTGGCCGGCAGGTTGCCGATCACGTCCGGGAAGCCGCCGATGCGCGAGCGGATCTTGCCGTAGGTGTCGAGCCCGATCCGCTCGCCGACGTCGTCGAGCGCCACCGGCGGCCGCCCGAACACCGCCCCGCCGGGCCGGTCGAGGTTGCCGGTGACCGCGTTCAGCGCGTCGAGCAGGAACGCGACGAGCGTGCCGAAGCGGCCCAGGCACGAGCCGGTCCGGCCGTATGCGGCGGCCGACTCGGCGCGGGCGAAGTCGCGCGCGAGCTCGCGGGTCCGCTCGGCCGGCACGCCGGTCCGCGCTGCGGTCGCCTCCGGCGGATGGTCGCGGGCGGCGCGCTCGAGGGCCTCGGCGCCCGCCGTGAAGCGCGACAGGAACTCCCGGTCGGCGAGCCCCTCCTCGAACACGACGTGGATCAGCGACAGGAGCAGCCAGGCGTCCGAGTCGGGCCGCACCGGCAGGTGCTCGAACTGGCGCGCGGTCTCCGTCCTGCGCGGGTCGACGACGACCACACGGTCGATCTCGAGCAGCTGGTCGCGGATGCGGGGCGCCGAGAGGACGGAGCCGTGCGAGACGAGCGGGTTCGCGCCCACCATCAGCAGGAGCCGGGTGCGGCGCAGGTCCGGGATCGGCACGACCAGTGGCGACCCGTACAGCAGGGCGCTGGCGGCGAAGCGGTTGTTCACGTCCTGCGAGCCGGCCGAGTAGTAGTGCCGCGAGCCGATCCCGTCGAGAAAGCCCTTGGTCCAGAGCGTGTGCGAGTACGAGAAGGCGCCGGGATTGCCGAAGTACCAGCCCACGGCGCCCGGCCCGCGCTCGTCGAGCAGGCGCTTCAGGCGGGCGGCGATGTCGGACAGCGCCTGCTCCCACGACACCCGCCGGAACTCGCCGTCCGGCATGCGCTTGAGCGGGTGTGTCACCCGGTCAGGGTCGTTCTGCACCTCCTGCATCGCGATCCCCTTGGGGCACGCGTAGCCGCGCGAGAGCGGATGGTCGCGATCGGGACGGAGCTTGACGATGCGATCGCCCTCGACGGTGGCGACCATCCCGCAGAGCGGCTCGCAGATGCGGCAGAACGTGACCTTTTCCTCAGACACGCCGGCCGCGGATCCTATTCCGGTGAGACCCGCTCGCAGCGGGTCACGCGATCGCGGCGATCGGCGAGGGCCTCGTCGCGGCGGCCGGCGCCGCAATCGACCTCGTCACGGCCCTGCCCGCCGACGAGACGGTCGGCTCCGCGGCCACCGCGCAGGCGATCCCTTTCGCCGAGGCCGCGCAGCACGTCGTCGCCGGACCTCCCGAGGAGCGCGTCGAAGGCAGCGCCGCCCGTCAGATGGTCGTCGCCGGGGCCACCGTCCAGGCCGCAACCGGTCACCAGCGGAGAGCACCGCAGGACGTCGTCGCCGGAATCACCGTTCCCGTTCCGGACCACGAGCAAGTCGTCGCCCGCGCCGCCGGCCCCGCTCTGGCCGATGAGGACGTCGTCGCCCTCGTCGCCGTTCGCCCCGCCGAAGTGACTCATCAGCACATCGGCGCCCGGCCCGCCGTGCACCTCGCCTCCGCTCGCGATCATGCGGTCGTCGCCGTCGCCGAGCCGGGTAGGCCCGATGGTCCCGGCGGTGCACGCGACCGTCAGGTCGTCGACCTGCTCGCATCCGGCTCCCGCCTGCGGGGGCGCCCCCTGGTCCCGCACGAGATATCGGTTCCGCGGGTAGGCGAACCGCTCCTCCGTGATGGCAACGATGTTCGACTCGCCCCGCACTGCGGTGACCACGACCATGTCGGGAGGACACATCATGTAGCGCGAGCACGACGAAAAGGGATCCACGTCGGGCGGCTCGACGTATGGCTCGACGCTCACGGTGGCGGCGCCGGCGACGCCGGGCAGTGCCAGCAGGAGCAGCAGACTCCAGCCAAACACAGGCATAGCCCTAGCGTACGCCTGATCGCCCGCCCCGGGTATAGGGGCGGAGATGGCACAGGAAAGCCCCCTCGAGCGCCTTCTCGGCGCGGGCGCCGGCTCCGCCCGCATGGGCGCGGCCATGGCCGGCGACGTGGTGAGGTTCGCGACCAACGGCGCGCGGCCGTCTGACCCGCTCGACGCTTGGGATCCGACCTACATACGCCAGACGCTTCCGGCGCTGCGCCTGCTGTCCGACGTCTACCACCGGGCCGAGGTCCGGGACCTGAAGAACATCCCCCGTAAGGGGCCGGTCCTGCTCGTGGGCAACCACTCCGGCGGCACCCTGATCTCCGACACCTTCGTCTTCGCCCAGGCCTTCTACGACCACTTCGGCCCGCTGAGGCGCTTCCACCAGCTGGCGCACGACCTCGTCTTCAAGCTGCCCGGCGCGCGGGCGACGCTGTCGCGCTACGGCACGGTCCCCGCCTCGCCGGAGAACATGGAGCGCGCCCTCGACCGGGACGCCGCGCTGCTCGTCTATCCCGGCGGCGACCACGAGACCTACCGGCCCTCCTGGGAGTCGGCCAAGATCGACTTCGCGGGCCGCACCGGCTTCGTCAGGCTCGCGATCGAGCACGACACCCCGATCGTCCCGGTCGTCGCCATCGGCGGGCAGGAGACGGCGCTCTTCCTCGGCCAGGGCCGCCGGATCGCCGACCTGCTCCGGCTCGACCGCCTGCTCCGGATCAAGGTCTTTCCGGCCCAGGTCGGTCCACCGTTGGGCCTGACGGTCATGGACCTGCCCGGCCGCGTACCGCTGCCGGCCAAGATCACGGTGCGCGCGCTGCCGAAGATCGACCTGAAGAAGCGGCTCGGGCCGAAGCCGGACGTGGAGGAGGCGTACGAGCTCGTGACGAGCACGATGCAGCGCGCCCTCCACAAGCTCGACGAGGAGCGCAGCCTGCCGGTGGTGGGCTAGTGGTCTCGAAGTGAGCGCCCGCCCCCGCCGAATCGTCGACGTCCTCGCCGACGCGTTCGAGGACCTGATCGACGCGGATCCCCTCGCCTTCCGGCGCAAGTTCCGCAAGATGGCGCAGGACCCGTTCTCGTTCTACCGGGGCAGCGCCTGCCTGTTCTACGCCGACGTGGCCGAGGCTGAGGACCGCTACGCGGACGAGCGCACCAGCCGCGTCTGGATCCAGGGAGACCTCCACGCGGAGAACTACGGCACCTACCTGAACGACGCCGGCATCCTCGTCTTCGACGTGAACGACTTCGACGAGGCCTACCTGGGCCACTTCACCTGGGACCTCAAGCGGATGGCGGCGAGCGTCGCGCTGCTCGGCTTCGTCAAGGCGCTGTCCGACGACACCATCTGCGAGCTGATCGAGACCTACGGGCGCGCCTACGCGGACCAGGTCGAGACCTTCCATCACGGCGAGGCGGACGAGGACTTCCGGCTGACGCTCGACAACACCGAGGGCGCCCTTCACGCGGTGCTCGTCGAGGCGAGGCTGAAGAGCCGCTGGCAGATGCTGGAGCAGATGACCGCCGTCAGGGACAACGAGCGGCAGTTCAAGGAGGCTCCCGGCGTCCGGCGGCTCGAAGACGACGAGCGCGAGGAGGTGCTCGAGGCGTACGGCCGCTACCTCGAGACGATCCCGGATCAGAAGCGCCAGCACTCGGTCTCGTACGTCGTCAAGGACGTGGTCGGCCGGGTGGGGTTCGGCATCGGCAGTGCCGGGCTGCCGGCCTTCAACCTGCTGGTCGAGGGCCGCTCCCAGGCGCTCGAGAACGACGTCGTTCTCTCGATGAAGCAGGGCAACGTGGCCGCGCCCAGCCGGGTCGTGGAGGACGAGCGCATCACGGACTACTTCGACCACGCCGGCCACCGGACGGCCATCTCACAGCGCGCCCTCCAGGCCAACGCCGATCCGTGGCTCGGTTGGTGCGAGCTCGACGGCAAGGGACAAGTGGTACAGGAGCTCTCGCCCTACGAGGCCGACCTCGACTGGGACCACGTCAGCGAGCCCGACGAGATGCAGCCGCTGCTTCGCTACCTGGGGCAGGCCACGGCGAAGATCCACTGCGTCTCGGACGCCGGCAGCGCCGAGGAGCTGGTCGACTTCGAGACCGAGGAGGCGATCCACGCCGTCCTCGACGACGACTTCGCGTCAGAGCTGGCGAACTTCGGGGCGAGCTACGGCGAGACGGTGCGAGAGGACCACCGGCTGTTCGTCGACGCGTTCCGGAACGGGGAGATCCCGGGGCTGGAGGATTGACCCGAAACGGTTGACCCGGTCCTCGGGACGGTGTAGGTCTACGGCCGCCCGTGCCCCAATTTCAAGCCGTGGAGCTGCCGACCGCGTCGGCCATCGCGGCGATAGCCGCGCTGGCGGTCGCGGCAGGTCTCGCAGTGTGGCTGATCCCGCGTCGCCAGCGGGCTCATTGGGAGCGCTCGGGGGTCACCGGGAAGGATCTGGCGGAGCTCGAGAACAGCTCACGCTCGACCCTCGTGCAGCTGCTTGGCGGCGTCGCACTGATACTGACCTTCGTCGCGACGTGGCTGCAGATCTCCGACGCAAGGGACGCGTCCGAACGCACGCTGCGACTAACGGCGGCACAGCAGGAAACCGAGCGGTTCACCCGCGCCGTGGAGCAGCTCGGCTCGCCGCAACCTGAGCTCCGCATTGGCGGGATCTATGGGCTGGAGCAGGCGGCCCGCGACATACCAAGGCGGCGCGCGACCGTCGCACAGCTGATGCTCGCCTACCTCACGACCGACCGCCGCCTTCGCAAGGGCGACGAGATCAGCGACTTCGCCGGCCGTGTCGAGGCTCGGGCGGAGGCCGGGCTTTCGTCCTGTGACGTCGTGCTTCGCCCTCCCCTGCCGGACGCGCAAGCGGCGCTGTCCGTGCTGCTCAGCCTTCCGCGAGGCGTACGCCCCCCGTTGGACCTGACTGGCGTCGACCTCTCGGGCGTGCGGATGAACGGGGCCGACTTCACGGGCGTGACCCTGCGTGACACTTCGCTGGCCGGCGCGAAGCTCTCGGACGCGACGTTCGATCGAGCGCGCATCACCGGGGGCACGGATCTCCGGGGCGCGTGCCTTCGCGGCGCACGCTTCGACGCTGCTTATATCGGCGGGGTCGAGGCGCTGGGGGCCGACTTGTCCGGCGCCGATCTCTCGAATTCGGAGCGAGTCCCCGGAAACTTGGCCGGGGCCTTGACCGACGAGTGCACGCGCTTTTCGGAGGCGGACAACCTCCCTGAGCGCTGCTGACGCGTCGGACCTAGATCCAGCCGCGCTCGGTGGCGATCAGGACCGCCTGGGCGCGGTCCACGGCGCCGAGCTTCGCGTAGGTGTTGTGCAGGTGCGTGCGCACCGTGCTCGTGGAGAGCTCGAGCTCGTGGGCGATCTGCTTGTACACCTTGCCCTCGGCGAGGCGGCGCAGCACCTCGACCTCGCGGGTCGAGAGCGGGCAGGGGTCGACGTTCCGCTTGACGTTGCCTGTGCCCTGCGGCAGCTCGTACATGACCGCGCGCAGCTGCTCGGTGGAGAGGCCGACCGCGCGGGCGGCGTGCAGCAGCTGCTTCGGGTTGACGGGCAGGCCGTGCCCGTAGTGGGCGAGCATGTCGGCGAGCCGCACGACCGCCGCCTCGCCCTCGGCGTCGTCCGCGTGATGGCGCTCGATCGCCGTCGCGAGTCGGTTGGGAAGGCCCCAGCGGCGGGCGAGCACGCCGCCGACTAGCGCGTGATCCACGCCCAGCTCGAGCCGCTCGCGGTGGAGCCGCTCCTCGGGCGTGCGCGCGTTCTGATGCACCTGGCCGGGATAGCCGGGGTAGGCGTGCGTCAGGACCAGCTTGCCGACGTCGTGCAGGAGCGCGGAGCAGAGCAGCTCGTCGCGGTCCTCGCACTCGAGCTCGCGCGCGAGCCGGTCGGCGGCGGCCTGGGTTGCGACCGCATGCAGACGGAAGCGCTCCGGCATCAGGTCCCAGCCGGGCGTGCGCTCGAAGAAGTCAAAGGTGTTGGTGCGCGCGGCGAGCGTCTCCACGCCCTCGGGCGAGAGGATCTCGACGGCCTCGGGGATGCTCGCGATCTTGCCCTTCTTGCGCTGGGCGGTCCGGTTCGCGATCCGCAGCACCGTGATCACGAGCGCGACGTCGGACTCGACCGCCGCCACCACCTCGCCGACCGAGGCGCGGTCCTCGCGCACGACGCGCAGCACGCGGTTGCGCGACTCGGCGAGCGCCGGGAACGCCTCAAGGGCCTCGAACGCCACCGTCAGGCGACGGCCGTGACCTTCGTTGTGGCGCGGTGCGGCCTGCGGGGGGCGACCGGCGGCGGGCTGAGAAATAGCGGCTTCCATAGCGAGTCTGGCTGCGTCAAAAGCGCTATCGGCATGGCCAACCCAAATGTTGAGAGTGGATTTCTAACTCGCGGAGTCGCCCGCATGCGCGAGCGCGGCGTCGATGCGCGCGAGCGTCTCCTCACGACCGAGCGCCGCCACCGACTCGAAGATGCCCGGCGACACCGTCGTGCCCGTGATGGCCACACGGATCGGCTGGAATACGTCCCGCGGCTTGACCTCGAGCCGCTCGACCACGCCGCGCAGCGCCTCCTCGA
>Ga0081538_10004030_pt1 | contig 13671 bp, 13 predicted proteins | sample TabmetS5T2R1_FD_71022 | JGI IMG/M metagenome (GOLD analysis project Ga0081538, IMG submission 71022) | Tabebuia heterophylla rhizosphere microbial communities from the University of Puerto Rico - S5T2R1 | ecosystem: Host-associated > Plants > Roots > Rhizosphere ...
TTTCCTTTCGTGCCGGTGCGCCAACTGATGGAGCGCCATTTGGCATTGGCCAGCATGTCTTCGGCCGGTATCGATAGAATGTCTGGAATGTGCCGCTGACGGGGACGGCCGCGTCCGGCAACCGGCCAGATCATCTGCACATCGGCAGGGTAAACCTTGAGGTGGCGCGGAATACCGACCGCCCAGGCAAGCTTGCGAGCCGTGAGCCCCTGGCGGAACGGCGCGCTCGGCCCATAACCGGCATCCGCCAGCACGCAGCCAAAACGCACCCCGGCCGCGATGACACGATCGATCTCCGCCAGAGCGATCTCCGGCTTCGTCCGTGCCATGCGATATTCGGCCGGAACACCCGCTCGCTCCAACATCGTCTATCCCTATGCGGAGGCGAAGAAGAAGTAGAGGCGAGGAGAGCGAACTTGACGCAGGCTTTTCTTTCCGCCGCTCATCACCTCTCGAGCGGACCTCTCGCCGACCGAGATTTTCTATGAACGTCCGGCTGCTCGAAAAATGCATCGCCTGCGCCAAGGCCTATCGCCTAGCGTGCGGTCGCCGATGGTGCGCGGCAGCCCCTGACCGGCGCCGAGGGTCAATTGAGCCCCTCATACAAATCCCGGCCTGCAACCAAGGCGCGGGTCTTGCCGTCGGCAATAGAGCGATTGAGCATCCAAAACCCGCAGTCCGGATGAATATACTTCACCCGGCCAGCGCCGAGCGTAGTCTCCGCCTGCTCGATCCGTCGTGCAATCGTATCGGCGGTCTCGATCACGGTTGACTTGATGTCGACGACGCCGAGCCCGAAGCCGATCTCCGGGCGCAGCCCGCGGAATACCGCAAGCTCTTCTGCCGGGCGATGCGCGGTTTCCATCACGATGTGATCGACGTGCAGCGCATTCAGATAATCGATCAGCTTCGCCCATGTGCCGTGCTGGATCGTCTGGCCGCCGTAATTGCCGAAGCAGAGATGGACGGCGGGCACGGTCCTGATTTGATCTAGCACGCGATTGATCGCGACCGCAGCCCACTCCCATTCGTGCGGTGAGCCCGGCAGATTGGCTTCGTCGATCTGCACCACGTCGGCGTCGCATTGCGCGACCTGCTGGGCGAGCGCGTCGGCAATCGCCAGCGCCAGCTCGGGAACGTGCCGGTAGTGCGTATCGAGCAGCGTCTTGGCCAGCATGTGCGGGCCGGTCAGGGTGAACTTGAACGGCCGGGAGGCGAGCCGTTTCCCCCGTGCGCAAGCCTGCGGCAGGTCCAGCGTGCCCGACCCGATCGGTCCTTCGACGACGGCGGGTGGGCGCGTGCGGAAGCCCATGCCGCGCTGTGCCCGATAGGCGGCCAGCTCATCGAACGTCACCGCGCTGCGAATGCCGCTCATCGGCCGCACGAAATATTCTATCATCCCGTTGGTCTCGGGGTGATTGACATCGAAGCGAGACAGCTCGCCGTCGCAGACGAGGTCGATACCGGCGTGCTCCTGGGTATGGATCACCACGCGCGTTGCGTCGATCAAGGCTTGCTCGGAGGGCAAGGCGACGAGCCAATCGGGCACCGGATAGGATCCGACGACGGTCGTACGGATGCGGGGTTGCCGAGTATCCATCCGGTTACTTATAGTCCGGTAAGCCCCAGCCGCCAATCGTCTCGAGGCATGTTGCTTGGCCGACGTCCCATCGCTCCCGACGCACTTTCGCGACGTCGATCATCTCGAAGACGTCATGACGACGCCGGAACCGGTCCTCGCGACGGAATTCGCGGCGCTTGCCGGCGACCTCATCATTCTGGGAATCGGCGGCAAGATCGGGCCGACGCTGGCGCGGCTCGCCCGGCGCGCCGCGCCGGGCAAGCGCGTGGTCGGCGTCGCCCGGTTCAGTGAACTGGGCTTGCGTGAGAAGCTCGCCGCCTGGGGCATCGAATGCATCGAGGCGGATCTGCTCGATCGCGCGCAGGTGGAGACGCTGCCGAAGCTGCCCAACGTGATCTTCATGGCGGGTCGCAAATTTGGCGCGTCCGGCAACGAGGACCTGACCTGGGCGATGAACGCGCACGTGCCGGCGCTGGTCGCCGAGGCCTTCGCCGGTTCGCGCATCGTCGCTTATTCGACCGGCTGCGTGTATCCGTTCGTGAGCATCCACCACGGCGGCGCGACGGAAGCGACCCCCGCGACGCCGCCACCCGGCGTCTATGCCAATTCCTGCGTCGCGCGCGAGGCCATGTTCCAGTATTTCTCGCGTACACGCGGCACGCCCGGCCGCATCATCCGCCTCAACTACGCGATCGACATGCGCTATGGCGTCCTGCACGACGTCGCCCGCCGCGTTCTGGAGGGCGAAACCATCAATCTCGCCATGGGGCACGTGAACGTGGTGTGGCAGGGCGATGCAAACACCGTGGTTCTGCGCGCGTTCGGTCACTGCACCACACCAACGACACCGCTCAACGTCAGCGGACCGGAGACGATCAGCGTGCGCTGGCTCGCCGAGGCGTTCGGCCGTCGCTTCGGCAAGACGCCGTCCTTCGCCGGGACCGAGGCGAGCGACGGCTGGCTGGTCAACACCGCCGAGGCCATGCGGCTGTTCGGGTATCCGAGCGTGCCACTCGCGCGGCTGATAGACTGGCAAGCGGATTGGATCGCGCGCGGACTGCCGAGCCTCGGCAAGGACACGCATTTCGATACACGCGATGGCGCATTCTAACCCTGCGCTGGCGAAGGAGGCGCCGCTCCGGGCTGCCGAACTCGGCGATGCGGCAGCCTTGGTGGCGGAGGCCGGCTGGAACCAGGTGGCCGCCGACTGGCGCATATTCCTCGAGCTCGGAATGGTCTACGCGCTGCGCAACGACGCCGGACGGGTGATCGCGACGGCGGCGACGTTGTCCTATGGTGGACGGTTTGCCTGGATCAGCATGGTGCTGGTCGCCGGCACCTATCGTCGCCAGGGCTTGGCGCGCAAGCTCATGAACCGCTGCATTCAAGATCTCACAGCCGCGGAGATCGTTCCGGTTCTCGATGCGACGCCGGCCGGACGCAGCGTCTATCTCGCGCTCGGCTTCCGGGACGCGTGGAGTTATCACCGGCTCGCGGGCCGCGGCACGAGCAAGGGGAGCCTCCCCCCGCCGGTTCCTCCAGGCCTGCACATCCAGCCGATCGATGACCCGACCTTTGAGGAACTGTGCCGCTACGACGCGACGGTTTTTGGCGCCGACCGGAGCGCAGTGCTGGCGCGGCTGCGCGGGCGAGTGCCGGCCGCCGAGCTAGTTGCATTGCGGGGAGACCGCGTCTGCGGGTTCCTGCTCGGCCGCGACGGCCGTTCGGCACAGCAGCTGGGACCGCTGGTCGCCGAGGACGCCGCCATCGCGCAGGCGCTGGTCGCCCGCGGTCTCGCGGCGCTCGACGGTCCCATCTACATCGACCTGGCCGATGCCAAGGCGCCGCTCCGCGCGTGGCTGACCGAGCTCGGCTTTGCCGCGCAGCGGCCTCTCACCCGCATGCTGCACCGGCGCCCGACGAGCTTCGAGGATGCGGCACGCACCTTCGCGGTCGCGGGCCCTGAGCTAGGTTGATTAGCGCATGTTCCGGCGAAGGCCACGCTACTCTAGTACAGCTTCGGCGGATTGATCGGCGGCATCTTCACCGCCTTGTCCAGGTGCTCATTGGTATAGGCGGTGTTCACGTCGTATGGCTTCTCGATGCGGAGATTTTCGTCGACCAGCTTGTAGTCATCCGCCATGCGCTTGTCGTCGTGCCAGCCGAGCGCGACCGTGCGCGAGGTCTCGTCATTCATCAGGATGGTGACGAGATGCCAGTTCTCCAGCTCGTTCTTGAACAGCAGCGCTCCGTTCGCCTCGACCAGCGCTTCGATGCAGGGCTCCGGCTTCGTGGTGCACTCGGCGAACGCCTTCTGCGTGATCTTGACGAACTTGTCGGCCTTGTCGCGGTTGGCCTTGAGCCAGGCGCCGTTGGCGATGATCGAGTTGCCGTAGGGGTTCACGCCGGCGTCCTTCCACGCCAGGAATCCCATGTCAGCGCCAAGCTCGCGCGCGAACACGTGGTGCAGGTTGAAGAACGAGGTGGTCGCGTCGATCGTCTTCGCCTTGAGGGCGCCGAGCTTGGCATTGGCGTCGATGTTCACCCAGGTCACGGAAGCCGGGTCGATACCGACCCTCTTCGCTAGTGCCGGCCACATCGTGCGGGCGCCGTCGCCCGCGGGATTGCCGATCTTCTTGCCGGCGAGATCGCGCACGTCCTTGATCCCCGAGCTCTTGAGCCAGTACAGCCCCTGGGGCGAGTTGGCGTAGACGTTCATCACGCCGACCAGATCGGCGCCCTTGCCGCGAAACAGGAGCACGCCCGCCATGTCGGAGAGGCCGAGCGGCGAGGCGCCGGCACCGACTTTCTGCGCCGATGCGGCCGAGCCTCGACCGGTCTCGAAATCGACGTCGAGGCCGGCCTGTTTGTACCAGCCCATCTTCTGCGCATAGAAATACGGCGCATGGTCACCCCCGGCGACCCAGTTGAGCGTGAAGGTGATCTTCTGCGCCATCGCGGGCGAGCCGCCGAGCGCGAGAGCCGCGAGGACGATCACGGCGGTCTTGATCTTCATAGGCGCCTCCCGAGCGCGCTTGCCGCTGCAGTCGCAGATGTTCTCGACGCGCAGCGAAGCTTCATGGTAACTGCATGGTTACCAGGACGATAGCATGGCCAAATCCGCCCGCCAAGCGAACCGACGCGATCCCGATCGCACGCGGAATGCCGTTCTCGCGGCAGCGCAAGCAGAGTTCGCCGCCAACGGGTTGTCGGGCGCGCGTGTCGATGCGATCGCCCGCCGCGCGCGCGCCAACAAGCGCATGATCTATCATTATTTCGGCAGCAAGACGGGGCTGTATCTGGCCGCGCTGGAGCGCGTCTATGAGGACCTGCGCGGCACCGAGCGCACCCTCGATCTTGCGCGTCTTCCGCCCGCCGCGGCGATCCGGCGGCTGGTCGAATTCACCTTCGATTATTCCCGGGCGCACCCCGAGATGATCAGCCTGATCAACAACGAGAACCTTCATCGCGCGCGCCACCTGCGCCAATCCAGGAAAGTGCAAGACCTGCACAGCCCGTTCGTGCAGCTGATCGACGGCATCTTGAAGCGCGGCGTGGCGTCAGGCGTGTTCCGGGCCGGACTCAGTCCGATCGAGCTCTATATCACCATCGCGGCGCTGAGCTATTTCTACCTCTCCAACAACTGGACGCTGTCGGTGATCTTCGGCCGCGACCTCGGCGCCGACGCGGCGCTGCGGCGGCGCAAACGGCACAATATCGACATGATCCTGCATGCGATCCGGGCTTGAGACATGGGCTTGCACTGGAGCGACTGGCCTCCCGAGGTGCTGACCGCGTTGCGGCGCGGTGTCGTCATTCCGGCGCACCCGCTCGTGCTCGATGCCGACCGCCGGCTCGACCCGCGGCGGCAGCAGGCCCTCACGCGCTACTACCTCGATGCCGGCGCGGGCGGACTTGCGGTCGGCGTCCACACCACGCAGTTCGCAATCCGCGATGTGGGACTCTACGAGCCGGTGCTCAAGCTCGCCATGCGCAGCGCAAGCGAGTGGGCGAACGCGCCGCAGATCATGATCGCAGGCCTGGCCGGCCGCACCGACCAGGCCAGGCGCGAAGCGCAGGTCGCATCCGGCCTCGGCTATCACGCTGGGCTTCTTTCGCTCGCGGCGATGAAGGGCGCAAGCGAGGACGAGTTGATCGCGCACGCGGAAACGATCGCAAGGGAAATTCCGCTGGTCGGGTTCTATTTGCAGCCGGCGGTCGGCGGCATTCCGCTCCCGGTCTCGTTCTGGCGCCGCTTCGCCGCGATCGACAACGTGATCGCCGTCAAGATCGCGCCGTTCAATCGCTACCGCACCCTCGACGTGGTGCGCGGCGTGGTCGAGGCCGGCGCGGCCGACCGCGTCACGCTCTATACGGGCAACGACGACCACATCGTCCTCGACCTCGTCACGCCTTTCACGGTCATGGTTGAGGGCGTGCCGCACACGGCCCGCATCAAGGGGGGTCTGCTTGGCCACTGGAGCGTCTGGGTCAAGCGCGCCGTCGAGCTGCTCGATCGCATCCATGCGGCGACCGCCGCCGGCAGTGTTTCGGCAGACCTGCTTGCCCTCGATTCGCAGGTGACCGATTGCAATGCGGCAATCTTCGATGTCGCCAATGACTTCCATGGCGTCATCGCCGGATGCCATGAGATTCTGCGCCGGCAAGGGTTGCTCGAAGGCATTTGGTGCCTCGACCCGAACGAAACGCTCGGTCCTGGCCAGGCAGCGGAAATCAACCGCGTCTGCGCCAGCTACCCGCACTTGAACGATGACGATTTTGTCCGCGAGAATCTGTCGCGGTGGCTGTCATGAGGTGAGGACGTGGGTGCGAATCGCGAGCCGATCCAGCGCTACGCGCTAGCCGTGCTCAGCCACTTGCTGCTGATCGCGGCGTGGCACTTCTTCGTGGTGCTCGGGGACGTGCCGAAATTCGTGATGCCGTCGCCATATGATACGGCCCGCGCCCTGCTCGTGCCGAATTACCGCTGGGGTGAGAACATCCTGGTGACCGCGGTCGAGATTTTCGGCGGCTATATCCTGGCGGTGGTGATCGGCATCGCGATCGCGCTGTTGTTCTCCTGGTCGCGCTGGTTGGAGATGATCGCGATGCCGCTCCTTGTCAGCCTCAACATGATCCCGAAGGTCGCGTTGGGCCCGCTGATCATCGTCTGGTTCAAATACGGCATCGGCCCCAACATCATGATGGCCTTTGCCATCTGCTTCTTTCCCATCGTGCTGACCACTGCGCGCGGGCTGCGCGAGGTCGAGCCCGATCTGCTGGATCTGGTCCGCACGCTGAAAGGATCGCGCTGGCAGGTGTTCACCAAGATCCAGCTTCCCGGGGCGCTGCCTTACATCTTCTCAGGCATGAAGGTCGCCGCCATCCTTGCCGTCGCCGGGGCCATCGTCGGCGAGTTCCTCGGCTCCGACCGCGGCCTCGGCTATCTCATGCTGCAGGTGCAGGTTACGCTCGACACCGCTGCCATGTTCATGGCGGTCATTCTGATCACGTTGATCGGCGTGACCCTCTACGGAATGGTGCTCGGCCTCGAGCGCGTGCTCGTCGTGCGCGACGCGCGCATCCAGTAAAGCCATGGCGGAGCCGTTCATCCACCTTGCCGGCGTGAAGAAGGTGTATCGCACCCGCGGCAGCGAATTTCTCGCCGTTTCCGAGGCCACCTTCGACGTCGAGGCCGGCGAGCTCGTCTCGCTGGTGGGTCCCTCCGGCTGCGGCAAGACCACGCTCCTCAAGCTGCTCGCAGGATTGCACCCGCACGATGCCGGCACGCTGCGCCTCGGCTCGGCGGCGCAGCCGTTCGACCCCTCGCGCGATATCGGCATGGTGTTCCAGCAGCCGCTGCTGCTCAAGTGGCGTCGCATCATGGATAATGTGCTGCTGCCCGCGGAGATCCTCGGTCTTCCCCTCGCGGAAAGCCGGTCGCGCGCCCGCGACCTTCTCGCGCTGGTGGGCCTCGCGGGGTCCGAGGACAAATACCCCTACGAATTGTCCGGCGGGATGCAGCAGCGCGCCGCAATCGCGCGCGCGTTGATTCACGATCCCAAGCTTATCCTGATGGACGAGCCGTTCGGCGCGCTCGACGCACTGACGCGCGAGAAGATGAACCTCGAGCTGCTGCGGATCTGGAGCGAAGCACGCAAGACGATCGTGTTCGTCACTCATGGGATCAGCGAGGCGGTCTTCCTCGGCACGCGGGTGATCGTGCTCACCGCCGGCCCGGCCCGCATGGCCGACAACTTCTACGTCGAATTGCCGCATCCGCGCACCCTCGACGTGAAGACGCACGAGGCATTCGGCGAATACACCCGCCGGATCTACCGGCTGCTGGGGATGGAATAGGAGCAGCGGCCTTCGGCTCGGCGCACATGAACAATGCCTACGACGGGATCATCCTAGGTGCCGGCCACAACGGCCTCATCCTGCAAGCCTATCTCGGCAGGGCCGGACTGAAGGTGCTGAGCTTGGAGCGCAAGGGCGTGGCCGGCGGCGGCCTGAGCACGCTCGAGGATCCGCGCTATCCCGGGTTCCTGCACAACACGCACGCGTTCTTCCAGCGCGCCATCACGATGATGCCGTGGTACGCGGACCTCGAGCTGGCGCGCCACGGGGCAGACTTCATCGAGCCGGAGCTCAATGTCGTGCTCCTGACCGGCGATGGCCGCGCGCTGGAATGGTGGACCGACGTTGCGCGAACCATCGCGTCGTTCCGCGAGTTCAGCCCGCGCGATGCCGACACGTTGCGTCGTTGGCATGACGAGTTCGTGCCGATCGTGCGCGACATCCTGACCTGGGAGAGCCGCTCGCCGCCGCTCCCGCCGGACGAGCGCCGAAGGCTCCTGGAGCGGAGCGCAGCGGGACGCCGGCTACTGGCGGTGAGCGAGCTGTCGCCGCTTGAATTCGTGCACCAGGAATTCGAGCATCCGACTGTCCAGGCGGGGCTCCTCTTCTTCAACGGCTTGCGCGAGGTCGACCTCAGGGCCGGTGGCTTCGGCCATCACATCGCGGCGCTGCTGGCGAGCCCGGCCAAGGCACAGATGTCGCGCGGCGGCACGGCTGCGCTCGCACGCGCGCTGGAAGAGACGGTGCGGGCGAGCGGCGGCGAGATCCGCCTCTTCACCGAGCCGAAGCGCATCATGGTAGAGCACGGCCGCGCCGTCGGGGTGGAGACCGGCGCCGGTGAAGTCATTCGCGCGCGCCGCTTCGTCGCATCTTCGCTCAACCCCCATCAGACCTTCCTCGACCTGCTTGATCCGTCCCTGGTGCCACGGGAGGTCCGCGATCGAGTCGAAAGCTTCGAGTACAATCTGCTGGCGCCCCTGTTTGCGCTCAACCTGAACCTGCGCGAGCCGCCGATCTACACCGCTGCCGCCGAGCGGCCGGAACTGGCACAAGCCTTCATGGTCATCATGGGGCTCGATCATGTCGACCAGTTCCACGACATCATTCGCCATCATGCGGCCGGCACCATTCCGCCGACCGTGATGTGGGGTGCCTGTCCGACTCTGTTCGACCCGACGCAGGCTCCGGCGGGCCGGCACACGGCGTTCATGTGGGAGAAACTGCCGCATCGGCTTTACGGGGATGCCGCCAATTGGGATGGCGCGCGCGACGCCCATGGCCGGGAAATGCTGGCAGTGTGGGAGCGTCATGCGCCGAACCTCGCCGACGCGGTGATCGACTCCTTCACCCGCTCGCCCCTGGATACCGAGCGGTCGCTGCCGAACATGCGTGAGGGCGATCTCCTGGTCGGCGCCTTCACCGGCGGCCAGGTCGGCTATCACCGCCCGTTTCCCGGCGCGGGCACGTATCGCGCGCACCTTCCAGGCCTCTACCTCTGCGGGTCGAGCAGCCATCCCGGCGGCAACATCACCGGATTGCCCGGCTACAACGCCGCGCAGGTGATCCTCGCCGATCTGGGCATCGAAGCAGACTGGATGCCACAACCTATCGCCGCACGGTTGGCAGCCCTGTAATCCGCTTTCGCGCTCTACGTCCTGTAAACTAGTATGGCTATGACGCGCTCACGGGCCGCGTCGGAACAGGGTGTTGCGGCCTATGCTGATTGGATGCGCGCGCGTCCGGAGATGCTGCGATGAGGGAGACGGCCGCGCATCCGCAACTCGTTGAACGGATGCCGTTGCTGCAGGCCGCGCTTCACGCGCCGGGCGCGTTCTATCTGCTCGCAATCATGGGCGCGTTTCTGACGCTCTGGACCCCGGGCTTCTTCACCGCGGCGAACCTGACCAATGTGGCACTCCAGGTGGCGGTGCTGACCATCGTTGCACTCGGCATGACGCTGATCATTCTCACGGAGGGAATCGATCTCAGTCTCGGTCCGGTGCTCGGATTGTGCGGGGTCGGCGCGAGCCTGATGATCGTCGCAGGCTACCCGCTGCCCCTCGCTATCGGCGCCGCCGTGATCATCGGCGCCTGCTTCGGCCTGCTGAACGGGACATTGATCGCCGTCGTCGGCATGCCGCCATTCATCGTGACTCTAGGCTCTTTCGGGATTGCGCAAAGCATCGCCACCGTGCTCACGCAGGGCGACTCCGTCGTCAACCTTCCGTCTTATTTCCGCTGGTTCAACGACGGCGTCTTTCTCGCCGTTCCGGTGCCGATCTGGGCGACATTCGCCGCTTTCGCGGCGACCTGGTTGCTCCTCTACGGCACCAAGTTCGGCCGTTACGTCTTCGCGATCGGCGGCAATCGCCAGGCGCTGATCCTGACCGGAACGCGGGTCGAGATCTATCATATTGCCGTCTACGTCTACGGCGGTGTGCTGGCGGCGCTCGCCTCGTTTATCATGACGGCGCGCATGAATGCCGCGCACCCGACCATTGGCGTCGGTCTCGAGTTCGATGCCATCGCAGCCGTCATCCTCGGCGGCACGTCGTTCGAGAAGGGGCGCGGCGGCATCGCCGGCACGGTCGTCGGTGCGCTGGCCGTTGGCGTGCTGCGCAACGGGCTTAATCTCGTCGGCGTCGGGACCGAATGGCAGGTCGCCATCGTCGGTCTCGTCATCATCACGGCGGTGGCGCTCGATTCGCTGCGGAGACTGAATACATGAGCGTCGAGGCCAGCCAACTCGCCGCGCGGATCGGCCATCTGCCGTCGGACCGGCTTTTCGTGATCGTCTCGCGCCTTGCTGCGTTGGCCCTGCTGATCGCTGCGCTGTCGATCCTGAGTCCGTACTTCCTCACCTGGGGAAATTTCATCAACGTGATGCGGCAGGCGGCGCTGCAGTTCATGATGGCAGCAGGTCTGACCATCGTGGTGCTGACCGGTGGCATCGACTTGGCCGTGGGGGCCATCCTTGGGCTTGCGGCCTGCCTGTCGGCGTCGCTCATCAGCCAGGGCTACCTGGTTTTCGGCGTCGTCTCCGCCCTCCTGTCCGGCCTTGCCTGTGGCCTGGCCAACGGCGTGCTGGTCGCCTACGGGCGCATCCCCGCTTTCATTGCCACTTATGGAATGCTGTGGATCGCCCACGGGCTTGGCTACGTTTTCATGAAAGGCGAGGTGATCTATGGCCTGCCTGACGGTTTTCGCTTCATTGGAGCCGGTTTCGTGTGGGGCATTCCGGTGCCGGTGCTGATCGCGGTGGCGCTCCTGGTCGTCTTGCACGTTCTTCTGCACGCCACCGTGCTCGGCCGGGCAATCTACGCTATCGGCGGCAATCCAACCGCGGCGCGGCTCTCCGGGATGCCGATAGAGCGCCGTCTGTTGGCAGTCTACGCACTGAGCGGACTGCTGTCCGGCGTCGCGGCCCTCGTGGTGATAGCGCGGATCAATGCCGCTGATTCCAGCCTCGGGGAGGATTTGTTGCTGCCGGCGATCGCTGCGGTGTGCCTCGGCGGTACGTCGCTGTTCGGTGGCGTCGGCGGCATCGCCGGCACCGCGATCGGCTCGGTGATCCTTGCCCTCATCGTGAACGGCTTGAACCTGCTCGGCGTGCAGACGTTCTGGCAGAACGCCGTCATGGGTGCGATCATTCTCGTATCGGTTCTCGCAGATCAGCTCGGGGGAGCGCGGCTGATCCGGCAATAGCACAACGTTCCGGTGATCAGAGGAGGAAGCTCATGGATCGCAGAACATTCTTGAAGACTTCGCTTGCCGCGACGACCTCGCTCGCTGCGACCGGAGCCTTGCCCACATCCGCGGGAGCGCAGGCCGGCAAGCCAGCCACGCTGGCGTTCTTCATCAAGAACGTGACCAATCCGTTCTGGAAAGCGTGCCGGATCGGTGCCGAGAAGGCCGGCAAGGAGCTGGGCGTGACCATCGAGACCGTGGCGCCGACCAAGCCCGACAACATCGAGGAGCAGACCCGGCTCGTCGAGGACTGGATCGTCAAGAAGCCTGACGCATTCGTCTTCGTTCCGGTCGATTACAAGGCGCTCGTGCCGTCGATTCAGAAAGTGAACAGGGCCGGCATTCCGGTCATCGGTTACGCCAACCGCATGACCGACGTCGATCTCGTCAGCTATGTCGGCTCCGATGACGAGACGCTGCAGTACGAACTGGCCAAGTATTTGTTCAAGGCCATGAACCGATCCGGCAAGATCGTCCACATCGACGGCGTTCCCGCCGCGATCACGGCGCAGAACCGCAAGAAAGGCTTCGAGCGGGCGGTGAAGGAAACACCCGGCATCGAGATCCTGGCCTCACAGCCTGGCAACTACCGCCGCCTGCCTGCTGTACAGGTGTTCGAAAACCTGATGCAGCGATTCCCGGCGATCGACGCGGTCGTTTGCGCCAACGACGATATGGCGGTCGGAATTGCCGAGGCGCTGATTGCGGCAGGGCGGGGCGGTCAGACCAAGGTGGTCGGCATCGACGGCATTCCCGACGCGACGGCTGCGATCGCCGCCGGAAAAATGTTCGCAACCGCCGATTTCAGCGGCCACGATCAGGCGTACCTTGCGGTCACGGCCGCGGTTCGCCACCTCCGCCAGCAGCCCGTGCCGAAGGATGTCACGTTGCCCGTCGTCATCATCGACAAGTCCAACGTGCAAACATTCATGAAGACGCCGGAAGAGCGCGCGGTCCCCAATTGGGACAAAGCCGTCGGTCAGAAGGTATAGCAATCCAGTTTTCGCGCGGCAGGCGGGTAAGGCCGCCTTCCGCACCGGAATGAGACCGATGACTTCCATCAACGACAAGAAACCACTCGTCGAGATGCGCGGCATCTCGAAACGGTATGGCGGCGTGCAGGCCCTGCAGGGTGTCGACCTTGATATATTCGCCGGCGAGGTGCACGCGCTGGTCGGCGACAACGCTGCCGGCAAATCGACGCTCGTGAAGACACTCGCCGGTGCCGTGCTCAAGGACGAAGGCACGATCACATTCGACGGGCGGTCGATGGAAATCAGGGCTCCGCGCGACGCCAAGGCGCTCGGTATCGAGACGGTCTATCAGGATCTCGCTCTCGCCGACAATCTCGACGTGCCGGCCAACGTGTTCCTCGGCCGCGAGGTCACCAAACGGCGGCCATTCGGGTGGATTCTCGACAAGCGCCGAATGGAGGAGGAATCGCGCAGGGTCCTGAGCAAGCTGAAGATCAGTATTCCGAGAATTCGCCAGCAGGTTCGGTTCATGTCCGGCGGCCAGCGGCAATCGATCGCGCTGGCGCGTTGCGTCTGCTTCAATGCCCGCGTCGCCATCCTGGACGAGCCGACGGCCGCCCTCGGCGTGGAAGAAACCCGCAAGGCCTATGCGCTGATTCGCGACATGCGCGAACATGGCCTCGCGGTGCTGCTGATCAGCCACAATCTCAATCATGTGTTCGAGAATTGCGATCGGATCACGGTGCTCAAGACCGGACGGCTGGTTGGCTCGCGCCGCGTTGAAGATACCTCGCAGGAGGAGATTCTGCGCATGATAGTCGGCGGCGTTGCCGATAGCGCCGCGCGGCCGCGGCCCGATTCCGTGCGAATGGCCGCGGAATAGCAGCGCATCGGTCCGGACCGACCGCGCCTACGCTCGCAACTTGCGCAGGCAATGACCTTCGAACGGCCGGTTGCGCACGGCACGGGACGACGAGCATGAAGGCAAGAGGACGGACAAAATCAAAA
>Ga0081538_10004031_pt1 | contig 13664 bp, 14 predicted proteins | sample TabmetS5T2R1_FD_71022 | JGI IMG/M metagenome (GOLD analysis project Ga0081538, IMG submission 71022) | Tabebuia heterophylla rhizosphere microbial communities from the University of Puerto Rico - S5T2R1 | ecosystem: Host-associated > Plants > Roots > Rhizosphere ...
GGTGTCCTCGAGATCCACGTCGCGAAGCCCGAGTCGCCCAAGCCGCGCCGGATCCAGATCGGCTCCGGCGAGCAGGCGACCATCGAGGGCAAGGCCCAGAAGAAGTAACCCGAACTTCAGCTGCAGGAAAGGCGGCCGCGTGCCGCCTTTCCCATCTCTACGCGTCTGCGAGAAGCTCGCGTAACCGTCCGAGCCCGGCGAACATCCGGCTCTTGACGGTCCCGAGCGGGACGCCGAGGCGCTCGGCGAGCTCGGACTGGGTCAGCCCGCCGTAGTAGGCGAGCTCGAGCGCCTGCCGCTGGTCGCCCGGAAGCGCCGTCAGCGCCGCCTGGACGGCCGCGCGCCGGTCACGGAGGGCGGCGTCCTCGTCGGCCGGGCCGGCTGTGGGCTCGGGCGCCGTCTCGAGCGGCTCCCCACGGCGGCGCTGCTCCTTTCGGACGAGGTCGACGGCTCGGCGGTGCACGACGGTGAGGATCCACGTGGAAGGCTTCGCGCGTTCGCGCTTGTAGGCGTCGGCCGAGCGCCAGACGGCCAGGAACGCCTCCTGGACGGCGTCCTCGGCGAGCGTCCGGTCCCTCAGGATCCGGAATGCGAGCCCGTAGGCGAGCCGCCCGTACCGGTCGTACAGCTCGCCGAGCGCGTCGTGGTCGCCGCGGCCGACGGCCTCGAGGATGGCCTCGTCGCTGGGGGCCTGGACGGCCGGCTCCTCGCGACCGAGCGGCGACGAGAGGTGGATCGCGATGTCAGACATTCGCCCTCAGGAGGATCTCGCCCTCGGGCGTCTCGGCGCCGCCGGCGTCCTCGATCGTCACGGCCACGGTGTCGCCGTCGGCGACGGACCGTTCGAGCGGCACCGACCTGCAGCCGCCGGAGAAGAGCCCGGCGGGCCGCGGCGTCTCACCCTGGATCACCCAGGCCTCGTAGGTCTTCCCGGCCGGCGGAGCGTCGAGGCAGGCGACGAGCGTGGCCTGCCCGTCCTCGAGTACGAGGCTCCCGCCGCCCTCCATCGGGACGACTCGCTGCTGGATCGCGCCGTCCCTGAGCGAGTTCGCCCACAGGCCGAGCCCGATCGCTGCACATGCGGCCGCCACGGCGGCGGCGGCGGTCGCCGGGAAGAGCCAGCGGCGCCGCATCGGGACGACGGTGGCCGTGCGCGGCTCCGCTCGGGCGGCGTCGAGGATTCTGGAGCGGAGGTCGGGCGACGGCTCCGGCCCCTCGGCGGCGTGGGCGAGCTCGCCGGCGATGTCACGCAAGTTGGCCACCTCCTCGCGGCATCGGTCGCAGTTGTCGAGGTGCCGCTCGTACGTCCAGCGGTCCTCGGGACCGAGGGCGTCGAGCGCGTAGGCAGCGGCCTGGTCGTGGATGTCGGGCTGGGCCATGCGTGATTCTTATTCGCAGAGCCCAGCCCGGTGGTTCATCAGTGGAGCTGCGCGCGGGCGAACCGCGCCCAGATGGGCGAGAAGTTGGGGTCGGTCTCGAGCGCCTGGCGGAACAGCCGCTTCGCCGCGGCCTTCCGTCCGAGACAGCTCTCGATCATCCCGCGGTGGAAGTACCGGTGCCCGTCCGGGAACCGGAGTGCCTGGTTGGAGTACCGGACGGCCTCACCGCACCGGCCGTTCCGGATAAGCGCCCACGAGAGGACCTCGCTCGCCTCGGTCCCCGGCCGCTTCGCGTAGCCGCGACGGGCGAGGGCAAGGGAGCCCGGCAGGTCGATCCCGTGCTCGAGCTGGAACATCGCCTTGTCGAGGTCGGTGTCGACGCCGTTCTCGGCCAGCCGCTGCTCCTGTCTGCGGACGACGTCGTACGCCTTCGCGGCCGCCTTCGGCCGGCCTGCTACGGCGTAGAGGTCTCCGAGCGAGGCTGCGAACTCCGGCGAGAAGCGGTTCGCGACCGCCTGGCGCTGGAGGGCGATTCCCCGCTCGAGGTTCCCGCGGGCGGCTTCCGTTTCGCCCCACGCCTCGAGCGCGAGCGGGTTGCCCGGCGAGACCGCGAGGGCCCGCCGGAAGTGGCTAGCCGCTGCGGCGAACCGCTTGTCGCCGCGATCGAGGCGCCCGAGCTCGACGTACGCCCAGGCGCGGGTTTCCGCGTCGACGGCCGCATCGAGAGCGAGCCGGATCGAGGTCCTGGCGGCATCGTTGTCGCCGAGCAGCGACTGTGCCTGCGCGACGCGCGCGTACGCGGCGATGCTCGGCTTGAGCGCCACCATCCGCTCGTAGGCGCGGAAGCCCTCGTCGAAGCGGCCGAGCTCGACGAGCGCGTCGCCCATGACGCCGTACGCGAGCGCCATGTCCTGAGACAGTCCCAGAACGCGTCTCGCGAGGGCGAGTCCCTCGCGGAAGTGGTGCCTCGTGTTGGCGAGCGAGGCGAGGCCGATCAGGGCCCGGACGTCGTTCGGATCCTGCGCCAGCGCCTGCCGCAGTGCCCGCTCGGATCGCGTGTAGTGGGTTGGCTCGCCCGTGCGCCGGGCGAGCGACTGCTCCTCGAGGCCCGTCCGGACGAGCTGGTTCGTCGGCGTCCTCGTCGTCTCCTCGCCGCCGACGCGCAGCGCGCCTCCGACGAGGAGAGCGGTGGCGGCAATCGCCGCCACCGCTGCTCCGGTCAGCGTCCGCCTGGTCACGGCTTCTGCTGTCCTTTCGTGTTGTCGAACCCGCTCGGCGGGTCGTTCTCGTACGGGAAGGACGTCAGGTTCGGGACGTCGTTTCCGTCGACGCCGTCACCGAGGAGGTCGCCGGCAGGATGGCCCTTCAGCTTTCCGGCCACGGCACGCTCGGCGATGTCGATCACGTCGTCGGTCAGCCGCCGCCCGTTCGGGAAGCCGGCCGTGTCACCGGCCAGCACGCCGAGCCGGTTGGGGCTCGCCGTCGGCGGGATGGAGAGGTTGACCCGCAGCATGTCGGCGAGCGTTGGCCCCGTGAAGTTCAGGCCGGGCACGCCGGTCAGCAGGACGGCGACGAGGTCGTCACGGTTCTGCTCCGGGACGCCGAGGCCGTACAGCTGGTTGATGACTGCCGCCAGGATCGGCGTCCGGTAGTACTGCTCGAACTGCGCGTCCTGGTGCGGGCTCAGGCGGTTCCACTTGTCCTTGAGGCGCGTGGGGATGATCACCTCGTTGATCAGCGGATTGCCGAGGCGCGAGACCTGGACCCACTGCTTCTGCTCGTGGAACCGGCGGATGCCGTTCTTGCGGAACTGGCGGATCTTCACGCGAGGCCGCTCGGTCGTCGCCCAGACGCCGACGGTGTGGTCGGAGTCGTCGAGCTGGGAGATCGGGATCTGGAGTGCGATCCCATGTACCGCGTAGCCGGCGAAGAAGTCCTTCCCGCCGCCCATGTTCCCGGTTCCCTTGCGGATCGCGACGAGATCGAAGATCGCGCCGATGTCCGCGAAGAAGGCATCCTCACGCTGGCCGGCGAACACCTTGCCGCCGCCGGCGAGGCTCGTCACCGCCGCGTCGGCCAGCTGCCGGTAGTTCGGCGTGGAGCGCGGGCCGATGTTGTTCGGCGGGGTCACTCCGCGTGCGACGACGGTCTCCCGCCCGTTCGTCACGCGCGTGACGGTGTAGTCCTGAACCGTGTTGCCGAGGAACAGGGTGTCCTCGCGGTTCCTGAAGCGGAACCGGTAGCTGACGTCGGCCTTGCCGTCGCCGGTCCGGTCGATCTTGATCGCGTACCGGGCCCGCTCGGAGAAGCGGTACCAGTTGGGGCCGGCGGCCGGATCCTCCGCGGGGATCCAGTTCGCGATCACGGTCAGGTGGTTCGGCGCGTCCAGGCTCCTGAACGCATAGAGGTCGGTCGTGTCGGCCGACGGATCCTCGGCGATCAGCGGCGCCTCGCGGTGGCTCGACGCCTGGCCGGCCTCGGGGGCCGGGCCTCTGACGGCGAGAACTGCTGCGGCGACCGCGATGCCGACGATCGCGAGTACGAGCGTGCGCATCGTTTGCGGCTCCTTTCGACTTGGGGTCGCGGCTGATTCGCCGCCCGCGGCCAACCGGTTCGGCGGAGTAGGGTGAGGCCATGCGGCGGCTCGGCGCCGTCTCGCTGCTCGTCCTCGCTGTCGCGGCTGCGGCCGCCGCTGCGCCGCCGAGCCCTGGGTGGCGGACGCTCGAGGAGCCGGTCTACGGCTGGCGCCTCCAGGCGCCCCGCTCGCTGCAGGCCGTCCAGTTCCAGGGGTTCAACCGCATCACCTGGTACGGCGTCGCGATCGCGAACTTTCCGGCCGCTCCTCCGTCCCTCTGGCCGCTCCAGGCGCCCAGGTTGCCGGCGGACGGCGTGCTGCTCCGCTTCTGGCATCAGGAGGCAGGGCCGCATCACCACCCGTCGGCGCGGGACGACGGCCTGCCGCTCTCACTCGGACGTTTCGCCCGCTATCCCGTCGGGCCGCGACCGAGGCCGCGCGTTCGGACCGTCCAGCTCGGCGGAACGGAGCTCGGCATCGCCGTCTGGACGGGCCCGCGCGCCTCGCGGCGCGATCGCGCCGCGGCCGCCGAGATCGTCCGTCGCTTCCGGCCGGCGAGGCTCGAGACCGGCGGTGTCACGAGGCCATGCGGGTTCTTCGTGCTCGACCGCGTCCACCGCTACGGCGCACGGGCGGTCAGGCGCTACGACGTGGCCGACCTGCCGGTGAGCGACTGTGTGGCCGCGAGGCCGTTCTATCTCGTCAAGGAGAACGGGAAGCTCTCCGCGCTGGGCTGGCCCCGCGACTCGGACGGCTACAAGCGGTGTGGGGTCCAGTTCGATCGCCAGAAGCGCGAGTTTTTCTGCCGGAACGGCGCGAGGTGGACTCGCTCCGGCCGCGTCGTGTCGGTGCCGCGCGGGTGGACCGGCGGCGGAGACCCGCTCGCCCGCTACTCCGTCGTCGTGGGCTACGACGGGCACGTGCTCGTCACGACGAGCTCGTACCGCTACCCGTAGCCGCGACTCTCGTGCCGCCGTCCGGTTCGGCTAGGGCGCGCCGACGACTTCGGCGAGCTGCCAGGCGCCGGGGACGCCCTTCAGCTCGTGCGTCCCGCGGTCGGTGAATTCGATGCCGGAGCCCGCCACCAGGTCGCGGACGGTGCTGGAGACGAGGATGCCACCGTCCGAGGCGGCACCCATCACACGGGCGGCGATGTGGACGGCGAGCCCGCGCAACGCCCCGTCGGCGAGCTCGACCTCGCCCGTGTGGACGCCGGCCCGGATCGTGATCCCGCGCTCGCCAAGGGCCTCCTGGAGGCGAACCGCGCACGTGACGGCGCGTGCGGGGCCGTCGAACGTCGCGAGGAAGCCGTCTCCGGTCCGGTCGACCTCGCGTCCGCGGTAATCCCTGAGGTGTTCTCGGACGACCTCGTCGTGCTCGCGGACGAGCCGGCCCCAGGCGGCGTCGCCCCGCTCGGCCACGAGGGTCGTCGAGCCCACGATGTCCGTGAAGAGAACCGTGGCGAGCTGGCGGTTGAGGACCGGCCGCGACCGGACCCCGGTCAGGAACTCCTCGACCTCGTCCAGGAGCGGGGTGAAGTCGCCGGCGCCGAAGGGAAACGTGTCCGCCCCGGGCAGCTCCACGTAGCGTGCGCCGGGAATGTGCTCGGCGACGTAGCGGCCGAACGGCGGCCGGTAGTGGCGTGCGCCTGCGCGCTGGAGGACGAGCGTCGGCACCCGAATCGTCGGGAGGATCGAACGCACGTCGATGTTCGTCACCCACCGGTACATCGCCGTCGCGGCTCCTCTCGGCATGCCGAGCCGCTGGTAGCGGACGAACCAGCGGGTGAAGGCGGGGTCGTTCGCCACCGACGGCGCGGTCAGGCCGAGGATCTCGCTCGTGACGCCCCAATTCTGCTCGTAGCGGTCGACGAGCTTCTCCCAGGTGGCATCCGGCATTCCGATCTCGTAGTCATCGGCCCGGCGCCAGCGCGCAAAGGTGTTCACGAGCACGAGCGCAGGCACACGGTCGGGGTGCGAGGCGGCGAACATCATCGCCATGGGGCCGCCCTCGGCGTCGCCGAGCAGCGCGGCCTGGTCCATTCCGGCGGCGTCCATCACCGTGCGCACGTCGTCCATCCACTCCTCCAGCCGCGGAAGCGAGCCGAGCGGCACCGGGTCGGATACGCCGGCCCCTCGCTTGTCGAAGGCGAGCACGCGCGCGAACGACCCGAGGCGGTTCAGATACGCCTCCATCCGCGGCTCCTCCCACATCACGTCGACGTTGCTGGCCCAGCTCGTGACGAACACGAGGTTCGTCGAGCCTGACCCGAAAAGCTGGTACGCGACGTAGCCGCCTTCCGAAGGCGCGTAGGTGGTGACCGGGACTGTCACGGGCCTATCTTCGTACCAGCTTCGCCGCGGAGAGCCGGCGCGACGCCGTCCAGCGACGTGATGATCGCCTCGCCGCCCGATCGCGCCATCGCGATCGCGGCCTCGACCTTCGGCCGCATCGACCCCTCGGCGAGGTCGATCAGCAGCTTCTCGGCCTGGTCCGGGCTGAGCTCGCGGATCTCCTCCTCCCCCGGCGTGCCGAACCAGCGCTTCACAGCCGGGACGTCGGTGAGGATCAGCAGCCGCTCGGCGCCGAGCGCGGCCGCGAGGACTGCCGAGGCGCGGTCCTTGTCGATCACGGCGTCGACCCCCTGGAGCCTGTCCCCACGGCGGACGACGGGGATGCCGCCGCCGCCGCAGGCCACCGGAACCGCGCCGGCCGCGAGCAGCGCCTCGATCTGCTCGAGCTCGACGACCTCGAGCGGGGTGGGGGAGGGGACCGCGCGACGCCAGCCGCGGCCGAGCTCCTCGACGAGTCGCCAGCCGCGCTCGGCCTCGAACGTGCGCGCCTGATCGCTCGAGTAGAACGGCCCGATCGGCTTCGTCGGCCGCTCGAAGGCAGGGTCGTCCTCCGCGACGACGACGTGCGTGAGCAGGCAGGAGACCGGCCGGTCGGCCTCGGGTCCCAGCTCCGTCTCGATCAGCGAGCCGATCTCGGCCTGCGTCTGCGCGACCGCGAGGTAGAGCGGCAGCGGCGGAACCTCGTCCGCGGCCCGCTCCTGGCGCAGCAGCTCATTGCCGACCTGCGGGCCGTTTCCGTGCGTGATCACGAGCTGGCCTTCCCGGAGGAGCGGCCGGAGCGCCTCGGCGGTCTCACGGAGCCGCGCCGACTGCTCTGCAGCCGTGCCGCGGTCGCCCGCGCGGATCAGCGCGTTGCCGCCGAGCGCGACGACGGTCGTCAAGCGACGGCGGCTTCTGCGTTCCCGGTGAGGAGGCCGCGCTCGGCGAGCAGGCCGGCGAGCGTCGGCTCGCCGAGCTCCTGGAGGCTGTAGGTGACCCGCAGCGCCGGCTTGTCGATGTCGATCACTCGCCTCAGGTCGATCGGCGTTCCGATGAGGACGACGTCCGCGTCGGAGCGGGCGATCGTCTCCTTCAGCTCGTCCATCTGCTGCCGGCCGTAGCCCATGGCCGGGAGCAGCTCGGTGACGTGCGGGTACTCCTCGAGCGTCTTCGCGATCGAGCCGACAGCGAAGGGTCGTGGATCGACGAGCTCGGCGGCGTTGTTCGCCTTCGCTGCGAGGACCGCGGCACCGTATGCCATCTCCCCGTGTGTCAAGGTCGGGCCGTCCTCGATCGCGAGGACGCGCTTGCCGGCGATCGTCTCGCCGTTCTCCTCGACGAGGTACGGCGAGGCGGCGCGGACGATCTTCGCGTCGGGATTCACCTTGCGAATCGAATCGAGCACCGCCGCGACACCTTCGGGCGTGGCGGTATCGACCTTGTTCACGACGCAGACGTCCGCCATGCGGAGGTTCGTCTCGCCGGGGTGGTACCGAAGCTCGTGGCCGGCGCGGTGCGGATCGACGACGACGACGTGGAGGTTCGGCTTCACGAACGGCGTGTCGTTGTTGCCGCCGTCCCAGAGGATCACGTCCGCTTCCTGCTCGGCCTGGTCGAGGATCGCGGCGTAGTCGATGCCCGCGAAGACGATGTTGCCCTCGGCGATGTGCGGCTCGTACTCCTCGCGCTCCTCGATCGTCGCCTCGGCGGCGTCGAGGTCGGCATAGTCGGCGAAGCGCTGGACGGCCTGCTTCGTCAGGTCGCCGTACGGCATCGGGTGCCGGAGCACCGCGACCCGCTTCCCGGCGTCGCGCAGCACCTTCGCGATGTGGCGGGTCGTCTGACTCTTGCCGGATCCGGTGCGGACAGCGCAGACGGCGACCGCCGGCTTGGACGAGGTCAGCATCGTCTGCGTCGGCGAGAGCAGCGTGTACGTCGCCCCGGCCGCCATCGCGCGGGAGCCGATGTGCATGACGTGCTCGTGCGTGACGTCGGAGTACGAGAAGACGACCTCGTCGACGTCCTGCTCCCCGATCAGCTCCTCGAGCCGGGACTCGGGGTGAATCGGGATCCCGGCCGGGTAGAGGTGGCCGGCCAGCTCGGCCGGATACCTGCGTCCCTCGATGTTCGGGATCTGCGTCGCGGTGAAGGCGACGACCTCGTACTCCTCGCGCCCGCGGTAGACGACGTTGAAGTTGTGGAAGTCGCGGCCCGCGGCGCCGACGATCACGACTCGTCTTCGATCCATGAATAGAGACTATTCAGTTTCCAGGACGACGCTCGGCGTTAGAGTCGCGTCGATGGCCCGATTTGCCGACGCCCTCAACGAGCAGATCGCGTACGAGTACGGCGCGTCGCAGCAGTACATCGCGATCGCCGTCCACTACGACGCGGAGTCGCTGCCCCAGCTCGCCGCGCACTTCTACCGCCAGGCGGTCGAGGAGCGGAACCACGCGATGATGATGGTGCAGTTCCTCCTGGACGCCGACGAGACGGTCCGCATCCCGGGCGTCGAGGCGCCGCAGACGGACTTCTCGGACGCGCGAGCGCCCGTCGCTCTCGCGCTCGAGCAGGAGAAGCGCGTGACCGACCAGATCGTCGCGCTCGTCGAGTTCGCCCGGCAGGAGGGGCAGCTCGTCGGCGAGCAGTTCCTCCACTGGTTCCTCCAGGAGCAGCGCGAGGAGGTCTCGTCGATGTCCCACCTCCTCGCGACCGTCGAGCGGGCGGGTGACAACCTGTTGCTCGTCGAGGAGATCCTCGCGCGGACCGGTCACGATGAGAACCCGCTGGAGGCAGGCGCTCCGCCGGCTGCGGGCGGCGCGCTCTAGACGTCCTCACGGGGTGCCATCAGCTCCCAGCCGTCCCAGTACTTGACGAGCGTCGGCTCGGACTCGCCGGCGGGCCACAGCTGAATCCGCCAGCGCTCTCGGCCTTCGATCTCCCCGATCCCTGCGACGAACTGCCGCCCGGAGACGCGCGCCCGATAGAGCCCGGGCGGAATCGAGGTCTCGTGGAGCGCGCCCCCGCCCGAGGCCTGGAAGACGAGCGTTCCCGAAGGGACCGGCAGCGGCGCCTCGGCGACGTGGTCCCAGTCGTCGGCGTCCAAGGGGGGCGGATCGTCGAAGAGCTCGACGCGCGCCGGGGCGTTCCCGTTGTACTGGCTCGGCGTCAGGACGTTCAGTAGCCCGCCGTCATAGCCGAGGAAGCGACGCGACTCGTGCGCGTCGTCGAGGGAGCGGAGCAGCGAGTTGTCGTCCTCCGTCTGGGGCATCGTCGGATCCGGCCCGCCCGAGTCGCAGACGTAGATCTGCCCGTAGTCGGACTCCACGACGAGTTCCCGGACGAGCACACAGCCCACCCGCTCACGGTAGGCCTAGACGCGGGTTGCGGCTACCCCCGAAAGGAACTCGCGGACGGCGTCGACGAGGGGCTGCCGGTCGGCCGTGAACGGCGTGTGGTCGGCGCCCGGCAGCTCGACGAACTGCGCACCGGGGATGCGCTCCGCGAGGAAGCGGCCGGCCGCGATGTCCACGACCTTGTCGCCCGTCCGATGGAGGATCAGCGTCGGCACGTGGATCTGGTCCAGGAGGCCGCACACGTCGATCTCCATGTTGATGCGCTGGAAGGCGGCGAACGTCTCCGGCGGCGCGCTCTCCCGGAAGTAGGAGGCCCAGTCGCGCGCCACGTCCTCGCCGGCCGACGCGAGGCTCGGCGCGTAGAGGCTCATCACGTCGACGCCGTGCTCGAGGCTCCCCCAGCGCTGCATGTCGTGCGTGATCTGCGCGCAGTACTCCTCCTCGGTCGGGCCGTACGGATGCTCGTCCGACCGGAGCGACCGGGCGGAGGTGCCGAAGAGGATCAGCGCAGCCACGCGGTCGGGGTGCCTCGACGCGAACAGGATGTTCGCCGGCCCGCCCGCGTCGACCCCGAAGAGCGCGGCGCGCTCGGAGCCGGCGGCGTCCATCACGGCCAGGACGTCCTCGACGATCGTCTCGATCGTCGGCAGCTCGCGCACGCGGTCGGACATCCCGGTGCCGCGCTTGTCCAGATGGATCACCCGCGTGAACTCGCCGAGCGCGCGCAGGAACTCGCCGCGCCCGGGCAGGCCCCAGCTCAGCTCGACGTGGGAGATGAAGCCCGGCATGTAGACGAGGTCGAGCGGCCCGTCGCCGATCACCTGGTAGGCGATGTTCACCTCGCCGCTCTGCGCGTACTGCGTCTCGGGCATGTCCATGCCTATGTTGTAACCGGGTCGGGGGGCACGGCGCTGGAACTGATTGCGCCGGGTACCCGAGCCTCACCGCGAGTTTCTCCCTCTAGCCTGACCGCCGGATGGATTTCTTCGTCTACAGCCGAGACGCTCAAGGCACCGAGGCGCTGCGCGATGACGAGGCACTCCTCGAGGAGCACTGGTCGTACATGGATCGGTTCACGGAGGCGATGATCGCGCGCGGGCCGACGCTGGCTCCCGATCGTGAGACGCCGACCGGGAGCCTGCACGTGCTCGGCCTTCCGAGCCCGGCGGCAGCAAGCGAGTTCGTCGAGCGCGAACCGAACAACCGTGCGGGCGTCTACGCCGAGCATCGGATCTGGGCATTCGACAACCTGCTCGGGCGCACGATGTGGGAGTTCACCGGCCAAGCCGGGGAGCATCGCTTCCTGATCATCGCGCACTCGGGCGGCGCCGCGGCAATACCCGTCGCGACGGTGCCGATTCCGCCGGAGCTCCGGGGGCGGCTGATCCTCTACGGCACGCTGGCGGAGCCCGCGAGCGGCGAGGTGACCGGCGTCGCCGTCGCGCTGCAGGCTCCCGGCAAGGACGCGGTCATGGCGCTCTTGCGCGATGGCGGGATGCGCCTCGACGAGTTCCCCGTCGTGGAGGTGCACGACTGGGAGTTCGGCGGCCGCCGCTGACACCGAGGCCGTCTTCGAAACCGTCTAGGGCAGCTGCTCGCGGAGGGACTCCGCGAACGCCTCCATCTCGAGCTCCTCGCCGGTGACGTCGGCGAGCAGCTCGTCGGCGTTCATGCGGTGGCCCTCGCCCCAGAGCTCGCGGAGCATGCTCCCGGCCTCGCGGCTCGCGAACCAGTCCGAGCCGAAGCGCTCGCGGAAGTGGTTGCGCAGCTGCGCCTGGAGCGCCCACGAGCGCAGGTAGCCGGTGACGTAGAAGCTCGGATCGATGTCGCCGAGGTAGTCCGTCGGGCTCGGCTCGATCTTGAGCGAGTCGCCGAGGATCTCGACGTACCGCGAGGACATCCGCTTCTCGTCCAGCTCGGTCGCCGCGTGGAACTCGAGCTCGTAGAGGAGCTTCCCGCAGTAGCGCCGGAGCAGGTACAGCGAGCCCGTCGCGGCCTCGGCGGCGAACTCGTCGGGCCGAGGGAAGTCGAGCCGGCGCGCCAGCCAGCCCGGCTCGAGCAGGAAGTGCTCCATCAGCGTCGCCCAGGCCTCCGTGACCGAGACGTCGCCGAGCCTCCGCGCCTCGACGGGCAGGTCCGGGTTCACGTGTGCGTAGTGCTCGGTGTGGCCGGCCTCGTGGAAGAGCGCGCGCCAGTCGTCGGCGCCGCCCATCGGCTGGATCACGAGGACGACCCGGCCCGGCACCTCGATCGGTGCGCAGAACGCGCGCGGGCTCTTCTTCGGCCGCTGCTCGATGTCGAGCTCGACGTTCTGCTGCGAGCGAAGGTCGATGCCGAGATCGGCGAGGGATACCTCGAGCGCCGGCAGCATCTTGTCCGCCGGGAAGGCCTCGTCCCACCCCGGCGCGCGGAACACCCGCGCGACGTCCCACCGCCGGGCCTCCGAGAGTCCCACGCCTGCGCGCGTCCGGAAGAGCTTGTCCGCCTCACGTTCGTAGAGCGCCTCCGTCGATTCGAGGACGGCTCGGCACTGGTCCGCGAGCTCGTCGAGCCTGAAGCCGAAGCGCCGGTAGAGCTCCGCATAGGTCGGCGAGCCGAGCCGCGGTACGGCGGCCGTCAGCGTCGCGACCCCGTCGACGTGGATCGGGTTGATGTGCTCCTCGGTGAGGCCGTTGCGCGCCTCCTCGAGCCGCCGGCGCCGCTCGCGATCCTCCTCGTTCGCGATCGTCGGCCGGATCATCCGGTAGCCGATCTTCTCGCCGTCGACCTCCGTCTCGAGCGTCGCCTCGAGGGTCGCGCTCTTCTCGGCGTGCTCCCGCGTCAGCTCCGCGAGGTAGTTCTCGGACGCGAAGCGCCAGAGCTCGGAGATGCCGGCGTCGCCCTCCGAGGCCGCCTCGCCGAGCGCCTGCGCCTGCTCGAGCTGGGAGAGGTCGGGGTACTTGTCGTAGAGCGGCTTGAGGTCGAGCGTGTCCTTGAGGCCCGCGTAGTGGAGGTAGTACTCCTGGTCGAGCTCGGCGATGAAGCGGTCGATGCGCTCGCGGTAGGTGTCCAGCTCACGGCTGGTCGGAGGGGCGCTGGCCACCGCCGTAGGATAGTCGCGTGCGCCAGATCTCCGTCCGCACCGAGAGGCGCACGCAGTTGCTCGAGATCACGCGCGAAGTCGAGGCGGCGCTCGACGGCGTCGAAGCTTCGGCGGCGCTGATCTTCGTCCCCCACACAACCGCCGGAGTGACGATCAACGAGCACGCCGACCCCGCCGTCGCGCGCGACTTCGAGCGGGCGCTCGAGCGGATGGTCGGCGACGAGTGGGGCTGGGAACACGTCGAGGCAGGGGAGGAGAACGCCCCGTCGCACATCCGCGCGGCGTTGATGAGCCCGCAGGTGGTCGTACCTGTCCAGGACGGGCGACTTGCGCTCGGCACCTGGCAGGGCATCTTCTTCTGCGAGTTCGACGGTCCGCGCGACCGGAAGGTCCTGGTTACGCCGCTCACGTGATCGAGGTCGAGAACCTCAGCAAGCGGTTCGGGAAGACGCAGGCCGTCGCGGGGCTGAGCTTCCGTGTCGAGCCCGGGACGATCACCGGGTTTCTCGGCCCGAACGGCGCGGGCAAGTCGACGACGCTCCGCTCGGTCCTCGGGCTCGTCCATCCGGATGCGGGCCGGGCCGAGGTGCTCGGCGTGCCGTACCGCCGGCTCGACCGGCCGCTCCACCAGGTGGGTGCCGTCCTCGAGGCGAGCGAGGTGCATCCGGGCCGGACCGGCCGCAACCACCTGCGGGTGCTCGCGGCGGCGGCGGGCCTGCCCAAGTCGCGTGTCGAGGAGGTCCTGGGGCTCGTCGAGCTCTCCGCGAGCGCGAAGCGCCGCGTCAAGGGCTACTCGCTGGGGATGCGCCAGCGGCTGGGGCTCGCCGCGGCGCTGCTCGGGGATCCCGAGGTGCTGGTCCTGGACGAGCCGGCGAACGGGCTCGACCCGGCTGGCATCCGCTGGCTACGCGATCTGCTCCGCTCGCTGGCAGGTCAGGG
>Ga0081538_10004032_pt1 | contig 13663 bp, 8 predicted proteins | sample TabmetS5T2R1_FD_71022 | JGI IMG/M metagenome (GOLD analysis project Ga0081538, IMG submission 71022) | Tabebuia heterophylla rhizosphere microbial communities from the University of Puerto Rico - S5T2R1 | ecosystem: Host-associated > Plants > Roots > Rhizosphere ...
GCTCTGACCGTAGGCTTCACGGGACCGCCCGGCGTCGGGAAGAGTAGCGTCATCGCGAAGCTCATAGAGCTCTACAGGCAGGAAGACAGGCGGGTCGGGGTGGTCTCTGTCGACCCTTCGAGTCCCTTCTCGAAGGGTGCTATTCTTGGTGACCGCATAAGGCTCTCCGATCACTTCCTCGACTCCGGTGTGTTCATCCGCTCGATGGGTAGCCGCGGGCACCTTGGCGGGCTCGCAGGCGGCTCGAGACTCGCCGCCATCGCGATGGAGGCTTGTGGCTACGACGTGATCCTCTACGAGACCGTCGGGGTTGGGCAGGGTGAGGTCGAGGTCGCCTCGGCCGCGGACACGGTGGTGCTCTGCCTGCAGCCGGGAACGGGTGACTCGGTGCAGGCGCTCAAGGCCGGGGTCATGGAGATAGCCGACATCTTCTGCATCAACAAGTCGGACAATCCGCAGGCCAAGAACGCCGCCTCAGAGGTGCGTTCCATACTGGAGATCGGACACGAGCTCGACCCCGACCCGTGGTTCCCGCCCATCGTGATGACCCGCGGCGATACGGGCGAAGGCGTACAGGAACTCAAAGACACCGTAGCGAAGCACCGTCGGTTCCTCGAACAGGACGGCAGGCTCGGAAAGAGGCGGCGGGCCGCCCTGAGAGACTTCGTCATCTCGTGGGCCACGAACCGCCTGGAGAAAGAGATGCACGAGCGCCTTGCCCGCGAGGATACGGGGCTCGTGGAGAAGGTCTACAACAGGGAACTCGACCCCATCTCGGCCTCGGATCGCATCTTCGAGGATGTCTAGCGCCCCTGCGTGTTTGCTGGAAGCAGTCGCTCGATGACTACGACGTCGCGCCACACGCCGTCGAGCCTGGCGTGTTTCTCGTGGACTCCCACCTCCCGGAAGCCCAAGGAGAGCAGCAGCTTCCGGCTCGGCTCGTTCTCCACGAAGACCCGCGCGACGAGTTTCCAGAAGCCAGCCTCCTCCGCCGCCCGCATGAGGGCCTTCATCGCAAGCGTGCCCGCCCCACGGCCCCTTGCCTCGCCGGCGGTGTATACGGAGAACTCGGCCACGCCGGAGTAGCATGCGCGGGGGCTGTAGGCCGTGGTGTTGGCGAAGGAGATCACCCGTCCTTCTTCCTCCACTACCACGACAGGGTGGGTTCCATCGAACCAGGCCCGTATCTCCCGTGCCGCTCGCGGGCTGGTCTCGAACGTCGCGATGCGCTCCTCGATGCCTTCGTTGTAGATGCGGACTATGGCCTCCGCGTCTTCCGGGCTCGCTGCTCTAGACTGTAGGATCGTATCCTCACCTCGATTCTTCCGGATAGCCCCTACCACGTGAGATCTACCACCACAGGCAGCGCCCTGCGGCGCCAACTCTCCAGACTTCCAGGATTGCGCTCGTACTTCTCGACCAGCAACCGCCGCGCCAGCTCGTCCTCCTCCGTGTCTCTTGCCCCGCGGGCCAGCCCGGCGAAACATCCGTCTGCGATACGGACCGTGACCTTCGGGTTTCGGCGGAGGTTCTTCACCCAGTCCGAGCGGTCACCGCCTCCGGAGAGCATGTAGAGGGTATGCGTTTCCGGCAGTAGAGCGAACCAGATCTCGATCTCGTGCGGCCTCCCCGTTACCCTCCCCGTCGTCGTCAGGTAGCAAAAGCTCTCTTCGGCGAGGGCACGAAGATCAAGCATAGGCTACAGGTCTCAGGCTACAGGTCTGGGGCCGCAGGCTGTAGATCCGTTCGGAAAGCAGCCGTACCGTGAGAGACCCTCACCTGAAGCCTTATGCCTGAAACCTGATGCCTTCATTGGCGCAGCTCGACGCGACGGATCTTGCCGCTCGTCGTCTTGGGTAGGTCGTCGATGAACTCTATGCTGCGCGGGTACTTGTACGGGGCCGTGTTCTCCTTGCAGTAGTCCTGGATCTCCTGCGCCAGCTCCTCCGAGGGCTCGTAGTCTTCGCCAACGACTACGAACGCCTTGACGATGCTCCCCCTGTCCTCGTCGGGCAGAGGCACGACGGCGCTCTCGACTACCGCGGGATGCTCGATAAGGATGCTCTCCACCTCGAAGGGTCCGATGCGGTAACCGGCAGAGAGGATCACGTCGTCCGAACGGCCCACGAACCAGAGGTAGCCATCCGCGTCCCTGTAAGCCCTGTCACCGGTCAAGTAGGCGCCGTTACGAAAGACCGACTCGGTCGCATCTGGCTGCTCCCAGTACTCTTCCAACAACGCGGGTATGCGCCCGAAGAGGGCTACATCGCCAGGCTCATCAGGCTGGCACTCGTTGCCTTCGGGGTCGATGATCCTCACGTCGCAGCCGGGAGACGGTTTGCCCATCGAGCCCGGTCGCAAGTCGAGCCCGGGATAGTTGCCGACGAGCAGGGTGTTCTCGGTCTGCCCGTAACCGTCGTAGATCGTCAGGCCGTGAAGCTCTTTCCACCGCTCGATGACCGCCGGGTTGAGCGGTTCTCCGGCGGAGACGGCGTGGCGGATGGAGGCGAGGTTCGCGCGTTCTAGTTCCGGGGTCTTGGCGAGGAGCCGGTATTCGGTCGGGGCCTGGCAGAGGACAGAGATGTCGTAGAGTTCCATCAGCTCCAGGCGTTCGGCAGGGTCGAAACCGCCCTCGTGGAAGAAGATCTCCGTCCCCTGGCTCCACGGCCCCAGAAATATGTTCCAGATGCTCTTGGCCCAGCCCGTGCCCGAGGTGCACCACAGCCTGTCGCCCTCCCTGAGGTCGAGCCAGTACCTGGCCTGCATCCACGCGGCGTGCGTGTAGCCGTGGGTGTGCAGGGCGCCCTTGGGATTCTTCGTCGTCCCCGAGGTGTAGAGGATGAAAGCGCCCTCATTCGCCGCTGTGTCCTCGGCCGTGAAGTCCTCAGAGGCCCCTTCCATCAAGGCCTCGTAGGATTCCCAGCCGTCGCGCTCTTCACCCAGAGAGATGAAGTGTTCCAGACCCGGGGCGTCCGCGCGCATCTTCTCGACCGCTTCGATGCCTTCGGGGCCCGAGATCATGGCCACAGAGCCGGAGTGCTCGGCCCTGAACTTCAGGTCGCCGGCCCTGAGCTGCGGGGCGCACGGGATGGTAATGGCCCCCAGCTTCAAGAGGCCCGTCAGGATTACATGCCACTCAGGCACCTTGCCGAGTAGGACCATCACCCTGTCGCCGCGCCCCACGCCCAACGCTCTCGCCGCGTTGGCGAACCTGTTCGAGAGTACGGAGAACTGGGCGAAGTCGAGGCGGCGTTCCTCGCCGCTCGTTCCCAGCCAGACCATGGCTGCCCGGTCCTGTGCGGCCCACCGGTCGACCACATCACGCCCGAAGTTGAACCTCTCAGGCGTCTCCCAGTCGAAATCTGCGTAGGTCCTCTCGTAATCGCCGATGTTGGCCACAATCGACCACCTTTCCCCAAAGGTCGCTTTCCGGAACCGCATTGTACTAAAGCGATTCAACGGGGTAATAGCCTACTGCGAATCGTCCAACCACCTCCTTGGCAAACGAAGAGCCGACAATCTGAAATGCTGACTTGCTCCTATCCGTCTGCGACCGCTGACTCCGCGGCGGTATTGCCAAAGACGAGAGCAGAGGCGAGGCCGCTCGTGTATCCGCCGGCGGAGACCCCGCCGACCTCGACCCCCGCGGCGTAGAGGCCCGGGATGGGCCTTTCGTCCGTCCCGCGCAGTACCCTGCATCCCGTGTCGACGGCGAGCCCGCCAACCGTGTGCGTTATGGATGGCGCAACCTTTACGGCCACAAAGGGAGGAACGCGCAATGGCCAGGCCTGGCCACTCCTCGGGGGGGAGGGATCTTCACCGGCGGCGACGGCTGCGTTATACCCTTTCAGGGTGCGGAGGAAGGTATCGCGGGGCACGCCGCGTTCGGCGAGCCTGTCCGCAAGCTCCGTGAGGTTCGCAGCTTCGATGACTGTTCCGCCCGTGCTCCTTGCCGTCTCGACCATCTCTCTCGCGGTCCGCTCCCGCACGCGGCCTTCGAGTCCTCTGGCGTCGAGGACATACCAGGCGTAGAGTCCAGTCTGGTGCGCCGTGGCCCGTGTCAGGGCCGTCTCGGACCAGTCCGCGCCCTCGTCGGCGTAGCGTTCGCCGCCGGCGTTGACGGCCACGGCGTAGCGGCCGTAGAGCTGGGAGACCTCCACGAACCGTTCAGGAGGAAAATCGGCCGGGGGGGCGGGCAGGTTGCGGCCGTAGAACTCGTCGAGACCGGCGCTCGCGAGAGCGCCCTTCCGCAGCGCCGCCCGAAAACCGTCACCCGTACTCCTCGGATGCGCCCGGACCCGCATCCTTCCGGGCCCCCCGATAATGTGGCGCCCGACCAGTTCGGGGTCGGCGGCGAAGCCGCCAGAGGCGAGGATCACGGCGTCGCCTTCATACTCCCTCTCGCACCGGTCCAGCACACCGGTTACGCGCCCCGCCGGGTCCTCCACTAGCGTCTCCAACGCGCTGTCCGCGATTATCTCGCCTCCTGCGGCCTCTATGCGATCGACGAGTGCCGAGACAGTTCGTTCGGGGTCGAAGCGGGCACCGAAGGTTAGGGGATTGCCTGTCTCGCGCGCGAGGAGCGCGCCTCCACTATGCTCCAGCCAGGTCAGCCCGGACTCGAGGCGCTCGAGGATGAGCCTCTGCAGGGAGGCGTCCCCGCCGGGCGCCTCCCTGCGGTATGTAGGCAGGTCAACATACGACCAGATATAGCCGCTGGAGTACACGAAGGATCCGCCGAGGCTCTCACCCTTCTCGAGTAAGGTTATCTGCGCGCCGAGTTCAGTGGCCCTCAGGGCGGCTGTCAGGCCGGCTAGCCCGCCGCCGGCGATGACGACGCGCACCGGTGCTACCCTAGGTCAGGGAGAACGTAGACTTGTGCTCCACGTACTCCACACTCACGCCCTCTGGCCCGCGAACGAAGACGGCGAGGGTGTTCGGGCCCTCTACGAAATCCTGCACCTCCAGCCCCCGCTCCTCGGCCTCCCTGCGGTGGTCCACCGCCGAATCTACGAGGCAACCGACATGGAAGAGCATGCCTCCTCCGTTTGCATCGGGCGACGAGCCGGTAAGACCCATGCTGTACTCCCCCGCTTTCACGGTGGTGGCGTCGTCTCCTGGGGCGAAGCCCATCTCGACGAAGGTGCGCGCGGACTCCTCGGGGGATCCCGACCGCAGGACGAAGCCATCGAGATCGTAGTCCGCGAACTCCCCTTCACCGGGAACCAGGGCGAGCGGGAGCCCTTCAGGACCCGTGAAAGAGTACCCTCCGTCGCGCGGTTCGGCCCCGGCTTCCCGCGGGAGTCTCGCTGCGGCACCCTCCGGGTTAGCCACGCGTATGGTTATGCGTTCGATCTCCCCTGGAGAAGGCGTCGTACCCTGCGGGGCGTCGAACAGGGTAAGTTTGCCGAGCCTGCCACCGGCCCCCACCAGGGTGTAACGCTCCGTGTGGTCCACGACGTGGAATCCGAGGTGCGTGGTCAGAAATTTGGCGGCAACATCCCTGTTGCCCATATAGAGTGCTATGTGATCCAACCTTTTTACCTTCATGGATTCTCCTCTTGATGTGCTCTACACCGAGAAGATAGCATGCAGCGCGTAATCTAGTAGATCGCTTCTGGTTGAATGTACGTAGCGTTCGCCGCAGTGGATTCCCGCTTTCGCGGGAATGACGGGAGATGAATTGTCGTCTCAGTCGCAACCTAGTAGTGGCGCCTTTTCTACGAAGCGCGCGTTTCGTCCCTGGAAGCCTTAAACTATGGTCGTTTGTCCTCCAGACAGAGGAGTCGCATTGGAACGCACGGTAATCCTCGGGGCGGCGCGCACACCCTTCGGCAGGTTCGGCGGCGCGCTGTCTACCCTGACCGCTCCGGAGCTCGGTGGGGCGGCGATCAGGGACGCCATAGACCGCTCCGGCATCGAAGACGAAGACCTGCAGCACTCCATCTTCGGTATCGTGGTGCAGGCCGGGGTAGGGCAGATCCCATCCCGCCAGGCCAACTTCCACGCGGGTCTCCCTTTCTCCCTGACGACAGAGACGCTCAACCAGGTGTGCGCCTCCGGACTGCGGAGCGCGACGCTCGCGGAGACCCTGATCCGTGCCGGAGATTACGACGTGATCCTGGCCGGCGGTATGGAGAGCATGTCGAACGCCCCTTACCTGTTGCCGAAGGCCCGCTTTGGCGCGCGTATGGGCGACATGCCAGCGCTCGACGCCATGATGCACGACGGCCTGCTCGACGCCTTCGAGCACGTGAACATGGTCCGTTTCGGCACCGAAGGAGCCAAAAGGTTCGATATCTCCCGCGAAGAGCAGGACGAGTGGGCGCTCAGAAGCCACCAGAGAGCCACGGCCGCGACCGACGAAGGGCGGCTTCCCGAAGAGATCGTCGGCGTCAAAGTCCCCGGCAAGAAGGGGCAGATGGACTACGTTGAAGCCGACGAGCCGATCCGGCGCGACACCACCCTGGAGAAGCTGGCGTCTCTTGCGCCCATTGACGAAGGCGGCACCGTGACCGCGGGCAACGCCCCCGGCGTCACGGACGGCGCCGGCGCCCTCGTGCTCTCGGGCGAGCGCTTCGCCGAAAGACGTGGCCTCGAACCGCTCGGTTCCATCGTGACGCACGCCAAAGTAGCCGAAGAACCGCCCAACCTGCTCACCGTTCCGGGCAACGCGGGCAAGCTCGCGCTCGAGAAAGCAGGTTGGAACGCGGACGACCTGGACCTGGTCGAGATAAACGAGGCCTTCGCCGGCGTCGCGATCCACTCCACGCGCGTACTCGGCGTGGACCCCGACATCGTCAACGTCAACGGCGGCGCCCTGGCTCTCGGCCACCCCATAGGCGCCTCAGGCGCGCGCATCCTGATGACGCTCCTCTACGAGCTGCGGCGCAGAGGAGGCGGCAAAGGCCTCGCGGGTATCTGCTCCGGCGGCGGTCAGGGCGACGCCGTGCTTGTGGAAGTATGAGCGGCGAAAGAGATCTGAACGAAAGGAGCAATGTGCTTCCGCACGGCGACACTTCGCCTCAGATCGCACGTTCCGCCTGGGTCGCGCCGGGAGCTTTCGTCATCGGGGACGTCCACCTGGGTGAAGAATCGAGCGTCTGGTACGGGGCCGTGTTGCGTGGCGACACGGAGCCCATCCGTATCGGGGCCAGGTCCAACGTCCAGGACGGCTGCATCCTCCACGCCGACCCCGGCTATCCCGCGGTCGTCGGCGAGGGATGCGTCCTCGGCCACAACGCGGTCGTGCACGGGTGCGAGATCGAGGACCATTGCCTCGTAGGGATGGGCGCCACGATCCTAAACGGAGCGAAGATCGGTGAGGGCTCCATCGTCGCCGCCGGCGCCGTCGTCCCCGAGGGCCGCGAGTTTCCGCCCCACAGTCTCATCGTCGGTCTTCCCGCCAAACGCGTGGGCGACGTGAGCGAGGAACTGGCTGCGGATATAGCCCGTGGCGCGAGCGAGTACGTCGAGCGCGCCAGAGCGCACCGGGAGTCGTTGGGAAGTGGGGCCTAGGATCGGGCGGTGGCTTTTGCCTCCTCCGGTGGGGTTTCTGGGGTCGTTATGAGGTTCCGGATCTCCCGCAGCGCGACCGAGAGGGTGGAGAGGTCGAAGGTGCCGCTGGAGTTTATATCGGTGAGAACCTGCAGGGTGCGCTCGGCGGGTCCTTTGTTGGCTTCGACCCATTCTTCTATGCGTTCGTCGACGGGTTTGTCGTCCGGGGTGTCGGTCAGCACCTCCGCGGCGAGGGCGGCCTGCTGGTTGTAGATGTCGTCACGCAGTGCAGAGCGCGCGAGCGTGCGCCAGCGGTTATCACGGGGGAGCGCCTCGATGTGCCGGCGCAACCAGTGGAGCCTCAGCCTGTCGCCCAGGATGAAGTAGACGGCCGCGGTCGTATCCAGTGACTCACCCGTGGAGTTGGCCACGTCGGTGATATCCAGCGCGGAGAACATCGGGCCCAGGTTCGCGGCTCGCTTTGCCAGATCCGGCGGCACGTTCGCGTCGATCATGCGCTGGGCGGCGTTCTCCACCGCTTCGCGGTCGCCGTCTAGCAGGATCTCGGGGATGCGTTCGGAGAGCTCCGCGGCCCCTCCGGAGAAGTGCGAGATCGTCGCCCCGATGTCCAGCGGCGAGCGTCGGTAGCGGAGCAGCCAGCGCGTGGCGCGCTCGACGAGCTTGCGGGCGTCGAGCATCATTCTGGCCTGTACACTTGCCCCGACCGTGTTGTCCAGGGCTTCGATGCCATCCCACATGGCGCGCATGTCGAAGATCTCACGCGCCACCGTGTAGGCGCGGGCGATGTCGGGCGCCGCGGCCCCGGTCTCCTCCCCCAGCCTGAACACGAAGGAAGGGCCGTTGCGGTTGATCAGGCTGTTCGTGACGTGGGTGGCCGTGATCTGCCGGTGCAGCCTGTGCTCGTGGATCTGCTCGGAAAACCGCTCTCTCAAGGGTGTCGGGAAGTACTTTTCCGGCTCTCGCGAGAGATAGGGGTCCTCGGGGGCGTCCGAGTTCAGGAGATCCTGGTAAGTGGTGATCTTGCTGTAGGACAACAGTATGGCGAGCTCGGGAGCAGTAAGCCCCTTGTTATCGGAGCGCCGCTCGCCGAGCTCCTCCTCGTCGGGCAAGAACTCGAGGCTGCGGTCGAGCCTGCCCTCGTGCTCCAGGGAGTGGATGTAGCGGGCGTGCACGTCGACCATGGGGTAGGCGAGGGCCAGGGCCTGGTTTATGGCCTGGGTCTGCTGGTAGTTGTCGCGCAAAACGAGGTCCCCGACTTCGTCTGTCATGCTCGCGAGCAGCTCGTTGCGCTGCTTTTCGGTCATGTCGCCGGCCTCGACGATGGCGTCGAGCAGGATCTTGATGTTCACCTCGTGGTCGGAGCAGTCGACACCGGCGGAGTTGTCGACGGCGTCCATGTAGATCCTGCCGCCCGAGAGAGCGTACTCTATGCGTCCCATCTGCGTGAAACCGAGGTTCCCGCCCTCCCCGACCACCCTGCATCCGAGCTCGTTCCCGTCTACCCTGAGGACGTCGTTAGCCCTGTCGCCTACCTCGGCGTTGCTCTCGAAACTGGCCTTGACGTAGGTCCCTATGCCGCCGTTCCACAGCAGGTCGACCCTGGCCTTGAGCATCGCGTTGATGAGCTCGGTCGGCGTTATGGACTCGGCCTCTAGGTCGAGCATCTCGCGCACCTGGGGGGAGAGAGGGATCGACTTGGCCGTGCGGGTAAAGATGCCACCGCCCTCGGAGATAAGGTCCTCGTCGTAGTCCCTCCACGATGAGCGCGGCAACCCGAAGAGGCGCTCGCGCTCCTCGAAGCTCTTCTCCGGGTCGGGGTCGGGGTCGAGGAAGATGTGCATGTGGTTGAAGGCGCCGACGAGCTTTATGTGGCGGCTGAGGAGCATACCGTTACCGAAAACGTCACCGGACATGTCCCCGATACCGACCACGGTAAAGTCCTCGTTCTGGATGTCATGGCCGAGCTCCCGGAAGTGACGACTAACAGACTCCCAGGCCCCCCTCGCCGTTATACCCATCTCCTTGTGGTCGTAGCCGACGGAGCCGCCAGAGGCGAAAGCGTCGCCGAGCCAGAAGCCGTACTCGGCCGAGAGGCCGTTGGCTATATCCGAGAAGGTCGCCGTTCCCTTGTCAGCCGCGACGACGAGGTAGGGGTCGTCATCGTCGTAGCGCACGACGTCGGGAGGAGGGACGATCTCATCGCCCGAGATGTTGTCCGTAACATCCAGCATGCCCCGGATCAGGGTCTTGTAACAGGCGACGACCTCCTGCTGCAGGGCCTCGCGGCCACCTTCCGAGGGAGGGCGTTTGACCACGAAACCACCCTTCGCCCCGACGGGGACAATCACGGCGTTCTTCACCGTCTGGGCCTTCATGAGGCCGAGGATCTCGGTCCTGAAGTCCTCGCGCCTGTCCGACCAGCGGATCCCGCCCCGGGCGACCTCCCCGCCGCGCAGGTGTACGCCCTCGGTGCGCGGGGAGTAGACGAAGATCTCGAAGCGGGGCAATGGAAGCGGCAGGCCCGGAATCCTCTGGGGGTCGAGTTTGAAAGAGAGGTGCGCTTTGGGATCCCCATCCGGCGTGCTCTGGTAGTAGTTCGTCCGCAGCGTCGCCAGGGTCATGTTGAGGAACGAGCGCAGGATGCGGTCCTCATCAAGGCTCACGACCTCCTCGAGGGCTTCTTCGATCTCCCCGGTAATCCGTTTGCCCTCGGACCTGTTCTGGCGCGACGGGTCGAGGCGCGCCTCGAAGAGATCCACGATGAGCCTGGCGATGTGGTGGTTGTTGACGAGGGCGTCTTCCATGTAGTCCTGGGAGAACGTCGAGCCTGTCTGGCGCAGGTACTTGCAATAGGCCCTGAGGATGGAGATCTCACGCCAGGTAAGTCGGGCGCGCAGCACCAGGCGGTTGAAACCGTCGTTCTCCACAGCCCCGCGCCAGGCACGGGCGAACGAATCCTGGAAGATCTCCTTGACCTCTCCGGTCTGCAGCTCGTCGCCTGCCACGTGGACGAGGCCGAAGTCGTAGATCCAGACCGGAGGCGAGCCCGCGGGCTTCACCTCGTGCGGGCGCTCGTCGACCACCTCGACGCCCATATCCTCCAGCAGCGGCAAAATCTCCGAGAGCGAGACCTGCTCGCCGAGCCTGAATAGCTTGAAGCCGAGGAAGTCCTCCGACTCTTCGATAGGATGGTAGAGACTCATCGCCAGGTCGTCGTCGGATCTCAGGGTCTCCATCCGCTGGACATCAGAGACGGCCGTGCGGGGCAGAAAACCTGCGCGGTAGCCGGGGGAGAAGGCGTCGCGGTATTTGCGGTACAGCTCTATGCCCCGCTCCTCGCCGCACTGTTCGATCATGGCGTCGTAGAGGTTATCGGTCCAGGAGCGGGTCGTCTCCACGATGCGGCGTTCGATCTCTGCCTCATCGTATTCCGGGGTCTCTCCCGGCTTCGTGTAGATTATGAAGTGGATACGTGCGAGCACGGACTCCGAGAGCCTGACGTTGAACTCCACGTTAGCCCCATCGAAGGCCATGAGGAGTATGTCTTGCATGCGCTCCCGGATCACGGTGTTGTAGCGGTCGCGGGGAACGAAGACCAAGCAGGAGAAAAAGCGCCCGTAAGTGTCTCGCCTGACGAAGAACCTGACGCGTTGGCGCTCCTGGAGGTGGAGGATGCCCAGCGCTATCTCGAAGAGCTCCTCCTTGGAGATCTGGAACAACTCGTCGCGCGGGTAGGTCTCCAGGATCTCGATCAGGTCCTTCTCGTTGTGGCTCCCTTCGGGGAAACCGGCCCTTTCCAGCACATAGCGCACCTTGCGCCTGACGAGCGGGATGTCGAAGGCGCTCGCGCTGTAGGCGGAGAAGGTATATAGCCCGAGGAACCGCCGCTCTCCCGTGACCTCGCCCGATTCGTCGAACTTCTTGATGCCGACGTAGTCCAGGTAAGAGGGTCTGTGCACCGTCGCCCGCGAGTTCGCCTTCGTCAGGTTCAGCAGCTTGGGCGTGCGGGCGAGCCGTCTCACCCCTGGCGGAAGCTCGGCGAAGCTGCGGGAGACCGGGTCAGACTCGGTCTGCCGCAGGATGCCGAGTCCCGACCCCTGCACGGCGCAGAGGGCTTCTTCGCCGTTCTGCGTGATCAGGTCGTACTCCCGGTAGCCGAGGAATGTGAAGTTGTTGTCGTCGATCCATTCCAGGAACTCTCGGGTCTCGGCCAGGTCCTCAGGCTCGAAGTCGGGCGGGTTTTCCTCGAGCCCGGAGACTATCTCCCCGACCCTCCTGCGCATCTCGGGCCAGTCCTCTACGGCCGCCTTCACGTCTGCGAGTGTCTTTACGATCGCTTGCTTCAAGTCTTCGAGCACGAATGGCTCGGTCTGGCGATCCACCTCGACGTGGATCACGGACTCGGGGATAGCGTCTTCCTCTTCTGAGTCGGGGGGGAGGACTTCGAGGAGTCGGCCTTCCTCGTCGCGGCGCACGTTCATGACGGGGTGGAGGATCATGTGTATGGCGTAGCCCTGGCGGTTTACTTCCATCCTCGTCGAGTCGACCAGGAAGGGCATATCGTCGTTCACCATCTCTACAACGGTGTGGGTCGACTGCCAGCCGTTCTCCTCGAAATGGGGGTTATAGACCCGGATCTTCCACTCCCCTACCTCGCGCCGCCCCGCGAAGTTCCAGTGGGAGAGTGCGGCCCCATAAGCGTCTATCGGGGAGCGGTCCTCCAGGTCAGCCGCGTCGACCCACCCGTAGTATTGACGGGCGAACTCCTCGACCTGCGGTGCCTGATCCTCCGGCATCTGCTCCCTGATTCGGGCTACGACCTTGTCCAGAAGCTCGTCTTTCACCAGCATCGGCACGCCTCCCTCGGCGGTTCCCTTTTACCCTGAAAGTCCATTATAGTCCGGCGTAGTTTTCTGGTCAGAGACATGAAGAGAGGCTCGCCGATCCGGGAGCCTCTCGCTTTCGTCTGATCTTCGATGGTGTTTCTAGCGGACTCCCACAGCCTCCCAGGCGTTAGGCGAGAGCCGATCGTCGGAAGACATACAACGAGCTGTCGCCGGCATCCAGCAGGGCATGGTCGCCCCGCGAAGCGAACCGTTCGTGCTAAGGTCCTATTAGACTCAGGTAGGCCAGGTTACCCGAATATCCAGGCCAGGGTACAACACGATCGTTGGGGAGTAGGAGGATCTCGTGAACTTCGATCTCAGTACAGAACAGCAAGAGATAAGAGATCGCGCGGCGGAATTCGCCGATGAGGCAGTAGCGCCTAACGCGACGGAGTCGGACCGGAACGACCTGGTCCCTTTCGAGACGCTGGAGAAAATGGCTGACGCCGGGTTCATGGGGCTATGCGTACCCGAGGATTACGGCGGGGCCGAGATGGACTTTCTGTCTTACTGTCTCCTGATCGAGGAGATCAGCCGGGTGGACGCCGGGGTGGGAGTAACGCTCGCGGTCCACACCAGCGCAGGCACGCTGCCCATCGTGATGTTCGGCACCGAAGAGCAGAAGGCGCGGTGGGTGCCGCCGCTGGCGCGCGGAGAGAGGATCGGCTGCTTCGCCCTGACGGAACCAGAGACGGGTTCGGACGCGTCCGCGATCCAGGCGCGGGCCGAGAAGGTCGAGGGCGGCTACCGCATCTCGGGGCACAAGCAGTGGGTCACAAACGGACGCATCGCAGGAACCATGATCCTCTTCGCCCTCGCGGAGGGCGGAGCCAGGGAAGGCGTTACGGCTTTCATCGTTCCAATGGACGCCGAGGGAATCTCCTTTGGCAAGCACGCTGATAAGATGGGCGTTATCTCCGCAACCACGGACGACGTACTCTTCGATAACGTCTTCGTCCCGGATGAAGACTGGCTCGGTGAAGAAGGGAGAGGGCTTCGCGTCGCGCTCGGGACGTTGGATACGGGCAGGATCGGGATAGCCGCGCAGGCCGTCGGTATTGCCGAGGCGGCCTTCCGCTACGCCACGCAATACGCCGCAGGACGCACCACCTTCGGAAAGCCGATCGCCGAGCACCAGGCGATAGCCTTCAAGCTGGCCGACATGCAGACCAAGATCAGGGCTGCCCGTCTCCTAGTCTACGAGGCTGCCTGGATGAAGGATCAAGAGATGCCACACGGCGAAGCAGGAGCCCGCGCCA
>Ga0081538_10004033_pt1 | contig 13662 bp, 13 predicted proteins | sample TabmetS5T2R1_FD_71022 | JGI IMG/M metagenome (GOLD analysis project Ga0081538, IMG submission 71022) | Tabebuia heterophylla rhizosphere microbial communities from the University of Puerto Rico - S5T2R1 | ecosystem: Host-associated > Plants > Roots > Rhizosphere ...
ACGCTCGACCACGTCGACTTGACATCGGTCACTACGGCCGAAGCAACGCGTCAGGTTTGCGACGATCGGCAGGCTCTCATCTCGCGCGGCTTCGCGGTCACCAACTTCGCTTACCCCTTCGGCTCCCACAACTCGAGCGTCGAGTCGATCGTGCGGGGGTGCGGATACCAGTCGGGCCGACGTGCCTGGGGACTCTGCCTCGTTGGGGTGATGCCCCCGAACTGCAACGATGTCGTGGCGGAGCCGATCCCGCCTCGGAACATCTGGGCGATCGCTGATGCCGGGGTCAATACATCGGACACGCTCAGCGACATCCAAGGCGCGATCACGCGCGCCGAAGACGCGGGGGGCGGTTGGGTCGTGCTCATGTTCCACCACGTCTGCGACGGCTGTGATCCGGTGAATGGGAATTCGGTAAGCCCCGCCATCCTCAGTGCCTTCCTCGGCTGGCTCGCACCGCGATCGTCGAGCGGGACGCATGTGCGGACGATGTCGGACGTCGTCGGCGACAGGACGGCGCCCACCTCCTCGATCGCGTGCAACGGCAGCTCGTGCTCGGGCTGGCACAACCAGCCCGTAAGCGTCTCGCTTTCAGCCACGGATACGGGAACGGCCGTCAGCGCGATTCGCTACACGACCGACGGCTCGATCCCGACCGCCAGCAGTCCGCTTTACAGCAGCCCGTTCAGTGTTTCGACGACCACGACCGTCACTTACCGGGCCTGGGACATGGCCGGCAACGTCGAGGCGACGAAGAGCCAGCTGATCCAGCTCGATCCCACTCCGCCCGTCTCCTCGATCGCCTGCAACGACGCCGTCTGTTCCAGCAGCACGTATCCCGCACCGGTGAGCGTGTCTCTGTCTGCGACCGACGCAGGTGGGTCCGGCGTCGCCGAGATCCACTACGAGACGAACGGCTCGGATCCAACAATCTTCAGCCCTCTCTACGTCGCTCCGTTCACCGTTTCGACGACCACGACGGTCAAGTACCGGGCCTGGGACAACGCAGGCAACGTCGAGGCGACCCAGAGCCAGCTGATCCAGGTCGAGACGGCGCCGACAGACACGACTCCACCTACGTCGTCCATCGCCTGCAATAGCGCCACCTGCTCGAGTGGCTGGTACGCAGCTCCAGTAAGCGTCTCCCTTTCGGCCATCGATCCCGGCGGCGCCGTCGCCGCCATCCGCTACACGACCAATGGCTCCGACCCGACCACCTCGAGCACGCTCTATACCGGCCCGTTCACCGTCTCGAGCACCACGACGGTGAACTACCGGGCCTGGGACACGGCCGGCAACGTCGAGGCGACTAAGAGTCAGCTGATCCGGGTCGATACGGTTCCCCCGACTGTCAGCATCACTTCTCCGGCGAACGGTGCGACGGTGACGGGAAACGTCAAGATCGTCGCGGCAGCAACGGATGCACTAGCAGGGGTCGCTTCGGTGAAGTTCTACGTCGACGGAGTGCTCGTCGGCACAACGACGAGCTCGCCGTGGCAACTCCCCTGGAACACGAAGAAAGTAAGCCGCGCGCAGCACGTGCTCACCGCCGTTGCAACCGACCGCGCTGGCAACAGCACCACATCGGTGGCAGTCGCAGTCACCGTTCGCTGACGCGTGTCTCCACCGCTCCTGTCCGCCCGGCCGGAGGAAGGCCGAGGCCGGCCAGTTGAGCCCCGCCTGCATCGTCGCCAGTTCATCCTAGGGCCGGAACCGTTGCTCGCGGCAGAGGGATGGATCTCGGAGCAGGTCGCGCCTTCGCTCCATCTGAGCCGCTGCGCGGAGCTCCCGGCTGCCTCCGTTACGGACAGGCGTGGAGTTACCTGGTGGCTCCTCGGAGTCGCGCTGCAAAGCGATCCCGACGCACCGGCGCCTCTCCAGCAGCTCGCCGATAACGACAAGAGCACGCCACTCGACGTCTACCGATCATGGTCTGGTCGGTGGATTCTGATCAGTGACTCGGAAATCCACCTCGACGCGTGCGGCCTCATCGGATGCTTCTACCGCACGATCCATCACGGCCCAAAGGCGGACCTGTGGGCGTCCAGCAGCCCCGCGCTAATCGTCGCGTTACCCGGGCGCAAGCGCATCTCTCACGCCGCCGCCAAGATCCACCCAGGCAAGGGGATGGATTGGTACCCGCCGCCTGGGTCGGGATTCGCCGGCGTGAACAAGCTCCTCCCGACACAGATCCTCTCGCTGGCGGCTGCGACGAAGCGGCGAGTCTTGCCACGCCCGCCGCTGGTGGACGTACGAAAGCCGAAGACATACGACGAAGCGCTCGCTGCCCTCCAGCGCAACCTGGTGACGTCCCTCAGTCGCCTCCGAGAACGTGCCGAGGGGATTTGGCTTCCATTGACATCGGGCCTGGATTCGCGCTTGATCCTCGCGGCTGCGACGCAAGCAGATCTACAGCTCACGACGTTCACCCAGCGGTATCCCCTCATGGAGAGTGGCGATCGTCAGCTCCCGCCGCTTCTCGCTCGAGCGGCTGGCTACGACCATAGAGAGCTTCGCCCAGGGCGCTTTTCGCGCAGTCGTCAGGCCTTGTTCGACGCCCACACGGCGGGTCATTGCGTCGACGGCGATCGACGGTTCTTTGCACACGGCCAGTGGGAAATGATCCCCGCCCCAGCGCTCATCCTGCGCGGAGGGGTCTTTGAACTCGGCCGATGCTACTTCCATCGGAAATTTCCAGAGCCGGAGAGCGGCGATCTCTTCGAGTCCATAGCCGCGCGATTCCACTTCGATGAATTTCATCCCACCTCGTCCGCGCATTTCGCCGGAATCGCCGACTGGGTCGAATGGATGGCGGGGACCTCACACACCGGCCTTGACTGGCGCGATCGACTGTATCTCGAGCAACGGATCGCCGGTTGGGTGAGTTCAATCGAACAGGCGCTCGACCTGACTGCGTACGAGCGCGTGTACATCGCCAACTGCCACACGTACTTGGCGACTGTGCTCACGCTTCCGGAGGCGGCTCGCCGCGACAGCCAACACCACGTCGATTTGATCAGCAGAATGGCGCCGCAGCTACTGCGGTTCCCGTTCAATCCGGCCGATGGCCGGTTGGCTCTAGCGCGGCGACTGTGCGATGAGTGGTATGAATTCGCCGCGCGCCCACGGAAGCGACGTTACGCGGCATACGTCGCCCAGAGAGGTGCTGGTCGCGCAAGACAGGCACTCGCCCGGCTGCGCGAAGCCCGCCAGAATGCCGGCGATTTCAGCCGTCATGGCTAGTCCCGCAGCGGCGGCCGATACGCTTCAGAAGTTGCAGCGTGCAAATCTTCTGCGTTGCGTGGCGGGACGACGCGCACGATGAGGCAGTTCCTCGCGCCGGTGCCCCGGGGACGTATCGTCCCCGTCCCGTCGCCCAGCTTCTCGATCATTATCCCCGCATACCAGGCGGCGGCTTTCATCGCAGAAGCAGTGGAGTCGGCGCTCGCCCAGACCTTCTCTCCGCATGAGGTCATCGTCTGCGACGACGGCTCGACCGACGAACTCGCTCAAGCACTTCGCCCCTATCTCGGGCGAATCACCCTTCTCCGGAAGGAGCATGGCGGTGCTGCATCCGCCCGCAACGTCGCTGTTCGCGCGGCGTCTTCAGAGTTTGTCGCCTTTCTCGATGCCGACAACATATTCCTTCCGGAATATCTTGAAGCCCTCAGTGAACTCGCCGCCATCCGTCCCGATCTTGACATCCTTACGACGGACGCGCATCTCGAGCTCGACGGGGAAATCTATGGGCGTTACTACCGCGGCAAAGCGAAATTCATCGTCGCTGATCAGCGCCGTGGGATCATCCATCAGCATTTCATCTTCGCGAATGCTGCGTTCCGCCGCGAGTCGCTGCTGTTAGTAGGCGGATATGACGAAACAGTTCTGGCCGAGGACACGGACTTGCTCCTACGGATGATCCTGGGCGGCTCGCGGGCCGGTCTCGTTGACGAACCACTGGCCATTTATCGAATTCGGAGCGGTACCCTCAGCTCGAACCTGCCGCGTTCGCTTCGATCGGGAGTCGTCGTTCTAGAGCGTGTGAGCAGACATCCGAGCCTGACCTACGACGAGCGCCATTACCTCCATCGCGAGCTTGCCGATAAGCGCAGGGAGGCCGACCTGGCTGAGGCCGAAGAGGCGCTGCGCGGCTTCGCTCCCCACCCGAGGCGCAAAGCGCTGAAGATAGCCTTCGGTCCTCCCGGCTACGGGTTCGCAGCACGGACGAAGGCGCTCGTTGCCGCGTTCGTACCAGGCGCGGCGCGCCGTTATCTCGAGCGCCTCGAGCAGAGGACTGGTCGGTCCCGACTCGCTTTGCAGACACGCGGACGCTGAGTTCGGGCGTCAGAAAGCGGCACTGCCGACGCCGGTCGCGCAGATACCCGGTTCGTCGGACGAATCATGCTGCTGCGAGCGCCAGTGGAGCCCGCCGCCTCGCCAGGGGAGCGGCGGTCGCTAGCGGTTAGGAGCGTGTCCTTCGAGCGAGCGCTTAAGTCGGCTGCGTCCACTTCGCGCTTCGCGCCGCTCGAGCGCTCGTGCTGCCGCCTTCGGCGCTAGCGCGGCCGCGAGAGCGACAGCGCGAGTACGAAGGCCCACGCTTTGCGTTCGTGCCGCCGCGAATGCACGGCTGCGAGCGTCGGGCGATCCTGCGCGCAGCGCCGCCTCCGCCTCTGTCAGTGCGAGCGACGCTCGCTGTCTCGCCAGCGATCCCGCAAGCGCCGCACGCTCCCCGTCGCTGAGGTCGTAGGTTTGCTGGATCCGTTCGAGAAGCGCAACACGATCGCGAAGCGTCCGCACGCGGTCCGCGGTCAGGCTTCGGTCGTGGATGCGATAGCGGTAGAGCGGCAGGTCGATCAGGCCGGCCATCACGTCGCGATGGATCAGCCGGATCAGGCATTCCCAATCCGAGCCGCTGTACATCGATTCGTCGAAGCCGCCAACATCGACGAGTTTCCTCAGCCGGACGACCGGCGCGGCACAGAAACACCGCTCGAGAATCGCTGCACGCTGGTCGGCAACCTCGAACGGGGTGTCCTCGCCAAACCTCGAGACGGCCTGGCCCTCTAGCTCGAGAAGAGCGTCGGTGCAAAGGATGTCGAGATCCGATCTGACAACGGCGAGCTCGGCCAGCGCCTCGAGTCTCGTCGGCATGAAGGCGTCGTCGGCGCCGAGGACCGCGAAGAATTCGCCCTTAGCACGCTCCAGGGCGACATTCCATGCTGATGCCACACCGCCCCGTTGTTTCCGGATGTAAGTCGTGCGATCGCGGTACGGCTCGAGCTCCGCGCCGGTTCGGTCTGTCGACCCGTCGTCGCAGACGATGACTTCGACAGGCGGCAGTGTCTGGCTCAGCGCCGATTCGACGGCTTCGACGATCGTATCGGCGGCGTTGTAAGCCGCGATCACGATCGAGAAGGTCGGCGTCCCCTGCCGCTCAAGCTTGGCCACGGCTGGCGGCGCACGGAAGAGCCGCGCTTTCGCGGTCACCGAGTCACCTGGTTCGCATTTAGCTCGCTGATGCCATCGTGCTGAAGCTCATCATGATCCATCGCCACTGCGACCAGAATGCGCCCCGCGGAGGAAGTAACGTCTCGGGCCATGGCCAAGCGCCCGAGGCGCCCTTCCAAGGATGACCGCCTTCGATGGCGGCGACGGCTGGAGCGGCTCCGCCGACCCGCGTGGCTCGGGACGATTCGCAGGACGACGCCGCTGAGCGACCACTGGGGGCGCGACCGCGGAACGCCAGTGGACCGGTACTACATCGAACGGTTCCTTGCTGACGAGCGGGACGCGATTCGGGGCCACGTACTCGAGGTAATGAACGCCGACTACACCGAGCGCTTCGGTGGCGTCGTCGAACGCCGAGACGTCCTCGATGTCGATCCGGCGAACGAAGCCGCGACGATCGTCGCGGATCTTTCCGCAGCCGACTCGGTGCCCAGTGACCTGTTCGACTGCTTCATCCTCACCCAGACGCTTCAGTACATCTACGACCTTCAGGCGGCCGTGGAGCATGCGCACCGGATCCTGCGACCCGGCGGTACGCTCCTCTGCACCATCCCAGCAGTCAGTCGGATCGCTCGCCTCCAACTCGAGTCCGAATATTGGCGGGTGACTCCGGCGGCATGCTCGCGACTGTTCGGTGACGTGTTCGCCGGAGGCGATCTCGCGGTGCGCGGGCACGGCAATGTGCTCACCGCCGTTGCGTTCCTCATCGGAATGGCTGCCGAAGAGCTTTCGCCCCGCGAGCTGAACCGGGACGACCCATTCTTTCCGCTCGTCGTCAGCGTTCGCGCAACAAGGGCAGCGTGAGCGTTTTGCCGCTCACGCCGAGCGCACGGCCTCGAGGTACCGCGGCTGGATCTCCTCGAACGGGCCATGCTGTCGGACCGACCCGCTTTCCAGCCACAGCGCGCGACTGCAGAGGCTGGCGAGCATCGGGTGGTCGTGCCCGGCGGCGACGACGATGCCCCCGGCCTCTATGAGCGCGCGCGCGCGCTCCTGCAGGAAGTGCCGGAACTCGTGGTCGAGCGCTTCATGCACCTCATCCAGCACGAGGATCTCCGGGTCGGCCTCCTCGGCGACCGCGAGCCCGAGCCGGGCCTTCATTCCTTGCGAATACGTCAAAACCGGACGTTCGAAGGCTTCACCGAGGGCGCTCCTCGCCTTCACCGCGCCAAGTGCGCGCATGGCAGAACGACGCGAAAGACCTCCTAGGACGCCGAGCAGCAGCGCATTCTCGCGTCCCGTGAGCAAGGCGAGCAATCCGGCGTCGATCGATAGCAGCGAGGCGACGCGCCCACGGATCTCGATTCTCCCGCGATCGGGAGTGTAGACGCCCGCAAGGACGCGCAGCAACGTCGTCTTCCCCGATCCGCTCGGGCCAATCAACGCGGTACCCACGCCGCGCTCGATCGAGAACGTGAGGTCACGGAGACCCCATGTCGTGAGGCCCTGGCCACGCAAGCGCGCCTCTCCGGGCGTGACCACCCGCATGTGGCGGTTGAAGAAAAACTGCACACCGACTTCCTCAGCGACGATCATCAAACGACCTTTGCAAAGTGGCGTTGCTCCGAGCGGTAGAGGGGAACGAAGATGGCTAGGAGGATTAGCGCCGCTGTTAGCGGAAAGAGCAGTTCCCAGGATGCCGGCCTGGTTCCATACATGAACACATCGCGATAGGCCTCGAACAAGCCAGTCAACGGATTCAAGCGCAACAGATCCCTGACATCCTCGCTCGTCTCCGCAAGCGGTACGAGGCCGGGCGCAAGGAAAAAGAGAGCGCGAACGAAGCTCACGACGAATGCCCGCAGCTCGCGAAGCCAGATGCCGAATAGAATCGCTGCATACGCTGCCGCAATCGCGAGCAGAAGGTTGACCAGTAACACGAGTGGAAACCAGAGAATGTTCCACGTCGGCGCAACGCCGTAAATCGCCATCATCGCGATTATCAGCAACAGGCTCGATGAGAACGCCACACTCTCCGTGAGCGCCGCGGAGATCGGCAAGAGCATCCGCCTGAACGTCATGTTGAGGAGGATCGGCCTGCGGAGCTCGAGCGTCGTCATCGCATTGGCGATCGTCAACATCACGAGCTGGAACGGGATCACAGCGCAGGCGAGGCTGAGACCTGGAGCCTCCCCAGGAAGATCCAATACGAAAGTGACGAGAATCAGATAGACCCCGACAAGAGCCACGGGATCGAGCAGCCAGCGCGCGAACCGGAATGGGCCTCGCCCATAGCGGAAACGAATGTCCGACTCGGTGAGCGCCCGTAGCACATCGATAGAGCCGCCGAGCGATCGCAGCAGGCCGGGCACCGCTCCCTCGCCGCCGACCGCGGTCGTCGCGCGCCCCGGCGAGGGCGCTTCCCGATTCACCTGCACTAATCCAGACTAGTGACTATCGTGTCCGGCGTTCCAGCTGCTCGTCGCCGAGGCCGACGACTTCCGTGCAGCTCCGGCCTCGTTCGGCGGATCGACGAGGCGCATGAGGCGCGGGATCGTGGAGAGCTCCAGTCCATGGTGAACAGTTTCTGCTGGTCGGAGGCCGCCTGTCCAATCAGCGGGGCTTACTTGAGCCGTAAGCTCCCGGATGGGTACGCACGCGGCGCTCTTGCACCGTTTCCGGCATCGACTCCGCGGCGTCGGGCAGCGGCGCCGGGGTCGACGGCTCGAATTCGATGAGTGCCGAGAACTCCCGGCCGATGTTCGCAAGGATTGCAGCCACCAAGAGACCGACTAGAAGCGACACGGCTAAGAAGCCGATTATCCCGAACAGGATCCAGAGCCAGACCGACAACGTCCCTCCTGTATCGGCAGCGGCGAACCAGTCAAGGTCCCGAGGTCTTCCTCTTGGTCACCGATGATCCCATAAACGTCAACACGAAGCGGCAGACGTGGCCGACCGCCCGTCTCTCCAACGTTTAACTCTTCGGCGCCTCGCCCAGGATCGTGATCGCGGAGGTGTTCGGCAGCCCCTGCCCTGGCCGCGACGCGGTAACGAACTGGGCACGGGGTGAATCGACGGGAGCGATCCGGAACGACTGGGCTCGAGTCCACGACGAACAGATCTCGAGCAGGCGAAAGCTCGGAGGCACAGCCGGCGACCCGAGTGCGGTAGTCAAGATGTTGGCGAACTTCGCCCGAGGTGCAGCTTCCACGGACACCGGCTATGCAGCGGACGATCATCGCACAACTGCGACGCGAGCTGGAGGGCGCCGGTTCCGAAATCGAGACGGAACCGATGCGCTCACAAGCAGCCAGCACGGATTGCCATTCCGGGCAGCGAAGAGCGAGCGGGAGGTGGCTTGCCGTCACGAAAAATCTCGACCAGCGATCAACCGAAGGTAGAGGAAAGCGGCGGCATCGAGTCGCTCTGGGAATCGCCCAAGCATTCCGCACACTGATCGGCGCGGCCGAGCTCGCGAACCGCATATGTCGTTTCTCTCTGCGCCGCCGTATCATGGAGCGATGAACGCGCGGTCACTAACTGGCGGAGTCTGGGCGCTCGGCATTCTTAGCCTCGGCACGAGCCTCGTTCCCATCGTGAACGGCGCGCAGGGCTATGACACGGCGCCGTTGTGGCGAGCGGTTCGCGCGCTTCTGACGGGTGGAACGGTCTACACCGAAAAGGGTGCGGGAGACTTTCTCTATCCTCCGAGCGCTCTCGTCATGCTTTCACCCCTCGGGGCCTTGAGCCTGAATTGGGCAGGTCGAGTTTTCTTCGTTGTTGATCTCGTGACGATTCTCGTGGCAACCGCCATACTTCTCAACGTATTCGGACTGCAGTGGCGTGGGCTTCCGGGGGCGATTGCGTTGTTGGCGATCAGCCTCGCGTGGCCCGTGCTTTTCACGCTCGACGCGGGGAATGTCAACGGGCCCCTCGTCCTCGGATTGGCGCTATTCCTTTTCGCGGCCTCGCGCGGCCGATGGTCCACAGCCGGAATGTGGTTCGGCCTCACGCTCGCTCTCAAACCTCTCTTGGCGCCCCTATTGATCGTGCTGATGCTGTACCGCCGCTGGAAGGCAATAGCCATTGCCATTGCAGTCCCGGTTGGCCTATCAGGTCTCGTTGTACTCGCGGCTCCTACGACGCGGCACTTTTTTGACAGGACGCTGCCACTTCTCTTCCGCGGTCAGAACCAGGAGATCCAGGATGCCAGTATCGCCATCGCGAGCGTGGGCGAGAGGTTGTCGATCCCGGATCCAGTGACAACCGCCATGCAGTTCGCCGTTCTTTCGACAACGGGCGTACTACTGTGGCTTCGATGGCGATCCCCTGACAACGCGGAGCCGCGGCGGCTCGTCGAGCTGTGTTCGATCGCACTCGTTGGAGCGTTCCTCACGTCGACGTTCGCATTTCCGCATTACGGTATCTTCCTACTGCCGCTTGCGGTCTCGATCGCGGATTCTTCATCACCGTATCGTGATTGGCTAGCGTGGGGAGCACTGTTCTGTATTGCTAGTCCGATCGGGTGGCAGCTCGACTTGCTGCCAGATCGGATGAACGACGTATTGGCGGAGCGGTTTACGTTCGCACTCGTCTTGCTTCTCGTTTGCTTCTCGCTCGCCCTCAGTCGGCAGCCCGCCGGCGTCGAGGCACAGCGATTACAGGCGCTGGACCTTTCGGCGCGCAGGCGACGGGTCCTCGTTCCGACGAGGCTATCGCTACGCGGGAGGCATGAACGTCGTCGCGCCATCTCAGCTGGTGAGTCGGACGGCAAAGTCGTAGAAAATCATCAATCACTTTCGGCGGAGGATGAACCTCGCTAGCCTCCAGCACGTGTTGCGTTACTCTCGTGAAGCCTCCTCGCTTGCGGATTCCTCTGCGTTTGCGCTCTCCCATACGAAGGCGCGCTCACCGGGCTCGATTGGCCCTGAGAAGCCGACCGAGCGATTGACGATATAGAGCGGTCGCCTCTTCGTCTCCACGTAGATCCTTCCGACGTACTCGCCCACGACTCCGAGCACGATCAATTGGACGCCGCCAAGAAAGCTCGCCACGAAAATGATCGAGGTCCATCCGGGCACGGTGAAAGCGCCGCTGAGCTTCAGGAAAATCGCGACGAAGCCGTAAACGAACGATGTGATCGAGACGGTGAAACCGAGCGCGAGAGCGAGTCGAAGAGGCGCGTTCGAGAAGCTGACAATGCCGTCCATCGCAAAGTTGACCATTTTCCTCAAAGGATACTTCGTCTCGCCCGCAAAGCGCTCGCCGCGATCGTACGCAACGCCCGCTTGCTTAAAGCCTACCCAGCTGAACATTCCGCGGACGAAACGATCATTTTCGCGCATCGTCTTATATGCCTCGAGTGCCTTCCGGTCAACAAGGCGAAAATCACCGACGTCAGCAGGAATCTCTACATTGGTTAGCCTTCGGAGTAGACGGTAGAACCTCGCGGCGGTGAAACGCTTAAAGCGGTTTTCACCAGGACGCTCCTTACGAATTGCATAGACGACATCAAATCCTTCCCGCCACCGCCGTGCCATCCTGAGAACGGTTTCTGGTGGGTCCTGGAGATCGGCGTCCATGACGATGACCGCATTCCCTCGGGCGAAATCGAGCCCGGCTGTAATCGCTGTTTGATGCCCGAAGTTCCGCGACAGTTGAAGCACCTTGAAGCGTGGATCGCGAAGGCTAATTTCAATGATCCGAGCAAGGCTGTCGTCGTCACTACCGTCATCAACAAAGATGACCTCTGCACTTCCGTCAAGTTGCTCCACCACAACCAGCAAGCGCTCGTACAGCGCTGGAAGTGTCTCGTGCTCGTTGTAGACGGGCACGACGAACGAGTAGGTCGGCGTACTATCCACTGAAGTCATCTTGCTCATTCCCTCGTCGACGCCCTCACCGACCTTCATCACGCGCGTCGGAGCGTACCCTCACAACAATGACCACGCGCGAAACGGATTGGAAGCTGAGGTCCCAGGCGAGCGGCTGCAGCTGCCATCGAGATCCCTCGCTTCCCGTGGCGCCCACCAGCGGCAGAGCGCGCGGATCGTTCTCGAGCATGATGAGCCCAGATTGTGCCGCGCCGCCGAGCCGGTGACGAGCCGGCGGGGAGTCCACGTGGTGACGACCCGCGCTAATTGAGCACACATCGGCGCGCTCCGATGCATTCCTCGCGCGCGGCGAATGGAGGTCCTAGCCGGCTGGCCTCGCCCGTCGAGACGCCTCTGGTTTGACTCGTCTACGCTCGCACAGTCTGACCCCTTGATGAAACACAGGACGGCTTTCCGGCATCGACGATAGCCTCGACTAGACACGACATGATGGAGCCCGTCAGTCCAGAACTCGTACTCGTCGATCCGGAGCTGGCCGCCCGTGTTCGCGCATCGCCGGCTGGGGATCGAGCACCGTACGCGTCCTACGGCAACGGCGTTTCCACGCACGCCCTCGAGCTGAGGCTGCGTCAAGCGGTGCCCGCGCCGGGTGCGCCGCGCGCCACCCCGCGTCCTGGCGGCAGGCGCGGGTTCAAGCGTCTGGGGGGCTCGTTACTTGCCATGAGTCTGATGGTTATCGGTTTCGCAGCTGCGTACGGTGTCTCCATGAACGAAAGTGAACCGTCGGCGGTAGCGCCGGCCGAAGTCGGGGCGACCGTGCAGGCGGTTGGCGGCGGCTCGCGCCCCCCCTCGGCCCGAACCCTGGATCGGCACCGTCGCGCGTCGGTGGCAAGAACGACGGCGCGGGCGCGCCCGGTCGCGAAGCCACAGCGGCGGCCGGACTCGAAGGCGAAGCGCAATACTCCGGCGGCGCCGAAGGGCCGCAAGCAGGCGGCGCCGAAGCGCCGCAAGCAGGCCGTGCCGAAGCGGCGCAAGCGCGCGGCAATAGAGGCGGTGGGCGCGCGCCAGACGAGTGCCGAAGTCGAACGGAAGCTCCTTAGCGTGATCGTTCAATCTCCCGCCGGAAAGCTCCCTCCGGCGCTAATAAACAAGAGAACGGGGCTCGCGAAGAACAATCTCCAGGCGGTCTGCACGCGAAGCAGCGATTCGCGATCGTTCCTCTGCGTCGTGAAGTCCGCACTTCGACCGGCGGCGGGGCGAGTCTACGCCCTCTACCGTCCGACCCAGAAGGGCCGCGGGAGCTTCACGTGGTATCGCAGCCGAAGCGGCTAGCGTGGTCGCGCCGCTCGGGCGGGCACCCCGGCAACTGTCTCGCCGGGCGCGACGTCGCGCGTGACGACGGCGCCGGCGCCGACGAGCGCACCCGCGCCGATCCGAATCCCGCCTAGGACAACGGCGCCAGAACCGAGCGCCGCTCGGTGCTCGACGACAGTAGGCACAAGTTCCCAGTCGTCCTCGGTCTTCAGCGCACCTAACTCGCTCGTCGCGCGGGGAAACTTGTCGTTGATGAAGAGTGCGCCGTGGCCAACGAAAACCTCGTCCTCGATGGTGACCCCTGTGCAGATGAAGGCGTGGCTCTGGATCTTGCACCTCGCACCGATGACTGCATCGCGCTGGATCTCCACGAACGGCCCGATGCGCGTCTCCTCGCCGATGCGACAGCCGTAGAGGTTCGTGAATGAAGAGACGATGACGTTGTCGCCAAAGACGACGTCATCAATCAACCGATACGGCGCACGGTTTACGGGTTCATTTCGCAATAGCTTTGAGCGCGGGGGCCGGATTGGGTGACAGAGCGTATCGGCGATACGTCGCTCACCGGCAATGGCAGTGGCTGGATCACCAACACCGCTCAGGTCTCGAGCTCGACACCCGACCCGAAGGGGAACAACATGCGAGCGCCGCGTCAGGTGCTAGCAGGATGAGCTCAGCGGTCGAACCCCGACCTGGCATTTCGTTTAGGTCGTAAACCCTGTCCACCGACTCGACTTTTGGCCTATTGGCTCGGCCCGAGTGGCGGGGTACCGTTGATCTCAGTGACGCGGGCAGGCCGCGGCTCGCGGCGCGGGGGGGCGCGTCGACGGCGATGCTCAGAGCCATCGAAGGCCCCTTTTTCAGCAGGCGGGCTGCTCCGACGGGCGGCCCGCCTGCTTTCGGCGATCAAGACGACAGGTAAACCCCCATCCGGCTAGGCCCTCACCGCGTGCGGGGTTTTGCAGTTCTGGCCTGTTCGCGTCCGCTGAACCGCCCTACCCTGACTCACTGCGGACCGGACTGACACGGTGGTCGCAATGGAGGATTTGAAATGCGGCTGAAG
>Ga0081538_10004034_pt1 | contig 13661 bp, 11 predicted proteins | sample TabmetS5T2R1_FD_71022 | JGI IMG/M metagenome (GOLD analysis project Ga0081538, IMG submission 71022) | Tabebuia heterophylla rhizosphere microbial communities from the University of Puerto Rico - S5T2R1 | ecosystem: Host-associated > Plants > Roots > Rhizosphere ...
CCACCCCCGGGGGGGGGGGCGGGCCCCCCCCCCCCCCCAGCCGGTCCGGGTAGCCCTCGCCGTCCCAGCGCTCGTGATGGTGGCGGACGACGAGCTTGCCCTCGCCCAGGAAGTCGACGTCACGCAGGATCTCCGAGCCGATCACGGGGTGCTGGGCGATCAGCGCGAACTCCGCCTCGTCGAGCGCGCCGGGCTTGAACAGGATCGCGTCCGGCACGCCGACCTTGCCGACGTCGTGGAGCAGGAAGCCGAACTCGATCCCCGGCACCTGGTCAGTGTCGAGACCCATGACCCGGGCGAGGGCGATCCCGTACGCGGTCACCCGCTCGGCGTGCTTGCCGGTGTACGCGTCGCGCGCCTCGACCGCATTGGACAGCGCACGGACGGTCGCGCGATAGGACTCGCGCAGCTCCTGCGCCCGGATGCGCTCCTGCTTGAAGACCTCGCGCAGGTCGGCGGCGTAACGCTCGAGCTGCCGCTGGCGCGCGGCGGCCTGGCGCTCGGTCTCGTCCAGCTGCGCGCGGAGAGAGCCGGTGCTCTCTCCGTTCTCAGAAACGCTCACCTCGATAGCCCGTCCTGCCAACGCGTCGTCCAATGTACTCGTAGTGGGAACGCGCGTGTGACCGTTTGCTTGCGCTGTTTCTGTCAGATCGACTCGCCGGGGCGCTCGAAGACGATCTCGGGCACGCGGCACGAGGGAGACAGCTTGAGCAGGTAGCGCACCGCCTCGCCGATGTCGGAGGGCTGGATCATGTCCTCCTGCTTGACCTGCTCGCGGATGAACTCGGTCATCGGCGTGTCCACGAAGCCCGGGCACAGCGCGACCGACTTGACGCCCTCGCCGCCGAGCTCCTTGTTCATCGCCTGCGTCCAGCCGATGACCGCCGCCTTGGTCGCCGAGTAGACCGAGAGCCACGGCTGGCCGGACTTGCCGGAGATCGAGGAGAGGTTGACCACGAGCGCGTTGCGGTGCTCGGCGCCGGCCGCCCGCAGCAGGTCCCCGCACTCGCGGTAGAAGAGGATGATCGCGCGCAGGTTGACGTCGAGCTGCATGTCGGCGCGCTTGGTCTGGATGTCGGCCACCGGCGCGCCGAAGCCGACGCCCGCGCTGTTGACGAGCACGTCGAGCCGGCCGAAGCGCTCGCGGTGGGCGGCCACCACCCGCTGGACGTCCTCCTCGGAGGTCAGGTTGGCGGCCACCTCCTCGACTTCGTAGCCCTTCCCGCGCAGCTCCTCGACGGCGGCCGCGAGCTTCTCCGGCCGGCGCGCGGCGAGGGTGAGCCCGTGGCCCTCGGCGCCCAGCACGTCGGCGATCGCGAGCCCGATCCCGCTCGAGGCTCCGGTGACGAGGGCGGCGCGCTCTGGCATCGGTCTGACGTCCTTTCGGTCGTGGACCCGCTATCCAATCAGGGATGCGGACGCCACTGACGGTCATGGCGGTGCTCGGCGTGGCGCTGCTGGGCCTGTGGTTCGCGACCGAGGAGGAGGACGGCGGAGAGCCGGCTCCGGCCGCGGCGCCGGTGCCGGTGATCGCCGAGCGGGTCGAGGGGCTGCGCGACCTGCGCTTCGACGAGATCCCGCGCCCGGTCACGGTGACCGCCGAGCAGGCGCGCCGCGAGGGGCTCGAGGATCTCGACCGCAACTACCCCGCCGATCGCCTGCGCGCCGACGAGACCGTGCTCGAGCTGCTCGGGCTGATCGACGAGGACGCGAGCCTGCGCGATCTCGCCGGCTCGCTCTTCGGCGAGGGCGTCGCCGGCTACTACGACCCGCGCGACGGCCGGCTGCGCGTGGTCGAGGACGCCGGGACCGGCAACCGCGTGCTCGAGGAGATGGTGCTCGCCCACGAGCTCACGCACGCGCTCGAGGACCAGCGCTTCGGGCTCGAGGACTCGCCGGCGACCGACGACCGCTCGCTGGCCCTCGCCGCGCTGCACGAGGGAACGGCCACGGCGCTGATGTACGCCTACGTCGAGGATCGCTTCAGCACCGAGGAGACGCTCGGAGGCCTGCTCGGCTCCGTGTTCCAGGACACGGGCGACCTGCCGCCCTTCCTCGAGTCGCAGGTGGTCTTCCCCTACACGGGCGGCGAGCGCTTCGTCAGGGAGCTGCTCCGGCGCGCCGGCGGGCGCTGGGCGCTCGTCGACACGGCCTACGAGCTGCGGCCGCCCGCGTCGACCGAGCAGATCCTGCACCCGCGCGCCTACTTCGACGCCGACGAGCCGCTGCCGGTGCGGCTGCGCGCCGGCGCCGTGCTCGGCGCCGGGTGGGATCGCGTCGCGCGCGGGACGTGGGGCGAGTTCCAGACCCGTCAGCTGGTGGGCTCGGCGCGCGCGGCGGCCGGCTGGGGCGGGGATCGCTACGAGCTGTGGCGCTCAGGCGGCGAGCACGCGCTGATCATGCGCTGGCGCTGGGACACGCGGCGCGACGTGGCGCAGTTCGCGCAGCGCGCGGCCGAGGCGCTGGGCGAGCGGGGCGTCGTGGCCCGGCGAGACGGTGTCGTGACCCTCGCGATCGCCGGCGACCGGGCCCTCGCGGAGCGGCTGGCGGACGGCGCGTGACGGCCGGGCTCGACCGGCGGGCGCTCGCCGTGCTCGGCGCCGGCCACCTGTGCGTCGACCTCTGCCAGGGCGCGGTTCCCGCGCTGCTGCCGTTCCTGGCCTCCGAGCGCGGCTACTCGTACGCGGCGCTCGGCGCGCTGGTGCTGTTCTCGACGATCGGGTCCTCGATCGTCCAGCCGCTCTTCGGCCTGCTCTCGGACCGGATCGCGCGGCCGTGGCTGATGCCGGCCGGGCTCGCGCTCGCGGGCACGGGGATCGCCCTCGCGGGGCCGGCGCCGTCGTACGGGCTGACCGCGCTGGCGGTCGTGGTGAGCGGGCTCGGGGTCGCCATGTTCCACCCCGAGGGGGCGAAGTTCGCCGGCCTCGCCTCGCGCGAGCGCAAGGGGCGCGGGATGAGCCTGTTCTCGGTCGGCGGCAACGCCGGCTTCGCGCTCGGGCCGCTGCTGACCACACCGCTGGTGCTGCTGTTCGGGCTGTCGGGGACGCTGGCCCTCGTCGTGGTGCCGGCCGCCGCCGCGGTGCTCCTCGCGCGCGAGCTCGGGCGCCTGCGCGGGCTGGAGGAGGAGCAGCCGCCCGCGCTCGCCGGCGCCGGGGAGGACGACTGGGGCGCGTTCTCCCGGCTCGGCGGGTTGATCGCGCTGCGCTCGGGCGTCTACTTCGGCCTGCAGGCGTTCATCCCCGCGTACTTCGTCGCCGATCTGAGCTCGAGCGCGGCGGCCGGCAACGCGGCCCTGACGATCATGCTCGCGGCCGGCGCCGTCGGGACGCTGGTCGGCGGCGGGCTCGTCGACCGCTGGGGCGCGCGGGCCGTGCTGCTCGGGACGCAGGTGCTGCTGCTGCCGCTGCTCGTCGTCCTGCCGTTCACGGGCGCGGCGGCGGCGACCGTGCTGCTGAGCGGGATCGGCTTCACGACGATCGCCAGCTTCTCGGTGACGATCATCCTCGGCCAGGCGTACCTGCCCAGCCGGGTCGGCCTCGCCTCGGGGATCACGCTCGGGCTGGCGATCGGGCTCGGCGGCGTGGCGGCGACCGCCCTCGGCGTGGTGGCCGACGCCGCCGGCCTGGAGGCGGTGCTGTGGACGATCGCGGTGCTCCCGGTCCCCGCCGCCGCGCTGGCGCTCTCGCTCCCGACCGTCCCGCCCGCCGTGTCCGCGGGCGAACCCCAGCGGGTTGCGCGCACCGCCGGCGCGAGCCACGATGGGGACCCGTGACCGATAACCGCCGATCGCCGCGCGCCAGGATCGAGATGCACTGCACGCTGCACCGCCGCTCCGGCTCGCCGGTCACCGGGCACACCGTCGACCTCGGCCCGGGCGGCATGTGCGTGGCCACTTCGCGCCCGCTGGCGGCCGACGAGGTGCTGCGGTTCGAGCTCGAGGCGGGCATCGACGGGAGCGGCCGCGTGCTGCGCCAGCAGGGCCACGACACCTACGCGGTCCGCTTCGAGCGGCTGGGCGAGCCGGCGCGCGCCGAGCTGCACCGGCTCGCCCTGGCTCCGGCGCGCTAGCCGGCCTGGCGCAGGCCCGCGTACTGCAGCGCGGCGAAGCCGGCGACGACGAGCGCCTGGAGCGCGATCCAGACCTGGCCGGCGGTGCTCGGCGTGAACGTGTCGAGCGCGAGCAGGACGATGCTGGCGACGGCCCAGACGAGGTTGGTGTCGATGACCGCCGTCACCGCGCCGCGGGCGGGCCTGGCGGCGACGCGCAGGACGAGCGCGGCGTAGACGGCGAGGAAGGCGCCGACGGCGACGAGCACGCCGGCCGGGACGCCGAGGACGGAGTCGAGCACGACCGCGCCGGCCAGGTAGGCGAGTGCGTTGGCGCCCGTGATCGCCGCATCGGCGGTGAGGGCGAAGCGCAGGAGACCGGGGCCGGCGGGGCGGGCGGAAGCGAGGCTGTGAGCTGTCATGCCGGTACCGTGTCACCGGCAGGGAAGAGCTTCAATTACCCCGCAGGTAAGCGGACGTCGCCTCGTCGGCCGGGAAGAACGCCTCGATCGACAGCTCGGCGAGCGTGATGTCGACCGCGGTGCCGAACGTGGCGATCGTGCTGAAGAACGCCAGCTCCTGACCGTCGGCGTCCCAGCGGAGGGGCACGGCGATCTCGGCACCCGGCCCGTGGACCTCGGCCGTCTCGCCCGGATAGCCGGCGAGCTCGTCGAGCAGCGCCGCGAGCCGCTCGTCGGCGGTCACCGTCACCTGGCGCTGCAGCCGGTCGAGCAGATGCGCGCGCCACTCGCCGTAGTTGAGGATCCGCGACGCCATCCCGTCCGGATGCAGGCTCGCGCGCAGCACGTTCACGGGCGGCTCCATCAGGTGCGCGGGGACCACGGCGGTGAACATGCCGATGCTCTGGTTCGCCGCGGCGAGGTTCCACCAGCGGTCGACGACCACCGCGGGGTACGGCTCGTGGCCCGTCAGCACCCGGTCGAGCGCCTCGCGCACCGGCGCCATCTCCGGCGCGTCGATCGAGCGCTCCTCGAAAGCGGGAGCGAAGCCGGCCGCGAGCAGCAGGCGGTTGCGGTCGCGCAGCGGGACCTCGAGCTGCTCGGAGAGGTGCAGCACCATCTCCCGGCTCGGCTTCGACCGGCCGGTCTCGAGGAAGCTCAGGTGGCGCGCGGACACGCCGGCCTCGAGCGCGAGGTCGAGCTGGCTGAGCCGGCGGCGCTGCCGCCAGTCCCGCAGGAGCGTGCCGAGCGGCGCGGTGGCGGTGCTCATGGCGGGCAAGCTAGCGGGCGCGCGACACCTCGGCACCTACCTCCGGGGTAATCGACAAGCCGCCGTCGCGCTGGTTCGGTGTTCGGCATGACCGACATCAGCACCGTCATCCACAACTACATCGCCGCCTGGAACGAGGGCGACCCGGCCCGGCGCCGGGCCATCGTCGGCGAGACGTTCGCCGACGACGCCACCTACCTGGACCCGCTCATGCGCGGCGAGGGGCCGGACGGCATCGATGCCATGATCGCCGCCGCCCAGCAGCAGTACCCGGGCCATCGCTTCGAGCTGGCCATGGGGCCGGACGCCCACAACGACCGCGTCCGCTTCGCCTGGACGCTGATCGGCGACGGCGGGCCGGTGGCCGGCGGCGTCGACTTCGCGACCGTCGCCGACGACGGCCGCCTCCGCGCCGTGACCGGCTTCCTCGAGGCCTGAGCCTCAGGCGGACTCCGGCGCCGCCACGGCGGTGCCGGAGACCGCGGTCAGGATCAGCAGCGAGAGCAGGCCGATGGCCAGCGGCACGGCGCCGGCGATGAAGAGCGCGGGCTGCGCGCCGATGGCGCCGATCAGCACGCCGGCGGCGCCGAGGGCGCCGAGCTCGGCGCCGTTGCGCGCCGCGTTGTAGACCGCGAACGAGCGGCCGCGCAGCGCCTCCGGGACGCGCTCGTGGATGAGCGTGCGCAGCAGCACGTTCTTGAGCCCGTGGGCGACGCCGCCGAGCGTGAACCCGGCGAACGCGGCCCACAGCACGCCGGCCGCGGCGGCCGTGGCGATCCCGAGCCCTTGGACGGCGACCGCCGCGAGCGCCACCGCCGCCAGGGCGCCCGGCGGCACGCGGCGGGCCAGGCCGACGGCGCCGGCCACCATCCCGAGCATCCAGAACGCCCCGAGCAGGCCGAAGGCGGCCTCGCCGGCGTCGAGCACGTCGACGACGTAGAAGACCTCGGCCGAGATCGAGATCGAGAAGAACAGCAGCGCGGCGACGGCGCCGCCGAGCGTCACGCGCAGGACGCGGTCGGCGGTCAGGTACGCGAGGCCGTCGCGGGCGCGGCCGCTGTCGCCCTCCACGCGCTCCGCGGCGCGCGGGTCGCGCCGTGCGTGCAGGAGCCAGGCGGCGAGGGCGACGGCCAGGAAGGTGGCGGCATCGATGAGGAGGGCGATCTCGACGCGGCCGGCGGCGGCGAGGATGCCGCCGGCGAGCGGCCCACCGGTCATGCCGACGTAGCGGGCGGTCTCCACCAGCCCGTTCGCCTCCGCCACGCGCTCCTCGCCCGCCGCGGCCGGGACGAGCGCGAACTCGGCCGGCTGCGTGATCGCAGCGCCGATCCCCAGCGCCGCCGTGAGGACGAGGATCACGGGCAGCGAGCCGCTGCCGAGCGCCAGCGCCGCCACCGTAGCGGCCTGCGCGAGCGAGCCGAGCAGCAGCAGGCGGCTGTTCTCGACCCGGTCGGCGAGCCGGCCGGCGATCCCGCCGAAGGCCACGATCGGGCCGAAGAGCGCGAGGAAGAACGCGGAGACGGCCAGCGGCGAGCCGGTCATCGCCTCGATGTGGAGCGCGAGCGGGACCCAGAACAGGAAGTCGCCGAAGGCCGAGAGGCCGACGGCGCCGACGATGAGGCGGACATCCCGGATGCGGAGCACGCTCATGGCCGCCAGTCTCCACGGCCTCCGTTCGCGCACCGTTCGCGCAGCGTGAAAGCTGCGGGATAGGGTTGGCGGCGATGCTCCGCGTGCGCCTCGCCGGGGGCCTCGCGCTCGAGTCGGACCGCCGTGCGATCCCGCTGCCGGCCTCGCGCCGCGCGCGCGGGCTGCTCGCCTACCTGGCGGCCCACCCGGGCGCCCACGGCCGCGGCGAGCTCGCCGCCCGCTTCTGGCCCGACGTGCTCGACGAGAGCGCCCGCACGAGCCTGCGCGCGGCGCTCAGCGAGCTCCGCCGCGCGCTCGGCGACGAGGCCGGCCGCCTGGTGGCCACGCGCGAGACCGTCGCGCTCGAAGGCGCCTGGGTCGACCTGCGCGAGGCCGCCGCGCTGCTCGACGCCGGCCGCGCCGACGACGCGGCTGCACTGCTCGACGGCGAGCTGCTGCGCGGCATGGACGACGACTGGATCTTCGAGCTGCGCCGCACGTACGCCGACCGCCATCACGCCGCCGGAGCCGACCGGGCGGCGGCCGCGATCCCGCCGCCGCCGGCGCTCGACCGCGACGAGCCGTTCGTCGGCCGTGCGCCGGAGCTCGAGCGGCTGCGCGCCCTCTGGCGCACGGTGGTCGAGCGGCGGACCCGGCGCCTCGTGCTGCTGGCCGGCGAGCCGGGGATCGGCAAGACCCGGCTGGCGCTCCACTTCGCGCGCGAGTCGGGCGCGACCGTGCTGCTCGGCCGCTGCGCGGAGGACCCCGTGGCGCCGTTCGAGCCGTTCACCGAGGTGCTGCGGCACGTCGGCGCCGGCGCGGCGCGGGCGCTCGCCGGTTCGGGCGAGGTCGACCGGCTGCTGGGCGGCGCGGACGGCGGGCCGGACGATCCCGGCGCGCGCCACCGGCTGTTCGCGGCGGTCGCCGACGTGCTCGGCGGGATCGCCGAGCGCCGCCCGCTCGTGCTCGTCCTCGACGACCTGCACTGGGCCGACCGGCCGACGCTCCTGCTCCTCTCCTTCGTGCTGCGCGCCGGACGTCCGGCCCCGCTGCTGGTGGTCGGCACCTATCGCGACAGCGAGGTCGGCCGCCGCACGCCGCTGGCCGGTGCGCTCGCCGACCTGCGGCGCGACGGCGGCGCCGAGCGGATCGCCCTGCGCGGCCTGGCGCCGGCCGAGGTCGGCGAGCTGGCGACCGCGTGGCTCGGCGCCGAGGCGGGGGAGCGGGTGGCGGGCGGCGTCCATGCCCGCACGGGCGGCAACGCGTTCTTCGTCGAGGAGGTCCTGCGCGGACTCGCCGCCGACGAGGCGGCGGTGCCCGAGAGCGTGCGGCACGCGGTCGGCGCGCGGCTCTCCCGCCTCGGCCCCGAGGCCGACGCGTTGCTCGACCTCGCCGCCGTCCTCGGCGCCACGGTCGATCCCGCGCTTCTGGCCGCCGTCGCCGGAGAGCGGGTCGAGGCGCTCCTCGACGAGCTCGTCGACGCCCGGCTTCTGCGGGTCGCCGGCCGCGCCCTCGAGTTCCCGCACGCGCTCGTGCGCGAGGCGGTCGAGGCCGACCTCAACCCGCTCCGCCGCGCGCGGCTTCACCGCGAGGTCGCCGAGGCGCTGATCGCGCGCGACGGGGCGCTGGGCGAGATCGCGCACCACCTGAGCGAGGCCGCCGACCCGCGCGCTGCCGGCTACCTGCGGCGCGCCGGCGAGGCGGCGTTGGCCATGCTCGCCTACGAGGAGGCGGCCGAGCTCTTCGCCCGCGCGCTGGAGGCGACCGCCGAGCGCGGCCCGCTCCTGCTCGCGCGCGGCGACGCCCTCCTGCGCGCCGGTGAGCCGGCCGCAGCGCGCGCCTGCTTCCTCGAGGCGGCGGCGCTCGCGCGGTCCGCCGGCGATGCCGACCTGCTCGGGCGCGCGGCGCTCGGGCACGCCGGCCTCGGGGTTTCGATCATCGACCTCGACGCGCCCGCGATCGCGCTGCTCGAGGAGGCACTGACGGCGGTCGAGGAACCGGTCCTCCGCTCCGAGCTGCTGGCGCGGCTCGCGGTCGAGCTCTACTACGCGCCGTCCCGCGACCGCAGCGAGGCGCTGAGCGCCGAGGCCGTCGCCGTCGCGCGCGAGTCCGGCGACCGCCGCGCGGTGGCGGCCGCGCTCAACGCGCGCCATGTCGCGCTGTGGCGGCCGGACCGGCTCGCCGAGCGGCTCGCGGCGGCGGAGGAGATGATCGCCGTCGCGGGGGAGCCGCAGCTCGAGCTGCAGGCGCGCAACTGGCGCGTGGGCGATCTCTTCGAGGCGCTCGACATCGCCGAGTGGCGGGCCGAGGTCGCACGCCACCGGGAGCTGGCGGCGCGCCTGCGGATGCCCGGCTACACCTGGTACACGCCCCTGTGGGCGGCGGTCGAGGCCGTCCACGCGGGGCGCTGGGAGGAGGCGGCAGAGCTGCGCGAGCGGGCGCGGGCCGAAGGCGTCCGCGCCGGCGATCGCAACGCCGACCTGTTCGCCGAGATGCTGCGCTTCAGCGAGATCATCATGCGCGGCACGTGGGACGCGATCGACGTCGACCTGCTGCACGAGAAGCTGGAGACGTCGCCGGCAGCGATGGCCTGGCGCTGCTCCTACACGTGGATGCTGGCCGCCACCGGCCGCGAGGCCGCCGCGCGCGAGCAGTTCGCGGTCGCGCTCGACGGCCTGCCCTTCGACGTGAACTGGCCGTCGGGCATCGGCGAGCTCGCCGCGGCATGCCTCGAGCTCCGCGATCCCGAGCTGGCCGCGCCGCTCTACGAGCGGATGCTGCCGTATGCGGACGTCGCGCTCACGGCGGGCCGGGCGGTGAGCACCTTCGGCTCGACGGAGCGGCTGCTCGGCGGCCTCGCCGCGCTGCTCGGGCGTCCCGACGAGGCGGCGGCGCGCCTGTCGCGGAGCGTCACGGTCAACGAGCTGGCGGGGTTCTCCGTCTGGGCCGACCACGGCCGTCGTGCTCTGGACGCCTTGACCGGTGAGCGGTCATCGTTGTAGGTTCGGGGCGGGAGGCGTTCCGACCGAAGGGTGGCGGCCATGCGCGTCGTGGCGATCGCAGCGGTGCTGGTGTTCGCCGTCTCAGGGACGGCGGCGGCCGATGTCCGGCTGGACCGGAAGGCGGCGCGGGAGATCGCGAAGCTGCAGCAGTTCAAGCAGTCGCTGTCGCGCAGCGAGCGCAAGCTCGACAGCCGGCTGGCGCTGGAGCTGAGCGGGCGCCGCCTGGCCCCGCGCACGGGCGTGACCGTGCGGAGCTCGGGCCGGACCGACGTCGACGTGCGCGCTGCGGCCGTCACCGACGGGCTGCTCGACCGCCTCAAGCGGGCGGGAGCGGTGGTCGACTACGCGTCGCGCCGGGTCGACTCGGTGCGCGCGTCGGTCCCGCTGGAGGCGGTCGACGAGATCGCGGCGTGGAAGGACGTCGAGCGGGTCGACGCCGCGGTCGAGGCGCTCACCGCGGCCGTGTCGGAGGGCGTCGAGGCGCACGCTGCCGATGTCGCCCGCGCGAGCTTCAGGGTCACCGGCATCGGCACGAAGCTGTGCGCCCTGTCGGACGGGGTCTGGTCGCTGGCCGCCTCGCAGGCGGCCGGCGAGCTGCCGGCCGTCGACGTGCTCCCCGGCCAGGCGGGACTGCCCAACGAGAACGAGGGCACGGCGATGCTGGAGATCCTCCACGACGTCGCGCCCCGCGCGGAGCTCGGCTTCGCCACCGCCACGACCAGCCCGGCGTCGTTCGCCGACAACATCCGCCGGCTGCGCTTCCAGGCGGGGTGCGACGTGCTCGTCGACGACATCCTGTGGGTCGACGAGAGCCCGTTCCAGGACGACCTGATCGCGCGGGCGGTGAACGACGTCACCGCCGACGGGGCGCTCTACTTCAGCTCGGCCGGCAACGAGGGCAACACGCTCGACGGCACGGCGGGCAACTACGAGGCCGACTTCGTCGACTCCGGCCGCGAGGTCGGTAAGTTCGCCGGCGCCGCGCACGACTTCGACCCGGGGCCGGGCGTGCAGGTCTTCGAGCCGCTCTCGCGCGAGTCGAGCGCCGGCGTCTGGGTGCCGCTGTCGTGGGCCGACCCCGAGGGCGCGGCGGTCAACGACTACGACCTGTACCTGTTCGACGCCGATTCGAACGTGGTGGCGTTCTCGCAGGACGTCCAGGACGGCGACGACGACCCGATCGAGCTGCTGCGCACGCCGAGCGCGGGCGGCAGCGGTCTCCGGCTCGCGGTCGTCCGGTACCGCGGCGCAGGTCGCTACTTCCAGCTGTCGGCGCTGCGCGGCCGTTTCGAGACCTCGTCCGACGGCCTGATCGCATACACCACTCCGGGGGTCACGCGGGGGCACAACGCCGCGGCCGATGCGTTCAGCACGGCCGCGGCGCCCGCCGCCGGACCGCTGCCGTTCGACCTCGAACCGGGGGATCCGCCGAACCCGATCGGGCCCTACCCGGAGGCCTTCACGCGCCAGCAGCTTCCGGAGCGGTTCACGTCCGATGGCCCGCGGCGGATGTTCTTCCATCCCGACGGGACGCCGATCACGCCCGGCGACTTCTCCTCGACGGGCGGGGCCGTGCGGCAGAAGCCGGACATCACGGCGGCGGACGGCGTGACCACCTCGCTGGCCGCGTTCCGGCCGTTCTTCGGCACGTCGGCGGCGGCTCCGCACGCGGCGGCGATCGCCGGCCTCGTGCTCTCCGGCAACCCGGGCCTGGGGACCGCCGAGCTGCGCGACGCGTTCGTGTCGACCGCGCTCGACCTCGTGCCCGAGGGCGTCGACGGGCGCACCGGCCACGGCGTGCTCCGCGCCGACCGGGTGCTCGAGCACACGGGCGCGACGCCGCAGCCGCTGGTGCGGGCGGGCACGCCGTCCGTGACCGCGCAGGGCGGTGACGGCGACGCGTACCTGGAGCCGGGGGAGAGCGGCACGCTGGCGCTGCCGGTGAGAAACGAGGGCGACGGCGATGCCACCGGCGTCAGCGCGACGGTCACGACCGCGGACCCGCAGGTGACGATCACGCCGCGATCCCGCTCCTACGGGCTCGTGGAGGCGGGCGGGAGCGTGAGCCGCGACTTCGGCATCGCGCTGGCGCCGTCGTATCCGCTCGGGAAGCGGATCAGGCTGTCGGTGCGGGTCACCTTCGCCGGCATCCTCTCGCCGACGACGGCCTCGCCGGTGGTGGGGACCGGTCAGGCGGCGGCTCTGCCGACCACGTTCGCCTACTCGGGTCCGCCGGTCCCGATCCCCGACAACGCGGCGGCGGGCGCGTCGGTCACGATCCCGGTGACCGGGATCGGCTACGCCGACGAGCTGACGTTCTCGGTCGACGGGCAGACCTGCTCGAGCGCCACGGGGGCGACCGGCGTCGGCATCGACCACAGCTTCGTCTCCGACCTCGCGGGCACGCTGACGGCGCCCGGAGGCCGCACGGCGACGCTGTTCAGCGGGAACGGCGGGAGCGGCAACAACCTCTGCCAGGTCGTGTTCGAGGACGCGGCGGCGCAGCCGTTCGCGTCGGTCACCGCCGGGCTCAACCCGTTCACCGGCCACTGGCGCCCGGCCACGCCGCTCGATCCGTTCCTCGACGCGCCGGTCACGGGCGACTGGACGTTCACGGTCGTCGACGACGCGCCGCGCGATACCGGCAGCATCCGGGCCGTCTCGCTCCACGTCACGGGCTTCGTCCCGTGACGCGGAGTCGTACATTGCCAGCGGCGGGCCGGTAGCTCAGCGGTCAGAGCAGCGGACTCATAATCCGTCGCGCGGTGGTTCGAATCCACCCCGGCCCACATGAACGCCCAACCACGCGGGTCACCGTCTCGATGCCCCGGCGCGGTCTTCCGCCGGCCTCTCAGCCCGGCCTCATCGTGGCGCCGTAGCGTGGCCGCGCCACAGACTCCCGACCGGAGACGCCCATGAGGACCTTTTGCGCAACATCCCTAGCCTTGCTCGCGGCGGTCGCGGTGTACGTCGGCTTCCGCTCGGTCGAGGAGGCGCCGGCGCGCCCGGCGGCCGACTCGAAGGCCCCCGTGCCGCTCAAGGACGCCAAGCTCAACATCGAGCACAACGCGACCGACAGGGACACCGGCTTCCAGGGGTTCGTTGACAGCGAGGGCTGGCGGCGGCTCGAGGTGCGCGGGCCGGCCGGCAAGGTGCTGAGGTTCCAGGCGCTGGGCTCGCTCGGCACGCTCGGCATGACCGAGCTGTTCTTCGAGACCGTCGAGCCGGAGAATAAGGACACCTCGATCAGGAGGATGCTCGCGAAGCTGCCGGAGGGCAGGTACCGGATTGCCGGCCAGGCCCAGGAGAACGGCGAGCGCTTGGGCCGGACAGTGGGGAGAGCGTGGCTCACCCACGAGATCCCCAAGGGCCCGCGGCTGGTCGCGCCCGCGGAGGGCGCGACCGTGCCGGCTCAGGGCCTGGTCGCCGACTGGGAGCCCGTGTCCCAGACGATCACCGGCAAGCCGGTCCAGATCATCGCCTACCAGCTCATCATCGAGAAGGACGTCGCGCCGCACCCGCACATGATCGGGAAGTTCGGGCTCAGCATGTACCTGCCGCCGTCGGTGACCAGCATCGACGTCCCCGACGGGCTGCTCGAGCCGGCTACCGCCTACAACTGGGAGGTGCTGGCGATCGAGCGCAGCGGCAACCAGACCCTCTCCTCCGGCTCGTTCAAGACCGGGTAAGGGGCGTCAGCCCAGGGCAGCTTCCCCTTATCGTGCGACGCGCCTCGACACCTCGTTGCCGCAG
>Ga0081538_10004035_pt1 | contig 13659 bp, 13 predicted proteins | sample TabmetS5T2R1_FD_71022 | JGI IMG/M metagenome (GOLD analysis project Ga0081538, IMG submission 71022) | Tabebuia heterophylla rhizosphere microbial communities from the University of Puerto Rico - S5T2R1 | ecosystem: Host-associated > Plants > Roots > Rhizosphere ...
CCCGACAAACGCGAGGCCCTGATCGAAGAGGTCTTCGAGATCCTCAAAGATGCCCGTAGGTAGGCGAGGTTCGCGTGTAGGGGCGGGTTTCAAACCCACCCCTACAAGCCGACCACGCTAATCGAGCTGCGGCGGACCCTGTTCTATGCGGCGGCGGAGGTCGTCCGGCTCGTTGGGAGGCATCCAGGGGGATTCGATCCACCAGGTGGCCCCTGCCTGCGCGAAGGGACGCACGATGGAGGCAGCCCGCCCCGGATCTTCGCCGGGCGTCTGGCCCTCCCATACGATGTCGAAGGTGCCGTCCTCTTCTCTGTTCTCCCTGACGTAATCCCTGATCTCACGAATGGTCTCGGGCGTAACGCCCGGCGATTCGGGTCCTCCGCCAACCGCGGCCGCAAGCACCCCGTCGTAGCGTAGCGCCCGCCCCATCGACTTCTTACTCGGCCAGGCTCCGACCACCCAAATAGGGATACGCGGCTCCTGGACCGGCGGCGGCGAAAATGTCATCTCCTCGAGCCGGTAGTGTTCGCCCGCGTAAGAGAACGGCTCCCCGCTCCACAACCCGGTCAAGATATCCAGGCTCTCGTCGAGTAGCCGTGCCCGAACCTTCCTGTCGGTCGGTTCACCCACCTTAGAGAAACCACCGTCGTCCAGGGCACCGAGTCCTACCGGCAAGACGAGGCGACCGTTGGACAAATGGTCGAGGGCGACCGTCTCGCGGGCCAGCTTCCACGGTCTCCTCCTGGCCGGCGGCGTCAGCACGGCCCCGATCCTCACCCTCTCCGTGCGCATCGCCATCGCAGCCATCACGACCCACGGATCGTACGTTTCCATGTCACCGACACAGATGCCGTCCCAGTAGAAAACGCCGTCCCATCCCGCCCTTTCCACCCCACGGGCGAGTTCCGCGACGGTGCGGGGGTCACCCGTAGGGATCAAGAACCCGTAACGCAACCATACCTCCTCTCCCCGACACCCGAATCTCACGCCACAAAGAGTATACGGACCCCCAGACGCACTCCCACCATCGAACGCAGCGAAGACAGGATGCACCACCCGCCTCTAAACAGGGACCGCTCGCCTTCGCCCCAACGGGCACCTGATCTCGCGCGGCAAAAGTCACGCCGTCGACCACAAGCACCACGGTCGTTGAAGCGTCGTTGGGAGGTTAGCCTCCCAACGACGCGCCGTCAGCTATCAGCAAACAAAATGCTGACTGCTGAATGCTAACTCCTAGCGACGCCGGCGGCGCAGAAGCCAGATCAGGACCAGGAGCACGCCGGCGCCGATGAGCACGGGTTTGGCCCGTTTGAGGATCGCCTCCTGGCTCGCCGCACCGACGTCGAAAGCCTCCGGCTCCTCGCGCTCTTGGCGGGGAGGCTGCTGTGCGGAGGGCTGTTCGGTCCCGGCGGTCGGGGCGCCCGTTGGGGCTTCCGCTGAGCCTGCGACGACGGCTCCTTCGACCGTGCCGCCCGCCATGACGGTCGGGTCTTCGCTGCTTATGACCCTGCCCGCCGTGCCACCAGCTGCGGCGGCAGGAGGAGCTTCTTCCTGCTGCGTGCCGTCACGCGAGCCGTTCTCCTCGCCGGCCGGTTCCGCCGTTGCGGCTGCGGCACCTTCCTCGGGGCCGCCCGTGATCTCCTCCTCCAGGCATGAGGCGAACTGGTCGAGCATCTTAGTCGCCACGTCCTGGGCGATGCCCCGTCCGAACTGGGCCGCGCGTCCGGTGAGTTTCATATCCGTCTCGACGCTTACCTTGGTGCCTTCGCCTTCTTCTTGCAGGGTCGAGACGATGGTCGCCGAGGCCGTACCCTGGCCGCGTGCGTCACGGCCGGTGGCCTGCAAGACGGCGCGGTGGTTACCCTCGTCGACCTCCTCGAACTTCACGGTGCCCTTGTAGTTGGCCGTGATCGGACCGATCTTCACCTTCATCGTGCCGTCATACTCGCCTTCGTCCTTCTCCTCCTGGATGGCCGCCCCTGGGAGACAGGGCGCGATCCTCTCCAGGTTGAGCATGGTGTCCCAGGCCTGCTGGATCGGGGCCGCCACCGTGAACTCGTTGTTGATCTTCATCGTACCTCCTCCTAAGGAACCGTTATCGTACGTCTTTCGGTTACCATTTTCTATCCTCCCGCCATCCTATAGTCGCCCACAGGCCCGCACATCTCCTGAAGACGCCTCAGATCCTCCTTCGTGTCGACATCCGCGGGGTCTCCCACTTCTTCACAAGGCACCTCGACCACCAACTCAGGATGCCGCCGCAGGACAGAACGCGCCCCCTCATCCCCGGCTAACTCTGCCTCGAGCAGCGGCCACACCTCCCGCGAGAACAGAACGGGATTGCGCCGCTTCCCTCCGTAAGTGGCGACCGCAACCTTTGCTCCCTCCGAGAAAGCAGACACGAGCCGCTCGACGGCCTCAGCCCCGATGAACGGCTGGTCCCCGAGCAAGACCACCGCAGCTTCTCCACCACACGCCCGTAGTCCGGCGAGGACCGACGTGGACTGGCCCCGCTCCCACTCCTCGTTGGCGACTATCCTGACGCCGTACGCTTCGCAGACCCCACGCAGTCTCTGTGCGTCCGCGCCGACGACGACGATAATCTCGTCGACGGGCGCCTCGCGCAGGTTGTGGAGAACCGTCTCTATGATGGGCCTTCCCCCGAGCTTGGCGAGCAGCTTCCCACCCCCGAACCGGCTACCACCACCCGCGGCGAGCACGATCACCGATACTTCCGACGGTCTCAGCACTAAGAGGCTTCCCGGTGGTGGATGAGCGCCCGCTCGTAGTCCTCAGGGGTATCCACGTCAGGAGGCAACTCGGCGTCGAGTTCGATCTCCTGAACCCTATCCGGGTACGCCTCGATGAGCTTCCAGACCGCTTTGTCTCCGTGCAGACCTCTGAGATCCCCGAACGCATCAAGGGAGAAGACGAAAGGATGGCCGAGGCGACCCCTGTAGGAGCAGACCGCAGCCCACGGCCTTTCGTCTCTCCATTCTGCGAGCGCCAGGTCTATGAACCCGGGTAGCACGCCAGGCTGGTCGCCGAGGAGCAGAAAGAGGGCTTCGCAATCGTCTCCGGCGGCGTCGAGGCCCGCCAGCAACGAAGAGGCGCATCCCGTGCCGTAGGCCGTATTCTCCACCACCTCCGCGCGGCCGAAGTCGATAGCGCCACGCAACTCGCCCGAGGCGCGGCCAAGCACGACGACGGTTCTGTCGAGTGATGAGGCGTTGGCGTTCCCGACGGCCTGGCCGAGAAGGGTGGTATTCCCGAACGGCAGGAGCTGTTTCGGAGGGCCGAAACGGCTGGATCTCCCCGCGCCGAGCACCACGCCGACCACGCTCATCGTAAGGAGACCCTGGTCTCATACTTTTCCGGCTGCTGCTCGAAGGTCCTCCTGCATCCTGCGCAGCAGAAGTAGTAGCGTGTGCCTCCTTGCTCGACGACGTGCCTGGCGGAAGCTATCTCGACAGCCATCCCGCAGACCGGGTCCACTGCTGTGTCGGGTTCCCCGGTCGACTCTCTCTCCTGGACCCCCGAGAAGCCCGGACGCGCCTCGGCGCGCAGCGAGGAGATCTCCGCCATGACGGAGAGGGAGATACCTTCCTGGCCGCTCGTGCCCAGCGGCAGCCCGGCAGGGGAGCGCACCACCGCAAGCTCACCCTCCTCGAGCCCACGCGTCCGCAACTCCGAGAGCACCTGCTCGGCCCTCTGAGCGCTCGCGACCAGCCCGACGTACGGCAAGCCCAGCCTTATGCCCGCCTCGACGGCGTCCTCGTCAAACTCGCCGAAGGTGGCGACGACCATCCACGAATCCTGTGGATAGGGGACTTCTCCCGGGGTCAACCTCGTGGTTGCATCCATGGTAAGCAGCCTGAAGCCCAATGGCGGCGCTATAGCGGCGAGCGTTGCCACAACCGGTGAGTCTCCGGCGACGATGAGGGTTGGGCGCGGGAGGAAAGGCTCCACGTAGAGGTCCGCGGTGCCTTCGCTGGCGCAGGTCATGCGGGCCATTCGCACCCCGGGCTGGGCTGCCGCTGTGTCGGGGGTGACGCGTACGAGCCGTGGCACGCCTTCCTCCAGGGCGGCGAGGGCTTCCTTGCGGGCTGTAGGCCCGATGCACCCGCCGCCGACCCATCCGTCGAGGCTCCCGTCAGCGAAGACGATCGCACGGTCGCCCATGCGCGCCGAGGTGGACGGCTCGGTGCGGACGACCGTGACCAGGGCGAAGGGACGTTCCCCGCCCGCGAGGTCTCCCGCCCGTCTCAGAGACTCGGCGCGACGGGCGAGGGAGTTCGGGTCCTGGCGGAGCATCGGTCTCAGGCCTCCACCCCGTGCTCGCGCATGAGCTTCCAGATCTTGTTCGGCGTCAAGGGCATATCCACGTTGCGCACCCCGAAGGGCGAGAGCGCGTCGACCACGGCGTTGACCACGGCGGGGGGCGAACCGACGGTCGGGGACTCGGCCACGCCGCGGGCCCCGAGCGGGTGGTGCGTCGACGGGGTCACGAACTCGCCGAGCTCGTAGTTGGGAACCTCCATGGAGGTGGGGATCAGGTAGTCCATAAAGCTGCTGTTCAGGTGGTTGCCCTCTTCGTCGAAGTCGATGATCTCCATCAGGGCCGTGCCGATACCCTGCGCCAGACCACCGTGCACCTGGCCGTCTACGACCGTTGGGTTGATCCTGACCCCGCAGTCGTCAACCGCGATAAAGCGTTTTACCTCGACCTGCCCGGTACCCCTGTCGATCTCCACCACGCAGATGTACGCGCCGAACGGGTAGGTCATCTCCGGCGGGTCGTAGTAGGTGACGGCCTCGAGGCCGGCCTCTTCTCCTTCGGGAACGTTCGTGTAAGCGGCGAAGGCGACCTCGTCCATGGTCTTCGCCTGATCCGGCGATCCCTTGACGAAGAAGCGTCCGTCCTCGTACTCGACGTCCCCCTCGGCGGCTTCCAGGAGATGGGCCGCTATCTTCTTCGCCTTCTCGCGCACCTTGCGGGTGACGACCGCCGTAGCCGCGCCGCACACGGGCGTGGAGCGGCTGCCGTAGGTGCCGAGCCCGAAGGGCGTGTTGTCCGTGTCGCCCTCTCGCACCTCGATGTTCTCCGCGGGGATGCCGAGCTCTCCGGCCACGATCTGGGCGAAGGTCGTCTCGTGGCCCTGCCCCTGCGACTTGACCCCGAGCTTGAGGATGGCCTTGCCCGTGGGATGGATCCTGAGCTCCGCGGCGTCGAACATCTCGATGCCCGCTATGTGGCACTTCTTGCCAGGGCCGGCGCCCACGATCTCCGTGAACGTGGAGAGCCCGATGCCCATGATTCTGCCCTCTTCACGGGCCTGCTTCTGCTCTTCCAGAAGCTCCTCGTAGCCGGCTATCCGCAGAGCCTCCTGCAAGGCGCCCTCGTAGTCGCCGCCGTCATACTCCCAGCCCATGACGGAGACGTAGGGCATCTGCTCCTTTGTGACGAAGTTCTTGCGCCTGAGCTCCACGGGGTCCATCCCCAGCTCGTCGGCGAGCACGTCCATCGTGCGCTCCATGAGGTAGATGGCCTCGGTCACCCGGAACGAGCAGCGGTAGGCGATGCCGCCAGGGGCCCTGTTGGTGTATACCCCGGTCGCCTCGGCGTAGGCGGCCGGCACATCGTAGCAGCTCGTGAAGATGGGGAAGAAACCCGTGGGATACTGCTCTCCCGGCTGGGCGTGGGCGTCGAAAGCCCCGTGATTCGCGAGAACGCTCGAGCGGGCGCCGAGGATTTTCCCTTCGCTGGTGGCAGCGAGCTCGCCGACCATGTGGTAGTCGCGCGCGAAGCTCGAGTTCATCAAGTTCTCCGAACGCGTCTCCATCCACTTCACGGGCCTTCCCAAAACGAGTGAGGCGACGGCGGCGCACACGTAGCCAGGGTAGATGGGGACCTTGTTCCCGAAGCCGCCGCCGATGTCGGGGGAGATTATCCGGATCTGGTGTTCCGGCAGCCCGGAGACGATGGCGAAGAGCGTCCTGTGGGCGTGCGGGGCCTGCGAGGTCAGGTGAATGGTCATCTCGCCGGTCGAGACGTCGTAGTCGGCGACGGTCCCGCAGGTCTCCATCGGGGCGGGGTGGATGCGCGGGTAGTACATCTCCTGGCGGACCTTTACCTCGGCCTCCTCGAACGCCTTGCCCGTCGCCTCCTTGTCCCCCGCATCCCAGAAGAAGATGGAGTTGTCGTCCTTGCCTTCCTTGTCGTCGCGGATGACGGGCACGCCCTCATCCAGCGCTTTCCTGGAATCTATAACGGGGTCGAGGGGCTCGTAGTCGACGTCGATGAGCTCGAGGGCGTCCTGCGCGATGTAGGTGCTATCGGCCACCACGAAGGCGACCTCCTGCCCCTGGAAGCGCACCTTGTCGGTGGCGAGCACGGCCTGGGTGTCTCCGGCGAGGGTGGGCATCCAGGCCAGGCCCTGCTCGGCGAGGTCATCGCCCGTTATGACCGCGTGGACGCCGGAGAGCTCCAGCGCGGCGCTCGTGTCTACGCTATTGATCCTGGCGTGGGCGTAGGGGCTGCGCAGGAGGGCCGAATGTAGCATCCCTGTCAGCCTTACGTCGTCGACGTAGTTTCCCTTGCCCCTGATAAAGCGCCCGTCCTCTTTGCGAGGCATCCGGTCGCCGAGGGTATGTCCCTGCACCGTAGCCATTACGCGCCGACCTCCTGTGCACTGCCGTTTCTCGCGGCCCACTGGACCGCCTTGACGATGTTCTCGTAACCCGTGCAACGGCAGAGGTTGCCCGAGATGGCCTCCCTGATCTCCGCCTCCGTCGGGTCGGGATTGCGCTCCAGGAACTCAGTTGCGGTCAGGATCATGCCAGGCGTACAGAAGCCGCACTGCAGCCCGTGCTCGACGTGAAAGCCCTCCTGAACGGGGGTGAGATCCGTCCCGCTCCACAGTCCCTCGATGGTCGTCACCTCGTGGGAGTCGGCCCTGACGGCGAGCACCGTGCAGCTCTTGACGGGCTCTCCGTCGAGGAGCACCGTGCAGGCCCCGCAGTTGGAGGTGTCGCACCCCCAGTGGGTCCCCGTAAGACCCAGGGTCTCCCTTATGAAGTGGACCAGCAAGAGGCGCGGCTCGACCTCGGCCTCCAGCATTGCGCCGTTTACGTTGACGTTTATCCTCACCTCTAAACCTCCCGCCCGGCCGCGCGCTCGACCGCCTTGTCGACCGTACGTCCCAGGAGTACCCTGACCAGGTCGCGTTTGTACTCCACGGAGCCCCTGGCATCATCTATGGGATCGCACTCCCCGGCGGCGATCTCCCCCGCCCTCCTGTACGCCTCGGACCCGGGGCGTTCCCCTGTGAGCGCTTCTTCCGCACCCCTCGCCCGCAGGGTTCGGCTTCCGACGCCGCACAGTCCGATGCGGATGCTCTCTATCTCCTCGCCTTCCATGCTCAGGGCGACACCGATCGCGGCCGCGGCGTAGTCTCCCGTCTTCCGCTTGACCTTGGAGTAGGCGCTCCCTCCCGGAGTGCGCGGCACCCGGATCTCCGTGAGAACCTCGCCGTGCTCCAGGGAGGTCTCGTAGGGGCCGACGTACAGATCGTCGATGTGCAAGGTACGCCCACCGTCGGGACCTCGGACCAGGACCTCGCTGTCGAGGGCGACGAAGGCCGCCGGGAGATCCTCCGCCGGGTCCGCATTGGCGAGGTCTCCCCCGATCGTCCCCATGTTCCTGACGAGGGGGTCGGCGATCATCCTCTCCGCGTCGGCCAGGAGCGCGTACCGCTCCCTTACGACGGGAGAATCGAGCACCTCGCGATGCCTGGTTAGCGCCCCGATCCTAAGTGCTCCATCCTCATCCTCGATGTAGCGCAGCTCACTCTCCAACCCGCTGATGTCTATGACGACCTCGGGTGCGGCTAGCCGCAACTTCATCATAGGTATGAGGCTGTGGCCACCGGCGATCAGGCGCGCCCCCTCGCCGTACCGCTCCAGAAGCTCGACCGCTTCCCCCACGCTGCCAGCGACCTCGTAATCGAAACGTGCCGGAACCTGCACGCGCCTCTCCTCTCTCTCCAACGACGTTGGAGTTCCCTTCATCCGGCCGGAGGACCGGATCACATACCCCTTGGCGAACTATTTTACTCCGTCCCTGGTCCTGGTGTCTGGCGCGGCCGAGTGGATGGGGCCGGATCTTTCGGCGAGGCGTCCGCCGGAATGCCCGGTCCTCAGCGCGACGATCTCGGCCGCGATCGCTATGGCCGTCTCCTCGGGGGTGCGCGCCCCGATGTCCAGACCGATGGGGCTGCTGATGCGCGCGAGTTGCTCGTCCGTTACGCCCTCCTCCTTCAGGCGGGCCGTCCGGTTGTCGTGCGTCCTGCGGCTCCCCATCGCCCCGATGTAGCCCGCCGGCGTACTCAAGGCCTCCTTGAGTACGGGCACGTCGAACTTGGGGTCGTGGGTCAGGACGGCGATGACGCTTCGGCCGTCGACCTCGGCGGTCTTCAGGTACTCATCGGGCCAGGCGACGACGATCTCGTCCGCCGAGGGGAAGCGCTCCCTGGTGGCGAAGACGGCCCTGGCGTCGCAGACGATCACCCGGTAACCCATGAACTTGCCGGCCCTCGCGACGGCCGAAGCGAAGTCTATGGCGCCGAAGACGTACATCCTCGGCGGCGGGGCGAACGACTGGATGAAGACGGCGACGTCCTCCATCCTGCGCTGGCCGCGCGGACCGAGGTGGACCGTCTCCGTACGCCCACCCTCCAGCAAACCTCTCGCCGTCTCCACAACGGCCTTGTCCAACTCGGCGTTTCCCGCCGTCCCGGTATGGTCCTCCGGGGAGACCAGGATCTTACCCCCGAGGTACCCCTCCGGCCCTTGTATAACCGTCGCCACGGCCACGGGCGCCTGCTCGGAGAGTGCCGCGTGCCAGCGGGAGAGTAGATCCGCCATTACCAGTCCACGCGCTCGACGAAGATGTGGATGGTCCCACCACAAGTCAGCCCGACCCCGAACGCCTCGTCATCGGAGATGCCGTAGGAGAGGAGCCTGGGCTCACCGCCCTCTATGGCGGACATCGCCTCCTCGTAGACCGCCGGCTCCACGCAGCCCCCGCTCACGGAACCCACGACTTGGCCGTCCTCGGAGACGGCCATCGAGGTCCCGGGCCCCAGCGGTCCAGAACGCTCGACCTTTACGACCGTGGCGAGGGCCGCTTGCTTTCCTTCCTCGCGCCAGCCAGCGACTTTATCGATCACAGGGTTCATAAGTGTCTCCCTTCGGTCGACAGCATTTCAGCACTTCAGCACGCTCCGGCTTCGCCTCCGCTCGTCAGCATTTCAGGTTTCGCAGTCTGAGACGGGTCTTGATGAGTCGGTGCTCCTCTGGGATCCTCGCAGGCGCACGAGCGTCCCACCACACTCCACGTAGCTGACCGGCTGACAAGCCGCCAAAGGCGGCGTGCTGACTAGCTTCATTTTATCTTTCACGCTCTGTTGCGGCGGCGACGGCGTGGGCGAGCTCTTCCAGGGACTCGAAGTTGTGGCCCGAGAGGAAGACGTCCACGTGCGGGAGCGCAGCGGCCATCCCTGCCGCCAGCGGTTTGTAGCCGGGGGCGGCCTTGAGGGGGTTGACCCAGACGACCCTGTAGGCGAGGCGACTCAGGCGCTGCATCTGCTCGGCGAGCACGGACACGTCTCCCCTGTCCCAGCCGTCGGAGAAGATCACGACGACGGCCCCACGCGCCATGCCCCGCTGCCCCCAGCGGTCGACGAACTCCTTGATAGCATCCCCAAGCCGCGTTCCGCCGGAGATGTCCCTTACCGCGCCTGCCGTCTGCCTGAGCGCCCTGTCCGGGTCGCGGGTCGTTAGCTCGCGGGTGATCCTGGTGAGCCGCGTTCCCACGGAGAACGCCTCCAGCCGCCCCCCCGCGACGACGCTCGCGTGCAGAAAGCGCAAGAGCGCGCGGCTGTAAGGGGCCATGGAGCCGGAGACGTCGCAGAGCAATACGACGCGCCGCGGCTGCACCCTCGCCTTGCGGAAACGGTGCCTCACGGCCTCACCACCGGTCCGCATGGCTCCCCGAAGCGTGCGGCGGGGGTCGTGTCGTCCGCGCGGAGCGGGTTCCAGGCGCCGGCTCTTTCTGAGCGCCCCGGAGAGCCTCAAGTCTGCCAGCAGGCGCTGCAGCTCGGCGAACTCCTCGGCCGAGTAGAGGGCGAAGTCCTTGCGACGCAGCACCTCGACCGGGCTGTAGCGGAGCTTGACGGCCTCTTCGCCTGACTCGCTCTTCTCCACGGTCTTCTTGGGGGGCATGACGGAGCGGTCAGGCTGCGGCACGGAGAGGCGTACCTTCGGGCGTGGTCGTGGCTTGGCGCCGCCTCCGGTTTCCCAGAAGAGCTCGAAGGCGCGGTCGTAGATCTCTATATCCTCGGGGCGGGAGGTCAGCGTGATCCTGCCCGACCAGTACACGTCGTCGCGGCGGGAGGGGTCCATCTCCTCGACGGCGCGGGCGAACTCTACTAGACGGTCGGTTCCGACGCGCAGGCCGGCCCCCCTCAGCACCCGCCCGAAGGCGACCGCCGCGTCGAGCATCGGCGGGGCCTGGATCCCCCCCTCAGGCATCTCTCCCTGCTCCGCCCACCCCGCTGACTAGCGCGGCGAGGCCCGAGTTGGCGGCCCGCTGCTGATCCTCCCGATATTTGAGGACGGAGCCCAGGGTCGCCTCGACGAGGCGCTCGTCGAGCTCCTTCGCGCCGAGGGCGACGAGCGCCTCGGTCCAGTCGAGGGTCTCGGCTACGCCGGGTGGTTTGTAGAGGTCCATAGTGCGCATCTTCTCCGTCGCAGCGGCGACCTGGCGGGCCAGCCTCTCCTCGGCGTCGGGGACCCTCAGGCGTACGATCTCGACCTCCCGCTCGAAGCTGGGGTGCTCTATGTAGTGGTAGAGGCAGCGGCGCTTGAGCGCGTCGTGGACCTCCCTGGTGCGGTTGGAGGTCAGGATGGCCACGGGGGGACGTTCGGCCATGACCGTGCCTAGCTCGGGGATCGTGACGGCGAAGTCGGAGAGGATCTCGAGGAGAAATGCCTCGAACTCGTCGTCGGAGCGGTCCACCTCGTCTATGAGCAACACGGGCGGCATCGGCCCGCGATGCTCGAGCGCCTGGAGCAGCGGACGGCTGGTAAGGAACTCGCGGTCGTAGAGGTCGCGCTCGACGCGTTCCCGGTCTTCGCCCCCAAAGGCTTCGGCGGCGCGGATGTGGAGGAGCTGGCGGGCGTAATCCCATTCGTAGACGGCCTGGTAGACGTCTATGCCCTCGTAGCACTGCAGGCGGATGAGAGGGGTCTGGAGGATGCGGGAGAGGACTTTGGCGACCTCGGTCTTGCCGACCCCCGCTTCGCCTTCGAGGAACAGCGGCCTTCCGAGCTTGAGGGAGAGGAAGATCGCGGTGGACAGCCCTTCGTCCGCCAGATAATCGTGCTCGCGCAGCCGCGCTCCGAGCTCCCGGAAATGAGAAACGCCGGGGGGCAAGGCCCCCCGGCGTCCGTCAGAAGCCTCGGTCAACGTTCTAGTGCCTCCTCGACGGCCCGTCTGCTGAGCACGCGCGCCAGGTGGCGCCTGTACTCGTCGGAGGCCGCGATGTCCGATGAAGGGCTCGTGCCTTCGTCGGCAGAGCTGGTAGCCTCGGCGACCGAAGACGGGTCCGCGCCGGAGAGCGCGTTCTCTGCGGCGGTCGCCCTCAAGGGCGTAGAACCCATGTTGGTAAGCCCGATGCGGGCCGAGCCGATCGAACCGTTCGACCGCTCCACGACGGCGGCCACCCCGACGACGGCCCAGTCCTGGGCGCGACGGTTGAACTTCTTGTAAGACCAGCCCGCACCGCCGAGTTTCGGAACCCTTATCTCCGTGAGCACCTCGTCGGGGGCGAGGGTGGTCTGCAGGTAGTCTTCGAAGAAGTCTCCCGCGGCCACGGTCCGCTCGCCGCCAGGGCCCTTTACGACGAAGTTTGCGTCGAGGGCGAGTAGCGCCGATGGCAGGTCCGAGGCTGCGTCGCCGTGGCTTATAGAGCCACCGATAGTGCCGCGGTGCCTGACCTGCGGGTCGCCGACGAGCGAGGCCGTGTAGGCGATGAGGCCGCAGTGCTCCTTCAGGGTGGCGTCGCGTTCCATGTCGGTGTGGCGGGTCATCGCGCCGATGGCGAGGTGATCACCCTCGTCGCGGACGTAGTTCAAATCATCTATGCGACCGAGATCGACGAGGACCGTCGGGGCGGCGAGCCTGAGCTTCATTATGGGGAGCAGGCTGTGGCCGCCGGCCAGGAGCTTGGCCTCCTCACCGTGTTGCCCGAGCAGCTCGATGGCGTGGTCGACGGATTCGGCGACCTCGTACTCAAAAGCAAGGGGGATCACGAAGTGCTGCCTCCTTCCGTGTCGATGCTGTCAGGCGCCTGGGACGGGCGGCCGGAGCGGTCTGCGTCGCGGGTGCCTGCTTCCTGCCCCTGCGCGTCCTGGATGGCCTGCCACACCTTCCACGGCGAGGCCGGCATGTCTACGTGCTCTATCCCGTAGGGCGAGAGCGCGTCAACGATGGAGTTTATGACCGCGGGAGGCGCCCCTATAGTCCCCGCCTCGCCGACGCCCTTCACGCCCATCTCGTTCGAGGTGGACGGCGTGACCGTCCGCTCCAGGGTGTAATTCGGGAGCTCCGGCGCGCCAGGGATCAGGTAGTCGACCATCGAGCCCGTCGTCAGGTTGCCCTCCTCGTCGTAGACCGCCTCCTCGTAGAGGGCCTGGGCTACGCCCTGGGCGATGCCGCCGTGAAGCTGCCCGTCGACGATGGTCGGGTTGATGACGGGTCCGCAGTCGTCGACGCCGAAGTAGTCCCTGATCTTCACGAATCCGGTCTCCGTATCCACCTCGGTGACGCAGATGTGCGCCCCGAACGGGAAGGTGAAGTTGGGCGGGTCGAAGAAGAACTCCTCGGAGAGCACGGGCTGCATGCCCTCTGGCAGATTGTGCGCCATGTAGGCGGTCCCTGCCACAGTCTCCATGGTGACGTTCTGGTCGGGCGAGCCTGCGACGCTGAAAGTACCGCCCTCGAACTCTATGTCGTCCTCGGCGGCCTCGAGCATGTGGGCCGCGATCTTCTTGGCCTTCTCGACGACCTTCTCGGCCGCCATGTGGACGGCGACGCCGCCGACGGGGAGGCTGCGGGAGCCGTAGGTGTCGCGCCCGTACGGGGCTATCGCAGTGTCGCCGTGCAGGACCTCCACGTCGTCCGGCGAGACCCCGAGGACGTCCGCGGCGATCTGGGACCAGCTCGTCACGTGTCCCTGCCCGTGGGGCGTCGTGCCCGTGATGACCTCGACCTTGCCCGAGGCGAGCATCTGGACTTTCGCCATCTCCCAGCCGGCCCCCCCGGCCCCGAGCGCCGAGAGCACCTGCGAGGGGGCGAGGCCGCAGATCTCGGTGTAGGTGGAGAATCCGATGCCGAGCTGTACGGTATCGCCAGACTCGCGCCTCCGCCTTTGTTCCTCTCGCAGCCCCTCGTAGTCGGCCAACTCGAGCACCCGATCCAGCGTCAACTGGTAGTTGCCGGAGTCGTACTGTATTCCGGCGGGCGTATCCGTCGGCTCGTCGAAGGGTTCGTAGAAGTTGCGGCGGCGCACCTCGGCGGGGTCGATACCTACCTCG
>Ga0081538_10004036_pt1 | contig 13655 bp, 17 predicted proteins | sample TabmetS5T2R1_FD_71022 | JGI IMG/M metagenome (GOLD analysis project Ga0081538, IMG submission 71022) | Tabebuia heterophylla rhizosphere microbial communities from the University of Puerto Rico - S5T2R1 | ecosystem: Host-associated > Plants > Roots > Rhizosphere ...
GACCTTCTTCTTCGCCGAGGGCTCCGTGCGGTCCTATGACGACGCCCGCGCGTGCGACCTCGCTGCTTACGCGGCGTTCTGTCGCGGGATGCTGGAGCGGGGGGTGTACCTTCCGCCCTCGCAGTTCGAGGCCTGGTTTCCGTCTCTCGCCCACACCGACGACCACGTGGAGCGCACGCTCGCGGCCGCCCGCGGCACCCTCGAGGAGATCGCTTGAGCACCGGCCGCGAGATCGTCGCCGCGGCGGGCCCGGCGCTGGCCGGATACGCGGTCGGCGAGCCGCGCGCGGATCGCTTTTCCGGGTTGGCCGCCGACCCCACCCGGGGCTTCGTACTCGAGGCGGTCTACGAGGGGTACCTCATGCACTACGGCCGGCCGCGGCTCTTCGCCGGGATGGATCCGGACCTTCGCCTGCTCGCCGGTGACGCGCTGTACGCGCTCGGCCTCTCGCGGCTGGCCGAGAGCGGGGACCTCGAGGCGGTGGCCGAGCTCTCCGACCTGATCTCCCGCTCGGCTCAGGCCCAGGCCGAGGGCCGGGCCGGCGAGGCCGAGGCGATGTGGGACCGAAGCGCCGGGTGCCTCGCGGACGCCGCGCGATAGGCTGCGAGCCCCGAATGTGGCGGGTCGCGCCAACAGGCGCCGCTCGTGCGCTCCGTAACCATGTTGGCACTAGGCTTCGCCGAGCGGTAAACAGATAGGCAGCCCGTGGCCGATCCCCCCAAGATCGACAAGTCCTCCCGCTACACCGAGGATCGCGGCATCGCCGGCGCTTTCGAGGGGGAGACGGTTACCCGCCGTCGCCTCATGGAGGGCACGGTGCTCATCACCGGCGGGATCGCCACGATGGCCTTCGCGCTCCCCGGTCTGGGCTTCGCGCTCGGGCCGATATTCGAGGACACGACGCCCACCCGCTGGCAGGACGTGGGGGTGGTCGGGGACTTCAACGACCAGACGTACGTGCCCCGCGTGATCAACATCGTCCCTGAGATCGGCGATCCCGGCAAGACGACGATCTACGTGCGCCGCTTCAACCGCCAGCGCGACAAGGTCGTGGAGGGCCAGGATCCGCAGCCCTACATCGCGATCTCCACCCGCTGCGCGCACCTCGGCTGCCCGGTGCGCTACATCCAGGCGTCGCAGAAGTTCGTCTGCCCCTGCCACGGCGGCGTGTACGGGTTCGAGGGCCAGGTGGAGGGCGGGCCGCCGGTGCGGCCGCTCGACCGGTTCTACACCCGTGAGACCGCCGGCCGCGTGGAGATCGGCGACCGCTTCTCCCTGAACTCCGAGCTGGAGCGGTTCGCCCCGCGTGACCCGTCGAACCACCTCGATGGGCTCTGGCAATACATCTACCCGTCGAGGCCCACGACATGAAGCGTCCCTCCGCTCCCCTGCCCAGGTTCCTGCGTCCGGCGCCGCCCCGGCCCGGCGACCGAAACGGTCGCAACAATCGCCGCAACGGCCCCGCGAGCGGCGGGGCGGTCGCCCCGCCGGCCGAGCGGCCGTCGGCGAAGGACACGGCAGTCGAGGGCGCCGCGAGCGCGGTCGGCTGGCTCGACGAGCGCACCGGCACCAGCGCCTTCCTGCGCTTCTTCCTCTACCGCAAGGTCCCGAAGGGCATCAACTGGTTCTACACGCTCGGCACGGCCACCTTGTTCGCCTTCCTCTCGCAGGCCGTGACCGGCGTGTTCCTGGCCATGTACTACGAGCCCGACCCCACGCGGGCCTACGAGTCGGCCTCCCACATCACCAACGAGGTCTTCCTGGGCGAGTTCGTGCGCGGGATGCACAAGTGGGGCTCCACGGTGATGATCATCCTGATCTTCCTGCACATGGGCCGGACGTTCCTGTTCGGCGCCTACAAGTACCCCCGTGAGCTGAACTGGGTGATCGGGGTCGTGCTGCTGACCCTCACGCTGGCCATGGGCCTCACCGGCTACCTGCTGCCCTTCGACCAGCGCTCCTTCTGGGCCACCGTCGTCGCCGTGAACATCAACGCGTCGGGGCCGATCGTCGGCCCCTACCTCGCGGACTTCCTGCGCGCGGGCGCCGAGTTCGGTCCCACCACCATCCCGCGCTTCTACGCGCTGCACATGCTGGCGATCCCGGGGCTCATCGCGGCGCTGATCGGCGCCCACCTGTACCTGGTGGTGAAGCTCGGCATCACCGCGCCGCCGTGGCTCAAGGCCGAGAAGAAGGATCTCCTGAAGGAGGAGATCTGATCCGGTGAACGCCCGCGAGCGCGAGCAGTACCTGCGCGAGTACTCGATCCTGAAGACCCAGGGGAAGCCGTTCCTCTACTCCATGGCCAAGGACTCGGTGATGGCCTGCATCGTGCTGGCCGTGATCATCGCGATGGCGATCCTGTTCGGGGCCGAGCTGGGGCCGAAGGCCGACCCCACGACCACCACCTACACGCCGCGCCCGGAGTGGTACTTCTTCTTCCTCTTCGAGCTGCTGCGGGTGATCAAGCCGCCGGAGCTCGTGTTCCTCGCCACCGTCGGGATCCCCACCCTGTGCCTCGTCCTGCTGCTGCTGCTGCCGTTCTACGACCGCAGCCCCGAGCGGCGACCGCTGCGGCGCCCGATCGCGATGACCGCGGCCGTCGCCACGATCGCGGCGATGGCCTACCTCACGATCCTCGGCGCGCTCGCCGGCTCGCCCACGGAGATCGACCTGGCCACCGAGCCGCAGTACGAGGAGGGAAAGGAGGTCACCGCGTCCTCGGGGTGCCTCGGCTGCCACAAGATCGGCGAGAACGGCAACACGCTCGGCCCGAACCTGACCGACATCGGCAGCCGGCTGGGCCGCCAGGCGATCGCCCGCACGCTCGTGAATCCCACCTCGCCGATGCCGTCGTACCAGGCGCTGAGGGACGAGAACCCGGAGCAGTTCGACGAGCTGGTGAAATACGTCGCCTCGCTAAAGGGCGAGTAGCGGCGGCCCCTTCGACGTGACGGCCGGCCCGGCATCCGGCACGCTGCCCGACACGCAGGTGCGTGCGATGTTCGACCGGATCGCGGGCGTCTACGACCGGATGAACTCGGTCATGACCGCGGGCATGCACCACGGCTGGCGCGAGCGGGCGGCGGACCTGGCCCGAGTGGGCCCGGGGGCGCAGGCGCTCGACGTGGCCACCGGTACCGGCGACCTCGCGATCGCGATGGCGCGCCGCGGCGCCGACGTGACCGGGGTCGACTTCGCGGCCGCCATGCTCGAGGTCGCGCGCGCGAAGGACCAGCGGATCGACTTCCGGCTGGGCGATGCGCTCGAGCTGCCCTACGGCGACGGCGAGTTCGACGCCGTGACCGTCGGGTTCGGCGCACGCAACTTCGCCGACCTCGATCGGGGGTTGCGGGAGATGGCGCGCGTGACCAGGCCCGGCGGACGGGTGGTGGTGCTCGAGATCACGACGCCTCAGAAGCCGCCGCTGTCGTGGTTCTTCCGGCTCTGGTTCGACCGAGCGGTGCCGCTGCTGGGCCGGCTGGCCGCCGACAGCGAGGCCTACGTGTATCTGCCGAGCAGCGTTCGGCGCTTCCCGGGACCGGAGGAGCTGGGGGGCCGGATGGCCGCCGCCGGGCTCGAGGACGTGCGCTGGATCGTGACCGCCGGAGGCATCATCGCCCTGCACGCGGGGACGCGGCGGGGTTGAACACGGCGCCGGCGCAGCTGGGTGCAGTCCTTGCGGCCGGCGGCGCCGAGCTCGCCGTGCTGCTTCGACGGACCGAGGCGCGGCTGGCCGACGTCGCCCGCGGACACGGTGCGGAGCTGGCATCGCACGCGACCGGCACGCTGTCGGCCGGCGGCAAGCGACTGCGACCGGTGCTGGTGTTCCTGTGCGGCGTCGACGTCCGCGGCGGGCAGCTGGTCGCGGCCGCCACGGCGGTCGAGCTCCTCCACATGGCGACGCTCGTGCACGACGACGTGCTGGACCGGGCCGAGCTGCGCCGCGGCCGGCCGACCGTGTTCGCCGACGGTGGCCGCCTCGCGGCGACCGCCACCGGCGACCTGCTGTTCTCGCGCGCCTTCGCGGAGCTGGTGTCCATCGGCAGCGAACAGGCGGTGCGGGACCTGTCGCGCGCCTCCTCGGCGCTCGCGCGCGGGGAGCTGATGCAGCGAGCCGACGCCTGGCGCGACGACGTGACCCCCGAGCGCTACCTCGAGCGCTGCTGGCTGAAGACGGCCAGCCTGTTCGAGGCGTCCTGCCGCCTCGGGGCCCTGTTCGGCGGGCGTCCCGAGCTGAGCGACACCCTCGGTCGGTTCGGCGAGCGCCTGGGGCTCGCCTTCCAGATGCTCGACGACGTCCTCGACGTCTCGGGCCCCACCGCCCGCACGGGGAAGCCGCGCGGGACCGATCTGCTGGATGGCACCGTCACACTCCCGCTGATCCTCGCGCGGCGCGTGGATCCCGAGCTGCGCGCCCTCGACCTGCGCGCGGCGGTGACGCGGCCAGAGGAGGCGGCGGCCGTCTGCGATCGCATCGCGGGTACCGATGCCCTCGAGCAGGCTCGGGATCAGGCCCTCGGACACGTCGCGGAGGCGAAGGACGCGCTCGGCGGGCTGGACCTGCCCGAAGATCGCCGCCGCGCGCTCGACCTGGTGGCGGACGGCGTGGTCGAGCGCTACGCCTAGAAATCCTCGGGGAGAATCGCGTCCGCCTCGAGCGCACGCACGAAGCGCTCGGTCTCGTCGCTCATGTTCTCCTTCACCAGGCGCTCGTACTCGCGCTCCAGCGCGGCCCCGGCCCGGTCGATCTCCTCGTCGTACGCCTCGACCGTGGCCTGCGAGAACACGCCCTCGCGATAGACGTCGCAGTCCGGGCAGTGGAGCAGGACGCTCCAGTTCTCGGGGCCGGCCTCCGTCCAGCGCTCCGGGTACACGAGCTTGGACGAGCACTCGATGCAGACGTGGAGATGCTGGTCGGGCTCGGCGGGCGGATGCCGGGACTCGTCCCCCTTGGGCTCCGGCTCCCTGAAGTAGACAACCTCGATCGTCCGGCCGCTGGGGAGGGTCACGCGCTTGACGACGTGGGCCTCTTGTTCATTGCCTTCCATGGTCCAAACCTCTGATCCGGTGTTGGCCTCTCTGTCTATGACGCGGGAGCATCGGCTCTCATTCCGATGGTCCAACGTTCTAGCTCCCTGTTACTTACGCAGCACCCATAGACTCGGTTGACCCGTGGTGCTGAGCGATCGAACGATCCGATCCGAGATCGAGGCCGGGCGCATCGTGATCGATCCGTTCGACGAGGACCTCCTCCAGCCATCGAGCGTCGACGTGCGGGTGGACAGGCGCTTCCGGGTGTTCCACAACGCCCGGTACCCCTACATCGACGTTCGCCAGCCGATGGACGAGCTGACCGAGCTGGTAGAGGTAAGCGGGGCGGAGCCGTTCATCCTCCATCCCGGGGAGTTCGTCCTCGGGCAGACGCTGGAGCGGGTCACGCTGCCCGACGACCTGGTGGCCCGGCTGGAGGGCAAGTCGAGCCTGGGGCGACTGGGGCTCCTGATCCACTCCACCGCGGGCTTCGTCGACAGCGGCTTCTCGGGCAACCTGACGCTCGAGCTCTCGAACGTCGCGAACCTGCCGATCACCATCTACCAGGGCATGCCCATCGGGCAGATCTCGTTCATGCGCATGGACGGCCCGGTCGAGCGGCCCTACGGCTCGCGCGAGAAGGGCTCGAAGTACCAGGGCCAGGCGGAGCCCACCCCCAGCCGCTTCCACCTCAACTTCAGAAAGTGACCGGCGCTACCATGAGGCGCAGCAATGTGGACCCCCGGCCCTCTCGAGATCATCATCGTGCTCGTGATCGTGCTCGTGATCTTCGGGCCCAAGCGCCTGCCCGACCTGGGGCGCTCACTCGGTCGCGGGATGCGCGAGTTCAAGGATTCCGTGACCGGCAAGGACAAGGAGCGCGAGCAGCTCGACGCGGCGGAGGGCGCTGAGAAGCCCGAGCCGACGACACGCAGCGCCGCCGGCGACCGGCAGTCCTGAGTAGTGCGCCGCCTGCGGCCGATCGGACACGAGGATCGCCTGTCGATCGTCGAGCATCTCGACGAGCTGCGCTGGCGGCTGATCGTCTGCGTGGTCGCGTTCGCGGCCGCCTGGGGCCTGACGGCCTGGCAGAACCACTTGGTCCTGGAGATAGTCAATCGGCCGCTGCCCGACGGCGTCGAGCCGATCACCTTGGGGCCGGCGGAGGCGTTCTATACCACCCTCACGAACTCGGCGTACGCGGCGCTGCTCTTGGCCCTGCCGGTGATCCTGTACCAGATCTACGCGTTCGTGCTGCCCGCCTTCTCGCCCGGAGAGCGGCGGGTGGCCACGCCGCTGCTCGCGCTGGTGCCGGTGCTGTTCATAGCCGGGGTGCTGTTCTGCTACTTCGTGGTGCTGCACCCGGCGCTCGACTTCCTGTTGAACTTCAACGCCGACGAGTTCAACACCCAGGTACGAGCGCGGGATTACTACTCGTTCGTGACGCTGCTCATGCTGGCCATGGGCATCGGCTTCCAGATTCCCATAGGGGTGCTGGTGGCCTGCCGGCTGGGCATTACCAACGCCGCCCAGCTGCGCCGCAATCGCCGCTACGCGATCGTGCTCATTGCGGTCCTGGCCGCCCTGTTGCCGACGCTCGATCCGCTCACCCTGATCCTCGAGATGATCCCCCTGATCCTGCTCTACGAGCTCAGCGTCTGGCTCGCGGCCGTGCTCGGCCGACCGGCCGCCGACGTGGGCGAGCAGGTCGCCTCGGCAGAGGGCTCATAGGGGTGCTCTAGCCTACTCGCGGGATGCTGTTCGACCTCAGAGGACGGCGCCGTCGGCTGGTTCAGGCGGTGTACCTCACGCTGGCTGTCCTGCTGGGCGGGGGACTCGTGCTCTTCGGCATCGGCGGTGACGTGTCCGGCGGACTGTTCGACGCCTTCAGCGACCGCAGCGGCGCCGGTAATCCGAACAGCGCGATCGAGGAGCGCATCGACCGGCTGGAGAGGCGGCTGCAGACGAACCCGGACAACCAGGCCGCACTCCAGGAGCTCGTGCGTAACTACTATCAGCTCGCGACTGCGCAGCAGGAGTCGTCGGGCCAGTTTCCGGACGACGCCAAGGATGAGCTGCGCCGCGCCGCCGCGAGCTGGCAGCGGTACGTCGCCACGGTGGAAGGCGACCCGAATCCGGCCACCGCCACCTTCGCCCTGCGCGTCTACGACGTGGGCGCCCTCAACCGGCCCGCGGAGGCCCAACGCGCCGCCGCGATCATCGCGGAGTCCGAGAACAACGTCGAGTCGTATCTTCGCCTCGTGGTGTATGCCACGCTCGCGGGCGACCGGCGGACCGCCGATCTCGCCACGCAGAAGGCGGTGGAGCTGGCGCCCGAGGGGCAGAAGAAGGACGTGGAGCGGCAGGCGGAGCAGCTGAAGGAGCAGTCGCGGCAACAGGCGCAGCAGCAGGCGCCGGGCGGCTGACGTAACCTTGCGAGCCGCAAGCTGGTCGTCCCGAGAAACGGACGAGACCCGGGGGGAAGCGTGAACTTCCACATCGAAGACGAGTCGATCGACGACACCACGCACGTAATCGAGCTCGGGGGCGAGGTCGACCTCTACACCGCCCCCGAGTTCAAGGAGCGGATGGTTGAGCTGATCGAGTCGGGCAAGAAGCAGATCGTGGTGGACCTGTCGAAGGCGACATTTATCGACTCCACCACGCTCGGCGTCCTCGTCGGGGGGGTCAAGCGCCTACGGCCGGCCGGTGGATCCCTCGCCCTCGTCTGCACCGACGAGAACATCACCAAGATCTTCGAGATCACCGGGCTCGATCGAGTCTTCCCGATCCACTCCTCGCGCGACGACGCCCTCGCCGCGGTCGCCTCGGGCGCCACCGAGTAGCGCCGGTCTCTACCTTTAGAATCGCGCCGAGGGCCGTTAGCTCAACTGGTAGAGCAGGAGACTCTTAATCTCAAGGTTGAAGGTTCGAGTCCTTCACGGCCCACTCGAAACGCCCTCCAAATCGTGCGGTTCCGGGACGTCGGCGACCAGCACGCTGACGTGCTGGGGTCCAGGCGCGGTAGGCGCCGGTTTGGTAGGGAATTCAGTCGTCGCTTTCCGAGCGAAATGCGCTGTCCGGCACTAGTCGGCGGGCCAGGAGAAGACCGGCCCGACGTGCGTGAGCTTGTCCGGGTTCACAACCGAACGGACGGCCTGGATCCGGTCCCCCGCGAACGCGAGCGACCACACGGAGATCGTCCGACCTTCGGGGTCGACCATCAGTGCGCCGGGACCGCCGTTGACCGTGGCGCAGCTCCGAGCCCGGCAGCCGACGATGCATCACGCGCGTCCAGTTCGTCAGTGTGCGCGCGACGCGGTTGGCGCCATGGAGCGCCCGCGCGAGCTGGGGCACCTTTCCGCCGCCGTCGCCCTGCAGGATTACGTCCTGGGCGAGCAGTGCCTCCAGTCCCGCCAGATCGCCGTCGCGGGCGGCAGCGAGGAACCGCTCCGCGAGCTCCTGCTGGCGTTCGCGCGTGGCCTCGAAGCGCGGCTTGCGCTCCTCGACGTGGCGCCGGGCGCGCGCGACGAGCTGGCGCGCGTTGGCGTCGCTCGTCCCGATGATCTCGGCCACCTCCGAATAGCCGTAGTCGAAGACGTCGCGCAGCAGCAGCGCCGCGCGCTGCTCGGGCGAGAGGCTTTCGAGCAGCACGAGGAAGGCCATCGAGAGCGAGTCCGCCATCTCGATCGCGTGCGCGGGGTCCGCCTCGGCGACGAGCGGCTCGGGTAGCCAGTCCCCGACGTACCGCTCGCGGCGCACGCGCGCCGAGCGCAGCTCGTCGATCGCGAGTCGGGTCGCGACTGTCGCGACATACGCGCCCGGGGACGAGATCTCCTCGCCCTCCGCCCCCGCACGGTGCAGGCGCAGCAGTGTCTCCTGCACGACGTCCTCCGCCTCGGCAACGCTGCCGAGCATGCGGTAGGCGACGGCGAAAGCGCTCCGCCGCAGCTCGGCGTCCTCGGTCACGCCGCGATCGCCTCCCGCCACGTCGGGTGCTTCGGCTGCCACCCCAGGACCCGCTTGGCCTTCTCGTTCGAGGCGCCCCGCACCTCGGTCATCATGACCGTCGGGGCCTCCCCGGCGAGCAGGCGGCCGACCAGCCGCGGGACGCGGTAAGGCGGCTTCGCGCCGAGCTTCTCGGCGATCGCCGGCAGCCACTCGGCCACCGGCGCGGGCTCGTCGTCGACGATGTTGTAGATGCCCCGCTCGCCGTGCTCGATCGCCTCGACGGTAGCGTCCGCCGCGTCCGCGACGTGGACGAACGACCACACACCGGCGCCGCCGCCGACGATCGGGAACTTGCGCTTGCGGATCATCTCGGCGGTCTCGCCGCCGCTGCCGTTGAGCGAGGTGCCGGGACCGTAGAAGCCGCCATAGCGCAGGACGATCCCCGTGGTCCAGTCCGCGCCGAGGACGGTCTCCTCGACGTACCGAATCGCGTCGTGCGTCTCGCGCATTGCGTCGGCGGGACGGGCGTCGAGCGGATCGTCCTCGGTCTTCACCGGCGTGCCCTCCCGCGCGAACGTCCACCCGGCGTAGCTCTGCGCCACGAACCGCTCGATGCCGACGGCGCGGCCCGCGGAGAGCAGGTGGTCGGTCCCCTCCGTGCGCAGCCTGTTCGTGAGCGCGAAGGTCCTGTCGAAGTGGCGCAAGTCGCTCAGGCTCGAGAGCGCGGTCAACTGGTGGACGATCACGTGGGGCTCGGCGGTGGTGACCGCGCGGGCGACGGCGTCCGCGTCAAGGGCGTCGGCGACGACGGGGCTCGCGCCGAGCGCCCGCACGAGATCGCCTTTACTCTCGCTGCGTGTCATGCCGACCACGTCGTGCCCGCGCGCGACGAGCTTGGGGACGAGCTGCTTGCCGATCGCTCCGGTTGCGCCTGCGACGAGAATCTTCATGGTGGCTCCTCTCGGTCGTGTGTGGCCTTCGCCCCTCAAGACGAGATAGGTGGCGCGCCTGTGACAGCTCGGCGTCCGTCGTCGTCGGCTTTCGGCGGCGAGGGTCGGGCCAGCGCCAGGCACCACGCTGGCTGAAGCGACACGCGCGAGCGCGCTACGGTCAGCAGGCGGATGGCACTCGACTTTCGTGCGTTGCGGTACTTCGTGGCGGTAGCCGAGGAGCTTCACTTCACGCGGGCGGCCGAGCGGCTGTACATCGCGCAGCCGGCGCTGTCGGAGCAGATCCGGCGCCTAGAGGAGGAGCTCGGCGTCGAGCTGTTGCGCCGCACTACCCGCAAGGTGGAGCTCACGGCGGCCGGCGAGGAGTTCCTCTCGCGTGCCCGGCGGATCCTGGCGGAGGCCGACGAGGCGCTGGCCGATGCCTCCCGAGCGGCTCGGGGGGAGACGGGCAGGATCCGCGTGGCGACCGGTACCACGGCAGGGTTGAAGCAGGTGCCGCAGGTGCTGCGCGCGTTCCGCGATGCGCGTCCGCGGGTGTGTCTGGACCTGCATGAGACCGGCTGGGAGGACCATTCGGGCGGTCTGCGTGACGGGTCGGTCGACGCGGCATTCGTGTGGCTGCCCTTCGGGCACGACGGTCTGAGCTTCGAGATCCTGCACGTGGAGCCCCGCGTGGTGGCGCTCGAGGCGGGGCACCCGCTGGCCGCCGAGCGCGAGCTGCGTGTGGAGCAGTTCGTCGACGGGCCCTGGGTCTCGGACCCAGACCCCGACCCGGTGGCGCTCGCCTTCTGGACTTGTGCCGACTTTCGCGGCGGGGCGGAGGCTCGGCGGGGGCCGACCGTCCGCAAGATGGAGGGCATGCTCGAGGCGGTGCGCGCCGGCCTCTGCGTCGCCACCCTGCCGCGCTCGCAGGCCCAGGCCTCCGCCTGGCCGGGTATCGCGTTCCGGCCGGTGGGGGACCTACCGCCGGCGACACTGGCCCTGGGCTGGCGTGAAGCAGACGAGACACCCGTGCTGCAAGCGCTGGTCGAGATCGCTCGCCGAGTCGCGGCCGGTGATTCATCGGCCTCGCCCGATTAGTCGCCCAGGAATCCGTCTTTCACTTCGCGGGGCGGCGGTGGCACCGTAGGGCGCACGGAACAGAACGAACCCACAATCCGTTTGGGCGATCAGCCCGTGACCCTGATCAACGTCTTCGCTGTCGATCCAGCGAACCAGCTGGAGCTCGTCGCCCTCCTCACTCGAGGGGACCGAGAGGGTGGTGCGGCAGCGGCCGGGCTTCGTCTCGGTGAGCGTGCTGGCAAGCAACCTCCCGCGCCTGGTGCGCCTGGCCGGTTCCGACGACCGGGGCGCGCTGGACGCGCAGGGAAGATACGTTGGCGACGGGTCGCACGGAATCGCCTCTCGCGTCAGCCGCACGATCTTCGCTCTGCGCTGGAACGCTGGGGACCTGTTTGGGTCGGACGATCGGGCCTCCGGCGTGGGCAGCCGGATTACGACGCTGCGCGACCGCTTGCCGGCCGATCTTCGCGACGGTCCACGCGGACCCGGACCCCGAATCTGTCCCGTTGACCTCGCTCTACGCCCAGATGGCCGTATTGGTGAAGCCCAACGGCTGTTCGGAAGGGGCCTACGTGGCCGCGATCAAGCCGTTCCGTTACCTGCTCGTCTACCCGGCGCTGATGCGCAGGCTCGAGCGCGACTGGCACGCCGGCGCGTCGCAGACCACGACCGCTACCCCTGTTTGACGATCGATGGGAGACATGATGAAGCTGACCAACCCGCGCCCTTCTTTCGAGACGAGACGCGTTCGACGTACGAAGAAGCTCTCCAAAGGGAGACGCGCTTGGCTGACGAAGGCCGGAGGGTGGATCGCCCTCGTCTTCGGCGCCGTCCACGTCATAGTCGCCCCGCTGGAGAGCCGGAGCCGCGACGTCTGGTCGCAGGTCGCAGACGAAGGGTGGTGGAACACCTTCACCCTCGACGAGTCGACCACGATAGCCGAGTTCGAGCGTTCGGAGACGTTCTGGGTCACGCTCGGCAGCTGGGGCGTTCCGGTGCTGGCGCTCGGCTGTTACGTCGTGTGGTCGGCGCGGCAAGGCCAACGAGTGCCGGGCTGGATCGGCTGGATCATGCTCGCATGGTCGGTGCCCTTCGTGACGGCGCTGCCCGCCTCGCCCGGTTGGTTGTTTGCCGTCAGCGGCGCGCTGATCGTTCTCGGGGACAGACGAATCGCCCGAGTCGTACCGGTGCGCAGCGAGCACGAGTCATCGCAGAAAGAGGCGGCGTGACGCCGCCGCGGCGACGCGCCCGGTCGGCTCTTCGTTATCGCCCCTGACTCCCCGCCCAATCGTCTCCGCGAGGACCACGAGCTACCTTCCCTCGGCGAGGACTGAGTACTCCGCCGATGCGAGTAGCGGTCGTCCGCGTGGTATGGACACTCCAGACAGGGGCGCGTTCAAGGACGCTCGCCATCGCTCTACGCGCTCGTCCCCGTCAATGCTTCCGGCGCAAAGCGATCATGCGGCTGCTCGGAGGGCAGGCGACTGCGTTGGACGACCAACAGGGGCGCAGCCTGGGAGGGCTGGTCGTCGACGAATGCAAGAGCGAGGCCGGGGCCGATCGCGTGCCCGCAGGCGCTTCCGATTCGTCCGAGGCAGGCGCGTGCACTGGTGCTTACGGTGCTGCTGCAACCACCACGGAAGCGGAGCTCTCAGACGGAGACGCTCGACGCCCCCAAGCGGGTCGCGGCCAGCGCCGCGCCGCCGAGAGCGCCCAGCCCGCCGGGGCGGGGCCGGGTCTGCGGGCGGTTGAGTTCAGCGCGAGCGTCGTGCCGGTGTGACCCTGAGTCGGGCGCGCTCGCTCACGCGCTGGCCGTCGGCGGTGGTGGCGACGAGCTGTAGCTGGTAGCGACCAGCCCTTCGCGGCGCGCGCAGGGCGATCGTATTGCCCCCCGTCGTTGCGCGGCTGCGGAAGCGGGCCACGCTTCGGCGCCCACGCCGGATGTGCAGCTCGACCGTCGCGGCCCGCGTGGCGGCATAGCGCAGCCTCAGCCGCCGACCCGGGCGGGAGCGGACGCGCCCGGCGGCGAACACGACCCCCAGCCGCTCGACTACTCTCCCCGGCGGCCCCTGTGGCCCGGGCGGCCCCTGTGGCCCCGCTGGCCCGGGCGGCCCCGGGGGCCCGGGCGGACCCGCCATGGCCGGTCCGGGGGCGCCCACCAGGCCCCCGGCGGGGCCGCGCAGGTCTGCATCGACGAAGCGCACCCGGTTGTTGTTTGTGTCGGCGATCATGAAGCCGCCACCGGCGGTCGCGGCGACCCCGAACGGTGTGTTGAGCTGGGCGGCGGTCGCCGGGCCGCCGTCGCCCGACAGCCCCTGGGTGGTGCCGGCCACGGTCGTGATGATTCCCTGCGGCGAAACCCGGCGGACGCGATGGTTTCCCTGGTCGGCGATCACGAAGCCGCCGTCGGCGGTCGCCGCGACCCCCGACGGGCCGGCGAGCTGGGCGGCGGTCGCCGGGCCGCCGTCGCCCGACAGCCCGGGGGTGGTGCCGGCTACGGTCGTGATGATCGCCTGTGGCGAAACCCTGCGGATCCGGTCGTTGCCCGCATCCGCGATCAGGAAGCCGCCGTCCGGGGTCGCGGCGACCCCCGTCGGGTTTCTGAGCTGTGCCGCGGTCGCCGGGCCGCCGTCGCCCGACAGCCCCTCGGTGGTGCCG
>Ga0081538_10004037_pt1 | contig 13655 bp, 10 predicted proteins | sample TabmetS5T2R1_FD_71022 | JGI IMG/M metagenome (GOLD analysis project Ga0081538, IMG submission 71022) | Tabebuia heterophylla rhizosphere microbial communities from the University of Puerto Rico - S5T2R1 | ecosystem: Host-associated > Plants > Roots > Rhizosphere ...
CCTCGTATGCTCCCAGATTGTGCAAAAGGCTTGCCAACAGCAGCAACCTCCAGCAGACGGATAGCATGTAGCTCTGGCGCGAGCTGCGAGCGCTGGGCGCTACAGATGAAGGGGACTCACATGACCGTCGGCGGCTAGCCATCTGCTGGGGCAGGCCTCCTCCTGGGCGGCAATGCGCACAATCAACTCGGTGTTCTGTTGCGCCCGCTCACGAGCTGCAGCGCGCTCGCGCTCTGCTGTCCGCCAGAACGTCTGCTGCCAGTGCGCTCGAGACTGGGGCGATGCGCTCAGCCTGAGTAGGACACTGAGCAGTTCCGCGGGGTTGGGGAGATAATGCGCGAGGTGTTGCTGCAACAAGAACGACAGGTTGTATTGCTCGGGTCCGGGATTAATACGGTGTACCAGCAGCGGGCCAGCTTTGGCTTCCAGTAATTCATAGAGCGTGGCTGGAGCCACGCTGGCCAGTACTGTGGCGTCGGCGCTGCGAAACACTGCGGCTAACTGCTCGGCCGGCAAGAAGGGCAGCGGAATAACGTTGAGACCAGTCGTATGCCGTAAGTGGCTATAGGCACGATAGGCCTTGGTATTGTAGCCACATACAATGAGTATTTGATTGGCCGGCCGCGTAAAGGCTGGGGTTGTCCCGTTAGCAGGGTAGGACGCAAAATATTTGAGTAGGCCGTACAGCTTCATGGTCCAATACGACCCCCCGGTTACGACGACAGTGAAGGCATCAGCGCGCAGGTGTGACACCAGTGGGATATCCCAAGCGGCAATGCGCTCCCGTGCTTGCACGGCGCTGAGTGCCCGCACCTCGGTGAAGGTGGGGCGTGGCAGAAAGCCAGCACGCTGGAGCCGCTCTGGCGCGAAGTTATAGAGGTGAGCCAGTTTTTCCAACAGCAACGGCCCCTGGGCAATCACCGCATCGACACGCCGGCTGGCAGAGCAGGGCACATGCATGCACGAATGGTCAAAATCCGGCACATACGCGATGATTTTTGTTGGTAAGCCAAGGGTGTGCTTGGCTTTAAGCAAGGCAAACGTTTGCATGAAATGTGTGCTGATCACCGTATCATACTCGCCCAAAAGAGGCGCCAATTCGCTGTAGAAAGACCGTATGCTGGGGCACATCACACCAAAATATGCCTGGCGCAGCGCTGTACTGTGTGCCGTAGCTTTATAAAAGGCGTTATACAGAGAAGAAGCTTTCGTATACGCAAGACGATGTAGGCGTTCCAGTACTCGATTAGGACTTATAAAATACTCAACGTTGGCATAAGGAGCAAAGCGTTGTAATGATAGCAGGAGAGAGTACATGGCTGTTGTATGTCCACCGCCAGCGTTGACTGAGACGATTAGGATTTTCATGACCTCACTCCTGGTCGTTTCTTCCGTCTTTCCTTGCGTAGCTCCACCCAGAAGTCTGTACTCTTTTATTTTTTAGCCAATGATAAAGACGTGGCAAAAGAAAAGCAATGATTAATAGCACCATTAATCCTACCAAGGCAAATTGTCCTATTTCTAACTTTGAGATAACACTGCCGTATTCATGTCCCAAGAGTTTTCCGGCAAGGACATAACCTCCACTCCATGTCAGTGCCGATAAGAGAATAGCGGGTAAGAATATGTCAGGGGGTATCTTTAATAATCCCGCTGCAACAGCAATGTATCCACGGATAAAGGGAATGAGTCGGCCTACGTAAATGCTCCAACGGTCCTGATGGGAAACTCTAGCTGTTAAGTCTGCAAGCTTGCTGGTTGGAATTATATGTGGCCATTTCTGAAGCACGCGTTGTCCAAAATAATAAAATGTCATGTAGAGCAAAGAACTACCGATAGTGTCAGCAGCAACTACAGTTATCAATACAGTAATAAAATCCAATTTTCCAGTAGAAGTGAGATAGCCAGAGAAAAGGAGCACCAACTCATTGGGTATAGGATTTGGCACACCAATCTCCTGCAAAAAGACCAATGAGAAGATAGCGATGTAGCCATACTCGATAATATAAGCAGAAAGTGTAGCAGACATATTTATTCATAGTCAGACGATAGAGACAAAAATACTGGATCGTGGTCAGAAAGCGGAGGGATGAGGTATATGGGTTCATATTGCACAACTTTCAAATCAAAATCTTCTGTAAGACTCACTAATATATAATCGAGTCTGCGTGAGTATTTTTCTCGATTAAGCCAATTATTAACAAGTGGATTATTGATACGATAGCTAGGCATAAACTCATATTGCTCGAAGTATAAAGAGTGTTTGAGGCCTATCGATTGAAGCATAATTACAAACTTTTTTTGTTCCGTAATTACGTTTTCATTGAAATCTCCTGCCAAAATAACAGGTCCGTGTCGTTGCATTGTTATATGCTCTAACACACTTTTTAATTGCTTGACTCGTATGCTACGAGCAAGAAAAGTCCCCCCCATGTGTAAATGGATATTAAATACTTGAATGACACCATGTGGTGTTTCTATTGTGGCTTCTAAGACCCCTTTGCGGCCAATACGCTCGGCCAAAGAAGGGGTAAACTGATTAAAAGGAATAAATCTATACTGTATGATGGGGAATTTACTAAAGATCACCAACCCTCCTGTGGTGTCAAACAAAGCAAAAGGCACTTTACGAGTCTCTTCGAACCCACCAGACGCATAGTACCTATCTAATCCCAAATGCTCGTACAATACTCTGCGGTGATGTACATCAAAAGATTCTTGCAGACAAACGATCTCGGCATCGAGGCTCTGCAGATATTCGGCTATTTGGAGAATACGTTGCCTCCGGTTTTTCACAAACCAATACGGTAAATCCCAAATATTGAAACTAACAATCTTCAATTGAGATGTGCTCATTTGATGAGTGGTTTTTGTATGTGAATATGGATTTGCTGTCATGTACTCAGTACTATTTGCTTGGCATATCATTGGATGTATATCCTTATTTTTAGAACCCTCATGTCGGTAAGCCAGAGCAACTTTCGGTGTGTTCCACCTTAAATATTATCTGATCTATTTTAGTATAGTATGAATATATTGATAATTTTATATTTAGACATGATAGGGCATTGCTCAATTTATGGCGCTTGGTAGCAACAGTATAAGCATGTTCAGAGCCACGAATTTGTTCAGCCGTCGCAAAACTAATCTCCTAATGGGTAGCCGTTTAAGGCGGGACAGTGAGGTGTCGGTCGGGTAACTGAGGAGCTGCATTCCGGCAAGAGTTCAGCCCTGGTTGAGAGAGCATACAGAGCATCCAGCCGGCGGAATCAGCAGGCGGGGGCTTTCCATGGAGGGAGTTACTGGGCTGGCGCCGTAGGCTGGGCACGAAAACTGATACTGTAGAGTCGGGCACTGGTGACCGTATGGGTACGATCCGAGCGGACTTCAAAACTCACCGCCACAACCGACGGGACATGCTGATGTTGCTGCCAGTACTCAGGAAACTGCTGCTGGAAATGCTCCAGGAGGTTGACCTGATCGGTGTGCACACTCCCCGCCGCGCCGCGCCGCAAGGCAATGTACTTTACATGCGGGTACCGGCACTGCAGGCGGACATCCGCTGGACCGTTCTTCGGCGTGATACACGTATACAGAGCGCCCACGGTCTCCGTCTCCCCCCAAAAAAAGGCCAGACCACGCGGCACAGACGGGATGAGGCCCGGTGAAGGCACTTTCGGACCAAATGATACTAATACGACGAGCGGACGATCGGTACGATCGTTGACATCCAAAGCGGCTCCTTGGGGAAAGCGTTCTATACCCCAGGTGAGTTCCAGCGCTGGGTGCTCGTGCGGATCAACGTCGATCTGGCGCGTCCAAATATAGTAGTCGTCATCAGCAGAAAGCCGCAGATAACGCTGCATTGGTGGCCCGGCGAAGAACAGCGGCGCCCCCGCACCGAGGAGGCGTAAGGGCCAGATCTGCTTCCAGCCATTGCGCATGAGCCAGCTATTGGCCGACACTGCGGGCGCTTCGGGTTCGCTCACAGGGAGCACGGCAAATGCAGCCTGATGGGAAGCGTCCGGCGTCGGCAATGTATCAGAAAAGCGCAGGACAAACGCTGGCAGGACGGCACGACCAGTCCCAAGGCCGAGCAAGACTATGAACAGGAACGCGGCAGCACATGGCCAACAACTGCGTAGCATATCTCCTCCTCCTGGTGTCATCACACCGCAGCCCTGAGTATACCTCAACGGGCAGAGCAGAGGGTTAATGGCAGGTTAACGTGCAGATGCTATCTCATTAGCAGCCCGCTGCGCCTTATGATGATGGCAGCGAGCCTGAACACTGCATAGCCCTGGCTTCTCACCAGCATGCTGTCATCAGGGTTGCTATTGCTTACCGTCCCAACTAGAATGGCACATAGGGACACCGCCGAGGTGGCCCCTCTGTGGCTGAAATGAGCGTGAGCATTGTGGACTTCTGCAGAGGAAACACACCATGAAATTTGGTCTGTTCTACGAGATACAGGTTCCCCGACCCGCCCCCCCGGAGGCGGAACACCAGCGCATACGGGAGATCGTTGATCAAGTAAAGCTCGCTGAGGAGATGGGGTTTGAGCGCGTCTGGTTTGTCGAGCACCACTTCCTGACGGAATGGGCCCACTGCAGCGCGTCTGAGGTGATGCTCGCCGCGATCAGCCAGCACACCACCACGATGCGCCTGGGCTTTGGTGTAATCCTGTTACCAGTGCATCATCCCTTGCACGTAGCCTCCAAGACAGCCACCCTGGACGTCCTCAGCGGCGGCCGTGTAGATGTGGGGGTCGGCCGCTCCGGCAACCCCTATCAGATCACCCCCTTCGGGATCCAGCTCGAAGACACCAGAGGCATCTGGGAAGAGTCGCTGTCCATGCTCCCCAACATCTGGACGCAGCAGGTTTACTCACACCAGGGCAAGTACTTCAACGTGCCGGAACGGGAGGTCATCCCCAAACCCTTCCAAAAGCCCCATCCACCACTGTGGTCAGCGTGCAGCCAGGATGACACCTTCCAGCGCGCCGGGGAACTGGGGATCGGCTGCCTGTGCAACGTGCTGGGCCAGTATGATACTGTGGAGGGTCGCATCAACACCTACAAAGAAGCGCTCAAAAACGCCCAGCCGGTTGGCAAGTTCGTCAACGACAAGGTCGTGGTCTCGAGCATCGGCTTTTGCGACGAAAACAAGCAGCGGACCAGGGAGCGGGGCGCTGAGATTGCTGCCTGGAATATTAACATCCGCCTACGTAACTACGAGCGTGGCTGGACCGGTGTAGACACCAAGAACGTGCCCGACAGCTATCGCTACCACGTACGTCGTATGGAGTGGGACCCCCAGATGCGCAAGGGCGTCAGCCCTGAGGAGGTCCTCTCTACCGGTCGCTTCTGCGTCGGCACCCCTGATGAATGCATCGAGGTGGTGGAAAACTACGAGCGCATAGGAGCCGATGAGATCATGCCCATTTTCCAGGCCGGGCCGGCCACCGATGCAGAGGTGAAAAACTCGCTGCGGCTCTTCGGCAAGTACGTTATTCCCCACTTCAAGGCGAAAGAACGGCACGCCCAGGCCGCCGCGGCATCCGCCACAGCGCGCGTCTAACAGCCCTACCCGTAGAGCGGGGCCATGCCGTCTGGGCCCCGCGCCTCTCGGGACAGCTGGCGGTGCTAGTCCTCCTCTTCGCCGCACGCCAGTTGCGTGGATTGCGGTGGCCTGAGCATGACCATGGTGGCTGAAACCACAGGCTGACATCTGAAGCCTGCGTGGCCAATACTACGACGCCCTCCAGGAGGAGTACAGTTTAGCCACCGAAGCGCTGCCTAACGCCGTCTACCTCGTCGATGTTTGTTGTCTATCTACCATAGTACAACATGGTTGTCTCTCCCCCCCTTGCCACACCCTCCTCCAAAGCATCCACCTCAGAAGGTTGTGAACGTCATCTGTTTGTGGATTGTACATGATGAACCGGCTTCTTATAATGGCACTATACGTATAGTTTGCAGGGCGTGAAGTTCTGCTATGCAGCTGCCTTGAGCTAGTGTAAGATGAAGCTCTGCTCTGTAGTGCGGCACGGCAACGGGGGGATACAGCCATGCAGCAACAGCTTGTAGAAGCTCAGGCTGGCCCGGGAGCTCTGGCTAACCCAGGCCTGAACCAAAGCGCATTACACTTCCAGCGTTTACTTGAACATCTGCCTGCAGGGGCCTATACCTGCGACCGCGAAGGACTGATCACCTATTGCAACAACCATGCGGTGCAGCTTTGGGGACGTGCCCCAAAGTTGCACGATCCAACAGACCGATTTTGCGGATCGTTCAAGCTTTTTTCTCCCGAGGGCTCGCCAATTGCGCACGACCAGTGTTGGATGGCTCTGGCGCTGCGCATGAATAAAGCATTTAGTGGCCACGAGCTTGTGATCGAGCGCCCGGATGGGCAGCGTATCACTGTGCTGGCTCACGCCAACCCGATGCACGATGAGTCAGGGAACCTCCTCGGGGCGGTGAATGTCCTGGTGGACATCAGTGACCGTCCGCGTGCCGCAGAGGTCGTCCAAACGAGTGAGAAATGCTTCCGGGTGCTCCTCGAAAAGGGTCATGAGAGCATTGCACTCCTGGACGCAGACGGGACTTTTCTATATCACAGCCCGGCGCTTCTCCCGATGCTGGGTTATGCCGTGGAGGAACTGCTGGGGCAGCAGTTGACTGCCCTGGTCCATACCGATGATGTCTCGCTTGTCAGCGAGACTTTTGCAGCGCTCGTCCCCGAGTCAGGTGCCACTGCCAACCTGCAGTGCCGCCATGTCCACCGGGACGGTACCTGGCGCTGGTTGGACGTCACTTACACTAACCTCCTCGCTGAAGCAGCCGTCCATGCCATAGTCGCCAATTATCGGGATATCACCGCGCAGAAGCTGGCGGAGGAAGCCCGCGTTGCCGAGACCCGCTTCCTGCAGACCCAAAACGACATAGCGGCGGTGGCCCTGTCAAGCCTCCAACCTGAGGTGCTCATGCCACGGCTGCTCGAAGCCATCTGCAGAGCCCAGCAGTACACGTATGGGTTACTCTGGCGTATTGTCGAAGAGGGCCGTGCCGCAGTAGTCGTGGCCGCTTTTGGCGAGGGGACAAGGCCGTTCCTGGGATACCGCCAGGATCCGCGTCTACCCGACTTCTTTATGGCCCAGGTGGCGCGTACAGGGCAGGCAGCCTTTTGCAATCACATGCAGCAGTCGCCGTTTGGTCGCCATCCCATTACCCACATTCTAGGTGCACAGGCGTCGCTCGGGATCCCATTGCTGGACCGGGCAGGGACCGTTTTAGGCATGCTGGATTGCATGGACACGCAGCACCCCGACCGCTTCAGTGCCCTGGATGTGGAACAGGGCACTATCTTGGCGCATCAGGTAGCCCAGGCGATTGAGCAGAGCGACCTGTTCGGCCAGATCCAGCAGCTCCAGGCGCGGGACAAGGCGGTAACGGACACGATGCATGAGGCGGTCTATGTCGTTAACCTGGAGGGCCATATTGTGTTTGCGAACCCAGCTCTGGCCCGGTTGAGCTACTATAGCCTGGAGGACCTCCTAGGGATGCCCTCGACCATGCTGTACCCACCCTCCGCTACGCCCGTAATTCTGCGGCGCCGCCGTGAACTCTTGCAAGGGGCCGATAGAGCGCCCTACCAGCAGCGGCAGATGATCCGCAAGGATGGACAGCAGGTCGACGTCGAGGTCTCCACTGCGGGATTTGCCGTTGACGGGCGTATTGAGGGGTTCGTTGTCGTGGTGCGTGATATTACCGAACGTCTCCAGCTTGAAACCCAGCTGCGCCAGTCGCAGAAAATGCAGGCCCTGGGGACCCTGGTAGGGGGTGTTGCCCACGACTTCAACAATATCTTGGGCGCCGTGCTGGGGTATGCAGAACTCACGTTGAACAGTGTGTCGCGGGAGAGCATGGCCTGGAATTACCTGAAACAGATCCTCGTGGCTGGGGAGCGTGCCAGGCACCTGGTGCAGCAGATGCTCACGTTTGGCCGCCAGGCAAAACAGGAGCGCCAGCCGCTCCAATTGCACCTCCTCGTCAAGGAAGTGCTGGAGTTGTTGCGCGCAGTGTTCCCAGCCACGATTACGCTCCGCCAGGAGATAGACCTCCCTACCAGTACTGTGCTGGCCAACCCCACCCAGATGCAGCAGGTACTCATGAACCTCTGCACGAATGCCGCGCATGCCATGCGCCAGACCGGGGGAGTGCTGGATGTCCGCCTGGACGCTGTGGCCTTTGCCGTAGAGAGCACCCTCCCCCATCCGGAACTCAGGCCAGGACCATACATACGCTTGACCATCCGCGATACGGGGCATGGCATGGCCCCTGAAGTCCTCGAACGCATCTTTGAGCCGTTTTTCACCACCAAGGATGTGGGAGAAGGGACCGGATTAGGTCTGGCCGTGGTGCACGGTATCATCACCGAGCACGGGGGCACTATTACCGTCGAGAGCACCCCTGGACAGGGCACCACCTGCGTCATTTACCTCCCCCACAGCGCTCGCCCGCCGGCGGTCGCTCCTGATACGGAGGATCCTATACGCCAGGAGCAGGGACGCATTCTGTTCGTGGATGATGAGGCCGCGTTGGTCCACATAGGCCAGACAATGCTGACACACCTGGGCTACGATGTCGCGAGTTACACCAACAGTGAGGAAGCGCTGGCCGCCTTTCGTGCCGCCCCGGAGCGCTTCGATCTCGTCATTACCGACCAGACCATGCCGCACCTCACGGGCGCAGACCTGGCGCGGGCCTTGCGGGGTCTGCGTCCAGACATCCCCATCATCTTGTGCACTGGCTATAGCCAGACGATGACGGCGGAGCAGGTGGCGCAGTTTGGTCTCGATGCCTTTTGTATGAAGCCCCTACGCATCCGGGATTTGGAGGTGACGATCCGAGGCGTGTTGACCCAGCGCCGCACCAGGGAGAACTGAGGCATGCCACGACAACGTACCCCGCCAAACTGGCGGGATACGTTGCAGTACACGGTACTAGTGGCCAACCCCGGCGTCGCGCACCCAGCCCCCATAGACTGGATGCTGGGAGCAGATAAACTCCAGAAAGGCCGGCTGGCGCTTGGCATTGGCCTCCAGAGCCCGCCGCAATGCCGGGATGATCTCCGATGGCTCCGTCACATCCTCAGCGTGATAACCCTGCGCCCTGGCCATGGACGCCATACAGACTTTGGAATGATCGGAGACCTCATGGGTATAGGGATCGTGGCCTGGTCCCCAGAAGCCCGGGCCGTATCCTGCAAAGCCTCCATTATTGATATGGATTGTAGTCACGCCGAGGCCGTATCGGGCCACCGCCTCGAAATTGCCCATCATGTAGGACACGCCGGCATCACCGGTGATGTTCACACACTGGCGCTCAGGATATGCTAGCTTTGCCCCAAGGGCTGCCGCCAGGCTAAAGCCGAGGGTGGAGACATTGCCCCAGCCCAGGAAGCCGCGCGGAATCAGGGCCTCGTAGACCGTACTGATCTGGTCGCGGGTGTTCCCAGAGTCGCCCGTCACGAAGGATTTTTGAGGATCGAGGACTTTCATCAGGTCGCCATAGACCCGGTAGGGATTGATCGGCTTCTCATTGGACTCCATGAGCGGTCGGAACTTGGCCAGGAACGCCTCCTTACCGGCCTTGATCTCATCGATGAGCGCCTGATTCTTGCGTACACCCCCGCCGGTCTGCGCCGACAACTCCTGGATCAGGGCCTGCAGGGTCAGCTTGGCGTCGCCAATCAGGGCATAGTCGGTCTTGTAGCTGCGATGAATGTCCAGGGTGTCGACCGTGCATTGGACGATGGTCTTCTTGCTCGCGTCCGGGATGGCGTGGCTAAAGCGATTGGGAAAGAGGCTGGAGCCGATGGCGAACAGCAGGTCGCACTTGTGCAGAAAGTGCTCGGCCAGTGAACCACGAATACCCACGGCGAGGGCATGGTTCTCCGGAAAGGCGCTCTTGCCCTTGAGGGTAGTCAATACCGGGACCTGAGCCAGTTCAGCGAACTGCTGGAGTTCGTCCATGGCCTGGGCATAGAAGACGCCCTCGCCCACGTAGAGTAGCGGGCTCTGGGCGCGCAACAAGGCCTGCACGGCCGCTTTCACGTCGTCCGGATCAGGGGCGGAGCGCCAGCCCTTTACTGGCGTGTAGGGGTGCGCGTCCTCGTCATACTCACCGAGGTTCGGGGGAACGATGAGCAGCACTGGACCGGGACGGCCCGAGCGCAGTTGGGTGAACGCCCGGTGCGCAAAGTCGGGCATGAGTTCGGCCTTGTCCACGGTCCCGACCCATTTCGTCACCGACTGAAAGCCGCGCACCATGTCATAGTGGGTATGGCCGCCCGATCCCTGCGGCACCCCCGCGGTGATGACCAGGACTGGCGAGGAGTCCTCAAAGGCCTGCGCCACGGCGCCATAGGCTAGCTGGATGCCGGCGGCGTTCAAGCCACCCATGATGGTGCACACGCCGACCTGCTTACCCCCTGTGACACGCGAGAAAGCATCGGCCACGGCAACCGCATAGCGCTCTTCGCGCATCATCAGGATCGGCACATCCTCTTCCCCGAGGGCATTGTTCACGTGATTGGTGGGATAGCAGGCGACCCAGGGGACGCCTTCAGATTTCAGTATCCGTGCCAGACCTTGTGCTGCTTTGACTTTCATGAAACGTTCTCCTGTCTGTCGCAGCCCCTAACGGACAGCAGGGGCCACAGAAACGATGCAAACTCGGCTTGCTCCATACACATGGCGACAGCATAGAGGAGATGCAGCGGGAGGTCAATCGTGGCGTGCTCACTGTGGGGGGCATGCGCATGCCCCCGCCTATGGGTGCGGATTATCATAGCAGGGCGGCATTATCACTGTGACGTTATCACAGTGATAATGTGGAGAGCCTGGCCTCCTGTGCCTCTGCTAGCTGCGCCCCTCTCCCGCAGGGCCGGTGCATCGCCCACGTCTCTAGCTCAGTGCGCATTGCGTACCTCCCGCCCCCGGTGACCGTAAACTGGCACAGAATTTGTATCCAATCTGCGGCAGGAGAGTAACACCATCCATCATCTGGCCCACTCGGCGAAGGAAGGCAACGATGCACACCACCACTCGGACTAAGGTCGTAGCCCACAGGGGCTTTATGAAGTGGCGCGGGACCCTGTCGACGTCTGTGGAACTCTTGCTAGCCGCGGTGCGGCCGACAGGCTTGAGACACCTTAGAGTAGGGACACAAAGCCAGGTTTGTGAGACAGGCAGGGTGGCCTCTCGGTTAGCCAGCCCCGGTGTGATGCTCGTTGAAAGCGATGTCTGTCAGCACATCTGCGGGATAGTGCCCTGATCGTGAGGATGAGGGACAGAAGAGAAGCATGATTTGGATCATGCTTGGAGATGCTATCACTTTGTCATACGTTGAAAACTTAGAGCGTGTACGTGTGGTATACCAGCAAAGCATACCATGGAGCACTCGATCCCCAGAAGAGAGACGCGGAGCGGGTCGTGCCCAAGGAGACGTTATGCAGCGTTGCCCACAGTGTGATATCCCCCTTGGGGCCTGGCCCTGTCCAAATCCGCTCTGCCCAGAGCTACACGGCCAAAGTGCCGGCGATCTGTGTGCGTGGTGTCGTCACAAACAGGAGGAGTCCTGGAGTCAATCGTTGCTGTGGATACCGATAGGGGAGAGTGTTGGTGCTCAGGAGATGTACTCAGAGGTCGCCTCATGAGGTTGTACCGCCAGTGCTGATGCACAAACTCTCTAGAGCCTGTCCCTCCTCCTCGCAACGAAGGTAGCATTATGGCTATAGCAACGGATATTTTTGATCGCAAGACCACGCATTAGAACCCGCGAGATCCCATACGCGGCCCAGCGGCGTGCGTATGGCCGCTGGGGTGTCCCTCGGTGATGCCTACCGCTCAACGCACCATCAAACCTTTTTTGTGATGACGACAGCTCCAGCCAGTATGGCGCGCACCCGTACTACCCTCCACATCAATTTCATACCCTCCACCTGGTTTTGTGTTGGACTTGCGCACAAATCCCTATAAAATCCTCTCACCATAGATAGACTCCTCAGACGGTGCTTTCGGAGGTATACCAATGCACAGCATATCTACGCCGACGGTGCTGACCGCGTCGGCATCGGCATTATCGTATGAGCACATCGCGGCCTTCCACCACAGCTTCCGCATGAACCCGGCCTACCGCGTGGCACAGAATGCGGTCACCCAGACGAGCGTTGATGATATCGCCCTGAATCGCGACATCGTGACGTCCATCGATCACTCGTTTTCGACGACGCTCGATACCTGGAGCGTGACGCATCAAAAAAAGTCTGGGCGCTGCTGGATGTTTGCCGGGCTTAATTTGTTCCGACCCGGCGCCATGGCCAGGATGAACCTGAAGAACTTCGAATTCAGTCAGAACTATTTGCTGTTCTGGGATAAACTTGAAAAGGCCAATTACTTCCTGGAGGCAATTCTCGAAACTGCTGACCGACCGGCTGATGAGCGCACGGTCCACTGGTTGCTCGGCAACCTGCTCAGCGATGGGGGTCAGTGGAACATGTTTGTCAACTTGATCCACAAATATGGCGTGGTCCCGAAGAGCGCCATGCCGGAAACCGAGAGTTCGTCTAACACCGCACGGATGAACGCCATCCTGAAGGAGAAGCTGCGGGAGGGGGCGCGGACGCTGCGTGACGCAATGGCTCACGGTGCCGCAGTGGACGATGCGCGCGAGACCAAACAGGCCTTCCTGCAGGTGATCTATCGCATCCTCGCAATCCATCTCGGCACCCCGCCTCCAACCGTCGATTGGCAGTGGCTGGACAAGGACCGCGCCTTCCATCGTGACGGGACGCTGACCCCGCAGGAGTTTGCGGTCAAATATATCACGCTGCCGCTCGACGAGTACGTCTGCCTGGTGCACGATCCGCGGGACACCAGTCCGTACGGCAGGACATTTACCGTGGAGTACCTCGGTAATGTCTGGGAAGGGGGGCTGACGCGCTATCTCAACGTCGAGATTGACGTCCTCAAGGACATTGCGAAGCGCACTTTACTCGACAACGAGCCGGTGTGGTTCGGCTGCGACGTGGGCAAGATGCTACGCCGCGACACGGGCATCTGGGACGCCCAGTTGTTTGATTATGCCAGCGTGTACGACACGGCGTTCACACTGAACAAGGCAGACCGCCTGGTGTATCGCCAGACCCAGATGACGCACGCCATGCTCTTTACCGGCGTCGACATTGTCAATGGGACAGCGCGGCGCTGGAGAGTCGAGAATTCCTGGGGTGAGGAGAACGGCCAGAAAGGGTTTTACCTCATGAACGATTCATGGTTCGACGAGTATCTGTTCGAAATCGCCGCGCGCAAGAGCTATCTGCCGGCAGCCCTCCGCGCCGCGCTGGAGGAGGAGCCCATTGTGCTGCCAGCCTGGGATCCGATGGGCTCGCTCGCGTGATCCCATGTTCCCTCCCCCTGCGACTGCGTCGGCAGAGGGCGCCCAGCTTAACGTGCCCCCGTTCCCCGCGTCTGCGACGGCGGAGGGGCGCCAGTTTAACGGCGCCCCTTCCCTCCGGGAGAGGGTTAGGGTGAGGGGCTTGTGCCCATGCTCTCCAGAGAGGTGTACCGACTGCCGTTACAACTGCCTACG
>Ga0081538_10004038_pt1 | contig 13653 bp, 14 predicted proteins | sample TabmetS5T2R1_FD_71022 | JGI IMG/M metagenome (GOLD analysis project Ga0081538, IMG submission 71022) | Tabebuia heterophylla rhizosphere microbial communities from the University of Puerto Rico - S5T2R1 | ecosystem: Host-associated > Plants > Roots > Rhizosphere ...
TCTTGTCGATCAACCCGACACCCAAGTCATTACTTTAATGGTCGAAGGCGTGCGCCGGCCGCTGGAGTTTATCGCTGTGGCGGAGCAGGCGTTGAAAAAGAACAAGCCAATTCTCGTGGTCAAGCTAGGTCGTTCCGAGATGGGAAGACGCCAAGCGATATCGCATACCGGCGCGCTGGCGGGAGCGGATGAAGTTTTCGATGCCGTGTGTCACCGGCTCGGATTGATTCGCGTGCCGACCTTGGAAGACTTGACAGAAATGACCCTAGCATTCATGCCGGGACGCTTCCCGCGCGGGAGTCGGGCGGCGATTGTCGTTAATTCGGGTGGCATGAAAGGATTGCTTTGCGATCACTGCGATGAACTCAAGACGAATCTTGCGCAGTTGAGCGACAAGACGAAAGCCGCGGTGCGGCCGCTCATTCCCGAAGAGCTGGTGGTGGAAAACCCGCTTGAATGCGGTGTCGCCGGCTTTGGCGACGAACAGGGCTTTATCAACATCGTGAAGTTGCACGCTCAAGACGGCGGCGTGGACCTGCTGGCGATTCACGGCGAGCTGCCGCGCGGGGAAAAAAGAGATCCCCAGCTGTTCAAGAGTTTGGCGGCGGCGACCGATAAACCTGTGCTGGCCTTTGCCCGCTCCACCTACAGCTGTGTGGAGGAGAGCCGCGCTTATCAAGAAGATGCCGGGCTGCCTTTTTTGCAGGGGATCAAACCGACCCTCAGAGCCCTCGCGGGTCTCGGGTTGTACGGCGGGCGCCGGCAAACCGGCGTGCCCGAGTTGCCGGCGGCGGTGGGCCACGCGGATGACCTTCTGGGAGAGAAGCTAAACACTTTGCTCCGGAGTCGCGGCATCGCTTTACCGCGCCAGGCTCTGGCTACCACAGCCGGTGAGGCGGCGGCTAAAGCCAGGGAGCTTGGGTTTCCTTTGGCGCTCAAGCTCGTCACCGAAAAAATCGTTCACAAAACCGAGGCGGGCGCGGTTCTTCTTGGCTTAAAGAGCGCAGAGGAAGTCGAAGCCAAGGGCAAGCAATTGCTCAGCAAGGCGCCGGAAAAAGCGCAACTTTTGGTTCAGGAGATGGTGGAGGGAACCGAAGTGTTGCTAGGGGCGCGCAATGATCCGCAATACGGTCCCTTCATGGTCGTCGGGCTCGGGGGCATTTTCGTCGAGGTTCTCAAAGACGTTGCAGTGCGGCTGCTACCAGTGTCCGAAGATGAAGCATGGGCGATGCTGAAGGAGCTGAAGGGCTACAAAATTCTCGAAGGCGTGCGCGGACAGCCGCCGCGCGATACGGCGGCTTTAGTCAAAGCGATGGTGGGCTTGTCCGATATCTTTGCGGCTCATCGCGACCACCTTTCCGATCTCGAATTCAATCCGATCATGCTGCGTGCCGAGGGACAAGGGCTAGCGGCTGTCGACGTGCGGATGATTCGGCGGTAAACGGAAATGCTCTTCCGTGGAATGAAAGCTCGAACCCCAGGTATATAGCCTGGGCGACCCACGACAGGCTGCACGCAGCAAAGGTTGTAAAGCCCTTCGCGCTATTTCGACACCCCGCCGATGAAGTCGAGCACGGCGCGATTGAAGAGCTCCGGCTGCTCCCAGTAGATCGAGTGCCCGGCCTCGGGTATCAGCGCCAGCCGGCTGTTCGGAATCTCGGCCGCGATCATGCGCGAGATCGACGGCGGCGTATACAGGTCCGCAGCGCCGGCAATCAGCAGCGTCGGCAGCTTGAGCTCTTTTAACCTCGTTTGCTTGATCTCGTTTTTGAGGGTTTGCCGAAATTCAGACCCGATCAGCGCCTTGTGCTCGAGTTCTAACCACGCCTTGACGCCTTCGGGGTTGGCTGCTCGGTATGATGGACCGACCTCGCGAAATTCGGTTGGCAGTTGCTCGAAGCCCTTGGGGCGAATGAACGCCGCTGCCTGTGCGATCTCGCCGTCACGCACCCCAAAGGAATTACTGGAAATGGTCAGGCTCAGGAGCCGGTCCTGGTAGGAAAACGCGAAGTCCGACGCGATGCTGCCGCCGGCTGCCGACGCCACCACATGAAATCGTTTAAGGCCCAGGACATCGGCGAGATGCCGAAGGTCTTCGGAGCCGATACCCGGATTGTTCCGGTCGTAGGGCGCAGAGTTGTAGTAGCCGCGCCGTGAATAGGCGATGACACGGTAGCCGGCCTTGGCGAACACCGGCTGCTGGTAAACCCAGATCAGCGCGCTGCCGGTCGCCGGATGCAGGAGCACGATCGGCGCGCTCTCCCCGCCAGTATCCCAATACCAGAGACGGGTGTCGGGAATCTGCGCCATGCCGTCCCTGACCGGAACTTGCGCGGGAATAGGGATGGGTCTCATCGGATTGGCGACGGTTTGGCCGTGGACCGTTTCCATAGGACCCGTGCCGAGTGCTGCCAAGCCGGCAGCGAGCCCGATCGTCCGGAGGAGCGCGCCTGCTGGTCGGGCGCAGTAAGCAGAATGGCTTTTGCCCATCGTCTCCGTGCTCCCTTCAGAATGCCCATTTTTTTCAAGCCATGCGCGGAGGATTCAATCCCTTGATTCAGCAAATCACTTGATCGTTCCAATGAGCGGACCCTAGGGTTCCTTTAGATATGACGACAGAGAATATGTCAAGAAGGTTTTTAAGCGGGACAATAAGGTCTATATGGCTGTGGAGAAAGCCTCACATCGTTTGCGGCACGAACAGGAAAACGAAATCCCCAGGAGTCAAGAATTTAGAAACTGATTCACAGAGCTTACTTCGTTCGGTAAACTTTATATCCCAAGGACTCCAACTGCTGATAAAGTTTGATGGCTTCATTGGCGGGGCCATAGCCGTTGTATTGTAACGGCATATTGATTCTGGATGACCTCCACTTTTCGTGTCCGGAGGCTTTCAGCTGGTCCTGGTTGCTAAGGATTGAAAGGATTAACCTCTGTACGTTCTGCGCATAGAGTTGATCCTTAGTGTCACGACCCATGAGGACGGAAAGCACGCTGTAGGTTTCCGTTGGGATTGTCCAATCATACAGGGTGCGATCGAGAGTCTTCCTGCTGTAGATCTTTTCCAGATACTCGTTTCTGGGAAGATCAACGAATCGGAAGCCACTGCCCAAGTTTCTGAACAGGGGGACTGGCGCTCCACCCACAAAGATCATCGCATCCAGCTGGGTTTTTCTTAATCCGTCAAGGGCCTCTCTGGGATCAAAGAAAGATTTTTCCATTTGCATACCATAGGTCTCGAGCAGGACTTCGCCCGTGAGCGCGCTGCCGCCATTTTTAGGCCCGAACGATACCCTTTTGCCCTGCAGTTGTAGGAAGGAATTGATCGCTGAATTGTTGGTCAAAACGTGGATCTCCTCCGGGTAGAGATTGAGTATGACCCGAATCGTTCCAAATACATCGATGCCCTGTGGCTTCATCACCTTGGCGAAAAACTCCAGGGCATCGATTTGGGCGATCGCCAGATCGACCTTCATGTCTCCCAACAGCACCATGTTCTCGAAAGATCCTTGCGTTGCGCGGACCTCTAACTTGATACCGTCTTTTTGCGCAACCTTTTGAATATCTCGGGCGATCTGGATGTAAGTTCCATCGCTAGGTCCGGTCGCGATCGTTAAGGCAAAGCCGACATCCGTGTAGAGAATCGCGATCAGTAAAAACAGTATCTTTTTCACCATTGACATCCTAAATTTCCGGTCTTTTTAAGTTCGACTGGCGGTCTAGAACCGGGAAAAGCAAATCAGTCTTTTACAGCAGACTCCGGCACGACGGCGATCGCGTTAATTTCGAGCAGCAACTCGGGCCGCGCCAGCGCCACCACCTGAACCATGGTGCTCGCCGGAAAATCGGATCCGAGAAATTCGCGCCGGACCTCGTTGACGGCGGCATGATAGCGCGCGTCGGTTGTGAACACGCTCATCGAAACAATATCCTGCAGGGTTCCGCCGGCGGCCTCGACCCCCAGTTTTATCTTTTCGAGGATGTAGCGGGTCTGGGCGCGAACGTCGGCAAGGCCAACGACGTTACCGTTCGGATCGCTTGCGGTGTTGCCGGCGATAAACACGACGCGACCGGGCTTGGAAATGACGACCTGAGAGTAACTGCCGCGGGGAACCGGCATACCTTGCGGATTGAGCGTCATCTTTGCCATTTCATGTCTCCTTTTTTTACCGCTGAGAAAAAGCAGCGCAAAAACAGGCCAGCTGAGGCGAAACCTTCAACTCCATTTCTTGCAAGCGGTCTTGGTCTGCGACGGTCTTATCTTAGGTGAAAGCCGGCTGTCAATGTTCGATGACAAGTTTGTTACCTAGTTCGTCCACATCGTCTGGGGGGCGGGGAAAGTGCTGGGCGAGAATATCACCGCAGCGCTCGATGGCCTTGCAGTAGGCGTCGCAGGCGTTGCCAGATTTGAGGCCGGCAGTAAGAATCTGAACGATTTCGTTCCAGGTTCCCGCCGCAACTTTCTCGTTAATCCCTCTGTCCGCCAGGACTTCAACCTGGTGTTCCAGTAGGGATGCGAGGATCAATATCCCAGTATGCGCCCTGGTGTAATGGAGCCCTTGCGCCGTGAAGGCTGCCAGACTTCTCAGGTGGACCGCTTCTGCGATGCGGTCCTTGGGAGTCAGGTTTCTTTTCACAGCGGGAATAGCACAGGAAATAGATCCTAATACCGCCCCCGCGAGAGGCCAGAGTAGCTGTGAATGAATGGATGCCCAAGGGTCTTGCAAAACGAACGATGCGAGCGTGCCGGCGACCAATCCGACGCCCATACCGGCCATCTCAATTTCGGCATAACGGGCGCTTGCTTCCACTAGCATCGGTACGATCTCACCGGCACTCCGTTGTTCGGCCGCAACCACGGCCTGGCGGATCCGTTCCTGTTCCTCTGGGGTGAAAAAAGTTTCCGCATTGATCATCTTACCAACTCCCCGAAGCTCCACCGCCGCCGAAACCGCCGCCTCCTCCGCTGAAACCACCACCCCCGCCGCCAAAACCTCCTCCACCATAACCACCGGGAAAGACGCCGCCTCCCCAATCTCCTTGTCGGGACCGTGGTCTACCCACCCATTGATTTCTTACAGACCACGGGGCGAGGGTCGCGCCAATGGCTCCGAGTAGGGCTCCAACGACGAGAGCAGGAAACAAAACCCACCCAAGGCCTCCTGCCGCGAATAATGTCGTGACGAGACCGGAAGCCGCTCCTCCCAAAGCCCCGCTCAGAAGCCGGCGCCGTGTCAGGCCAATGAAGAGGGCGAGCATGGCGGTGATCATGAGGATGTTGTGTAGCGACGCTCCTTCTGAAGCGGTTCGTTCAGGCGCCGGCCGGCCTCGTTCCGGCAACGTTTCTCCTCGGGTGACTTTGAGAATGGAGTTGATGCCGGCTTCGATGCCGCCGCCGTAGTCTCCAGTGCGAAACCGCGGTGTAATCACTTCCCGGATAATGCGGCTGGCGATGGCATCCGGCAGGACGCCTTCGAGACCGTAACCGACCTCGATGCGAAGCTTTCGATCGTCACGTGCAACCAGAAGAATCGCGCCGTTGTCGAAGCCTTTCTTGCCGATCTTCCAGGTCTCTGCCACGCGAATGCTAAAGTCTTCCAAAGAATCGCCCTGGAGGCTCGGAATTGTGAGCACGGCGACTTGGTGACCTGTCTCCCGCTCAAATTTCTCCAGTTCGGCTTCGAGCGCACGGGCCCTTTCTTGGGGCAGCAATTGTGCGTAATCATTCACGCGACCACGCAAAGGAGGAACTTCCAGCGCTAGGCTGAAGGAATAGATTGCTAAGATTGGAAAGAAGAAGAATCCCGGAAACAGCCGGCGCGGGTGCCATTGGTTCATCTTCGACTTAACTCCATCCCGCGTAGCTTCGCAACTTTTTCATCGGTCCGGTAAACCATCGCGAACGTCAATCTTCAAATTTGGCTGTACTACTCTATTTTTCCACACACTTTACCGCACTTTGGATCTCGCTGACATAATCTTTAAACAACGCATTCAACTCCACAGGTCCAAGGGCGACGCTTTCGTGCTTTAGGCTGTGAACTCTCCTTATGGCTTCGGTGGGCAGGCCCATCTGCGCCAGAGACCCGAAAATCTCTTCCGCTGAACGAGGCGGTGACATTCCTTTCAAATGGAGCAACGCCCGGAAATGAACCATGAACGAACTGATCGACTTGGCCAAGAAAGCGGCAAGTTGTTTTTCAGATCCAGATTTTTCAACATAGAGTTGGCGTAGCTTTAGCATCTTTCCCTTCAATTCCTGCTCGCATTGAAAACGTAAGTACTCAAGGTTGAGCTCTAAGCTGTGCAAAAAATCCTGGCCAAACAAAAGACGATATCTTTGCTTCATATCGAGGAACTCCATCGGAAAGACATCGACGGAAGAGCGGATATAAGGGGGATCGACGAATAGCGGCGTGCTGATTCCCTTCTTATGCCACCCCGGGAGCGGCGCCGTGCATTTTTTCAATTCGTCCGGCGTAACTTCCTTGAGCAAGATAAGGCAGTTGATATTCGATCTGCCCTCTACAAATTCGTCTGACGCGGCACTGCCGTAGAGTATGATGGCGAGCAGGTTGTCAGGGTAAATTTGCTTCAGGTCCTCGGTAAATTGCTGAAGAGTCTGATCAAGATCCTGATTCATATCGCTCTCCTCAAGTCCGTGCTTAAGGGCCAAAGAAGTCCTTCTTCACCCGTCCCCTGAGGCGCCGCCACCGCCGAAATCTCCACCCCCGCCGCTAAAACCGCCGCTCCCGAAGTCGCCTCCAAAACCCCCTCCACCGAAATCACCTCCGCCGCCATCGCCGTAGGCAATAGTATCGCGGGGCCAGCGCTCTCGGCGAGAACGCCTAACGCTCCACGGCTTTCCCCATGCTCTTTCAGCATAAACGTTCGCCAAGAAACCTGTGATCGCGCCGACCAATAGGTAGAACATCCAAAGGCCGCTGCTTGATGCCAGGGTTCCTCCGACGCCTACCGCACCACCGCTGATTGCGCCACCGACCGCGCCGCCAACCGGAGTGCGCCGAGTCATTCCGACAATCAAGGCGAACAAAACCGCAACGATAAATAAGCCCGCGGCCATGATATTCCCGCGAATCCCTTTACGGGGAGGTATAGCGGTGGCGCGGGGCGTGACTTCTCCCCGCGTCACCTTAATGATAGCTTCGGTACCCGCGTCTAGCGCACCGACGTAATCGCCCGTGCGGAAACGAGGAGCGATTTCTTCTCGGATGATCCTGCTTGCAACAGCGTCCGGGAGAATGCCTTCTAGGCCATAACCCACTTCGATACGGATCTTGCGTTCTTTTTGAACGAACAGAAGGATTGCGCCATTGTCGGGCCCTTTTTGACCGATTTTCCAGGCTTTGGCGACTCGGATGCTAAAGTCTTCGAGTGAGTCGCCTTCCAAGCTTGGAATAGTGAGAACCGCAATCTGATGGCCGGTTTCTTTTTCGAATTGCCGCAAACGCTCTTCGAACTGTTGGGCCTCGTCGCGACTCCACAATCCCGCGAGATCGTTTATCCGTCCGCTAAACGGCGGAACATCCAGCGCCAGCGCAAGGGATAGGATTGTCGGAACGAGAAGAAGGACAAGCCCGGCGAAAAAGAGCCGTGCTTTGTGCCGTTTCATTTACTGGTTAAAATTTCACCTGCGGCGGCTTTGCCGCCCCCTCGTCCGCAGTGAAGGTTTCTCGCTCCTTGAGACCGAGAAGATATTTTGCCGTCAGGTTGGTGGGAAAGTAACGAACGCCTTTGTTGTATTCCGCAACGTCTTCGACGTATCGCTTACGGGCGACAGTGATGCGGTTCTCTGTTCCTTCTAGCTGGGCCTGGAGATCGCGAAAGTTTTGATTCGCTTTAAGATCGGGATACCGTTCGACAACCAGCATTAGACGAGATAGCGCGCCGGACAATTGCTGCTGTGCTTGTTCGAATTTCTTAAATGTTGCTGGATCGCTGAGCGTTTGCGCGTCCAACTTGATAGAGGTGGCTTGGGCTCTTGCCTCGATAACTTGCTGTAACGTTTGTTGTTCAAATTGGGCTGCACCCTTCACCGTAGAGACAAGATTAGGGATGAGGTCAGCGCGCCGTTGGTATTGGTTCTGGACTTCGGCCCAAGCCGCTTTGACTTGCTCATCCCTGCCCTGGAGCTCGTTATAGCCGCAGCCGGAAACAAGCAGTAATGCCGATAGAGTAATGGCAAAAAAATGCGCCCCTTTGAGTATGCGCTCCTGCATCTGTAGCCCCCCTTGTCTTTTTTTGACCGAATTTAGGACTCTCTGTCGTAAAGAGCAAGAGGCGCGTAAAAAAGAGTTCCGTCAAAAATGAAAGGGCCCACACCGAAGGAATGGGCCCTTTCACCGAGGTATCTCGAGGTAAACCGGTGAGTCGCTTATTCTGCTCCCACTTTGGGGCGCCACTTACTAAAGCGCCCTTCCACCCTCGTCAACAACTCCATACCTATCATTCCGGTCAACGCGAAAATGAGGACACCGACGAAGACCTTGTCAGTCTGGAAAGTGGCGCCGGCTACGGTGATCATAAAACCTATACCGGCGGTTGCGGCATAAAGCTCACCCACCATAACGCCGACAATAGCCCTTCCCAGTCCCAGTCTTAGACCGGAAAGGATGAAAGGGATAGTCGATGGGAGCACCACGGACTTAAAGAGCAGCCACTCCGAGGCGCCAAAGCTCCTGGCGGCCGTGAGAAGGTTATACGGCGTGGTCTTCACCCCGTCGCGCGTATTGATCATTATGGGAAATACGGCGCCGAGAAAGATAATACCGACCTTCGAGAGTATCCCGATCCCCAACCAAATAATGACCAATGGCAGAAGCGCGACGCGCGGTGTCGCGTTCATTGCGTTGATGAAAGGGTCGAAAATATAACTCATCTTTTTGTACCAGCCGACCATGATCCCAAAGGGAATAGCCACAAGGGCCGAAAGGGCATAACCCCAGAAAAGTTCGACGCCGCTAACGTAAAGATCGTTATATATTTCGCCAGAGCCGAATAGCTGGACTGCAGCGCTGAAGATCAGGGAAGGCGCACTCATAAACATAGGATTGATCAACTGAAAAACGTTTCCCACCAACTCCCACAAAACGAGGAAAGTAATTACGCTCGCTGAGCCGAGAATCTTCTTCTCATGGTTGAGATAAAACTTGTAGAGAGATGACGCTTCGGCAACCCTGACGTCGAGAAGCAGTTCTTCAGCGGTGTTATTTTGATCAGCCATGATTCTTTTCCTTTCGTGGAGTGTTTGTTGTTTTTGAGTTGTGTGATTCTGAGTCCATCCCTTTTGGGTCAGACGAGCGCGAGCTTTCGATCAGGCTCTGCAGTACTTTTACGAACGTGGGGCCGACCGACTGCAGTTCCTGCAGGTGATGCAGAGAAAGTTTTTCGAGAAAATCTTCACCATCATGAGTTAACTTCACCAGCACCTGTCGCCGGTCATCGGTTGCACGCAGGCGACATAAAAAACCTCTGTCGACAAGGCGATCGATTAGCTCGACTGTACTGTGATGCTGGAGCTGCATTCTTTCCGCCAGCACGCCGACCGTTGGCTTAAGGCCTTCGGGCAGGCCTCTAACAGCCAAGAGGAGTTGGTGTTGTTGCGGTTCGATGCCCGCCTCTCTCGCAGCGTTCTCGCTAAAACGGAGGAAACGGCGGATCTGATATCGTAGTTCCGCCATAGATTTAAAATCGGGCTGAACTGGTGTCTCAGACATATATATCGCCAAACGATAATATCGTATAACGATCTATATCGCATCTAATCGGTTTGTCAAGCAGCAAAGGCTTGGGATTCGACGGATGTATACGCCTCAAGTAGCTGGTAACACGGCTAAAAATCCTAACTTTGTTGACTTTTGCGAGGGTTTCCTCTAAATACAATACATCACATCAGGAAAATCTATGAAATATGCCGTAATCAGAACAGGCGGCAAGCAATACCGCGTGTCCGAAGGAGACCTCGTTAAAATCGAAAAGCTTGAAGGAGCGGTGGGCGAAAAGGTGACATTAGCTGACGTTTTGCTTATTGGCGGCAACGATGAAGTCAAGATCGGTTCGCCGCTTGTACCGAATGCTAGAGTTACCGGCGAGATCGTCAATCAAGCCCGCGCAAAGAAGGTCTTGGTATTCAAGAAAAAAAGACGAAAAAGCTACAGTAGACAGCACGGACATCGCCAGTATCAAACAATTCTAAAAATAACCGCAATTGAAGCATAATTCAGGGAGTGAGAGATGGCTCATAAGAAGGCAGGAGGAAGCTCTCGCAATGGACGAGACAGTCAGGGGCAAAGACGCGGGGTGAAGGTGTTCGGCGGTGAAACCGTGCGGGCCGGCAACATAATCGTCCGGCAACTGGGCACCCGGATTCACCCGGGGAAGAACGTCGGCATGGGCCGGGACTTTACCTTGTTTGCCAAGATTGATGGCATTGTGCGCTACGATCGTCTCGACAAGGAGCGAAAGCGGGTTAACGTGCAGCCTGCTTAGTGAGTCGGCGCGTTTGTAAGAAAAGCCCCTTTCGGGGCTTTTTTTTTGCCTGGACAAAGGCAATGATGCTCGGGCGGGCATTCAAATGAAGTTTATCGACGAAGTAAAAATCCGCGTCATTGCCGGCGATGGAGGGCGAGGATGCGTCAGCTTTCGGCGCGAGAAATTCGTACCGCGCGGCGGACCCAACGGCGGCAATGGCGGGAAGGGCGGAGACGTGATTGCTTTAGCGGATCCGCAGCTCACGACACTCCTGGATCTGCGTTACCAGAAACAGTACAGGGCCGGTCGCGGCGAGCATGGATTGGGCAAAGATCAACATGGAAAAACCGGCGAAGACCGCATTATCAAAGTCCCCGTCGGCACCCTCATTCGAGATGCCGGAACGGGTGAATTGATCGGCGATCTAAAAGGGGCAGGCGAGCAAGTCGTCGTGGCCGCCGGGGGCCGGGGCGGCAAAGGCAACGCCCATTTCGTATCATCGACCCATCGCAGTCCACGCTTTGCCCAGCCTGGCGAACCGGGCGAAGACAGAGAACTGGAGATCGAGCTCAGATTGTTAGCCGACGTCGGCATCATCGGTCTGCCCAATGCCGGGAAATCCACCTTGATCGCGGCGATTTCCGCTGTGCGGCCGAAGATTGCCGATTATCCTTTCACGACTCTGGTGCCTAACCTTGGCGTGGTCGGATATGGGGAGGAAAAAAGTTTTGTGGTCGCCGATATTCCCGGGCTGATCGCGGGAGCGCACCAGGGACACGGTCTCGGACATAAATTTCTCCGCCACGTGACCCGGACGAGTTTGCTCATCCATTTGCTTGATGCGGCAGAGATCGATGAGGATGATCCGCTGGCTGACTGGAGGACGATCAACCGGGAGCTCGAGCTTTTCGATCCGGAGCTGGCGAAAAAGCCGCAGATTATTGTGGCGAACAAAATCGATCTACCAGAGGCAAGGAAGAACGCCAAAGTGCTAGGTCGAAAACTGCCGAAGACCAACCAGCCGCTGCACACCATATCCGCGGCAACGACCGAGGGGGTGCGTGCGTTGGTGCAATATGTCGGGATGAAATTAGAAGAGATCAAACAACGAGAGGAGACGGATGGCGACGCAGCTCGATTATAAGAAACCGATTTTGCATCGGGCGCGCCGCGTCGTCATCAAAATTGGCAGTCAAATTCTTTCGTCACAGGCGGGGATCGAAGAGGCGAGAGTCAAGGGATTGGTGCGCGACCTCGCCGGGCTCCACGATCAACAAAGAGACCTCATCGTCGTCAGCTCCGGCGCGGTGGCGGCCGGGATGACCCGGCTCGGCGTCAAAGAACGACCCAAGACTATTCCCCAGAAGCAGGCGTTGGCCGCCGTGGGTCAGATCAAACTGATGGCGTTGTATGAGCGCCATTTCTCGCGCTTCGAAAAAAACGTTGCCCAGGTGCTGTTAACCCATGAAGACTTGGCCAATCGGCAGCGCTATTTAAACGCGAAGCACACGTTTCATACATTACTGGAAGCGTCGATCATCCCGATCGTCAACGAAAACGACACGGTTGCGGTGGAGGAAATGAAGTTCGGCGATAACGATCACTTATCATCGCTTGTGGCCACGCTTCTGGAAGCGGATCTCCTGGTCATCCTGAGCGACGTTCAGGGGGTTTACGACCGGGATCCCAGAGTCCACGCCGATGCCCAGCGCATTCCTTTGATCACCGATATCAAGGGAACAGCGCCGACCATCAGCGGCGGGAGCCCAAGCGAGTTCGGCACCGGCGGAATTGTAACGAAGCTGGAGGCAGCGGAAAAAGCCGCGGCTGCGGGCATTCCGACGCTGATTACCAGCGGCCTACAGACGGGAGCACTGAGCCATGTCTTTGATCCATCGGCTGAAGTCGGCACCCTGGTGATTCCAGACGAAAACCGTTTGACCATTCGCAAGCACTGGATCGCCTACAATCTAAAGCCGGCGGGAGAGATCGTAGTCGATCAGGGCGCGTATGATGCCGTCGTTCAGCGCGGGAAAAGCTTGCTGCCCTCGGGCCTGAAAGAAATTCACGGTTCTTTTGGTGTCGGCGAGTGTGTGCGCTGCCTTGACCCTCGGGGCCGAGAGTTCGCCCGTGGCCTGGTCAATTACAACGCCCAGGAGTTGAATCAGATCAAAGGATTGCATACAAGCAAGATTGACAAAGTTCTCGGCTACAAAGCGTACGACGAAATCATTCACCGGGATGATCTGGCGATTCTTTAAAACATGTCAAGCGGTAACGAGTCCATAAGAAATGAAGCGATCCGCTTGGGCCAGCAGGCCAAGGCGGCTTCGCGGCGACTCGCGCCAATCTCATCGGCCGAGAAAAATCGCACGCTGAGTTTGATCGCGGATCGGCTTGAGGCGCAAAGCGCTTTCCTCATCGCAGAGAACCAGAAAGACTTAGACGCTGCGAGGCAGGCCGGGATTGCGGAGGCGCTGCTCGACCGAATTGCGCTCAATCCGAGCCGGGTTCAGGCGATGGCGAAAGGACTTCGGGACGTCGCCGCGTTGCCGGATCCTGTCGGCGAGGTCGTAAAAATGTGGCGCCGGCCGAACGGCCTGCAAATTGGCCGGATGCGAATCCCCCTCGGTGTGATCTTGATGATTTACGAAGCTCGGCCGAACGTCACCGCGGACGCAGCCGCGCTCTGCCTAAAATCGGGGAATGCGGTCATTTTGCGAGGCGGCAGCGAGGCTCACTGCTCCAATCAAGCGATCGGCGCCGTGCTGAGCAGCGCTTGCGCGCAAACTCAAGTGCCGGCACATGCCGTTCAGGTGGTTCAAACGAAAGCACACGGTTTGGTTCAGGAGTTGCTGCAGCAGGAAGACACCATCGACCTGGTGATCCCGCGCGGCGGCGAAGAACTGATTCGCGCGGTGGCAAGCCACTCGAGAGTGCCGGTAATCAAGCACTATAAAGGGGTATGCCACGTCTATGTTGATTCCGACGCCTCCTTGGACATGGCGGAGCGTATTTGTATGAACGCCAAAGTACAGCGTCCGTCGGTCTGCAACGCCATGGAGACCCTCCTGGTTCATGAAGCGATCGCGGCCGCTTTTTTGCCTCCCCTGATAGCGAAATATCGAGCCGCGGGGGTGGAGATCCGGGGTTGTGAAAAAA
>Ga0081538_10004039_pt1 | contig 13648 bp, 11 predicted proteins | sample TabmetS5T2R1_FD_71022 | JGI IMG/M metagenome (GOLD analysis project Ga0081538, IMG submission 71022) | Tabebuia heterophylla rhizosphere microbial communities from the University of Puerto Rico - S5T2R1 | ecosystem: Host-associated > Plants > Roots > Rhizosphere ...
GGTGATCGCCGTGGTCGGCCTCTCGGCCAACCCCGACCGCCCCTCCAACCAGGTCGCCTGGTACCTGCATCACCAGGGCTACCGACTGTTCGGGGTCAACCCCGCCTGCCCGGAGCCGGAGGTATTCGGCGTACCGGTGCTGCCCTCCCTCGACCAGGTCCCCGAGCCGATCGACCTCGTCGACGTCTTCCGCCGCCCGGAGTACACCCCCCAGGTGGCCAGGGAGGCGGTCGCGGCCGGGGCCGGCGCCGTCTGGCTCCAGCTGGGCATCCGCAGCGACGAGGCCCGCGCCGTCGCCACCGAGGCCGGCCTCCGCTACGTCGAGGACCGCTGCCTCAAGGTCGAGCACGCCCGGCTGCTGGGCCGGTCGCCGGGTCGATGACCCGCCGGCCCTCACTGGTGGACCCGGACATAGTCAACGCGGAGCGCCTGGGGGAACCTCGTCGAGGCGTCTGGGCTTCCCGCCCAGGGGCCTCCCACCGCGACGTTGAGCACGAGATAGAACGGATGGTCGAAGACCCATCGCGATCCGGCGGGAAGGTCCGCGGCGGTGATCGTCCAGTACGGACGACCGTCGAACGAGAACTGGATGCTGCCGGGCAGCCACAGCACCCCGTATCGATGGAACCCCTGCGACAATGGCGTCGTGTGGACCACCGAACGGCCCGGCTCGTAGTCCCCACCCCTCGACCTGGGTCCGTGGATCGTTCCGGACGCCTTGGTCGGCTCCTGCCCGATCTGTTCCATGACGTCGATCTCGCCGCACTCGGGCCAGCCCGACCGGTCGATGTCGGTGCCCAGCGCCCAGAATGCCGGCCACAGCCCCCTCCCGCTGGGTGTCTGCATCCGCGCTTCGGCCATCCCGTACTGGAACGAGTACCGGTTCTTGGTGCTGATCCTTGCCGAGGTGTAGTCGCGGGTGATCGAGTCGGCGCCCCGGAACCGCTCCGCGCGGGTGGCGATCACCAGGTTTCCCTGCCCATCCTGGTACGAGTTGGCCGTGCGGTCCGTGTACGACTGCAGCTCCCCGTCGCCCCATGCTCCGCCGATCTCATGGCGCCAGCGCCTCCGGTCCACCGGCGACCTCGGTGCGCCGTTGAACTCGTCCGACCAGACCAGGCGCCTGGCTGCAGTGGACGCGTGCAGGAAGGCGACCTCGATACCGTTGACCTTGGCCTGATGGATCCTGTTGGTGAAGCCGAGGTCGAGTCGGCCGTCGGCCACCGCAGCGGTGAAGATGACGTGGTGGACATGGTTTCTCCCCACTGCCCTGACGATGTCGACCCCGGACGCCTTCACGATCCCTTCAGCGGCGACGTCGAAAACGCGTTGGCCGGCCCGTGAGAACCGCGTCTCCGCCAGGTACAGGGTGACCGCGTAGGTGCCCGGTGCGGGCACCGCGAGGCGGTAGGCGCGCATTCCCGAGCGCTCACGCTGGTAGATGGCTGGGCTGCTGGTGCCCTCAATCGGTGCGTTGGTGACCGCCGATCGCCCGCCCTGGTGGCCGTTGTCGGGCTGCCACCGATGCCCGGCGGCGTCCACGAAGGCCGAAGACCCGGCACTGACCCTCTTGACCCAGGAACGGATCTGCCTGGTGGCTGGGGGGTGTTCGGGCGCCCGCTCGGGAAGGGGCCGGCGCCAGCTGGACGCCTCGGCCAGACCTCGCCGGCCTGGCTCTGGGGTGGTGGGTTCGACGGTGGCCGGCGGGGGCCGGTCGGCGTCACGCTGCCCGGTGGCCGGGGTTGCACCCGGCAGCAGCAGTGCGATCGCGACCACGAGACCGGCCCCCGCGGCCGACCTGCCGGCGAACCGCCGACCACCCAAAGCCAATCACCACCGATCCGATCCAGGGCGTACGGAGTGCAGGAGGGTATCGGACGGCCGAGCAGGCCCGGTAACTGCGCAGAGCTGGACGAACCACTGAATCAGGTATATCCGGACTGATTTCTGTCGGCTGTAACCCTTCCGGCGCCTCCGTCGCTCTCTAGAGCAAGTGTCCCGCCCTGGGCGGCATCCCCTACTTCCCCTGTCCAGGTCGCGGCGGTCCGCGCGCCGGCCGTCCTCAGACAGCCCGCAACCCCCATCCGGTCCCGAGCGTGAACATGAGGCCTATGGCTACCTTGCCCCCCCGTGTGAGTGTCGTCATTCCCGCCCTGAACGAGGCGCGTAATCTCCCCCACGTCTTCGCCGAGCTTCCCGGCGACCTCTACGAGGTCATTCTGGTGGACGGCAACTCCGTCGACCAGACCGTCGCCGTCGCCAGGTCCCTCTGGCCGGACATCAGGATCATCGGCCAGACCCGCCGCGGTAAAGGCAATGCCCTGGCGTGCGGCTTCGCCGCCTGCCGCGGCGACATCATCGTCATGCTCGACGCCGACGGCTCGACGAACCCAGCGGAGATCCCCCGCTTCGTCGATGCCCTCGTCGCGGGCGCCGACTTCGCCAAGGGCTCCCGCTTCATCGCCGACGGGGGCAGCAGCGACCTCACGGTCCTGCGCCGGAGCGGCAACCGGGCGCTCAGCGCGGCGGTCAACGCCCTCTATGCCACCAGCTACACCGACCTGTGCTACGGGTACAACGCCTTCTGGTCCGGCTGCCTGCCCCTGCTCGGCCTCGACCCCGGCCGGTCATTCGACGACGGCGAGGGGCGGACGCTGTGGGGGGACGGCTTCGAGGTCGAGACCCTCATGAACATCCGGATCGCCAAGGCGGGCCTGCGGGTGAGGGAGGTGGCCAGCTTCGAGCGGGGCCGGCTGCACGGCGTGAGCAACCTCAATGCGTTCTCGGACGGTCTCCGGGTACTCCGCACGATCGCCATCGAGCGCTGGGGGGACCTCCTCGGGATGCCCGCATCCACCGGGCGTGAGGACCCGGCCATCGGCCGCTGTGTGGCACACGGCTGGCCCCATCTCTGCCCAGCCTCGGTCGCCAGTTGACCACGACCCGCCCCATCCGGTCGCCAGCTGCCGCCGACGACCTGCGCATCTCGGTGGTGATCTGCGCCTATACCGATCGTCGGTGGCAGGACCTCGCCGCCGCCGTGGCGTCGGTGGAGGCGCAGACACGGCCACCGGAACGCCTGATCCTCGTCGTGGACCACAACCCGCCGCTGCTCGAGCGCGCGCGGGACGCGTTCCCTCGAGTGCAGGTCGTCCCCAACACAGCCCGGAAGGGCCTGTCCGGGGGACGCAACACCGGGGTCGCCCATTCGGTCGGCGACGTGGTCGCATTCCTCGACGACGACGCCTGGGCGGCGCCTGATTGGCTGGAGCGGCTCGCCGCCGGCTACGCCAGCCCCTCGGTCGTCGGCGTCGGCGGGACCGCGGCCCCCGTCTGGCCCGGGCGCCGGCCCCGCTGGCTGCCACCGGAGTTCGACTGGGTGGTCGGCTGCAGCTTCGTGGGCATGCCCACGGAGACCGCGCCGGTGCGGAACCTCATCGGCGCCAACATGTCGTTCCGCCGGGAGGTGTTCGATACCGTCGGCGGGTTCACCGATGGCCTCGGACGGGTGGGCGCCCGTCCCATGGGCTGCGAAGAGACCGAGCTGGGCATCCGGCTGCGGCAGTCGTCGTACGGCAACGCGCGGCTGGTGTACGAGCCGGCGGCGGTTGTCCACCACCGCGTCAGCGAGGATCGGGTCGCCTGGCGCTACTTCCGTGCGCGCTGCTACGCGGAGGGCCGCTCCAAGGCGATGGTTGCCCGGCTGGTCGGGGCCAGGGACGCGCTCGAGACCGAGCGTCGCTACATCCGCTCGGTGTTGCCTCGCGCGATCGCCCGGAGCCTGAATCCGCGGCGGCGGCAACGGCCCACCGGGGTCGCGGGCGGTGGGGCCATCGTCGCCGGACTCCTGATCACGACGGCCGGCTATGCCCGTGGTCGCCTGGAGGTCAGATCGGCAGGCCGGGGCGGGATGCCATGACCGTCGTCCCGGTCCTGCTCTACCACGCGGTCAGCGCCCGTCCCCCCCCGCGGATGGAGCGGTTCACCGTGCACCCGATCCGATTCGCCGAGCACCTCGAAGCCATCGGGGACGCCGGGCGGGTCGGCCTGACGGTGTCCCAGTTCGCGGCCTGTCTCCGGACCGGGTCGCGGCTTCCTGGCCCACCGGTCGTAGTCACCTTCGACGACGGGTATGACGACTTCATCGAAGCCGCCGAACGGCTGGAGGTCGCAGGCCTGCCGTCGACCCTGTATGTGACCACCGGGCAGGTCGGCGCCGCCGGGATGCTGACCCGGCGGCAGCTGTGGTCCCTGAGCGAGCCGGTCGAGGTTGGCGCCCACAGCCGCACCCATCCCCGACTGGACGAGCTCGCTCCGGGGAGGCTGCGCAGCGAGGTCCTCGGTTCCAAGGCGGACCTGGAGGACATGCTGCAGCGACCCGTGAGCAGCTTCGCCTACCCCCACGGCGATCATGACCACCTCGTCCGCCAGTCGGTCGTCGAGGCAGGGTTCGACTCCGCCGCCGCCGTCAAGAACGCGTTCTCGCACGAGGGCGACGACCCGTTCGCGATCGCCCGGATCACCGTCGGCGCGGCCACCACCGCCAGGCACATCGCCCAGCTGCTCCAGGGACGGGGCGCCCCCGTGGCCTGGTCACGGGAACGGCGCCGGACGCGGGCCTACCGGGCTTACCGGCGCATGCGTCGCCGGGTTGGCGGGAGGTCGCGGCGAGGTGAGTGAGGTACCCGTCCAGGTGGCGGAGGTCGAACTCTCCGGGCCGATCCCGGATCTGCCGCCTGCCCGATCGCACAGCGGGACACCCTACCGCCAGGCGCTCGTCCTTGTCCGGCTCCACCGCGAGCCGCTGGGGCTGCTGGCCATGGACCTGCCAGGCACGGGCCTGTCCGCCCTGGAGATGGCGCATGTCATCTGGAGCCGGTTCCACGGGCAGATCGGTGGTCACCTCTCCGCCGAGGGCGAGCCGCCGCCGCCACGGCTTCCGGCTGGCGGGCTGCCGCCGCCGGAGCTGCCGCCGTGTGCCTGGGAGCGGGAGTTCGGGCCCGAGGACGCCGCCCTCGTGAGCGTGGTGGTGACGACCTGCGACCGGCCTTTCCAACTCCTACGGACGTTGGACAGCCTGCTCGCCCAGAGCTACCCGACGTTCGAGGTCATCGTGGTCGACAACCGGCCCCGCGCCGGCTTCACCCGCGAGGCTGTCCTGCGGCGCCATGGTGCCGACCCGCGGGTCCGGTACCTCGCCGAGCCGCGGGTCGGGCTGTCGGCGGCCCGCAACGCCGGGTTGGCCCAGGCACGCGGAGCGGTGGTCGCCTTCACCGACGACGACGTCAGGGTCGACCGGCATTGGCTGGCGTCCCTCGCCCACGCCTTCCTGCGTGACCCCCAGGCCGCTTGCGTGACCGGGTTGATCCTCCCGCTCGAGCTGGAGACCACCGCCCAGCTGTGGTTCGAGCAGTTCGGGGGCTTCGGCAAGGGCTTCGAGCGGCGGTGTTTCGACCTCGGCGACCACGGTTCCCAGGACGCGCTGTTCCCCTATGCCGCCGGACGGTTCGGGTCCGGGGCCAACTCGGCCTTCCGCACCGGCGTGCTTCGGGCGCTGGGGGGATTCGCTGTCGAGCTGGGCGCGGGCACCCCCGCGCACGGCGGCGAGGACCTGGACGCCTACCTCAACGTCCTCCGCGCCGGCCACCGGCTCGTCTACGAGCCGCGCGCCCTCCTGTGGCACCCGCACCGGCTGGAGCTGCCGGGGCTGTCACGGCAGCTGCACCACTACGGCGTCGGGCTCGGCGCCGTCCTCACCAGCCGGTTCATGGCCAGCCGTGAGGAGCGCCGGCAGCTCCTGCGGCGACTGCCCGCCGGCCTGGCCTACGCCCTCGATCCCCGCTCGGCCAAGAACAGCGGCAAGGGCGCGGGGTATCCTGCTCGGCTGACGTTGCTGGAGCTGGCCGGCATGCTCCGGGGACCGGTCGCCTACGGGCTGGCGCGACGGTCGGCCCGTGACCAGGCCTCCACGCCGCCAGCGGGGCTCCGGCCCCACTCCACGGTCGACGTGCAGGGAACCCGATGAGGCGGCCCAGATCGCCCTGGCACACCTGGATGGCCGTCTTCGACCTGACGCTGCTGGCGGTGACGGCCCTGCTGATGGTGCTCATCGCGCGGGACGCCGACGGCCCGCCCCGCCTGCTGGCCACTGTGGCCTTCGCCTGCCTGGTGCCGGGCGGAGCCCTCGTGACCCGCCTGCCGTTCCGCGACCCCGACGAGATCCTGGCCATGACGGTGGTCCTCAGCCTTGCCATTCTCGCCGCCGCCGCCGTGATCATGGCCTGGTTCGGCGCCTGGCATCCGCTGCGGCTCGCCGCCGGGCTCGGCGCCGCATCCGCCACCGTCCTGCTCCTCGACCTCATCGGCCATCTGGTCCCGACCTCGTCCGACGATCCGAGATGGCCGGTCAGCTGACCAACGGCGGTGCGATCCTCGTCCGCGAGGTCGAGCTGTCGCAGGGCATCCGCGACATCGCCGCCCCCGCCCACCACCGCGGGCCGTATGAGAACGTCCGGCTGCTCGTGCGCCTCCACGGCCAGCCGCTCGGTTTCGTGAGCGCGCCGGTGGTGGGTGGCCGGCTGGAGGCTACCCGGGTGGCGGGGCTCGTCTGGGAGGACCTCGGGTCACAGGTGAACGCCCACCTGGCCGAGGACGGCGGTACACCGGTCACCTCCATCCCAATTGCGGGGCTGGGAAGCGCGCCGGACCCACGCTGTCAGCGGCCTCCGGCCAGGCCGGCCGGCCCGCCCATGGTCACGGTGGTGGTCTGCACCCGAGACCGCCCGCGGAGCCTGGCGTCCTGCCTCCAGGGGCTGCTCGAGCTGACCTATGACCGGTTCGAGGTCGTCATCGTCGACAACGCGCCGTCGACGCGGGAGACATTGGCCGTCGTCCAGGAGCAGGCCGAGCTGGACTCGCGGGTCCGGTACGTGCGCGAGCTGCGGCCCGGGCTCTCACGCGCCCGCAACCGGGGGCTGGACCAGGCCCGGGGCGACCTCATCGCCTTCACCGACGACGACGTTGTCGTGGACCCCCGCTGGCTCGACGGCCTCGTCCAGGGGTTCGACCGCTCCCCTTCGGTCGCCTGCGTCACCGGCCTGGTTCCGTCCGCCCACCTCGAGACCAGCGAGCAGCGCTACTTCGACCAGCGGGTCCTCTGGGCGGTCAGCTGCACGCCGCGCCGGTACGACCGTCACCCCGGCGAGGGCACGTCACCCCTCTACCCCTACACCGCCGGGCAGTTCGGGACAGGAGCGAACTTCGCGTTCAGGACGGCGGTGCTCCGGGAGCTGGGGGGGTTCGACCAGGCGCTCGGGGCCGGGGCACCCGCGGGCGGTGGAGAAGATCTCGACGTGTTCGTCCGGACGATCCTGGCCGGCCACACCCTCGCCTACGAGCCGGCGGCGATCGTCTGGCACGAGCACCGCCTCCAGCTCGGTCAGCTCCGGCGGCAACTGTTCGGCTACGGCGCCGGGCTGGCCGCGTTCGCGACCAAGTACCTGAGCACCCGGCGGACGGCCCGGGACGTCCTCGTCCGGCTGCCCGGCGGGGTCCGGCACCTGCAGGGCATCGTCACCCGAGCCGAGCGCCCGGCTGACCTGCCCCGATCGGTACTGGCGGCCGAGCTCCTGGGTCTGGGTTGGGGCCCCATCGCCTACGTCTTGGGACGCCGCCGACATGGACGTCGCGGCGCCGATCCGGTGGGTGTCCCGTGACCGCCACGCACCTGAGCGAGCTGCTCGAGGGCCCGGCCCCGCCCGGCCGGGAAGCCGCACCCGAGCCTGCATCCAGCCCGCGGCGGTTGTGGCCGCTGGGCGCCCAGGTCGCGTCACTGGGCGCCTGCATCGCCCTGTGGGGGATATCGGTCCGCTCGATGCAGGTCGAGGACCTGGGCCATTACGGTCTGCTGCCGGTCTTCCCGCTCAGCTTCTTCGCGGCGCTCGCCTTGCTCGTGATCAGCTTCGCGGCTGTCCTTTGCTCGGCTCGGCCGAGCCAGGCGCTGCTGGCGGGCCACGTCCTGGCGTTGATCGTGTTCCTGCACGGGACCGTGCCGATGGTCTTCTCGGAGCCCTTCTATCCCTGGGTCTACACCCATTTCGGCGTCGTCGGGTACATCGACGTCCATGGCCGGCTCGACGGCTCGATCGACATCTACCAGAACTGGCCGGCGTTCTTCGCCCTCGGCGCCTGGTTCAGCCGCGTCGCGGGCACCCGCGGGCCGATGGAGTTCGCCGCCTGGGCGCAGGTCTTCTTCAGCACCTGCAACCTGGTCCTGTTGCGATACATCTTCGGGTCCCTCAGCCGGGACATCCGGACGATCTGGCTCGCCATCTTCATCTTCTTCGCCGCGAACTGGGTCGCCCAGGACTACTTCGCACCCCAGGCCTTCGCGTTCACGCTGTCCCTCGGGCTCTGCGGCATCATCCTCCGCTGGCTCATGGTGGCCACCGACAAGGCGCTCCTGGCCCGGTGGCTAAACAACGTGGCGGCGTTCATCGTCCGGCTCGGGCGGCGGCGGCGGCGTGCCACCGTTCCCGCCGACGAACCGACAGGCGGCCAGCGCTTCGGCAGGCGGGCGGCCCGGAACATCGCTCTGCTGCTCTTCGCCGTCATCGTCGCCAGCCACCAGCTCACGCCGTACATGCTGATCGCCGGCCTGGTCGTGCTGACCTTCCTTGGCGTGGTGCGACCACGCCTGCTGGTCGTCGCCTTCGCCGCCATCGCCCTTGGCTACCTGCTTCCCCGCCTCGAATTCATCCAGTTGAACTACGGGCTGCTCACCGGCGCCGGGGACCCACTGCACAACTCCCGCAACGCCACCGTCGGGTTCGACCAGGGGGATCCAGGACGGATCTTCAGCGCCCAGGCGTCGCGGCTCCTGAGCCTCGTGGTCTGGGGGCTGGGGTTCGTGGGCATCGTCCGGCGCCTCCGCGCCGGCTACAAGAACGTGGGGGTAATCGTCCTGGCCGCCACACCGGTCCTCATCATCTTCGGCGAGAGCTACGGGGGCGAGGCGATCTATCGGATCTACCTGTTCTCCCTGCCCTGGCTCGCGCTCCTCGGCGCCTTCGGCTTGCAGCCACGCCGCCATAACTGGTCATCGGCCCGGAGCCTGCCTCGCATCACGGTGGCGCTCCTCGGGCTCCTGGCCCTGTTCCTGCCCGCGTATTTCGGGATGGCGTTGACCAACCGGGTCCTTCCCGGCGAGGTCGCCGCGAGCCAGCACTTCTACCGCAACGCACCGCCCCACTCCCTGTTGATGCTCGCCTCCCCCCAGTTCCCCGTCCGCCTGGAAAGCAACTACGAGCAGTTCCAGCTGGCCATCGGCGAATCGGATCCCAACCTGCTGGTGGTGGAACCCTCGCTGCGCCACCGCGTGCTCGGTGCCAGCGAGGTCCCGATCATCGCCGAGGTCCTGCGGGGCTACGGTGGTGGCAGACCCGCCTTCCTGGTCGTGAGCCGGAATGGCAAGAGCTACTCCGACATGTTCGACCTGCTCCCACGAGGGTCGCTGGACCGGCTGGAGGAGGCGCTGGCCCGCTCCAGGCGCTTCCGTGTGTGGTACCAGAACGACGACACCACGATCTACCAGCTGGTGCCGGCGAAGGCCGGGCAGGCGCCCCCTCGCAAGGCGGCCGGCGGATGACCATCGGCCGCAACCGACCGGCGGCGCGGCCCCGCGTCCTGGTCGTGGAGGATGGTGACGGCCTCTGGGGAGCGCAACGCTACCTGCTCCGCCTTGCCCCGCTGCTCGAGGCACGAGGTTTCGAGCAGGTGCTCGCCGCCCCCGGGGAGAGCGCCGTCGCCCGCTCATGGCGGGCGCAGGGTCGCCGCCACGTCGACTTTCCGGTGGCGGCGGACCGCAGAGTCCGGCGGCAGGGCGACCACGGGCCGTTCTCACCGCTGCTGGTCCTGCGCGAGCTGGCACGGACGGCCGCCAACGCCCGCCGGGTGGCGCGGCTCGCCTCCGCCATGGGGACCGACGTCCTCCATGCCAACGGCCACTGGACACACCTGGAGGTGGCCCTCGGCGCACGGCTGGCCGGCCGCCCGGTCGTGCTGCACCTGCACGAGCTGACCCTGCCTGGAGTGGCCGGCCGCCTGCGCGCGGCCGCGGTCCGGACCGCCGACGCCTCGGTCGCGGTCAGCAACGCGGTCGCCGGCTGCCTGCCCGAGCGGGCGAGGTCGCGGGTCGTGGTCATCCACAACGGGGTCGACCCGGTCGCCCTGTCGCCTGGCCCGGCCGACCCCGCGGTCCGGCGGGAGCTGGCCACCGACCCCTCGGCCCCGCTGGTCCTCGCCATGTGCCGGCTGGTCCCCGGCAAGGGGGTCGACCAGATCATCCGTGCCGTGGCCGGGCTCGGCGGGGAGCTCGGGCGAACCCAGCTCGCCGTCGTCGGCGGCAGCCCCGACCGGGGGCTGGCCGAGCATCTGCGGGCGCTCGGGACCGAGCTGCTCGGCGCCCGGATCCGGTTCCTCGGCCCTCGCCAGGACATCACCGCCGTGCTGCGGAGCGTGGACGTGCTCGTGCAGGCCAGCTCCCGCGAGGGCCTGCCCCTCGCGGTGCTGGAGGCGCAGGCGTGCGGGACCCCGGTGGTCGCCTACCCGGCCGGGGGGACCTCCGAGATCATCCGCGATGGCGAGACCGGCCTGCTGGCGCGCCAGGGCGACGTGGCCCACCTCGGCGTCTGCATCGGCGAGGTGCTGGCCGACGCAGACCTGCGGGCGAACCTGGCCCGCAAGGGCAGGATCCAGGTCGCCGACGGCTTCACCCTCGACCAGCAGGCCGACCGGCTGGTCCGGATGCTGGACGAGCTGGTCACCGGCGGCGGGAGCGGCGCCCGGTCCCCCCGCCCGGTCACCCGGCACAGGTTCGGCCCATGAGCTCCGGGCTCCGCCACGACCAGCCGGACGCCGCCCGGCCAGGGTCGCCGCTGCGTCGGGGGTTACGGACCCCGCTGTACCGCAATGCCCTCACCCTGCTGGTGAACAGCGGGGTGACCTCGCTGATCGGCGTCGCCTACTGGGCCCTGGCCGCCCGCCTCACCACCCCCGAGGTTGTCGGCCGCAACGCCGCCCTGATCTCGGCGATGGTGGCGCTGGCCAGCCTGAGCCACCTTGGCCTCGAGGGAGCCCTCGGCGGCTTCCTGCCCCGGGCCGGGTCGGCGACGGGCCCGCTGGTCAAGCGCGCCTATGTCACCGCGGCCGGGCTGGCCCTGGTGCTCGGAGCAGCGTTCGTGGCCGGCGCGCCACGCGTCTCGACGCAGCTGCGAGACCTCGAGCGTCCGGGGGTGGCGGCGCTGTTCGTGGCCGCCGTCCTCACCTGGTCGCTGTTCGCGCTCCAGGACTGCGTCCTCACCGGGCTCCGGCGGACGATCTGGGTACCGCTAGAGAACATCCTCTACAGCGCGGTCAAGCTGGCCTTGGTGGTCGCCCTCGCCGGCGGCCTCGCCGGCTACGGGATCCTGGTCTCCTGGGTCGTCCCGGCGGCGCTCGCCCTGCTTCCGGTAACGCTCGCGATCTTCAAGGCGTTCATCCCCGCCCACCTGGAGGCCTACGGCACCGAGCCCGGCCAAGGGACGCACCTGTTCAGCCGGTTCGTCGTCGGCGACGGCGCCGGCATGCTGCTCGTCCAGCTGTACACCGCGGTGCTCCCGATCCTGGTCATGGAGCAGGCGGGCGCGGCCGCCGCCGGGCACCTGTACATCGCCTGGCTGCTCGTCCAGTCGCTCGACCTGGTCGCCGTGAACATCGGCATGTCGTTGACCGTCGAGGGCGCCCTCACCCAGGACGAGCTGCCCACCATGACCCGGCGTGTGATGCTCCGAACCCTCATGCTGGTCGGCCTGCTGGTCGGGGTCGGCGCGCTCGCGGCCCCGCTCGTCCTCCGCCTGTTCGGTGCCGGGTACGCCGACGCGTCGGTGCAGCCCTTCCGGATCCTGCTGCTCGGCTCGTTGTTCCGGGCCGTCATCACGCTGGCCGTCTGCGCCGCCCGCGCTGAACGACGGGCCGGGCGCACCATCGCGCTGCAGCTGAGCCTGACACTCGTCGTCCTGCCGCTGGCGTGGCTGCTGACCCGTGGACTGGGCGCAACCGGCGCCGCCCTGGCCTGGACGGTCGGCCAGGCCGCGGTCGCCGTCCTGGCCGTCTTCCTCACCCGCCACCTGCTCTGGGGGTGGGAACGACCCCCGGGGCGAGCGCGGCGCCGGGTCGCCGGTCAGCTCCCGGAGGTCCCATGACGGCGGGACAGCGGTCCTGGGTCCCGGGAGCCCGCTGGGTCGCCTGGTTCGGCGCGGCGCCCCGCCCGGTGCGGCGGACCGTGCTGGCGATCGGGCGGCGAACGCCCGGCCGCGTCATCCGCTGGGGCAACCTGCGGAGGCTCCAGCCCTTCAGCGACCGGTACGGCTATGACCGGGGGACCCCCGTCGACCGCTACTACATCGAACGGTTCCTCGGCGAGCACGCCGGGCGGATCCGTGGCGACGTGCTCGAGGTCAAGGACGCCCGCTACACCCGGCGCTTCGGGCCGGGGGCGCGGTGCCACGTCGTCGACATCGACCGGCGCAATCCCGAGGCTGACTTGTACGCCGATCTGAACCGCCCCGGGAGCCTGCCGGTCGCGTCCTTCCACTGTGTCATCCTGACGCAGGTGCTGCAGTTCCTCGATCCGGAGGAGGCGCTGGCGAACATCTGGGCGTCGATCGTCCCCGGGGGGACCCTCCTGCTCACCGTCCCCTCGCTCGGCCGCCTCGACCCGCACGACCACACCACCGACCGTTGGCGCTGGACACCCAACGGACTGGCCGAGCTGCTCCGTCGCCTGCAGATCCCGGCGACGGTCGCAGGCCATGGCAACTTGCTGGCATGTGCCGCAGCCCTATGGGGCCTGTCGGTCCAGGACCTGAGCACCGAGGAGTTGGACATCACCGATCCGCGCTTCCCACTCGTCGTGTGCGCCCATGCGGCCAAGCCGGACTGACGGCGAGACGGTTCCCGGCAGGCGGCGCTCCCGGTCCCGTGGGGTGCTGCCGTCGGCGATCGGCTGGCTGCTGATCGCGCCGCTGTCGGTCGCCGTCGCCGCCCGGGCGGCACGGGTCGAGGAGTCGTCGTCGCTCCTCGTGCTCGCCGCCGGGTTGACGCCGCTGCTCGTCCCGCCGGCGCTGGTCGCCCTCGGGATCGGGCTGGGGCAGCGCCGGCGGTCGTTGACGGTCGTGTCGGCCGCCACGGCCGGCGCGCTGCTGTCGTCCTCGCTGGCCGGGCTGGGCATCCCCGCCTCCCTCCGGGCACCCGCTGGGGTGGGGGCCACGCTCCGGCTGTTCAGCGCCAACGTCCATCACGCCAACCCTGCCGTCGGGCGGGTCGCCGAGGAGATCCGGGCGGCGAACCCCGACCTTGTGGCCCTTCAGGAGGTCGACCCTGACAGTGCCGCCGAGCTGCTGCGCTCCGGGGTGCTGGGCCCCTTCCCGCACGCCGTGACCGAGATCCGGCGGGGCGCCTCGGGGATCGCCCTGTGGTCGCGGTTCCCGCTAACCGACGTCCAGGTGCTGGAGATCGGTGGCATGCCGCTGATCGGCGCCACGGTCGTCCTGGGTGCCCGCCGATTGCGGCTCTACACCGTCCATCTGATCGCCCCGCTCGGCCACGACCG
>Ga0081538_10004041_pt1 | contig 13644 bp, 19 predicted proteins | sample TabmetS5T2R1_FD_71022 | JGI IMG/M metagenome (GOLD analysis project Ga0081538, IMG submission 71022) | Tabebuia heterophylla rhizosphere microbial communities from the University of Puerto Rico - S5T2R1 | ecosystem: Host-associated > Plants > Roots > Rhizosphere ...
GACCGCTGCATCGACCCCGCCAGCACCGCCAGCGGTGTCGAGCCGACACCCTAACAGTGGAGAAGGACAAGTTGAGTCGGCCGGCACCCCGACAACCACACCCAGAAGCCGGCCACCGGCAGCCTCGGCCAACGGCCAACGACCCAGCCACGTTGCACCAGTCGGCAACGTCATCCCGCTCCGGGCGGTGGCCAAGTGACCAAGCCACCCCGGCACCACCTGGGCACCCCGGCAGACGGCCCCACCATTCCGCCTCCGGCGGGCTCGGGCTGCCGCCCTCGCCGGCTCTTGCCATCAAAGGGACCGAACAGCAGCAGCCACCGGCACCCGCCCCGGTGCCATGGCACCACCAGCGCAGTACCCACCCGCCGCCACCTCCGTCCATTCCAGGCCGCTCTTCCTACCACCGCACCACCCGACGCCGCGCTACCCAAGGCACGACGGGGACCCCGGCGCGCTACCCCGGGAGATCCGGTACTTCACCCTGGGCTGGCCGGCGATGACGACCAGTCACCCAGCAACCCGCCCGCACCCTGGAGGAGGACCGCCCATGCCTGACCAAGACGAAGCCACCGCAGATGCAGATGCAACCGGGCCGCCGCAGCCGTTCACCATCCCGTCCGGCCCGGCCGAACCGTTCCCCAACCCGCTCCGCCACGACCTGGCCGACCAGGAGGCAGACAGCCAGTGATCCCCCCGCACCCGCCGATGATCGACCACCCGCAGGCCGACCACGACCACGCCGCTCGCCAGGCCGAGCGTCAGGCCCAGGAACGGGCCACCCGCATCATGTACGCCGTCATCGACGCCAACCCGGACTGGTCGCTCCACGACCTCGCCCACGCCTACGCGCTGGCCGACCACTCCGGCCACCCCGACCCCGCCGTCCTGGCCGCCCTGACCTACTTGGCCCGGCAGACCCAGGGCCGCCCCGAGCGCCGCTGGTGACCTTCCTGATAACTCCGCCCCCGCGCCGCGCGGTCGCCCGCAACCACCGACCGCACCGGCCAGCCCCTCCGACGGTGCAGGCACCGTCTGCGGCGCTGGCCGGCGGTGGACCTCCCCCCGGGAGGACTCTGCTGGCGAATTTACGAGCCGCAGGACTTGGTGATCTGCTGCGGTCAGGGTGCGCAGCGGGTGCACCAGACTCCAAAGGCGGTCGACGATGACGATGTGGCCACGGTCCGGCCATGCGGTCCCGGCAGGCACGGCGCAGGTCGCGCGGGCAGCGTTTCCCAAGGGATGCCTGGCGATCCGGCTCCGTGACGCGCTCGGTGAGCTGTTCGAGGACGCCCAGTTCGCCGGGTTGTTTGCGACCCGGGGCCGGCCGGCGGTCGCACCGGCGCGGCTGGCGCTGGTATTGGTGCTGCAGTTCGCTGAGGGGCTGTCGGACCGCCAGGCCGCTGACGCGGTCCGCGGTCGAATCGACTGGAAGTACGCCCTGGGTCTGGAGCTGACCGACACCGGGTTTGATGCCTCGGTGCTGAGCGAGTTCCGCGCCCGGCTGGTCGATGGCGATGGGGCACAGCGGCTGCTGGAGCGGATGCTGGAGCGCCTGCGGGAGCAGGGGCTGCTGGTGTCCGGTGGTCGGCAGCGCACCGATGCCACCTGCGTGGTGGCGGCCGTGCGAGAACTCAACCGGCTGGAGCTGGTCGTCGAGACCATGCGGGCGGCGCTGGAGGTCCTGGCCGCCGCAGCGCCTGAGTGGCTGCTCGGGATGGTTCCCGAGGACTGGTACCAGCGCTACGGCCAGCGCGCCAGCGACTACCGGCTGCCGCAAGCCAAGCCGGCCCGCGCCGCGCTGGCGGTGACCGTGGGCGCTGACGGGTTCGCGCTGTTGGATGCCGTCCACGCCACCGGCGCGCCGGCGTGGCTGCGGCAGGTCCCGGCGGTGCAGACCCTGCGGGCGGTGTGGATCCAGCAGTACTACCGCGACTGGCAGGGGCTGCGCTGGCGCGGCAAAGGCGAGGTCCCACCGGCCGCGCTGGCCATCGACAGCCCCTACGACCCCGACGCCCGCTACGGGGTCAAACGCGGGGTGGGCTGGCGCGGCTACAAGGCCCACTTCACCGAGACCTGCGAGCCCGACCAGCCCCACCTGATCGTGCACGTGGCGACCACGGTGGCCACCACCGCCGACGTGGAGACCATGCCAGCTCGCCACGCCGAGCTGGCCAGCATCGGTCTGCTGCCCAACGAGCACCTGGTCGACGCGTCCTATGTCAGCGTGGACGGCGTTCTGGCCGCCCGCGCCGACCACGGCGTGGAGCTGGTCGGCCCGCTGCCGCCGGACTCCGGCTGGCAGGCCCGCGACGAGGGTGGCTTCGATCTGAGCCGGTTCGACATCGACTGGAACAGCAAGCAGGTCACCTGCCCCAACGGCAAGACCGCCCGCAACTGGCGCCGGGGCACCAGCCGCCACGGGCTGCCCATCGTGCAGGCGACCTTCCGCTCCTCCGACTGCACGCCCTGTCCCGACCGCGTCCGCTGCACCCGCTCGCCGACCAACCCCCGCCATCTCACCTTCCGGCCCCGCCCGCAGTTCGAGACCCAGCGCCAGCTCCGCGCCGAGCAGGTCACCCCGGCCTGGCAGGAGCGGTACGCGCACCGCTCCGGGATCGAGGGGACCATCGCGCAGGCCTCCCGCCGCAGCGATGTGCACCAGGCCCGCTACCGCGGCCTGCCCAAGACCCATCTGCAGCACGTGCTGACCGCGCTGGCGCTCAACCTGGTCCGCGTCGACGCCTGGCTCACCGGCACTCCACTTGGCGGCAGCTGGACCTCTCGCCTCACCAGCCTCCGACCGGCGCTGGCGCCGGTGTGAATTCGCCAGCAGAGTCCCTCAGGGGGGAAGTCCAGCGGCGCACCGTGGGAGGTGCGGCGCCCGCGCGGCGCGGGGGCGGAGTGTGCGCCCGTCAGCGTCACCGTGGCCGTCACCCTGCCCGTGTCGGTGGTGCCCGACACCTCGCCGGTAGCGGCCAGGAACGGGCCAACACGGCGCAGGAACGGGCTGGTGCGCTGATGTGGCGGCGGCTGTGGTGGTGGCTGGCCTGGCGCTGCCTGGCGTTCCTGTACCCGCCCCCGCCCCACGACCGGGCCGCCGGGCGGCGCTGGTGCTGGTGGCAGGTGGAGCTGCTGGCGGCCCTGATGGCCGGCTTCGTGGTGACCCTGATGGTGGCCGGGCTGGTGTGGTCGCTGTAGTCGTACGCCTGGCCGTAGCCGGCCGCGGTGGTCTGGAAGAGGACCGCCAGCCGGGCTAGCATCGCCCTCGAACTTACGTTTGCCCGGTCCCCAGGAGCACCGCCGTGCCCAAGCGCAGCCCGACGCCGTCAACCGCCAGGCGCTCAACATCGACACCGTGGCCGAGCCCGTGGTGTCCACCGTCCCCAGGGCCGCGACCATGCTGGGCGTCCAACCCGACCGGCTGCACGAGGCGGTCACCCGCGCGGAGCTGGAGCCCTGGGCTCGCCATGCGGACGGATCAGACTGCTTTCGTTGGCCGGAGCTGGTGGCCGCCGTCCGCGACCATCTGGGCGTGGCCGTCCCCCGGACCAGGCCCACCCTGGCCGAATGGGCCGAGCGTCGGGAGCAGCGGCAGAGGAGGAAACAGGCGGGCGGACAGGCCCGCACGCAAGCGCGGCGGTCACGATGACCAATCAGGGTGCCGGCGGGACCCGCGTCCACGGGGACGGACTGCCGGCCATGGGCGGCCGACGGTGGGCGTCAACCCGTTCAATGCCCCTTGTGGGCCGGCTGCGGGAAGGCTGCCGGTCTAGTTCAGCCTGCGCCCCGTCGGCCCCCAGTTTCTCACCCGCCACCAGGGGAGGCCCCCATGCCTGACCTGTACGAGCCCCCAGGGGCCAGGGCCGCGCTCGCCCAGGCGGCCCGGCTGCGCGTCACATACGCCAGCGCCGTCGAAGTGGTGCAACGCAACCGCCAGCTCTCCAAGGCCGAGAAGGTCCAGCGGTTGCGCATGCTGCACACCGCCCACCAAGAGGCCATGGCCACCTTGCGCCGCACCCGCCACCAGGCCCACCGGGACGCGCTCCGCCAGGCCATCCGGGACCTGGCCGCCGACGCCGCCGCCGCCCCCAACGCCACGAGGACCAGCATCTACCAGCAGCACCTGGAGCGGTGCATGGGCATGACCGTCGGTGAGCTGACCCGCGCCTTCGATGTGGCCGAGCTGATCGACAACGGCCTCGGCATGCAGGCGGTGGCCGTGGCCGCCCTCTCCAAGCGCGGCCCGCTGCCAGGGGACCCGGCCGCCCAGCTGGTGGCCCGCTTCGCCTACGCCCAGCAGCCCGACGGCCGCGGCGGCAGCCGCTACCAGTTCCCCAAGGCCGCCCTGGCCTTCGAGCGCCTCGGTGACTTGGAAAGCTGGGAGCGCTCCGACCACATCGCCGCCGACACCACCTTCATGGTCAACAGCACCCCCGAGCGCCCCGACGATCCCACCCCGCCCGACCCCACCGACCAGGCCCGCCAGGATGTGGCCGCCCTGTACTCCGCCGGCAACGGGCAGGCGCCAGCCGCAGCAGCCGGAGGCGGCGGTGGTGAACCGACGGCCCCATGAGCCACCGGCCCTGGAGCGACGACCTGCGCCAGCAGGCCCGCGCCCTGTACGCCAGCGACGGGGCCAAGCTGGCCAGCGAAGTGACCGGCGTGCCGCTGCGCACCGTTCAGCGTTGGGCGATGGCGGAACGCTGGGCCGCGCCATCCGATGACGCCACCTCCCAAGCGCCCCACCTGCACGTTGCACCCGCCCCCGACGTGTGGCGCCCGGACGGTAGAGGCCGCCACGTCCCGGCCGGCTACGGGTTGGCCCGCCGGCTGCTGCTGCGCCGGCTGGGGGACACCGCCGGCCTGGCGCTGGACCATGTGGAGCGGGAGCTGGGCCAGGGGCACACCAGCAAGGCCCGGGACTGCGCCATCATCTGCGGCATCGCCCTTGACCGGGCCGAGGTGTTGGCCAAGGCGGTTGGCGATGGCGTGGGCGGGGCCGTGCCCTCGGTGGCCGAGGCCCGCGCCCGGCTGGCCGAGCTGGCCGCCGACCTGACCGCCCGGAGCACCGGCAGCGATGGCCACCCGCGCTGAGGTCATGGCGTACGCCGCCAAGCATGGCGCCAAGGCGGCCGGTGAGCGGTACGGCATCCCGGCCGGCACCGTCAGGAGCTGGCGCAGTCGAGCCCGCAAGCGAGCGGCCCGCCTGGGGCTGCCGGACCCGCACCCGACCCCGGCCCAGCGGTGGCTGGCCGAGGCCCAGGCCATCGCCGAGCGGTACGCCAGCGGTGCCTGCCTCCAGTGTGGTGGCGCCGGCACCGTGGACGTGCCCGCCACCAGACGGGGCGGCCTGATCGTGCGCAAGGCCAGGCGGCTTCCCTGCCCGTCCTGCGGTGGGCCGGTGCGCCGCATCCAGGTGACCGAGCTGCCCCGCCGCGAGTGGGCCGAAGGCATGCGGGTGGCCGGCGATGCCGGGTTCGGCTGGTCCGGTGACGAGTGGCGGCTGATCCGCTCCGGCGAGCCGAACCCGGACGGGCTCAGGTGGACCGGCCGTGACACCCCGGGCGGTGGCCAGTGAACGGGTCGGCGGAACTGCGCCAAGTGGGCCTACGACCTGGCCGGGAAGGTGCACGCCGCCCACGAGAACGCCGCGGCCCATAACGTCTCATGGCTCAGCCTACCTTCCGCCAGGTAGCGCAGTTGCTCGTCTCGAACGCCTTGTCGGTGCCTGCGATGCTCACCCGCTGGCGGCCAGGGCTGATGCTGTTGGCGATGATGGCATCGACACTCCCGGACAAGCTCCGGAGTCGTGCCCAATAGCAGCCCTCACCGCCGTCACTGACATAGGTCCCGGGTTTGACCTCATCTGGCACAGCCCAGGTGCCATCCTCGATGGTGGCGGGAGGCGGGGATGTTGGCCTGGGCTTGGGTGCCGTAGTGGTGGCGCTGCTGGCGGCGGCGGCCTTCCGGACCCGCTCCTCGAAGTCGTCCATATAGCGCCGACAAGCGGCGCGATCATTGAGCGCCGGGTAGTCGCAATCCTCCTTGAACACCGGCCTCTCCTCGACCGATACCTGGGGTACGGTCCTCGTCTGCGTCTCCGGCTGGGGTTCGGCTGCCGCTGCCATCATTGCTCCTAGCAGGAGCGCTACGAGTGCAATGGCCCACCAGAACCGCTGATACCAGGGCAGCCCGCCCGGCTTCGGCTTGGGCGGTGGTGGGGGTTGTCCCCAGCCGGTGGGCTGCTGCGGCGGTGGGCTGCTCATGGCCTTCTCCTTCAACGGTCTGGCAGGCTGCCGCCCTCCGTGGGTGGTTGACGACCTGCCCTCGACGTAGCCGGAGTGGTCTGTTTGGTGGGGGTCTAGGCTGGTGCGTCCCTAGCGGGGTGGCTGTCCGCCGTGCGCCTGGCCCGCCGGCTGGCCGCCCGAGCCCAGCGGTGAGCGACCAGGGTGCCCGCCACGCCGCCCGGGAGCACGACCGGGCCGAGCGCGCGCGGGACCGCCGGGGCGAGCGGGAGCGTCGGCGGCAGGCGGCCCGTGACCGCCAGGAGGAGCGCGACGGTCCAGCCGGCAGGGAGGACGGCCCTGCACCGTCCGTGCCGGTGAAGGACGGCCCCACCTCTCGTCTGGGCCGTAGGCGGTAGCCGGGCCGGGGCGCCCTCCGGCTCCCGAGCACCCCGCCCGGCACCCTCACGGTACGACGGCCCAGCCGGCCGGTGGTGCCGTCCAGGCCCCTGTGCGGCTCCTGGAGGCCCGCACAGCGTGATGGCGCTGACGAGCTTCCCTGACGATGCCTGCTGGGCGCGGGAGGACGGCGCGTAGCCCGGTCAGTCTAGCGGCGGCTACGGCTCAGCCAGCACCATATCGACATCGAGCATCGTGTCCAGGACGGGCTTCGTCTGGAAGTGGTGCTCGAACTCAACCATGCCTTGCTGGTCAACGTACTCCGACGCTGGCCGGTCGATCTGGTCGGAGTGAACCCAAGTCAAGACGCCGAACGTGTCGGTGTAGATGTCCGATGGGCTGCCTCGAAGCTGAGGCTCCACGAGAAGGACCAAGCCATGTAGGGCTCGGTTCCTGGCGAACCGCACGGCATCAAGCATCTCAGGGCGGCCAGGGCGGGATTCGCCCAGCGCGTCGTCCAGTGCCCGAGCCCACGTCACTGCCTCGTAGAGCGCAACCATGCAGGCGTCAGCATCTGGCACCAGCCAGGCATCCCGTAAGCGTTGCAGCGAAGCTGCCCATCCCTGCCGGGCAAAGCGCTTCGCGTCATCTCGCGTCCAGGTGCTCATGCTCTACAGCCTTCGACTTGTTGGACCAGGGAGCCAGAAGCTACCACGGCTCCATCCGCGAGCAGCGCCCGCGTCGATCGCCTACCGGGGCTCGTTCAGGGCACGTGCTGGCGCCAGAAGTCCGCATCAGCGGGCGGTCTAGGGACCGCCAGGGACGCCGAAGCCCCGCACGTGGCGGGGCTCCAGCAGATGCGGGCGTTGCGCTACCGGCCGCGCCGCCCGTTCCACAGCGCGACCAGGCCGGCGTGGAACCGGTCATGGGCCGGCTGGTTGGCCACGAGGGCGCCGCAGCGGTCGCACGCCCACAGGGCCGGTGTGTAGGTCGGGGCGGCCCCGTCCCCAGGGCTGGGCCGCCAGTCCGGGTCCCGGGTTGGCATCAGGCCGCCTCCCAGCCCAACGCCACGGCGTGGACGGCCAGCGCGAGCAGGTGGCTGCACACCAGGCCGAAGCGAGCGGCCCGGCAGTCGCAGTAGCCCACCGCCCGCCCGTACTCGTCGGTGGACAGCTCCAGCCGATGGCGGCCCACGGTGCCCCGGACCAGCCGGGGAGGTGGGAACCGGCGCCCGGCGGCCAGCAGGTCGCGGCGCTCCCGGATGTCCTGGCCGTCGATGCTCCAGACGCGCACCTGGCCGACCAGCTCCCGGGTGCGCCGGGCCACATACCGGGACACGTGCGCCTCGGGGTCGATGATGACGGTGCCGGCGGGCTGGGTCATCGCGCCCCACCCCCGGCCGCCCACTCGCGCAGGCGGTCGGTCCAGGTGCGCCACACGCTCACGCAAGCGGCCACGCCGTCGGGCACCTCGGCCCCGGCCCGCTGAGCGTCGGCCAGGACCGCGGCCATGTAGCCGGCTGTCCGGCGAGCGTCGTCGGCCAGACGCTGGGCCATGGTTGGACGCCCGCCACCGGGCGCGTCAGGATGGTGCTGCATCAGGGGTACCTCCCTGGTGTCGGCCCCGGGGCGTTGCACCGCCGCCGGGGCGCTACTGGTTACAGGGTCAATTGTCCCCAAGCACCGAGGCCAACGTGCTCGCCCCGATCGCCCGCACCCGCATGACCGAGGAGCTGCTGGGCCCGCTCGCCCCCAAGCTCGACCCGGGCCTGGTCGCGCCCGTGGCCGCCTGGCTGGTCCACGAGGACTGCCCGGTCACGGGCGAGATCTACTCGGCCGGCGGCGGGCGGGTCGCCCGCTTCTTCGTCGGCCTCACCCCCGGCTACGCCGACCCGGCCCTCACCCTCGAGGACGTGCGCGACCACTTCGCCGAGATCCGCGACGAGGCCGGCTACTCGGTGCCGGGCGGCGTCGCCGACGAGCTCTCGGCGCTGGTCGAGCGCCTCCGGTAGCGGACCTCGGGGACCGTGACCCCGAAGACCTCACTGGTCCTCGAGGACCCGTCGGCCACCCAGCCGGCGACCTCGTAGAACCGGCGGGCGCGGGCGTTGCCGGGCAGGACCCACAGCACCATCTCGGCGAAGCCCATCCGGTCCAGCTCGGCCTGGGCGGCCTGCAGCAGCGCCCGCCCGGCGCCGGTGCCCCAGTGGCCGGGGTCGAGGTTGATGGCGTACAGCTCGCCCGCGCCCTCGGGGTCCGGCGACGGGCCGGCGGCCGCGAACCCGATGACCTCCCCGGCCCGCTCGGCGACCAGGACGGCGCCGCGGAGGTCCTCGCGCCGGAGCACGCCATCCCAATAGGCGGCCCGGTCGGTGGCGCGGAGGCCGTCGAGGTAGTCGTCCGGCATGTGGCCGCGGTAGGCGGCCTGCCAGGCGCGGACCGCCAGCCGGCCCATGGCCGGCGCGTCCGCGGCCGTGGCGGGCCGGACCATGACCATGGCCAGAGCGTACCCGGGCCGCGCTGGCCCGGTCGCCGGATTTACGACCGGACGGTGGCCAGCAGGAGCACGAACAGCCCGCCGGCGATCAGCCGGTACCAGATGAACGGCCACAGGGTCCGGGTCCGCAGCAGGCGGATCAGGAACGACACGGCCAGGAACCCCGAGACGGCGGCGGCGACGGTGCCGGCGACCAGCTCGGCCGGGGTCTCGGTGGCCCCCGACAGCTCGTCCAGCTTGAGGATGCCGGCGCCGAGGATGGCCGGGATCGACAGCAGGAACGAGAAGCGGGCCGCCGTGCCCCGGGACACGCCCTGGAACAGCCCGGCCGAGATCGTCACCCCGGAGCGGCTGGTCCCGGGGACCAGGGCGAGGGCCTGGGCCAGGCCGATGCCGGCCGCCTTGGCCACCGGCAGCCGCTTCAGCTCGTCCTCGGCGTCGGCGGGGGGTGGCGCGGCCCCCGCGCCCCGGGCGAGCCGCTCGGCCCGGGTCCCCACCACCTGGCCCTCCTTGCCGTCCGCCGCGACCGGCACGACCGGCACCGCCCGGCGGGTGCGGGCCCGGTCGTACAGCTCGGCCGCGATCATGATCACGGTGGTGAGCACCAGCCACACCGACGCCCGCAGCGGCCGGGCCGTCTGCTCGTCGGCCCAGTCCTGGAGCAGGAACCCGACCGCCGCCGCCGGCACCGAGGCCAGGGCGAGCAGCCCCAGCAGCCGCCGTCGGCTGCGGGCCTCCTCCGGCCCGAGCCGGCCGGGCGCGACCAGACAGAGCACGAACGCCCACAGGTCCCTGGCGAAGTAGACGACCACCGCGGCCAGGGTCCCGAAGTGGAGCAGGACCTCGAAGGCCAGGGTCGGGGTGGCGTACCCGAGCAGCCGGGGCACGATCGACAGGTGGGCGGAGGACGAGATCGGCAGGAACTCGGTGATGCCCTGCACGATCCCGAGCACGATGGCGCGGAGCACGGGGTCGGGACCTTTCTGTCAGACCTCGAAGCGGGCGCCCTTGAGGGCGGTCGCGCACGGGCAGGTGCGCTCGGCGGGCACGCTCGGCAGGAGGGCGAACAGCAGGTCCTTGAGCTTGGCGTTGTTCTCCTCGAACACCCGCACGACCTCGGAGTGGGACACCGGCTGGACCCCGGGCATGCCCTCCAGGCCGACGTCGTAGTCGGTGATCAGCGAGACGTTCACGTAGCAGAGCTCGAGCTCGCGGGCGAGCAGGGCCTCGGGGTAGCCGGTCATGTTGATGACCTTCCAGCCGTTGCCCTGGAACCACCTGGACTCGGCCCGGGTGGAGAAGCGGGGGCCCTGGATGACCACCATGGTGCCGCCGTCGTGGGCGGTGATGCCCTGGGCCTCGGCCTCCTTGAGGGCGAGGGAGCGCAGCTCGGGGCAGTAGGGGTCGGCGAAGGAGATGTGGGTGGTCTCGGGGCCGTCGTAGAAGGTGTCGTTCCGGCCCCAGGTCCGGTCGACCACCTGGTCGCAGATGACGAAGTGCCCGGGGGCGGCCTCGGCCTGGAGCGACCCGGCCGCGCAGGGGCCGATCACCCGGGTCACCCCCAGCTCCTTCATCGCCCAGAGGTTGGCCCGGTAGGGGATCTTGTGGGGCGGGTACTGGTGGCGGCGGCCATGGCGGGGGAGGAAGGCCACCCGGCGGCCCTCGACCTCGCCGATGGCGACCTTGTCGGACGGGTCGCCGTAGGGCGTCTCGATCTTGTGCTCCTCCACGCCGTCGAGGAACGCGTAGAACCCGGAGCCGCCGAACACCCCGAGCTCGGCCTGGGGACGGGCCATGACGCTCGCACCTTTCGACCAGCGGGGCAGCCCCCCGCGCGGCGGCCACCCGGGTCGGCGGCCCCGCGCATGGTATCGGAGGGGAACCGCCCGCACGCCGCCGGTGTACCGGTCGCGGAGGGTCACCATGATCGCCTGGACCAGGACGGCGCGGCGCCTGGCCGCCGCGACCACCCTCGCCCTGACGCTGACGGCCGCGAGCGCCACGCTCGCCCCGTCCCCCGGCACCGGGTTCGCCGCCTGGTCTGCCGCCGAGGCTGACGCCTGGTCTCCCATCGGGGTTGACGCCCGAGTTGTGGACAACCCGGCGCCCCGTTCTCCCCGGTCGGTTACCCTCCCAGAAGGGGCCCCGGGACCGGAGGGTGGGGGTGTCGCGCGCCTGGCGGCGGGGGAGGCCCCCGCGGAACCCGATCCGGCCGACCCCGATCCCGCGGACCCCAATCCCGCCGACCCCGATCCGGCCGACCCCGCTCGGGCAGGCTCCGCGGGGGTGGTGCTCGGGGTGGTCGGGTACAAGCCGGCGGTGGTGGTGCGGCTCGACGCGCGGACGTTGCGGCCGCTGCCGGGGGGGCGGATCCGGCTGCCGTATGGGATCTCCGGGTACGGGTGGTCGCCGGACCGGTCGCTGCTGGTGCTGGGGGACCTCGACGACGACGCGCTGCACGTCATCGACCCGGTCCGGCTGCGGCGGGTGGCCACGGTGGACTTCGGGATGGTGGCCGAGGCGCCCCGGGCGCTGGCCTGGCTGGGGCCGCGGCGGCTGGCCGTGGTCGCCGGCAGCTCCGGCGACGGCTCCACCCTGCTCATGGTCGACCCGGTGGCCGGGCGGGTGCTGTCGCGGCGGCCGCTGGCGGCCGGGATCGCGGCGGCCGGCGCGGGCGACCGGATGGTCCTGCTCAGCACCGCCGTCGACCGGATCGGGCCGGCACGGCTCCAGGTCGTCGACGACCGGGGCCGGGTCCGGACCGCCGAGCTGGAGGGGATCTCCGCCGGGTTCCAGCGCCCGCCCGACTGGGACCGCCCTGGCGCCTACGGGGTCTCCCGGGAGGCGGCCCTGGCCGTCGACCCCGACGGCGGGCGGGCGTTCGTGGTCACCGCCGGCGCCATCGTCGCCGAGGTCGACCTGGACAGCCTCAAGGTCACCTACCGAGGCCTGCGGCAGCCGGTCTCGCTGCTGCGGCGGCTCGCCCACTGGCTCGTCCCGCCCGCCGCGGCCAAGCTCAACGCCGGCACCTGGCGGGGCGCCTGCTGGCTCGGCCACGGGCGCCTGGCGGTCTGGGGAACCGAGTCGCGGGTGGTCGGCGACGACCCCGCCGAGCAGCGCTCCGAGCAGCGGCCGAGCGGGCTCAAGCTGATCGACACCCGGACCTGGACGGTCCGCACCCTCCACCCCGCGGCCACGGACGCCAGCTGGCAGGGGGGCAGGCTGCTGGCCTTCGGCAGCACCTGGGACCACGAGAACGAGCGCGAGGTCGGGATCGGCCTGACCGTCTACACCCTGGGGGACCCGCGGCCGCGCGAGCTGCTCAGCGGCCAGGCGGTGATGGAGGCCCACCTCAACGGCGACCTCGTCTACGCCGCCGTCGACACTGGGGCCGAGGATTGGGCCAGCCGGGTCGTGTCCCTGACCAGCGGCCGGGTGGTGGCGTCGGAACGCCCGCTGCCCTGGCTGCTGCTCGGCGAGGGCGACCGGCCCTGCTGAGGGTCAGGCGCTCTTCTCGGCCGCCTTGGCCGTCGAGGTCGAGCTCCCGCCGTCCGACGACTTCTTGGCGTCCGAGGACGACGACGCCGGCTTCGTCTCGGCCGGCTTCTTGGCCTTGTCGCCGTCGGTCCTGGCCGACTTGCCGCGGGAGTCGGTCCGGTAGAACCCGGAGCCCTTGAAGACGATGCCCACCGGCGAGAACACCTTGCGCAGCCGCCCACCACACACCGTGCAGGTGGTCAGCGGCGCATCCGCGATCGACTGCACCACCTCGGTGCGGTCGCCGCACTCGGTGCAGGCGTACTCGTAGGTCGGCATATCGCGGATGGTAGCAGCCGGCTAGGTCGGGATGCTGTCCCTGGGGCGAGGGGTGAAGCCGTCGGCGACGGCGGCGGCGAGCCGGACATAGGCGCGGCGGGTGGCCGGGGCGAGCTCGTCGAGGACGATCTCGGCGCCGGTCTCGAGGTGGCGGTCGAAGGGGATGCGGACCACCGCCCGGCAGCGGCGGGAGAAGTGCTCCTGGAGCTTGTCCACGTCGACCAGGCCGCGTTCGCGGATGGCGTTGATGACCACCACCGAGGACCTGGCCAGGTGGCCGTAGTCGTGGCGGTCGAGCCAGTCGAGGGTCAGGCTGGCCGAGCGGGCGCCGTCCAGGCTGGGGGCGGCGACCACGATGAGCTGGTCGGCGGTGGGCAGGATGGCCCGCATGGCCGAGTGGAGCAGGCCAGGGCCGCAGTCGGTCAGGACCAGGGAGTAGAAGCGCTCCAGGACGGCGGCCAGCTCGCGGTAGTCCTCCTCGCCGAACGCCTCGTCGCGGGCGGGGTCGGCCTCGGAGGCGATCACCTCCAGGCGCAGGTCGGTCTGGGAGGCGAAGGCGCGGACGTCGGCGTAGCGCTCCAGCTTGTCCACGTTTTCGAGCAGGTCCTTGGCCGTGCGGGCGGTGTCGCGGCGGATGCGGTAGCCGAGGGTGCCGGGGTCGGGGTTGGCGTCGACGGCGACCACCCGGTCGCCGCGGTGCTCGGCG
>Ga0081538_10004042_pt1 | contig 13641 bp, 11 predicted proteins | sample TabmetS5T2R1_FD_71022 | JGI IMG/M metagenome (GOLD analysis project Ga0081538, IMG submission 71022) | Tabebuia heterophylla rhizosphere microbial communities from the University of Puerto Rico - S5T2R1 | ecosystem: Host-associated > Plants > Roots > Rhizosphere ...
GTGCTTGCCGCGCGTGAGTCTTAGCTCGGCCTTCCAGCCGCAGAACGTGGAGGCGAGCACGCCGGGGTGGCCGCGCTTGACCGAGTCTTCCCAGAACGTCAGCGGCGCCGTGCGGTGGATGGGGACGAGGAACGGCCGGGTGGTCACCGCTGTGCCCGTGATCGGTTTGCCGTCGAGCGTGGCGGGCGACGGCTCCGGGAAGAAGCGCGGCCCGACGTCGTCGCAGATGCGCTCGAGGTTGCGCGGCAGGAAGAGCAGCTCGGTGCCGTCCTCGAACACGTACGGCGCGTCGACGTTCGCGTCCTCGGTGACCGTCGATCCGCTCAGGTCCAGCACCACCGTGCGCGTGCTGATGCGGCAGTCGAAGGTTTGATCGCCCGGACTGAAGCTGAGCGTCGGGAGCAGGAAGAAGCCGAAGAACCCGCTGGACGGTTGGCCCGCGCCGCAAACCCTGGGCGAGGCGGACTGCTCGCCGGTCAGGTGGGCGAACAGGTAAACCGTCTGCGCTGCCGCGAGCGCCTGGACCCGCTTCGGCCCCGAGGACGCGCTGGCGGCGCCGGGGAGGGCGAGGGCCAGGACGATCGCCACGGTTGCAATGAGCCGACACCTCATGGTGTACCTCCTGAGTGGCTCAGCCGATTCAACCACTCACGGGACGGCCTGGCCGTGAGGAGCCTGGATTGTGCAGCTTTGACTGCAAAGCTGCACAAATACCCACGCTCAGTGGTATCCATCGAAGAACCGCTGCTAGGCGGCCATTTCGCGCGAGCGTTGGTTGCCGGGCGGATCCGCCCGCGTTCCCGCTGGTGGACCCGGGGTGGACGCGCCAGCAGGCGCCTCGCACGGGATGCGGCCCGCCGACCGAGCCCGCGGTGCGACGGGAGGCCACCGGCTCGAACATTTCGCGCCCCGATAGGTCCGGCGGCGCCGGCGCAAAATTGGCTCTAGGCCGCTCCCTTGCCTCGGCGGGCCTCGCGCCTCAGCCGATCACTGCGTCTGCCTCGATCTCCAGGACATATATGCGGGCTCGATCAGTGCCGAGGTCTGCACCATGCTGGTGGCAGGACGGATCTCCCCGAAGACCTCCCTATGGGCGCGGGCAATCTCGTCAAAGTCCCCGAAGTCGGTGACAAAGATGCGGGTGCGGACGACGTCATCGAGACTGCAGCCGGCCTCGATCAGAGCGGTTCCGATGATCTCCAAGGCCCGCCGAGCCTGGGCATAGGGGCCTGTGGCCGCGGAGCCATCAGAGCTTCTGCCGACAGTCCCCCCACGAAGACTTGATCGCCCACGCGAACCGCCCGTGAGTACCCGAATGTCGATTCCCAAGGGGAGCCGGATGAGATCTTCATCCGCGTTGAGGCCATCGCCCGGCCCTCACGCTATCGCGTGCCAGCCCGCTCAGCGTGTACACCGCGTCCCGCGGCTGATGACCGGCCCTGCATCGCGACCCCTTTCCCGCGCGGCGGGGCGTGTGCGCGCTGGCGAGTGCGCGCACCCGGCGGAGGCGGGCGCGAAGCTGTGCCAATGCCACCCCAAGCCCCACGAGTAGCGCGGGGCCGAAGGACGCGAGCGTCTCTTCCAGCGGGATGCCCCCGACGTGGGCGAGGCTGAGGTTCACTGGAAGATCTCCGTGGTGCAGTCGCCGCCCTGGAGGCGGACCTCGTGGGCCCTGGCGGGACCGTCGGGTCGGTCGTGGAAGTCGACGAAGAAGTCCGGGTCGACCTCCATCCCGCCGTCGGGCTTGCAGTTGACGCGCAGCAGCCAGGAGCGCAGCTCGGGGTAGAACTGGTTGTCCCAGGTCGAGTAGAGCGAGTTGGTGACGTAGAGCCGGCGGCCGTCGAGCGAGAGCTGGATCATCTGCGGTCCGCCGTTCAGCTCGCGGCCGGCGTCGCTCGGCTTGCCGAGCAGGCCGCCGAGCCAGAGCCGGCCGGTCAGCTTCGGGTTGGCGGGATCGGAGACGTCGTATTGGCGCAGGTCGCCGTGCAGCCAGTTGGAGAAGTAGAGGAACCGGTCGTCCATCGACAGCACGATGTCGGTGATCAGGCCGGGCACGCCGCCGGGCAGCGGCCAGCCCTCGAGTTCCTCGTTGTCGACCTCGATTACGGGCTCGGCCTGGAAGCTTCCGTTCGAGCGGTGGAAGCGGACGATGTTGCTCGCCAGCGTCGCGCCGACGAAGCCCTGCTCGGCCTCGGGGTCGTGCAGCCAGCGCAGCTCAAGCGGGACGAGCCCCTGCTCGCCGAGGTCGAGCGTCTGCTCGAGCCGCCGCTCTGAGAGGTCCCAGAAATGGAGCCGCTGCCCGTAGCGGCCGGCGCCGACGTCGTCGATGTCGAAGCCGGGCTCGTACGCGTTCGGCTCGCCGAACTCCGACGAGACCAGCACGTTCTTGCGCGGCTGGTACCAGAAGTCGTAGCCCAAGGTCGGCGTCGGGCCGCCGTTCTCCCAGCGGCCCTTGACCGCGAACGTGCGCGCGTCGAGCACCGCGAAGCCGCCCGCGCCGTCGCCGTCCGGGTCGCCCAGCATGCTCACGACCACGTTGTCGCCCGGCATGCAGTGCACGGTGTGGGGCCGCGTGTAGCCCGTCTTCTCGACCAACTCCTCGGGCTCGATCACCTTCTCGATGCGTGGGCGGCGCGGGTCGCTCGCCACGTCCAGGATGTGAATCCGCGACGAGCGGAAGCCAGGCATGATCAGATGCGAGCGGTCCGGCCCATGGCAGGCCGAGCTGCAACGGTTCCAACCGAAATGGTGCAACTCATCGCCGACGTTCGGCATCGGCGTCTCATGCAGGATCCGCCCGTCCTCGGCATCGACCACCGCCAGGAAATCGGGCGCCTCGACGCCCGTGCCCCGATGCAGGCAGGCCAGATATAGAAACTCTTCGGGGGGCGCCCCCATCGCCTCCTGTGGCGAGCCGTGGAACGAAGCCGGCTTGTTGTCCATGTGCATGGGAGCTCCTTTCAAGAAGCGGCTGTTGGGCGGCGCGGGCGCGGTGCCAGCGGTCTTGCTCCCTTGCCCTCTTCGAGGAGGGGGGCGATCAGCGCGGCCGCCCGTGCCGCGCCGTCGGACTCGACCGGCCGGTAGTCGACCCTCTCGCCGATCGTTTCGGCGATCGCGGCCGCGATCGTCTCCGGTGTCTCTTTTTCGAAGTCCATGCAGCGTCCGGCGCGGTAGCGGCCGAGTCGGTGCCGGACGTGGAAGTTCTGCTCGAAGTGGTGGCGGAGCGGGAAGTAGAGGAACGGGCGTCGGGTCGCAGTCAGTTCCATCGAAGTTGTCAGGCCGCCCTGGACGACGGCGAGGTCGCATGCGGCCAGGTGCCGGTAAAGCTGCTGGACGTGGGCGCGCACCTCGAGCCCGTGATGCGCGGGCAGGGTCGCCGGGTCGATCCGCGGCCCGGAGACGACGATCATCCGCAGCGCCGGCACCCGCTCCTTCGCGTCCGGGAAGGCCGCAATCACACGCCGCAGCAGGTCTCCGCCGACACCCGAGCCGCCGACGGTGACGATGCAGACCTGCTCCTCTTCGCCGTACCCGAGTTCGGCCCTGAGCGCTGCCCGGTCGGCGAACTCGGCGGGATCGAAGCCCGTGACGTAGCCGGCGAAGGCGTAATGCTCCTCGGTCCATTCGCGGATCTCCGGCAGATGGGGCGCGAACCGCTCGGGCACGACGTCTTCAGGGTTGCCGACGAAGACGGCTTGATCGCGCACGCGCGGGAAGCGCGCGATGTGCTCGATCATCTCCTCGTTGTAGTCGCCGGTCAGGAACGCCTCGTGGTCGCCGCCGTCCGGCATCGGCAGCCAACCGACGAAGTCGGTGAGCCAGGCGTAGGGGGTCCGCTTCTGCTCGGGGTTTTCGTGCAGGTAGTAGTCGAGCTCCCAGGCTTCGTCGCCGATCCAGAGGTCGTACTGCTCGTCGCGGACGAGGTCGTGGAAGACCATGAAGTTGGAGAGCAGGATCTCGTCCATGCGCCTGATCGCCTGGAAGCAGTGGAGGTCGTGCTCGGCTGACTCGCTCTCGATGTGGCCCGACTCGTTGGCGAGGAACGCGCTGGCCGGATGAATCCGCTCGCCGCGCGCCTCGAGCACCGCCGTGACCGGGTGCTGGGCCAGCCAGTCGATCTCGAGATCGGGATGCAGCTTGCGAAGCTCGTCGGCGATTGCCGCGTCGCGCTGCGCGTGTCCGAGTCCGATCGGGGAGGAGATGTAGAGCGCCCGCTTGTGGCGGCCCCGGCCGCGGCGCCAGCGGGCGGCGGGCGTGGGCGGGCAAGCGAAGTCGCGCAGGAGAAGGTTGACCTTCACCGGGTCACGTGCCTGCGGCAGGTGGCCGGCGCCCTCGAGAGTCACGAGCGTACCGCCGGTCGCCTCAGCGAGCGCTGCACCCTGGGCGTGAGGGCGGACGAGGTCCGCGTCGCCGTGGATGACGAGCACCGGGCACCGCACGCGGTCGCAGGTATCGCGGAAGCGCTCGGTGCGGCACAGCGAGATCGCGCGAGTCGTGTCGGCGAGCGTCTCCGGATCGGTCTCGAGGCCCCAGCCCACCGCATCCTCGATCGGTTTCGTCGAGTGCGGCTCGTTGAAGCACTGCGCGAAGAAGAACTCGAGGAACGCCCGGTAGTCGCGCGACCAGAAGTGGCTGTTGTACTTCGCCCACCCCTCGTCGGTGTCGTACTGCTCGTCGAAGGCGTAGACCTGCCGCTCGGGATGACCAGGGGCGAGGCCGACGGCGGGAGCGATGTATACGACCCCGTCGACGCGCTCGCCATGGTCGGCGGCGATGATCGTCCCCCAGAGCGCGCCGCAGGAGACGCCGACGAGGGTCGCTCGGTCGGTATCGGTCGCGTCCATGACCGCGAGCGCATCGGCGGCGAACTCGTCCTCGAGGTATCGCTCAACGCCGACGGGCCGGTCGGAGCGGCCGTTGCCGCGTCCGTCGAATGTGAGCACGCGGCAATGCCGGGCGAGGTAGGGGATCTGCATCTTCCAGTGGCGGGAGTGGACGATCGACCACGTCGGCAGGAGGAAGACCGTCGGCTCGCCTGAGCCGTAGACCTCGTACCAGAGCTTCACGCCGTCGCGCTCGACATAGCCCTCCTCGTCCGGGTAGCGGGCCCGCGTCTGCTCGGGCGCAGCCGGCCGTTCCAGCTCGACCGTCATTGCGTTCTCCTCTCGAGCCAGCCGTCGATCCAGTCGAGCAGCTCCCGGTGCCCCCTCTCGATTCCCGAGAGTCGCTCGAGCATGATTCCCTCGTTGAACGTGTACACGAGCGAGACGAGCGCCTCGAGCGGCAGATCGAGGCCGACTTCTTCGTGGACGGGAGCGAACGCCTCGGTCAGCACATCGCGCCACTCGGCGTGCACCCGGACAAGCCGCTCCTGTAGCTCGGGACGGTTCCAGGCCAGTGCCTGCAACTCGAACCAGATCTTCTGGTAGGGCAGATCCTCGTCGAGATAGGCCATCGCCGTCCGCCACTTCTCCAGAAACGGCGTGTCCGCCGCGTACATCTGCCGTTGGCGCTCGATCAGCCGCTCGGTGAAACGCTCGAGCACGCGCACGAGCAGCTGCTCGACCGACCCGAAGTAGTAGTGGACCAGTCCGTGGTTCGCGCCCGCCTCCTCCGCGACCCGCCGTGTCGTGATCCCGGATGCGCCGACCTCAACGAGCAGCCGCTCGGCGGCGTCGAGGAGCGCCTGCTCCGTCTCGTGGCCTGGGCGAACTTCAAGCTTAGACATAGGACTTAGACATTTGACTGAGCCATTCGACCAAATCACCGCACAGATGTCAAGCCCCCGGGCTGAGCCTCGATCAGGTCGAGTCGCGATGAGCGACGGGCTCGTCCACCAGGTGACAGCTATCGGGTCAAAGACCGCGACCTCGCCGGCAGCGCCGCAACCGAGAGCTGACGTTGACGGGCGCGGTCGCTACTTCCTTGCCCTCTCCCGTTCGGGAACGCCACGGGGCTCCGGAGGAGCGTCGCGCCGCGCGGCGCGCCTCCTTTAGGGACCGGGATAGGTGTGGTCTCCGTACCCGCCCGTGTGCTCGTCACGTCCGCGCAGCGCGGATTGCTTGGCGGCGATCTTCTCTAGCTCGGCGTCGCGTCTCTCGCGCTTCCGCGCCTTGCGGCGTTCGCTGCGGCGCTCCCACGATCTCGGCCTGATGCGCACGAGTCCTCCTCGTTCCGAGTCGAGAACACAGTGAACGCTCCCGGCCGGTGGTTGTCAATGTTCCGGACGCGCGGTCTTGGCACTCAAGCTTCTGGTCGAGGGACCACGGATTTCGGTACCCGGATCTGGCGGCGCGTTTGTTGTCACGGGGTGACGTGGGATGTGCCGGCGGCCGGGGGGACGGTTGTCGCGACTACCTCGGCTCGGTGACGCAGTACGGCCAGGAGCGCCGCTAGTGCGGGGCGCCGCTCGGCGCCGTGGCGGACGAGAGCGACGATGTGCCGGCTCGGGGGTGCGGGATGCGCCGCGGCGTAGTGGACGCCGGGCACCGGGGTACAGGCGAGCGCCGGGAGCAGGGCGACGCCGAGATCTGCGGCGACCAGCGATTGCACCACAAAGGCCTCGTCTGCGCGATGGGCGACCCGCGCGGCGAAGCCGGCCGCGGCGGCGGCGCGCTGCAGCGCGGAGGCGTACTGGGATCCGGGGAGTCCCGTGATCCAGTCTGCCTCTCTGAGACTGGCCAGGTCGATTGGCTGCGGAGAGGCGTCGCCCGAGCCAGGAAGCACGAGCAGCAACGGCTCGGAGAGCAGGGCGTACGCTTCGAGCCCGCCGGTCGGTGGGGGTGGGATGTCGTCGTTGTGCTCGGAGACGACCAGATCGAGTTCGCCGGCGCGCAACCGCCCGATCGCTTCGTCGGGCTCGTGTTCGTGCACGGCGCAACGCAGATCGGGATGAAGGCGCGCCGCCTCGGTGACCGAAGGGATGACGAGCGCGACCGCGGCGCTCGGGAAAACGCCGATAGCGACAGGCCCCCTGACGGTCCCGGCCTCGGCGGCCAGCTCGGCAGCGGCGGCGTCAAGCTCGGCCAGGGCCCGGTCGGCCCGCGCGACCAGCGCGTCGGCCGCCGGTGTTAGGCGGACCCGCCTTCCATCGCGCTCGAGCAGCGCCACGCCGACCTCCTCCTCCAACCGGCTCAGCGACTGTGACACCGCCGACGGCGTGTAGCCCACCGTCCGCGCCGTCTCGGCGATCGTGCCGCGGCGGGCGAGCTCACTAAGCAATCGCAGGCGGCGCAGATCGAGCATCTCGTGAGTTGAGGTTACGCCGGCCGTCACGACTCGGTGCCTCTGCTGCGCGATCCCCGAGGGGGGACTCCCAGGGCCTGCCTGCCTGGTGTCCATGCGGGTCGGCTCTGAGACGATTGAGCCGCCGTGGAGACCGTTCTGATTGCCAACGGTGACGCGAGGTTTCGCTCGCGCGCGCGATGGCTGCTGGACGGGTCAGGCTTCGCGGTGTGGGCGAAGCCGAGGACGGGGGTTCCGCGCTGGCCTCGGCGCGGCGCCTGCGGCCGGAGATCGTCCTGCTCGAGTGTGCAGCTTGCAGACGTCGACGACTTCAAGGTGGCACGTCGCGGGGGGGATCTGGGGTGCGCCGCATCGGCGGTCCTGATCTCCACGCGCTACAGCAGCGCCTATCGCCGTCGCCTTGCGGATTCTCCGGCGCCGGGATTCATCCCCAAGGGCGGGGCCGCGCCCCGACCGGCTGTATTTTCGGACCTGTCGGCTGCCTCGGTTGGTAAAGAATCGGGCGACGCTCAGGCGTCATATCGAGCATGAACCCTCGTCGGCGCGGCGAACAGCCCGGTGCGACCCTGGCCGCGATCGAGGGCATCTACCGCTCGCAGCTGCCCGAGTTTCGACGCGCGGCCGCAGCCATCACGGGCGACCGCGAACTCGCCTGTGACGCCGTCCAGGACGCCTTCGCCCGGGCCGTGCGTCGACAAGCCGGCTTTCGCGGCGAAGGCTCACTCAACGGGTGGATCTGGCGGATCGTCATCAACACCACCCTCAGCCAGAGCCGCGCACGCAGACCGACGAGCCCGCTCGCCGGTGATCCCTCAACCCCTGACAACGGCCACACCGACGCAGCAACCGACCGAGTCCGGGACGCTCTGGCACTGCTGCCAGAACGCCAACGCCTGATCATGTTCCTGCATTACTACGCCGACCTCGACTACGCGACGATCGCCGAAGCGATCGGCATCAAGGCCGGCACCGTCGGCGCGGCCCTGCACACAGCGCGCGCAAACATGCGCCGACGGCTCGAGGAGCCCACATGAACGAACGTGATCCACTCGACGCCCTGGCTGAACTCGTTGAGCCATTCGAGAACGACCCCAACGGCTGGGACGACGTGCTATGCCGCGCCAACGCCCTGAGCAAAGCCGGCGGTGCAGCGCGAGTTGGGGGCCGTGCTAGGGCGGACCGGGTGACCGAGCGCGTCTTCGACCACAGCGGCGAGGCCGATCCGCCCGAGCTCGACGGCGACGTCCACGAGTCCGAGGGGGAGCCGTCGGACTTGTATGACGAGGGCGGTGTTGTCACCTCGGGTCTGCCCGTTCTGCCGCCGGAGCAGGGGGCGGAGGATGCGGTGCGGCTCTATTTGCGTTCGATTGGCCGGGTGCCGTTGTTGACGCGCGAGGACGAGGTGCGGTTGGCGAAGCGGATCGAGGCGAATGACATGTCGGCCAAGAACGGGTTGATCGAGGCGAATTTGCGGTTGGTGGTGTCGATTGCGAAGCGCTATACGGGTCGCGGGTTGACGTTGCTGGATCTGATTCAGGAGGGCAATCTGGGGCTGATCCGGGCGGTCGAGAAGTTCGACTGGCGGCGTGGTTTTAAGTTCTCCACGTATGCGACTTGGTGGATTCGGCAGGCGATTACGCGGGCGCTGGCCGACCAGTCGCGCACGATCCGGATCCCGGTTCACATGGTGGAGCGGATGAATCGGGTGGCGCGGGCCAGGAGGGCGTTTATGCAGCAGCACAACCGCGAGCCGACGGCGGAGGAGATCGGCGAGCTGGTGGAGATGGCGGGCAGCAAGGTCGAGGAGATTTTGAAGCTGGGCCAGGAGCCGGTGTCGCTGGAGGCGCCGGTGGGGGGCGAGGAGGGCGATGCCTCGTTGGGCGATTTCATCGAGGATGCGGCGACCGACCGGCCGCTCGAGATCGTCGCGAACCGCATCCGCGATGCCGATCTGCAGGCGGTGCTGGACTCGCTGCCGTGGCGTGAGCGGCGGGTGATCGAGCTGCGCTACGGGCTTGGCGACAAGGGCCCGATGACGCTCGAGGACATCGGCCACGAGGTGGGCGTGACCCGCGAGCGAGTGCGCCAGATCGAGTCGAAGACGCTGGCGATGCTGAAGAGCTCGGGCGGGGCGGACCGGCTGGCGGGGACGGCGGACGAGGCGTAGGCGCAATCCGACCCGGGTCAGGCAGTCTCTGCCTTCCCGAACTGACGCTATGCTCGCGGGGCCGATCCCCGGTGATGTAACGGCAACATGACTGACTGTTAATCAGTTCTTGGTGGTTCGAATCCACCCCGGGGAGCTTTTGGGTTGGGCTGTCAGGCTGCTCTTGGGTGGAGTTCGCCGGCCTCCAACTCCGCGTGGCAGTTCGCACAAAGGAGGACGCACTTCCGAGCCTCCTCGCGCGCCTTCTCCAGACCTCGCGTGACCCCTTGGGCTGACAGCGCGAAGCTCTTGGCGAGGGGATCGAGGTGGTGGAACTGCAGGGCGGCGACGCAGCGGTTGTACCCACAGATCTGGCAGCGGCCGCCGGCCTCGGCGACGAGAATTCTTTTGACCTTCCTGCGCCGCTTCGCCACCCGCTCCTGGGCGCAATGCTTGCAGCGGTAGCTCCCACGGCGGTCCAGCCGAAACCGGGTGGTGCCGTGGCGCGGGCATTTCAGCTCGACCTCCTGGGGGGCGTCGGGTGGCAACGGCGGCTTACGTCGACGATCCGGTCGCACGATGTTCCACCGCCGAAGCCAATGCCGAACAGTGGCAACCGATCTGTCAAGTGCATCGGCAATCTCCCGCAGGCTCGCCCCGTCGCGGGCGAGCCTCTCTAGAAGCTCTCGATCCGGAGCCCCGCGTGCGGCGAATCTTCCGGCGCCGGGCGACCTGAGCCCGTGCTTTCGGGCCCAGTAGGCGACTGTGGACGGGTGCTGACCGGTCTCCCGGCCGATCTGTTCGAGGGATTTCCCTCGCTCGAACTGCTCTGCCAACCAAGTCCGCTCCACGAACACATGTTCCCACGGGCCTCGGACGACTCGGCCGTTCGGCGCTCAACGCCGTCGCCACTCGGGCTTCTTCGCGGGCCCGGCACCAGCCGCCCGGCAACGTCGAGGGGACCCTAAGCCTCGTCCGCGGTCCCTGCCAGTCGGTCGGCTCCGCCCGAGCTCTTTAGCATCGCCAGCGTCTTCGATTCGATCTGGCGCACCCGCTCGCGGGTCACGCCGACCTCGTGGCCGATGTCTTCGAGCGTCATCGGGCCCTTGTCGCCGAGCCCGTAGCGCAGCTCGATCACGCGCCGCTCGCGCCAGGGCAGCGAGTCGAGCACCTTCTGCAGGTCGGAGTCGCGGATGCGGTTGGCGACGATCTCGAGCGGCCGGTCGGTGGCGGCATCCTCGATGAAGTCGCCCAGCGACGCGTCGCCCTCCTCGCCACCGACCGGCGCCTCCAGCGACACCGGCTCCTGGCCCAGCTTCAGGATCTCCTCCACCTTGGCGGCCGACATCTCGACCAGCTCGCCGATCTCCTCCGCCGACGGCTCGCGATTGTGCTGCTGGATGAACGCCCGCTTGGCCCGCGCCACCCGGTTCATCCGCTCGACCATGTGGACCGGGATCCGGATCGTCCGCGACTGGTCGGCCAGCGCCCGCGTGATCGCCTGCCGAATCCACCAGGTCGCATAGGTCGAAAACTTAAAACCACGCCGCCAATCGAACTTCTCGACCGCCCGAATCAGCCCCAGATTGCCCTCCTGAATCAGATCCAACAGCGTCAACCCACGGCCCGTGTAACGCTTCGCGATCGACACCACCAACCGCAGATTCGCCTCGATCAACCCGTTCTTGGCCGACATGTCGTTCGCCTCGATCCGCTTCGCCAGCCGCACCTCGTCCTCACGCGTCAGCAACGGCACCCGCCCAATCGAACGCAAATACAGACGCACCGCGTCCTCCGCCCCCTGCTCCGGCGGCGGCACCGGCAGCCCCGAGGTAACGACACCACCCTCGTCATAGAGGTCCGCCGTCTCCTCCCCGTGCTCATCGACCTCGTCCTCGAACCCGGGCGGATCGGGCTCCCGACCGTGCTCGTAGACGTCCTCGGTCGCCCGGTCTGGCGCATCACGGTGTCCACCGCGCGCCGCATCGCGTCCTCTACTGAGGGCGTGGGCGCGGCGTAGCACGTCGTCCCAGCCGTTGGGGTCGTTGTCGAATGGCGCAACGAGTTCAGCCAGGGCGTCGAGTGTGTCGCATTCGTTCATGTGGGCTCCTCGAGCCGTCGGCGCATGCTCGCGCGCGCTTTGTGCAGGGCCACGCCGACGGTGCCTGTGCTGATGCCGATCGCTTCGGCGATCGTGGCGTAGTCGAGGTCGGCGTAGTAATGCAGGAATAGGATCAGGCGTTGGCGTCTTGGCAGCCCCCTCAGGGCGCTGCGGACTCGTTCGGTTGCTGCGTCGGTGTGGCCGTTGTCAGGCGTTGAGGGATCACCGGCGAGTGGGCCAGTCGGTCTGCGTGCGCGAGTCTGGCTGAGGGTCGTGTTGATGACGATCCGCCAGATCCACCCATTGAGTGAGCCTTCGCCGCGAAAGCCGGCTTGTCCACGCACGGCGCGGGCAAACGCGTCTTGGACGGCGTCGCAGGCGAGTTCGCGGTCGCCCGTGATGGCTGCGGCCGCGCGTCGAAACTCGGGCAGCTGGGAGCGGTAGATGCCCTCGATCGCGGCCAGGGTCGCACCAGGCTGCTCGCCTTCGCCATGCCCGCGAGGGTTCATGCTCAGTATGACGCTCGAGGGTAGCCCGATTCTTTACCAAGCGACGCAACCGACAGGTCCGAAATACCATCGGCGGCGCAGGGCGGAGCCGTTCGGCGATCCCCGGTATTCGCCGCGTCGAGTCTCGCAACTAGGCCCGATACCTGAGCCCGTCCATAACGAGCCCGAGCAGCTTTCGCGCTCGCCCGGCCCAGTCGGGCTCGTCGGGTAGTGACCAGATGCCGCCCATCGCCAGCAGGACGTCCTCGGGATCGAGGTCGGAGCGGATGGTTCCCTCTGCGGCAGCGGCGTCGAGTAGCGAGCTGAGGGCGTCGACGATCTTCGTGCGCGCCTGCGAGTGGAGGTTGCCGCCGGACTCGAAGATCGAGCGGAGGGCGCCGGCCAGGCCGCGCTTCGTGACCGCGTACTGCACGAACAGGTCCAACCAGCGCTCGAGCGCCTCATCAGGCGGATACGAGGCCAGGAGCTCGGCCGCGCCCGCGTGCAGGCGGTCGAGCTCGTTCAGATAGACCGCTTCGACCAGGGCGTCGCGCGTTGGGAAGTGTCGATAGAGCGTGCCGACCCCCACCCCGGCCCGCTTGGCCACCGCCTCGAGCGCGACCTCGCTGCCTCGCTCGGTGAAGAGCGCGAGCGCCGCGGCGACCAGCTTGTCGCGATTGCGGCGAGCGTCTGCACGCATCGTCTTGGTGGTGGTAGTGCTCGATTCCATCGATTTAAACGGAGGATACCTCCGGTTGTGGTAGTGTACTGGTACAAGTGGAGTCTACCTCCGTTTCGGCGGAAAGGAGCGCAGCAATGACCACCCGCGTGATCACCCCCTTCGGCGCCCACTCGACCGCGGCCGAGGTGGCGGCCGACGTCGACCTCACCGGCAAGCGCGTGACCGTGACCGGCGGCGCCTCGGGCATCGGAATCGAGACCGCCCGCGCCCTGGCCGGCCGCGCCGCCGAAGTAACCATCGCCGTCCGCGATACCGAGGCCGGCGCGCGGGTCGCCGCCGAGATCGACGGCGACGTCCGCGTGGCCCCGCTCGAGCTGACCGACCTGGATTCGGTGCGGGCGTTCGTGGACGCCTGGGACGGGCCGCTCGACGTGCTCGTAAACAACGCCGGCGTCATGGCCATCCAGCGGCTGGAGCTGACCGACCGCGGCCTCGAAACGCAGTTCGCCACGAACCACCTGGGCCACTTCGCCCTGGCCGTGGGCCTGCACGAGGCGCTTGCGGCGGCCGAAGGCGAGGCGCGGATCGTGTCGGTGAGCTCGCGCGGCCACCTGGCCTCCCCGGTCGTCTTCGAGGACATTAACTTCGAGCGCCGCGACTACACGCCCTTCGGCGCCTATGGCCAGTCCAAGACGGCCAACGTGCTGTTCGCCGTCGGCGCCACCGACCGCTGGGCCGACGACGGGATCTACGCAAACGCGCTCATGCCGGGTGGCATCGCCACCAACCTCCAGCGCCACCTGGACGACGACTTCATCGCGCGCTGGCTCGCGGAGCAAGAGAGAAAGGGCAACCAGATGACGCTCAAGACGCCCGAGCAGGGCGCCGCAACCTCGGTGCTGGTGGCCACCTCGCCGCTGCTCGACGGAATCGGCGGCCGCTACTTCGAGGACTGCAACGAGGCCGAGGTACTCGAGCC
>Ga0081538_10004043_pt1 | contig 13640 bp, 15 predicted proteins | sample TabmetS5T2R1_FD_71022 | JGI IMG/M metagenome (GOLD analysis project Ga0081538, IMG submission 71022) | Tabebuia heterophylla rhizosphere microbial communities from the University of Puerto Rico - S5T2R1 | ecosystem: Host-associated > Plants > Roots > Rhizosphere ...
AAGTCGGTCACGCCGCCGAACACGCCGTCGCGGCCGGCCAGCTCGAACCGGCGCGACTCGCACTCGACCACGCCGCCGCCCTCCATGGGCATGACCAGCAGCTCGTCGGCCCCGGTGGCGAAGGTGTGGGCGGCGCCGGGGGCGAGCTCCAGGACCCGCAGCCCGCAGTAGGCCCAGCCGGCCTGCTCGGGGGTGACGACCAGCGACCACGCCCCCTCGGCCGTGCTCCCCTGCGGCAGGTGGTACTTGGTCACTGGCCCTCCTGGAGCAGGCTGACCGCGGTGTCGACGGCGGCGGCGACGTCGTCGCCGGGCGGGTACAGCAGCGACCGGCCGATGACCAGGCCCTGCACGGTGGGGAGCTTGAGGGCCTTGCGCCAGCTCTCGAAGGCGGCGTCCTGGGCGCTGGAGACCTCGCCGCCCAGCAGCACGGCCGGCAGGGTGGTGGCGGCCATGACCCGCTCCATCTCCTCGACCACCGGGACCTTGAGCCAGGTGTAGGCGGAGGTGTTGCCGATGCCGGCGGCCACGGTCATGGCCCGGATGGTCGCCTCGACGCCCAGGTCGATCCGGACCCGGCCGTCGACCCGGTGGGAGATGAACGGCTCGACCATGGCCATCAGCCGGTGGCCGGCCAGCTCGCTCACGGCCCGGCCGCAGGCCTCGACGGTGGCCACCGTGCTCGGGTCGTCGGGGTCGATCCGGAGCAGCATCTTGCCGCCCTCGAAGCCGTCCCTGGCCAGGCTGGCCGCGTCGTAGGCGGTGAAGCGGTCGTCGATCTCGAACACGGTCCCGGCCAGGCCGCCGCGGTTCATCGAGCCGACGACCACCTTGTGCTCCAGCGCCCCCAGCAGCAGCAGGTCCTCGAGGACGTCGGGGGTGCCGAGGACACCGTTGACCCCGGGCCGGGACAGGGCCAGGCAGAGGCGGTCGAGCAGATCGACCCGGTCGGCCATGGCCAGGGCCCGCTCACCGGCCCGCAGGGCGCCGCGGGCCGGGTGGTCGGCCGCGATCATCATCAGCCGGCCGTGCTCGTTGAACAGCGACGCCGGGCGGGCCCGGCCGGCGGCGGCCTCGGCGATCACCCCGGGGCGCCGCGTGCGGGCCTCGACCACGGTCCGGTAGCGCTCATCCAGCATTGACGGCCTCCTCGAGCAGCGCCTCGACCTCGGCGGCCTCGGGCATGGCGTCGGCGCAGGCCAGCCGGGTCGCGACCAGCGCCCCGGCGGCGTTGCAGAAACGCATCAGCCGCTCCAGCTCCCAGCCGGCGAGCAGCCCGTGGCAGAGCGCCCCCCCGAACGCGTCGCCGGCCCCGAGGCCGTTGACCACCTCGACCGGCACCGGCGGCACCTCGACCTCGGTGCTGGCGTCGCGGGCCAGCACGCCCTTGGGGCCCTGCTTGACCACCACGACCTCGACCCCGCGGTTGCGCAGGGCCGAGGCGGCGGCCCGCGGCTCGCGCTCGCCCACGGCGGTGTCGCACTCGTCGAGGTTCCCGACCGCGACCGTGACGTGCTCCAGGGCCCGCTGCACCTGGGTGCGGGCCGCCTCCCGGGAAGGCCAGAACATCGGCCGGTAGTCGAGGTCGAGGATGGTGATGCCCGACCTGGCCCGGGCCTCCAGGGCGGCCAGGGTGGCGCTGCGGCTCGGCTCCTGGGACAGGCCGGTCACCGTCACCCAGAACACCCGGGCCGACCGGATCGCGTCCAGGTCCAGCTCCTCGGGGCGGATCTCGAGGTCGGGGGCCTTGGGGAAGCGGTAGAAGTAGAGCGGGAAGTCGTCGGGCGGGAAGATCTCGCAGAACGTCACCGGCGTCGGCAGGCCGGGAACGGCGGTCACGAAGCGGTCGTCGACCCCGAAGCCCCGGAGAGCGTCGTGCAGGTACTCGCCGAAGGGGTCCTGGCCGGTGCGGGTGATGACGGCGCTGCGGCGGCCGTAGCGGGCCGCGGCCACGGCCACGTTGCTCGGGCTGCCCCCCAGGTACTTGCCGAAGGTCTCGACCTCGCGCAGCGACACCCCGACCTGCAGGGGATAGACGTCGACCCCGATCCGTCCCATGGTGAGGACATCGAAGATCGCGGCCATGGCGCGCCTCCCACCAGAGCTGCTGAGGGACCGGGATCGCCAAAGGGGACTAGACAGCGATTGTTACAATAGGGTAACTACTACTCATCAGGTACTGATGTCAACCCCTTGTCCTAACTTGGTGACAATGTTAGGTAAGGCAAGCATGACTCGGGGGCTGGGCGCATGTCGTTTTCGCCGGCGTCGATCACCGTCGATCGATACAGCCCGGTACCCATGTACTACCAGGTCGCCCAGCAGCTGGAGCACGCCATCGAGTCGGGCGAGCTCGCCCCCGGCACCCGTCTGGACGGCGAGCTGGCCCTGGCCACCCAGCTCGGGGTGTCGCGGCCGACGCTGCGGCGGGCCATCGAGTACCTGGTCGACCGCGGCTACCTGGTCCGGCGGCGGGCCGTCGGCACCCAGGTCGTCCACCCCAAGGTCCGGCGGCCGGTCGAGCTGTCCAGCCTGTACGACGACCTGACGGCCAGCCGCAAGAACCCCCGGACGAAGGTGCTGTCGATCGACACGGTCCCGGCCAGCGACGCCGTCGCCCTCGCCCTCGGGCTGGAGGAGGCCACCGACGTGCTGGCCATCGAGCGGTTGCGCTACGCCGACGGCCAGCCGCTGGCCATCATGCGCAACTGGCTCCCCGTGGGGCTGGTCGAGCTGGACGCCGGGCGGCTGGAGCAGGCCGGGCTGTACCAGCTCATGCGGGCCGGCGGCATCAACCTGCACCTGGCCTCGCAGACGATCGGGGCCCGGGGGGCCAGCGGCGCCGAGGCCAAGCTGCTCAACGCCCACAAGGGCGAGCCGCTCCTGACCATGGCGCGCACCGCCTACAACGAAAATGGTCAGCCGGTGGAGCTTGCCGACCACATCTACCGGGCAAGCTTGTACTCGTTCGAGATCGTTCTCGTCACGCGGTAAGTCCCCCGGCAGGAGGGAGGGCCCCCTTATGGCCAGCATGGAAGGTCAAGTCGCGCTCGTCACCGGCGGAGCCCGCGGGATCGGGCTGGCGATCAGCACCCGGCTCGCCAACCGCGGGGCCCGGGTCGCCGTCGGCTACTCCCACGGGGCGGACACGGCCAAGCAGTTCGCCTCCGCCCACGAGGGGGCCACCATCCATCAGGGCAACATCGGCGTCGCCGCCGACTGCGAGCGGGTCATCGACGAGGTGCTGGAGCAGCACGGGCAGCTGGACGTCCTGGTCAACAACGCCGGCATCACCATCGACCGCACCGTCCGCAAGATGTCGGTGGAGGACTGGGACCGGGTCATCCACGTCAACCTGTCGGGCGCCTTCTACCTGAGCCGGGCCGTGCTCCAGCACATGCTGGACCGTGGCTACGGCCGGATCATCAACATCAGCTCGGTGATCGGTGAGAAGGGCAACATCGGCCAGGCCAACTACGCCGCCGCCAAGTCGGGCCTGTTCGGGCTGACCAACAGCCTGGCCCTGGAGACGGCGCGCAAGGGGATCACGGTCAACTCGGTCGCGCCCGGGTTCATCGCCACCGAGATGGTCTCGGCCATGCCCGAGGAGGTGCTCCAGCGGGTGATCGGCCAGATCCCGGTGGGCCGGCTCGGTGAGCCCGACGAGATCGCCCGGGTGGTCGAGTTCCTGGCCGACCCCGAGTCGGGGTACATCACCGGGGAGGTCTACGGGATCAACGGCGGGCTGTACATGTAGGGAACGAGCAAGGCAAGGAGTGGCACATGGCTGCAGAGCGTGAGGTCGTCGTCCTTTCCGGGGTCCGCACGGCCGTCGGCAAGTACGGGGGGAGCCTGAAGGACATGCCGCCGAGCGACCTGGGCGCGGCGGTCGTCCGCGAGGCGGTGAGCCGGTCCGGGGTCGACCCGGCCGAGGTCGGGCACGTGGTGTTCGGCAACGTGATCCACACCGAGACCCGCGACATGTACCTGTCCAGGGTGGCCACGGTGAACGGCGGGCTGCCGGTCGAGACGCCGGCCTTCACCCTCAACCGGCTGTGCGGGTCGGGGCTGCAGGCGATCGTGTCGGCCGCCCAGCTGGTCCTGCTCGGCGACACCGACGTGGCCCTGGCCGGAGGGTCCGAGAACATGAGCCGCGGCCTGTACGGGGTGCCGGCCATGCGCTGGGGGGCGCGCATGGGGGAGACCAAGGCCTCGGACATGATGGTCGGGGCCCTGACCGACCCCTTCGACGACTGCCACATGGGGGTCACGGCCGAGAACGTGGCCGGCAAGTGGGGCATCTCCCGCGAGGACCAGGACGCCCTGGCCGTGCAGTCCCACCAGCGGGCGGCCAAGGCCACGGCCGAGGGCTGGTTCAAGGACCAGATCCTGCCCATCGAGCTCAAGAGCCGCAAGGGCACGACCACCTTCGACACCGACGAGCACATCCGGGCCGACGCCTCGCTGGAGGGCATGGCCAAGCTCAAGCCGGTGTTCAACCGGGAAGGGTCGGTGACCGCCGGCAACGCCGCCGGGATCAACGACGCCGCCGCCGCGGTGGTCCTGGCCGACGCCGCCTGGGCCGAGGGCAAGGGCCTGCGGCCGATGGGCCGGCTGGTCGCCTACGCCCACGCCGGGGTCGAGCCCAAGTACATGGGCATCGGTCCGGTGCCGGCGGTCCGGATGGTGCTGGAGAAGGCCAACCTCAAGGTCGACGACATCGACGTGTTCGAGGTCAACGAGGCGTTCGCGGCCCAGGCGCTGGCCGTGGTCCGCGACCTCAGCCTGCCCGAGGACCGCACCAACCCCAACGGCTCGGGGGTCTCCCTCGGTCACCCGATCGGGGCCACCGGCTGCATCCTGACCGTCAAGGCCCTGTACGAGCTGGAGCGCACCGGCGGCCGCCGCGCCCTGGTCACGATGTGCATCGGCGGCGGCCAGGGCATCGCGGCGATCTTCGAGCGTGCCGCATGAGCCCCCACGTCCGCGGCGGCGGCGACAAGGGCGACGGGGACCCCACGGCCAACATGGCCCCGGGCGACGAGGCCCCTCCCGGCACCGCCGGGGCGGGCGAGAACATCTGCCCGGCCTGCGGCGGCTCCGGCAAGCTCGACGGCGCCGCCTGCCCGACCTGCGCCGGCACCGGCGTGGTCATCGAGGAGGTGGGCGGCGCCTGACGGGCCGGCCGGTCCCCGGTCGACAATGGTATCTGCCGGAGATACCATTTCAGCCATGGAGATCGGGGACGAGCCCACCGGCGACCTGGCCGTCGACCTGGCCAACACGCTCCGGCCCGGGCGCGGCGCTGTGGTCGCCGACCTGCTGGCCGACCCGGACGGGCTGGCCGGCTGGTTGCGGGGCACGGGCGGCCCGGACGACGCCGGCCTGCCGGACCTGCTGGCCCTGCGCGGTCACGTCCAGGCCCTGCTGGCGGCCGCGGTCGGGGGGGACCCGTTGCCGCCGGCGGCGGTGACGGCGGTCAACCAGGCCGCCGCGGCCGCGCCGGCGGTGGTCCAGCTCGAAGCGGGCGAGCTGGTGGTCCGCGCCGGCGCCTCGCCGGCCGCCGCCTTCCTGGCCGAGATCGCGGCCGCGGCCATCTCGCTGGTGGGCGGCCCGGGACGGGATCGGCTACGGCGCTGCGCGGCCCCCGGCTGCGGCCGCTGGTTCGTCGCCTCCCGGCCCCGGCAGACCTGGTGCTCGCCGGCCTGCGGCAACCGGGCCCGGCTGGCCCGCTTCCACCAGCGCCACCGGGCGGCCTAGCGCGGCTACCGCTCGTGGATGTAGCTGCCGGGGGCGTCGGCGATGGGGGGGTGCTTGGCGTTGCCCATGGGCGGGGGCTTGCGGCGCTGGCCGCCGTGGGCCTTGGCCCAGGGGACCCAGTCGTCCCACCAGGAGCCGGCGTGCTCGGTCGCCCCGGCCAGCCACACGTCGGGGTCGGGCGGGGTGTCGTCGTTGGTCCAGTGGCGCGCCTTGGGGCTGGGCGGGTTGACGATGCCGGCGATGTGGCCCGAGGAGCTGAGCACGAAGCGGGTGTCGCCCTTGACCAGCTGGGTGGTGTTGTAGGACGACTTCCACGGGGTGATGTGGTCGTTGGCCGCCCCGACCAGGTACAGGTCCTGGGTCACCGCGTCCAGGTGCAGCCGCACCCCGGCCAGCTCCATCTCGCCCCGGGCCAGCTGGTTGTCCAGGTAGCAGGTGCGCAGGTAGAACGAGTGCATGGCCGCGGGCATGCGGGTCGAGTCGGCGTTCCAGGCCAGGATGTCGAAGGCCGGCGGGTCGTCGCCCATGAGCCAGTTGCTGGCCACGTAGTTCCAGATGAGGTCGTTGGCCCGCAGCAGGTCGAAGGTGAGGGCCATCTCACGGCCCTCCAGGTAGCCCTGGCGGGCCATCTTGGCCTCGAGGCGCTCGACCGTCTCGCGGTCGGTGAAGGTCCCCAGCACCCCGGGCTTGGAGAAGTCGATCAGGGTGTTGAGCAGGGTGGCCGAGCGGACCCGCTGGTCGCCGATGGCGTCCAGGTAGGCGATCAGCATGGTCGTCAGGGTGCCCCCGAGGCACAGGCCGACCACGTTGGCCTGGGGCGCCCCGGTGATGTCGCGGACGACGTCGAGGGCGGTGACCGGCCCCTGGAGCAGGTAGTCGTCCAGCTTCACCCCGTGCATGGTCTTGTCGGGGTTCCGGTAGCTGATCGCGAACACGGTGTGGCCGTGGTCGACCGCCCACTGGATGAAGCTGCGGTCCGGGGCCAGGTCCATCACGTAGTACTTGTTGATCCAGGGCGGGCTGCACAGGATCGGCGTCTCGTAGGTGGTCCGGGTCGTGGGCTCGTACTGGAGCAGCTCCATCAGGGCGTTGCGGAACACCACCTTGCCCTTGGTGGCGGCCAGGTTCTCGCCGATGGTGAAGGGCCGGGCGTCGACCTGGCGCGGCTTGCCGTTGTTGCTGACCAGGTCGTCCAGGAAGTGGTTGAGCCCGCGGGCGGCGCTCAGGCCGCCGGTGTCGAAGGCCCGCTTGAGGGCGGCCGGGTTGGTGGCCAGGAAGTTGGTGGGCGCCATGGCGTCGATCAGCAGCTGGGTGGCCATGTCGGCCTTGGCCCGCCAGCGCGGCTCCAGCTCGGCCGCGGTCACCAGCTCCCTGGCCAGCCTGGCCGTCAGCAGGTAGCTCTGCTGGATGGCGAAGAACAGCGGGTTGCCCTCCCAGGCCTCGTCGGCGAAGCGGCGGTCCCTGGCCGGCGGCGGGATCGGCGGGCTGGTCTGGCCCCCGAGGGCCCGGGCGACGCTGACGGCGCCGGCGGCGGCCATGCCGGTGGCGTACCGGAGGCCGGCCAGCGCCCCGCCGAAGGGATGGCGGGCCAGTCCGGCCCCCACCTCGGCCATCGCCTTGGCCAGCGAGACCGGGTCGAGGCCGGCGACGAGGCCGGCCTCGGGGCCAAGGGCCTCGGCCGCGCGCTCGGCGACGCGTTCGTCCTGTCGGTCCATCCCGTGATCACTATGACGAGCAGCCGCGTACTACGTCAACTACGCCCGGAAGCAGGACGAGGCCCCTGGATGGGGCCTCGTCTCGCCGGGGGATCCGCTGGGGGGACTCGGTCAGCTCTTGACGCTCCTGGCGGCCTTGGTGCCCTGCTCCTCGAGCTTCTCGTAGAGCGGGGTGGTCACCGCGATCGCCTTGTGGAAGAAGTCGCGCTGCGCCTTGAGCAGCTCGAAGGCGAAGTCGTAGGTGGTGTCGATGAGCTCGGCGGGGGAGGGGTAGCGGTCGGCGCCCGGCCAGGCGGCGGTCTTGGGCACGAACTGCTCGGCCGCCTCGGTCCAGCTGCGCAGCCCGTCGACGACGGCCTCCTGGCCCTTGCGGATGGTGTCGAGGACCTGACCCTGCAGGTCGTCGGCGGCGGTCTTGGTGGTGGTGGCCATGCACAGGTTCCTTTCCGGTGTGTTTCCTTGATGCTGCGCAAACTATAGTTTGCATATCCATGGTTTGTCAAGTGCTACGCTTCTGGAACCATGAACGACCCCTGGAAGTCGCAGATGGAGGCCCTCGGCTCCTTCATCAGGACCCAGCGCAAGCTGGCCGACCTGTCGCTGCGGGAGCTGGCCGAGATGACCGAGGTCTCCAACCCCTACCTCAGCCAGCTCGAGCGGGGGCTCCACCAGCCGTCGGTCCGGGTCCTCAAGTCGATCGCCAACGCCCTGAACGTGTCCGCCGAGACCCTGCTGGTCCAGGCCGGCCTGCTCGAGGACGGCGGCGAGGAGGGCGAGGCCCCGGCCGGGTCCTCGGTCGAGGCGGCCATCCGCACCGACCCGATCCTCTCCGACGACCAGAAGGAAGCCCTGATCAACGTCTACCGGGCCATGGCCCGCGACCGCCGGCCGTCCTGACCCCGCGGCGGCGCCCCGCCGCCAGCTGGACGGGGCCGGCCACGCGGCGCAGCAGCAGGGCCGCGCCGAGGCAGGCGAGCGTCACCGCCAGCACGGCGGTCGGGATGACCGCCGGCGAGCTCAGGTCGACCAGCCGGCCGATCACCACCGGGAGGACCACCCCGCCCAGGTTGGCGGCGGCGAACACCATCGCCGTCGCCCCCCGGGCCCCGGGCGCCGCCTGGGCCAGCCAGGCCAGGGCGGTGGGGAACACCGGCCCGAGGGCGAGACCGGTCAGGGTGTAGGCGACCGGGGCGAGCGCGGGGACGTGGGCCAGGCCCAGCCCGGCCGTCGCCAGCAGCAGGGACCCGGCGGCCAGCACCGGCGCGGGCACCCGCAGGGCCAGGGGGATGGCCAGCAGCCGCCCGACGGTGATGGCCGCCCAGTAGCCGGCCGTCCAGCTGGCCGCGGTCGCCTGGCCGGCGCCACCGGCCCGCAGGCTGGTCGTCTCGAAGCCGCCGATCCCGCTCTCCACCCCGACGTACAGGGCGGTGAGGGCGACGAACCCCCAGACCACCGAGGACGGCGGCCGGTCCCCGGCGGGGGCGGGCGGCCGGGCCGTCCTCGGCAGGTCGCCGCCCAGGGCCAGGGAGGCAAGGGCCGCGCCGGCGCCGACGCAGAACGGCAGCCGGTACCCGCCGCTGGCGGCGACGGACAGCGGCCCCAGGATGGCCCCGGCCCCGAAGCAGGCCCCGAGCAGGTTGAGCATGGCCGTGGTCCGCTCGCCGAAGGCCTCGGCGAACAGCACGTTGATCTCGACCACCACCACCCCGAAGCCGACCCCGAGCCCGAACGCCGCCGCCAGCACCACCGGCCAGGCGGGGGCGAAGGCGATCCCGACCGCCCCGCCGGCCGCCAGGACGGCGGCGACCACCAGCCAGGTCCGGGGGGCCAGGCGCCGCTCCAGGCCCCACCAGCCGATCCCGGTCATGGCCCCGGCGAAGTGGAGGCTGAGCACCAGCGCCGACCCGCCGCCGCCGACCCCGTAGGCCGCCCGCAGGTCCGGAATGGACGGCCCGTACAGCGACAGCAGGAACCCGACCGCCGCCGCCAGCACCAGCACCCCGACGGTGGTGGGGCGCCTCATGGAATCCGGTCGGCGGTGAGCCGCGCCGTCGCCTCCTGCTGGCGACGGGCGGCCTCGGTGAGGAAGTGGAGGATCACCTCGAGCTGCTCGTCGGTGTAGCCGGCGTACAGCTCGTACAGCGACCCCACCCAGTCGGCGAACAGGGGGGCGACGGTGGCGTCGACGCGCTCGCGGTCGACCTCGACCAGGACGCTGCGGCCGTCGCCGGGGTTGGGGATCCGCCGGGCGAACCCCTTGCGCTCCAGCCGGTCGACCAGCGCGGTCACCGACGCCGGGGCCAGCCCGGAGCGCCGGGCCAGCTCGCCCGCGGTGAGCGGTCCCGAGCGGTGCAGCAGGTCGAGCGCCTTCTCCTCGCTGGCGCTGAGGCCCTGCCGGGCGGCGACGGCGGTGTGGAACATCACCGTGGCCGCGCTGGAGGCCCGGCCGGCCAGGGCGAGCTGCTCGAGCAGCTCCGCCCGCCGGTCGAGGGGTCTTGTCATGCCAGACAGTGTAGCGTATATTTAGTTCGATCAAACAAAATATCTATGGAGGAGCAGGAGATGCGCAAGGTCCTGATCGCCGGCGGCGGCGTCGCCGGCCCGGTCACGGCGATGGCGCTGCAGCGCGCCGGCATCGACGCCGTCGTCTACGAGGCCCACGTCCCCCGGGGGGACGAGGCCGGGTCCTATCTCACCGTCGCCACCAACGGCCTGGACGCCCTGCAGGCCATCGGCGCCGACGGGCCGGTGCTCGCCGCCGGCTTCCCGACCCCCGACAACGTGCTGCTGAGCGGCGGCGGCCGCCGGCTGGGCACGGTCAGCAACGGCGGGCGGCTGGCCGACGGGACCGTGAGCCACACCGTCAAGCGGGCCCACCTGTACCGGGCGCTGCACGACGAGGCGGCCGGCCGTGGCGTCCGCATCGAGTACGGCCGCCGGCTGGTCGGGGCCGAGGCCACGGCGGGCGGCGGCGTGGCCGTCACCTTCGACGACGGCACCCGGGCCACCGGGGACCTGCTCGTCGGCGCCGACGGCGTCCACTCGGTGACCCGCAAGCTCATCGACCCTGCCGCCCCCGACGGCCGCTACGTCGGCCTGGTCAACTTCGGCGGCTACACCCCCGGCGCCGCCGTGGCCGAGCCGGGCGCCTGGCACATGATCTTCGGTCGCCGGGCGTTCTTCGGCTACGTCGCCGACCCCGGCCGCGGGACGGTCTGGTTCGCCAACGTCCCCCGCCCCGCGGTCGGGGCCGCCGAGCGGGCGGCCACCAGCCCCGACCAGTGGCGGCGCCAGCTCGTGGAGCTGTTCGCCGGCGACCACGGCCCGGCCGCCGGCCTGATCGCCGACGGCCGCCTCGAGCTGGCCGGCGACAGCACCCACGACCTCCCCAAGGTGCCGACCTGGCACCGGGGGCCGATGGTGATCGTCGGCGACGCCGCCCATGCCCCCTCGCCCAGCTCGGGCCAGGGCGCCTCCATGGCCGCCGAGGACGCCGTGGTGCTCGCCAAGTGCCTGCGCGACCGGCCGGCCGTCCCCGAGGCGCTGGCCGCCTACGAGCGCCTGCGCCGCCGCCGGGTGGAGCGCATCGTCGCCCACGGGGCGCGCACGGGCAGCGCCAAGACCCCCGGCCCGGTCGGCCGCGTGCTGCGGGACCTGACCATGCCCCTGGTGTTCAAGCTGCTCGTCACCGAGCGGTCGTTGGCCTGGATCTACGACCACCACATCGACTGGGACGCCCCCGTGGCCGTCCCGGCCTAGGCGGGGTCGACCCCGAGCAGGCGCAGGGCGGTGGCGGCCTCGGCGGCGATCGCCTCCACGTCGGCGGGCTGGGCCGTGGCCCGGCGGGCGTCGGCCAGGACCAGGCGGATGTGGTGGACGCAGGCGTGGCGGCGGTCCTCGGTGGCCGAGCTGGTGCCGGCGTCGCGCAGCAGGACGATCAGGGCCCGGGTCACGGCCGGCTCGGCGGCCCCGTAGCGGCGGATCTGGGCCGTCCCCAGCCGCAGGTAGTCGGGGAACTTGGGCCGGGGCACGGCCACCCTGAGCTCCCCCTGGCCGTCGCGCACCGTCCAGTCGCCCAGGCGCAGGCGGGCCAGGTCGCACAGCAGCACCGACAGGTGCTGGACGGCCTGGACGCCGGTGTAGGGGTCGTTGATGGCCGGCGACAGCGCCTTGCTGGCGATGTCGACCAGCCGGCGGATGCCGAAGCCGACGTCCTGCACCATGGTCCGCTCGAACCCGATCTGGACGGCGTCGGCCAGGGCCCCGGCCAGGGCGCCGGCCCCGGGCGGCGGCCCCGGCGACCGGCGCCAGGCCCAGGCGAGCGGGGTCCCGGCCACGACGTGGTCGCCGACCTGCTTGGCCAGCACGATCACCAGGTCGTCGCGGACGGCCGCCGCGACCAGCGGGTCGGGGTGGATCGCCTGGACGTACCCGGAGCGGGCCGAGGGCAGGCCGACCGCCACCAGCGGCGGCTCCGGGCAGCGCTCCTCCGGCTCCCGGTAGCGGGGCTGGTCGCGGTAGACGTCGTCGATCACCGACCGGGTCTCCCGTTCCACCTGGCTCATGATCGTGTCGATCTGGATCGAGTGGGCCAGGTGGTGGATGAAGTAGATGAGCACCCCGACGCTGGCCAGGGCCAGGGCCAGCGATCCCGAGACGGCCAGCCGGGGCACGAACGCCTCCTGGCCGGCGCCCTGGATCCCGACCGTGTACAGCCCGGCCGTCGAGTAGGCGAAGGCGCCCACGAAGATGCTCAGGACCAGCTGGGTGCCCCGGTCGCGCATGAAGTTGCGCAGCAGCCGGGGCGAGTACTGGCCGGAGGCGATCTGCAGGGCGACGATGGTCAGGGCGAACACCAGGCCGGTGACCGTGATCATGGTCGACGACACCACGACCAGCAGGGAGCGGGCGTCCTCGGCCGTGCCCTGGAAGGCCAGCCCCGACAGGGGCGATCCCTCGTCCACCTCGACCCGCGACAGGGCCGCCCCGGCGAGCAGGAACACCATCACCGACAGCGTCGGCAGCACCCACAGGGCGCCGGCGACGTAGTCCCACAGCACCCGGCGGCGACCGCGCAGCCTCATCCTGGTCCTAGGGGTGGGGGCGGGTGGCCACGAACAGCTCGTAGCTGCCCGGCTCCAGCTCCGAGTGGTCCACCGGGACCGCCCTGGCCTGGAAGCCGGCCTCGGACAGCAGCCGCAGCCAGCTGGCCCGGGGGAACAGCCCCTCGACGTGGCGGTCGTGCTCGACCCGGACCGAGCCGTCGGCCTCGCGCAGCAGGTAGGCGTAGTCGACGGTGTAGGTGGTGTCGAGCGGGTCGGGGTCCCAGGTCCACTCCAGGAACCGGGCGCCGCGCCCGTCGCCGTCGTGGCCGCCCCAGTCGGTGCCGGTGCGGAAGTTCTCCCGCAGGTGGTCGGGGGCGAACAGGGCGACCCCGCCCGGCCGGCAGTGGACGAACGCCGTCTCGACCGCCCGCCGCAGGTCCTCCTCCGAGGTCATGTACATGACGGCGTCGTGGACGAACACGGCGTCGAAGGTGCGGCCCAGCCGGACGGTCCGCATGTCCCCCTGGACGTGCTCGCACCCTGGGTTCTCCCTGCGGCTGACCTCGAGCATGCCCTGGGACAGGTCGACGAGGGTCAGCCGGAAGTGGGCCTTGAGGTGGGCGGCGTTGTTGCCGCCGCCCGAGCCCAGCTCGAGCACGGTCAGCGGCGGCCGGTCGGCCGCCTCGACCAGCAGCCGCCGGTAGATCTCCGCCTCCTCGGCATACTCGGACGGCGCCGACAGCAGCGGCCACCAGCCGGCCAGCTCGCCGTACATGCGTGGCTCCATGCCGGAAGTCTAACGGCCGGACCCGGCCGCCAGCGCCCGCTCGACCTCCTCGAGGACCTGGGCCTGGAAGGCGCGGACGCGGGCGGGGTCGAGGGGGTCGGAGGGGTCGCCGTGGCGGATGGCCAGGGCGGTGGTGACGGTCGCCGGGTCGCCGGTCCGGGGCAGGGCCCAGGCGGCGGCGTCCTGCTTGGAGGACCAGACGTCCTCGGAGGCGTAGCGCCAGCCGCGGCAGGCGTTGAGGACCGACTGCTGCAGGGCCGGCTCGTTGGCCTGGTGCCAGGCCAGGGAGTCGCGGACCGCCTCCAGCTGCCAGCGGCGGGGGACGGGGCCGACC